>Ga0116229_10004753_pt1 | contig 22240 bp, 8 predicted proteins | sample S1TSphgellanicum_3_FD_87313 | JGI IMG/M metagenome (GOLD analysis project Ga0116229, IMG submission 87313) | Host-associated microbial communities from peat moss isolated from Minnesota, USA - S1T2_Fc - Sphagnum magellanicum MG | ecosystem: Host-associated > Plants > Peat moss > Unclassified...
TGGGGGGGGGTGTGTGGGTTAGGGGGGGAGGATAAAGAAAAAAAATAAAAAAAAGGATGGTGGTTTTTTTTTGAAAAGAAAGAAAAGAGAAAAAAAGAGGGGGGGGGGGGGGGGGGGCAGTGAGAGAGGTCTTGCTCACCTTTGTGAACAACAAACTCATCAAAGGTTGCAAGCTTATGTCGTGAACTCTTTGCCAGAACTCCTACACCTGCAAATAATGAGAAAAAAGGAAGCAAGACCAAAGGAACTCGACAATGTCATAGAAAAATGTCAAAACAAGAAACAACAGTAAAAAAAAACCATGTCGATAGGGGTGGGTAAATCATATTCACTTGAAGTTGAAGCGATGACAATGAAGGAACTCTTGCAGCTCCTTGGCGATGGCGCAAAATCAAAATGGGAAGTAGTTGCACCAAGCAACTAGCCTCCTCACCTTTGAACCCTAATACATGACACTTACACGACTCCATATATTTACACGGGGCCATGTAAATATAATTTATATATATTTATAATGCCCGTGTGTAAGTGTAAAAAAATACACTTACATGTAGGCAGTGTAAGTGTAATTGTACAGAAAAAATCTGTGTAAGTGTAAATGATCATTTACACTTACATAGACTATACACACCACATATACAACTATATACACTTACACATACAACATTGGTGTACACACTCACAAATATATATGCACACACAACACAAATTTTTTTGTAGAAAATGAACCTTGTAAATGCATTTAGTACAAAAGTCTTATGTTTATCCACTTTAGTAATCAGAGTGACACGATGAATCACATGTCAAAATTGAAAGTGCTAAATGCACAGTCCTTGCGGAACAGTCTCCACTCCCCTAGGTTAGGGTCTAGGGGAGAGGAGACCAACTCCGGTCATCATCCATCCTGTTCCAGAGGATGATGAATGTCCCTTGTCCAACTGCAAACAGTGCACGCCCCAAAAAGTTCTCAATGAATGCAGAAGGAAAAAGGAGGCAAAGCCTGGCCTGGAATGGATTTGTACATGTTAATTGTATGTACAAGTCCTTTTTCCAGGCAAGGCAGATGACTAGAATAGGTGCAAGGAATTAAATGTGACACTGAGCTCTATGCTGGTTAGAGTACAAGGTAGGTAGATGTTCAACAGGGAAATTTTTTTCTCTTGAACATCTGTCCATGGAATGGATGATATATGGGTAAGGGGGGAAGAAATCTATATGCATGTTTGGAATATGAGATGGGTAAAGTAACCCATTATTATGCATTGTGATGAGGAGGAAGAAAGTGTCCAGCTTTGGGCAGTGGGTAACTCAGGTTAGGACCTCAGGTCAGGGTCCAGGGAGGAGGGAGGAGGAGGACATAGTGGCAAGGACTGTCAGTGCAATCAGGAAGTTCATTTTTGCAGTTGCATTTAAAAGAAGAGGGAATTCCCTTTTTTTTTTTGAAAACTTATGTAGCATAATGGGGATGGTAACTGACTTGCAAAGATCTTCATGGGCAGCTGCTACAAGAGGGAATTTGGTTTTTTCCCCAGACCTTAGATTTATAGCAAACGCTTTGCCCAAAGTTCAACCCTCATGTATAGAAGCTGAAAAGATGGAAAATAGGTGGGGAATACATTTGTTTCTATTTTGTGACTGGGGTCCAAAGAGGTGTCCATGTTCCCAAAAAATTGGTGATGGGCCAATCAATGTGACTCCTTCCTTAAAAAGATAAAAGAAAAGTGTGTATGCACGCATGAACTAATTATTATAAATCACACTATGTACTCTCACTTCTTCACACGCTAAGTAACTTGCCAAGATCTTCATTGGCATCTACAATAGGAAAACAAAAGTTTGCAAACTTAATTGGGATGTTAAGTAAGTGTGTGTCAAGATCTTGGCTCTCCCTTGTGAAGATTATGGTGCAATAGGAACATTAAATGGGTTGTTTGAATCCATTCAACATTTGCATACTTTTATGTTTAATTGTTTAATCTATTATCTAAACTCCAACATTAAGACCAAATGCAAACTTTCATCTTATGTCGCTTGGGTCTTATACTAAGAGGCTCGGGCATTGGAGCATTTGAGGAAAAAAGACACATGCACATTGTGGATCGAGGGGGAGAGAACTGAATAGGAATGTGTGCTATCTTTTCAAGAACTTTGGTTTTCATGATATGTAAAACTGACGGCAAGGAGAAAACGGGTGGTAATGAATTTGAGGTTAATCTCAAAGTCCATGGCAAGAAAGAAAGAACCAAGCAATATACTTTAAAGGGAAGAATAGTTTGCACTTGATTACGAAAACATTTAACGTGAGTGGAAATTTGAACCCCTTTGCTTTCCGGACCTTCTTCCTCCCATGTTTTGATTTCTGTTGATTTTTCACTTGTATTCTTGAATGTAGCAATTTTGCCCCCCTCACTTTTAATAGCTTGTGTTTGCTTCCCTTCTCCCCCTTACGTGGGCTGCAGAACCTCTTGAAATTTTGGGGTATTAGAAAGATCTGAAAGTGCAATTCTACACATTAAAACAAGAAAATCTTGCCTTTAGTGTGTGGCGTAAGTTGAAGGCAAAATAAAATGTCTTTTGGTTGGAGGAATAAAATGACCTAAGCTTCACAAAGTCAAGTTGTCAAAAGAGTAAGCACCCTTTTGGATATGCCAAATGCCACAACTAGAATATAGAATGCAAATGCAATATTAAAAGGGAAGCTTGAACACATGTCTATTGAGAAATTAATTAATGTTGAAGATTTTATGTTGGAAAATAAAATAATCCTATTATTCCAAAAGATTCTCTATTTTCCTTCACAAATTCCTTGTCTTTGAAAAAATATATTTTTTGAAAAACTTAAACATTTCTACAAATAATATAATTAGTGTCAAAGCTGCCAAGCTATTATGGTATATGTGTATGATTTCTTAGGGTGACCATATACATTTCTGAGCTTCAGGCTAGGTTGGACTCTGGAGTTCAAAGCATATGCAAAAAGATCCCAAATTTTCTAGGACCAAAGAAAAGGAAAATATATTCTCTCTCCCCGCGTCCTTTTTTTCCTCATAACATACCTTACCCTATGGTCAGTTTTGTCATGAAATAATCCCTAAAATAATGAAATGAAACTTTGTGAAAGTATGAAGTTAACATGTTGAAAATCATCATAATTATCATAGGCTTACACCCTGAATAATTTCACTAGGTACTCATATCGCAATAGCATAGTAGGTGATGGAAAAGAATTATAGTTTCAAAATTAGAAAAGGAATTCATTATTTGAATTTTTTTGTTTTTTTTTGTCAATGTGAAAACTGAATGCAGGCTACAGTATTGTATTGTAAACGGCAAATTCTTTACCTCAAAGGATTGAAGATGATGTTGGGGAGAGTGGAAAGGGTGAGAGGGCAGGGGGAACTGTCAAACCACCAACTGAATGTACTGGAAAAAGGGTGACTTGGCTTTTTCCCCTTGCTTGGGTGGGAAAGGGGACGAAGAAGACGAGGAGGGATGGGGCTGGGCACATGTTCACGTTCCACGTCTTGTGACTTGCAACTCTATTTCTGACAAATTATGAAGAAAAGTCTCATTCTTGTAACACTCTATTTCTGACATATTTTGAAGACAAGTCTCCCTCTACTACCACCGTCTGTCTGTCTGTTGTCACCTGGTTGTTTCCTTCCCGTTCTGTTTTCCTCCCTGTCAGGCACCAACTGGTTGCTGGCACCGCGTTTGTTTGACACAAAATTGAGTTCATGAAGGTTTTTAGAGTACCGTAATATAATGTCATCTAGGGACTGGGGAGGCATGTCCAAAGCATTTGGATTTTCAAGGCATTATTATAGAGCTATAAAATCTGATTTTTAAAATTTATTTTTTTGCTTCAGCAGGAGCCCTGGTGTGTAGGTTTAACCGTAGCCTACTTGTGTACGAAGTGAGGGCTTTCCTAGGGCTTTCCTTTTGCCAAAAACAACACTAGAAGCAAGATCCCTGTACATGAGAAAGAGAAAAGATGATGAAAGGGATATGTAGTAAGTACCAGTGTTGGGTGGTTCTTTACTTTTATGAAGAACCTCTGGCTCCAATTGAAAAAATAAAATTATAATGATTTTGGTTATGGTTTCACACATAAACAAAATCAAAGAATTTACTTCTGAGTTCGATTTTTCAAAAAAAATTCTGATCCTGAGAATCACTCGGTTTCGAGCAATTGGGTGGACTAGAATCAATGGTTAATTGCTAATTAACCTCTGATTAGCCCCTAGTTCTAGATTTTTATTATTTTTCAAAATTCTTGTTTCTGTGTCCCCTTCCAATTCCACACATAAATGGAACACTGAGAATCTGGTTTGAGGTCCAACTCTAAAATAAAAATTTAAAATTCTCAATTCCTGGTTCCAGAAAACAGACCCAGTTTATTTGAAATTAAAATTTGGGTTTGTTTTAGACTCATAAGAACAGGCTGCAACAAAAAAAGCTAGTTTGAAGATACTACGGTTCAGGGTATAGTTTTGTGAGCTTATTCTGGTCTAGTTGTTTAGCTACCATTCTACTAGATTAGTTATCAGTATTTTAGTAGAATTTGATAATATTATACTAGAGTTATCTCTAAAGTCACCCTCTCTTTCACCCCCTATCCCCTCTTTCCAGTTCCATTTTGTGTGGAGCTACAGCCAAGACAATTCTAAGTTATTGTTTAGAATGGGGAGCCCACATGTTCTTCATAACCGGATCCTCCCAAAAAATCTGTGGCATGGTGTCACCCCATTGGCGGAGAGGTCTCAGGTTACAATCTGTACTATGTCCAAGTAGTCATCGGTTACGGGCAAGTGAAATCTCATCCGTCCAGTCAATGGTTACGTCTCGTACCATGGTTTGAGCAGCCCAGTTACTGGAAAAAAAACTCACCACTCATGTGGCTCGTTTTTTTCGGTAACCCGGCTGCTCTTGCCGGTTATGTAGTCCATAATAATAAACTGTCCAACACACCATTTACCTAATAATTTTTAAAAAAACATGACAAAGACCCCAATTGTTACTATCAATTTTTAATATAAAAAATCATGTGAAAGTTTGTTCATCAAGTTTTCCCACCCTTTCACCCAACCCTCCGAATGTATGAAAAATCTCTCTCTCCTCAATCATGTATTCGACCCGACATTGTGGGCAGGCTTTCCCAATTCCACGGTTCACAATTTTTTCCTTTTTATGGGGGTGTATGTATGACTTCTGATGCTCTCTTCCCCAAAGAATTATTAAGTCATCCCCTACTCGCCTCCCTTCCCCCAAATTTCTTTTTTTGGAGAGGCTGGGTTATTAAGTCATCCCCTACTCGCCTCCCCTTCCCCAAATTTCTTTTTTTGGAGAGGCTGAGTTGGAGGGAAGTTGAAGATGACGGGCTAAAACAAGTTCGATTCGAGCTTTGACGACCAGCATGGTCCAGGTACATTACAGGTGACTCCCCCAAAATAATAATAATAGTGCCAAATAGTTGACAAAATATTCAAGGGTTTGGTTGAGAAATCCTTGTTGGGTCCTTGCTTCTAGTATGTGCGACTTATAATAAGGGAGGGGCTCATGCTCCCCCCCCCCCATAACCGCATTCAGACTTGGCTTTCATGTTAGGTTTACAACAAAGGGGATTTCCTTGTGACGCATTCAGATGGGATCTTAAAATCAACATTCTCGAACAAGCATGGATTTATTATGGACGAATGATGGCACTTTTACACACTCCCCAAGCCCAGAAAATCTCTCGCCCAAATAAGAATGCTCACAAAGGAGCTGGTTTGGGACCATTCAAGGGCTAAGATTGGGAATAATTAATTAATTAGAATAAATGGTTTAAAATATTGGGCCAAAAGCTAAGCCCAATAAGAAGAAGTTTGAGTTTAAAAAAAAATTATAGGACCATTTGTGTCCTAGGAGAAAAAGAGAAAGAAAAAAAAAGCCTTTGAACTTTTGTTTCTTCTAATGTGAAAACTTTTCTTTTAGGTATGCTCAAGCTTTCAACTTTCTGTTTTAATGTGAAAAACTGGTAGGTAGGTGCTCAACTTAATTTTTCACTTTGACACAAAGGTAATCAACTTTGATTTAATTAAATTAATTAATTGAACCGGGTCCCATATTTTAAAGAAAAAAGACTGGAACTGAACTGGGATTTATCCAGCCCTTCAAAAATGTTAGGAATGGGAAAGGAGAGGTTTCCCTAGAACTGGGGAACTGGCCAACACTGGTAAAAAAACACCCTCCTAGGTACTCAACTTTGAAATTTGGTTCTAATGGAGTTTTCAAGCAATAAGAATACTGAGAAAAGGGTGCCCTTGGGGGTGCGCTATGGAATTAAGGAGAAAATTCCCCCGTCCCCGACGACCCCCCCGCCTCCCCCACCCCCACCAACCCCTTTTGATTGTATTTTTAAAATTTGTTTTTTTGGGTCATGGAATTAGTGCAGCTTTCAAAGTTTGACTATGTTGTTGCACACACGTCTTGTTGCACACACGTCTTTCCTCTTCTCTTTTCTCTCCTCTCTTCTCTTGTCTTTGCTTGTGTCGCTGTTTGCTTTGCTTTTGCTTTGCTGCTCAACAAGCTCCCATCTTCTGCCCAACTCCTTCTGCTTCTTCGCTCTTGTTCTTGTTTTTTTTTCTTTTTCTTTTTTCTGTTGCAGAGAGTTGTATTTCTTGTCCAAATTTTAGCTTGTAGAACTCACCTTACAAGAAAGAAGGGGAGAAGAAGGCAAAGAGAGTTGTTACAACAAAAGGTAGCGATCGTGGCCCCAGTTACAAAGCCTGGCTGCTGCTACAACAAACGGTAGAGATAGTCTAGGCTTCTTGCTGCTCCTGTTGTATTCAAGGACTTAGGGAGGTGGAGAGAAGTAGCTTGCAAGAAAGAAAAAAAGCAGGAAAATGCAGTGAGTGCGGGAGTGGAGCTAGAGCGAAAACAAGAGTGAGCGACAGACAGGTGGTGAGTGTGCTTGTTTGGAGTGCAAGAGTTGCTGATTTGTTTGTGCAGAATGTTTTTGGGAATCAAGCCTGGACACGAGAGACTTGGTTTTGCAGTGAACCGCGGTTCGATCAGCAGCAGAAGTAGAAGAAACAGTTACTACTACTACTACTACTCCCAGCTTCTTCAACTAGGTTCAGAGGCAAGAACGAAAGTTGTTGCAGGAGAAATTTAGGAGGAAGCCAAAATACTGAAGACGTCCAGGATTAATACGCTTTGAAGAAAGCCCATCGAGAGTTCATTAGGATTCCCAAGAACAAGAGAACCGCCGCAGAAAGAAAGGAAACAGAAGAAGAAAGGATTGTTGTTGTAGGAGGTTCCATGGCCAAGCTGTTGCGCGTCTTCGAGAATTGCAACCAGATTTCTGTCGTAACGTTGGTATTGCTCTTGGGGAGCTGGTGCTTGTTGTCTGGAGCTTCTTCTTCTTCCAGTTTCTGCCCAGGAGGAGATTGTGGGAGAGTAGCGATCAAGAGTGTAGGTAACAGTAGCAGCAGTAGGAGGAGCAGCGACGGGGTCGTCTTCAGAAGAGCTTTGGCAACTGGAAACAACAACGACCCAACGGGGGGTGTGGTACTCACCCAGAGCTTGTTAGATGATGGAGAGAGCTTGCTGGATTTCAAGGCAGCAATAACAAGCGACCCAACAGAAGCGCTGCGATACTGGAAGAGGCAAGGGAAGAGACAAGTCTTGAACGCATGCAGATGGCCAGGAGTGACTTGCAAGCACAGGCGAGTGTTTGCAGTGAATCTCTTCAACAAACGGCTGCAAGGCACCATCCCTTCTTCCTCACTGGGACAACTGGCTCTTCTCTCCAGCTTGAACCTCAGTGGCAATGTCCTTTCTGGACCTATCACCCCCATGCTGCAGCAGACTGGCTCTTTCCCATCTCTGGTGTCTTTGGATCTCAGCAACAACAACCTCACTGGAGCTTTACCAGATTCTTCTTCTCTTGCTTCTTTGCACAATCTTTCCTTCTTTGATGCTTCCAACAACGATCTCCATGGTCCCATTCCTTCTCAGCTTTTCTCGTTGCCAGCTCTGCAAAGCTTGGATCTTTCACACAACAGCTTTAATGGGTCCATCCCAACAGCATTGAATCTGGTGTCGAGTTCACAGCTGCAGAATTTGGATCTGAGTGACAACCAGTTGAGTGGAAACATCTCTGCAGACTTCTTGGCCAATCTCACATCTTTGGTTTCTTTGGATCTCTCAAGGAACCCACTGGGAGGAGTGATCCCTGCAACGGTTGGGCAGCTTATCCATCTCCAGAGCTTGCAGCTGACGAGCTGCAATTTGACAGGCTCCATCCCACAAGAGCTCTCTGCTTGTGTAGAGCTGCGAGAACTGAAGCTCAATGAGAACTCTCTTCAAGGTGACATTCCTCCTTCTCTAGGAGCTTTGCCACAACTGAGTTCTCTAGACCTGAGCTCCAATTTGCTGGAAGGAGATTTGAGCTTCATAGCCAACACTTCCATCTTGCAAGAGCTGCTGCTCTCAGACAATCACCTCAGTGGTGTGATTCCTTCCTCTGTGGGCACAAGTCTGCAGAAGCTGACACTCTCTCTCTCTCTCTCTCACAACCAACTCTCAGGTCCCATACCTGAGCAATTGGGTGATCTGGTCCTTGTCCAAAACCTTGACTTCTCTTTCAACAATCTGTCAGGGAGCATCCCAGAATCCATTGGCAATTGTAGCAGTTTGCTTTCTCTCGTTATCTCACACAACAGACTTGAGGGGTCCATTCCACCACAGTTGGGCAACCTCACCAAGCTCACTCAACTGGATCTCTCAGACAATGATCTATCAGGTTCCATTCCTGCATCTCTCACCACCATCTCCATGCTCTCTTTCCTGAACGTCTCTTACAACAATCTCCAAGGACTCATTCCCAACTTCACCCACCAGAGCAGCAACAACAACATCACAGCTTTAAGCTTTCTTGATAATCCAGGGTTGTGTGGTGTGATCATCAACAAAGAATGCCAATCAAGCAGCCATGACACTCGCAACAAGATCCTCCTAGGAGCCATTGTGGGAGGTTTTGGGCTGCTTCTGCTCCTCTTGCTTGTGGTCAGCTGCTGCTGCTGCTACTGTAGACGGAAGAGTAGAGGATCTTCTAAAAGTGGTAGCAAGTTTTCAGCTAGTGTTTCAGATGAGCTTCAGCTTCGACTGTCAGCTGAAGAGATCTTGCTTGCAACTGGAGGGTTTGGTGATGCAAACATCATTGGAAGAGGACTCGCCAGCACCATTTACAGAGGTGTCTACAACGATGTTGATGTTGTTGTGAAAAGGCTCACAATTCTTCCTAGTCCTCCTCTGCAACAACAACAACAACAAAGTCCTGATGTGAGTGAAGCTGGACCTGCTGATGCTGCTGCAGTGGTGGATATTGCTCTTGCTGCAGTGGATGTTGCTGTTGAACCTGACACCAAGCTTGAAACACTTGCCAGTGTTCGGCACAATAGCCTTGTGAGGGTTGTTGGGTACTGTTCAAGCCCGGAAATCAAAGCTCTGGTTCTTGAGTACATGCCAAACGGAAGCCTGGAGAAGCTGTTGCATCCACCTCCAGGTGCAGAGCTCGTGCAAACATTCAACTGGAATGCGAGGCTCAATGTTGCAATTGGAGTTGCACAGGGACTGGCTTACCTTCACCACGAGCGTGCAGCAACAACTCCCCTTGTCCATGGCAATGTGAAACCCAGCAACATCCTTTTTGATGCCAAATGGAGGGCCAGAATCGGCGACTTTGGAATGTCAACAATTCTTGCTCCTGGTGCTGGTGCCAGTGGAGGAGCATCTGGTTACATTCCTCCAGGTAAGAAAGAGCGAATCTTAACAATTTCTGTTATCCAACTTTCTTCTTGTTGCCAGTCTTCTTCAAAGAACTGTATTACCATTCAAACTTTCTTCACCAAGGCTCTGTGTTTTCACAAGAATGAATGTCAATGTCTTCTGATGATTGTGTTATCTGTCCATGGAATTTGCAGAAGCAATGGCATCTGGAGCAACAGCAGCAACAGTGAAGTGGGATGTGTACAGCTATGGAATTGTGCTACTGGAGATGCTGTCAGGGAGACGACCTGATGACAGAGTGAAGGTGACACCAAATCTTCCAGCATGGATAAGAAAAACAGTGTCGGAATCAAAAAGTCTGCGACAAGTGCTAGATCCTCTACTTTTACCAGACCTGCCTTCTCATCAGCAACGGATTGCCATGGTTATGGGACTGGCTTTGATGTGCACTCGAGACATCCCCGATGAGAGACCCACCATGAAGGATGTGTTGAAGAAGCTTATGGAAATCAAGAACCGGTTTCAAAACAAAAGCCAAAGATCATCCAGAGACTCTCGTCAGTCTTCAAAACAACGAACACTACCACATACTCCTTCTCTTTCTCACTGGGGTGGAACTGCTCCAGCAACAAATGTATAACAGATTCTTAACTTTCGAAGAACATTCCTTCACCCTTGCCAGGATGCCACCAAGCAGCTCTTCACAACAAGAAAATCGACTACTTGAACCTGTGCATCTATCTGAAGCATCCTACTAGGTCTTTTACAACTTTCCACACAACTCTCGATGACAGTGTCTGTTCTGAGGCACCCATTTCTTTTTGCATCTCAGGGCACAGAACCAAAAGGTGTACCTTTCAATACTTGTTTGACCCATGTGAAATCAGTGGATGAAACAACTTCTGTGATTTCCAGCCAGCTTGAAAAGCCATCCAAATGCTCCAAAGTTAAGGCAACAAATAGCTCAAGCTCTTGGTTGGAAACCAAATGGAAGAAGGAAAAGGCTCCAGATTTGACGAATTTCTAACTATTGCAACCCACTGCCACAGAAACCAAAAAAAAATACACCAATCAGTGCTGTGTTGCCAGCCAGCCATCATCATTATTCTTTAGGATTTTGGATGTTTCTGAGTGTTGCAGGCAGGGTTTGACATGAATTGGGGTGGCATCTTTCTAACATGTTTTGAAGCTTAGCAGCAGCTTGTGAGTTTGGAAGTGCCACTGCAATCGGTTCAGGTTTACAAGGATTACAAAAGTCTAGCTCTTCTCAGAGATTTGAGTTGTAAAGTAGTTACTCCTGTCAATAACACTCACTCTGCAAAGTCTTGTGCTCCCCATTTTATTAAAGAAGCTGTCAAGGACAGAAAGCATCAGTGAGAAAGCATATATTGCCTCCTACTCTTGTCCTTCCACACATCAAATCCCAGTTTTTCTTCAAGAACTGCAGTAGAGAGAATTTGACAACAGGGACTTACAAGATGCCCATTTTATTTTTTTGATCAGATAAAGTCAGTCAGGAGCATGCCAGAAACTTGTTTATCCAAATTTTCAAAGATTTTGAAGGTGAATTTCAGAAATGTCCCCACCTCTCTCACAAATGCAGTCTTTTGAATGATATTCTTCCATGAGAAGCCGCATCAAAACTAATACTGTAATTGAAATGCAATTTAATGAGATAATAATGCACAGTCAAGACAAAACTCAACAATCTTCAGCAAAACTGTTGTGATTGATTGATGACTGAAGGCAAACGTTATCAGAACATAGCACACATACATTACATTACATAACATAATAAGCCAAGCGCAAGCCTGATTCTGGTAATGCCCTCAACTAAGGGCTTTACCCAGCAGAAGATCTGTCAAAAAATTTCTTTGACAGTAGGAAGATTTTACAAGGCACAACACCAAAATTGTAAAGCTTGCTCTGCTGCTGGCGGTGGAAAAACTACGTGTTATACTGTGTTATCCAAATGCACTAGGCAATTTCTGGTGGATCTTTTTGTGTCTTTGCAATGCTGTTATGTTTGGAGGTGAGGACTTTTATGTGTCTTTGCAGTGCTGTTATCTTGGGAGGTCACCCATCAAGACGATTGTTAAGCATGCTTAACTTTGAGAGATCATATAGGACCTGATGTGTGCTGTTTGTTATCTCTAGAGGTTTACGCATCATCCATAATGCACTTGCATGTGGGTATTGTGTTTTGTAAAATGCCCTGAGACCACCATAGGTGGTGAACCTGCTGGCCCTTATGTATAGGAGAAAGGTAGCCTTGTTGTTGGTACAAGGGGCTAATACTAATATTGCTTGAGGTCATGCCAGCCTACTAGAGTCCTTGATATGTCAGTGTTGATACTTGAAACCTATCCCACCATGGCTAAATACCAGACCAAAACTGGTTTCCGCGTAACTTTTCGAGAGTTTTGAATCACGGTATGAACATTTTTATAACTTTCAAAATTCAGCTATACATATATGTAAGGAATATTTTTAGTTGCATGTGACATATGTAGTTGCATGACACAAGTTGCAAAAGATGCAAAAGACGATTTTTCTACTAGTGATTGCACATCATTTTTACTTGACAAATACAAAGCCAATATTGCAAATCTTTTTGAAGCTTCTGGTTTTATCTGGTTTTTCAAAATGACAGACCTTTTATATCCATTTTAAAATTCCAATATCAACACTGATAGCAAGGACCCTACCAATTTGGAATGAGCTGAAGCAATACCAACTTTATGCCGATACCAATATCATAGTTACTTGAGGTAAACCCACCCGTCTACCAATCTTAATATCAGGTAGGTATGTATATCAGTGTTGTGTAGGTATGTTGTTTTTGATATATTTGTGGGTACAGAAGTAATTGTTTTTCAATTTAGTTACCCATCGAGTAAGGGTATTATATTAGCATTCAAATTGTTTCATCAGGTTAGGGGGTATACAAAATTAAAGTTTTCATTGTAGGGGATGGGTATCCCCCTATCATATATCCCTTTTTGTGGTTTAAAAAAAAAGTATTTATTTGCTTTTTTTTTTAAAAGTCCACATTTTGGAATTTTTATGATACTTTTCAAAGCTAGAAGCCAATGCCAAAATGCAAGAATCAAAGTGTTTACCATATGTTATAGTCCCCAATTTTACCCATTATGTTTTGCCCAGAGTTCTCCCTTCTTCACCTATATAGGTGGGTCAAAGGCGAGCCACTAAATCTTCACATAAAAACTTCTATCTCAGGGAGCTTCCAAAGTTTCAATTTTACATTTTTTTGGTCTGTTGTTATTGTGATGGGCCAATCAAAATTGCTCGTTGCAAAAAAAAAAGAAAAAGAAAAAGAAAAAAAAAGGCACCCGGATCTAATTAATAAAACTAATAAAGTTTAGGGTTTAAGTCATGCTTACCCTAATTGTTTTTACTTGGATGCCAAAACATATCTAGCTCTAAGTATGGGTATTTCTTAAATATATCCAAAGTTATCAATAGGATATGATATTTAAAGTTACATATCTTTGGGTATGCACTTCATTAAGGTATATTGATTTTGAGAATAGAATAAATGATGTACCCTATCCACCTAATGGATATATGGAAATAAAAAATATACCCACGCAACATTGGTATATACATCCCTCATAGCATCCAATAATTAGTCTTAGATCCAATACCAAGACCAAATTAATATGTTCCAAATCCAATACTAGTGTTGAGTGGTTATTACTTTTTTAGAGAATTGAAGATTTTTGGTTTTACAAGAGTTTAAAAGAACCAACCTAGTTCTTGAACAAATTGTTTTTTTCCAAATTTTCATACATGCCTCAATTTTAGAGTGTCCTTAAATAAGAAGATGTTGATTTTCAAGTAAGATAATGTTTTACCTTTTTGAGATTGGTATGCCCAAAAGTCAAGACTAGACCAACAATAGTCAATACTAGTGTTGTGTGTTTTTTATTTCAAAAGGAACCTTTAGTCCCAATTTTAACTCTTCTTTTGTTTTTTTTTAAAACTTTTAGTTTGATCTTGAAACTAGTTTTTTGGATTCCTAAAACTTATGGTTTTAATCATTTTCTTAAAAAAAGTCCCATGACAACACTAGAAGAAATCTTGTGCAATTTGGCCCTATGTTTGTGACTAATCTCCAAATTAAATCATTTTATGATTGCACTTGTGACAATTTTACATGTCACCATAGTTGTATGCTTGTAGTCACATATGTGATCACATTATGATGAACCCATATTTTAATTGTACATGCAATTTCAATTTGTGACTACCATGAATCTAAATGAAAAATATGATGTAAAGTGAATATATATCATCTACTATTGGTGGCATCCATCAACGGTTGACAACCAAGTTGCTTTTGAAATTGTATTTACAACCATACAATTTTAAATATGGAAGTTTTCAACAGAAACACAAGAAATTTCAAATGATTTTAAATGTCATTATGAATATGTTTATGCCACCATTGAATTGAATAAAAATTTTGAATTTTTTTAATGTAATAAATATAAACAACAAGTAAATTTCAAACTAATTAGTGAATTTGTATTTTTTCTTACTTTTACATTAGAGGTTTGATGCATTTTGATAATCATAGGAAATGTATGAAAGTTTGCAAATACATTTTAGTCCAACATTAACTTAAAAGTAGGAAAAATATAATATTTCATCTACTTGCAACCTACTTTATAAGTTGTGACCTTTGTTTGTATTTCAATGAATTCTATTTATACATATTTTAAACGTGTGGTTGTCAAATACAATTGCAACAAAGTCAAAGAACATGTCCATATTAAACATTGTTTTAAATGATTTTTTTAAAGTTCAAAATATCAAAGCTTACTTGATGGTTACTTTCCATTTATGTTGCAAGGAACATGAACGATCTAATTTACCATGCTTGAACCCCCAAATGACATCATATGTTTCCATATTATACTAAGAAAATATTTGCATAAAAAAAAATCACTTTTCACATTCAAATTAATTTTTGATTGAAAAATATGGAACACAAACCACTTGTCAGATTTTAAATGACTTTTCTTAGCTTATTTGCACCTTTAAGAAAATTGGCCAAGTTCTTGAACAAAGTATTTTGTTAAATTTACATATTCACCTTTTTTTTTTTAAATCCCTAGAAAATGAGCTACCAAATTTCAAGTACAACTAATTTTCAGTTTTTTTGAGACTTGAAATTGAGACTCTTTATAGGGAGATTCATGTTTTAGCCACAAGGTCATAATTTTTCATATGAAAATATTGATCCTTTTTTGAAAAGTTCATTTATGCCAATTGTTTTAAAATTAAAGCCACTAGCATGTGTGGGTTAAAACACAATTGGGCTACTTGATTCCAAAAATAAGGACTCTCAAAATTACCATTGAGGAAACATTTAAAGTTGTTGAAATTTACATGTTTGATAGGTAAAAGCTACAAGTGCAGTCCTTTCACATTGTTGAAAATGCCCATAATGTAATTGAGGTAGATAGGAATGTGTTGGAAAGTTGTACCCAAGAATTGACGTGCTTGGAAAACAAAATGGTAAAGATTCTAGCAAATCAAAGTTACTTTGATTTAAATGCTTGACAAACTAAACATCAAATCTTGTTGTCTCAAAATTTAATTCAAAAAAATTGTTGAAATTGCAAGAATGTATGTTTCAATTGGGCGTATGCAAAAGAGATGAAATATTTACATGGGATAAGTTCAAGAAGAGTGAAGAAGATCACAAGAATATGCAAAAGGCTTTCACAAAATTGATGCACAAGTATTCAAAGACATTTGTTAAGGTTTTGTGTCAAGAGAAGCACCTTTTGATAGTGCAATCCAAATCAATTAATTAAAGCGAGGGCAAGGGGGATTTTACATTTCCATGTTCACTACTAGGTGATATTTTTTCTTTTAAAGAATAAATATGCATTTTGAATGCATGTGCTATTGTGGTCGATGGTTTAGTTGCCAAAATTTCTTAACAACCCACCTCCCAATCATATGCATCACCCATGGTGTATAGGAGAACATGTTAGGGTTCCCACAAATTGTGTTGTTCTTTTTTGTGAAGGTGTTTTCATTGTAGATTGGTACACAACTTGGGGTTTTGGACTTCATAATCCAAGGATATTCAAACAAAAATGCATGTTAAGATGGAACAAAATTCGAAGCTTCAGTTTTAGGTTTATCCAACAAAGTTTCTTAACATTTTTGTGTTTCTAGATGTTACACTTTGACATTTTCCACTTGTCAAGTATTGTTTCTTTGGTCATGTTAAATCAAATGTTGCCCATTTCATTTTGTACATAGTCATGATGAATGAGTCTAAATCCTAGGTGTAATGAATGTTAATTTCCTATTCTACATTTTTTTGGTTATGTTCAATCAAATGTCATTTTCATTTCGTATAAAGTTGTGATGCATGAATATACATCTTGAATTTGAGTGTCAATTTCCTATTTCGCATTATTCTTAATAAGGTTCCTCAATTGCATATGGTGAAAATGAGTGAGGTCTTTTTTTAGAACCTATTTTTAAAAGTAATGAGGTCTTTTTTAAAGAACATGTCTTAGGAATATAAACCTAGATTACTCTCAAGCTCCCAATTTCTAGAATGCAAATTTTGGAAGGAAAATATTAAGTTTTTCATTAGGAATAAACATCGTTCATTTTGCAAGAACTTGATTATTCTTAATAAATTGTATTGGTTGAAAAAGAAAACTACACAGTTGATCATTCATCATTTGAGACCAATTTCAAGTTAATATAGACTTTTGAATCATTATCCAAAACACATTCTTGAGCCAAAATGCATTTGATTATTTCATAAGTATCATTTGGCAAATTGTAACAATTATTCCCCCTTTTGTTTGTGTGCAATTTGTACCAAGGCAAAAACACGTTATAGTGATCCCCTTTTCAGCCTTTTTGGGTATGATATTATAATATATAGCTCCCAAAATGTGATGCATTTAATTTTGGGTTTAAGTTTCGGTGTTTGGACTTTAAGATTATGATTTTCACAAAATTAATGTTATCTGTTATTAGTTGAAAAAATATATAATTTAGTCATTTGAATTCAAGGAACCATGGGTATATTTATGGTATACATAATATAACAAACCTTGTTTCAAATTTCAAACTACATTAAGTATTTTGTTTCATTAATCATTCAAATAAGTGTTTTGGTTCAAAGTGGAATCACATGTGAAACAAATACTAAAAATTTCATAAAGGTTAAAAATCATTTCAACTTTAAAATATATATAATTTCATTTTTCAATACACAATGACAAACTTATTATTTTTGTATAGATATATTCTAATTGATTATGATATACATAATAATGAAACTTTTTTCCCAATTCTATTGGTGAGTTATGTTTTGCCATAATATGTAAAAACATTGTTAAACATTTTTGAATGTTGATATGATTTAGGTTCAAAAACGTTCACCCAAGAAAACATTATAATGTGATTACATAAAAGGTTCATTGTAATGTGCTTTCATGCACCATCATCACAAACTTAACATCTCATGATTTAATACTAGAAATCATGCAAAATTTGTTCATTCATAATTTGTATGTTTTGCGCATTAATATCATGCATTGAAAACACATTTGGAACACAAATTTATTGGAAGATGCAAAATCAATGTGACATTCATTCATTCATAGGTTCATACTTCATTCATTAACACATTTATCCATGTGTCAAACATGTTTTCAATGCATGGTATTTGTGTGTAAAATGTACGAACTTATAAATGAAGGAATTTCATATGACTTTTATTATTAATACATCACATGCTAAATTGGTGATGATAACAAATTTTGTGACACAAATGAGATGGGAATAAATATAAGCATGGGCATATTCACAATTAGGGTACCAAAAAGTACAGTCTAATGAAAAAAAGATTACAAAGGACTATTTTGAATTTTTATTGCATTTACTATTTCATTATTAGAAAACATGTGGTTAAATGACCATTGTGCAAACCATTCGTTTTGTGGTGGTACCACTATAGTGTATTTTTAGTAAGCTTAGTGGTTTAGAATAGTGGTTGGTCCCCAATGGACAAAAAACCCATCAAATAGGCGAGTGGGTGGTTTGGTTCAAGTTGTTTTTTGGTTTTTTAAGGTTCCTGGGTAGTAGGTGTATTCATTAGTGGTTTTGTGGGTGGTTAGTAGGGTGATTAATCAAACCTTATTTGATTAGTCAAACAAATTTTTCATTAGTCAAATGCCATGTGGCATTTAGACATTGGCCACCCAAGTTAGGCCTCATGGATTTAAACATTGGCCACCTAATGACATGACATTTAAACTAGGCTATGCCACATGGCTAAAAAGGTGAAAGCACATTATGGGTAAACCATTTTTCATCACTTTTCATTCAAAAAAATGATGTATAACAAGTATGAGAGGTATGCATTAAGTTGAAATCTTGATGGCATCTTTTGGAAATCCTAAACATAAGAAAAAAAACTTTAGAATGTGCATAACAACTTTTGAAACACAACACTCATTTTGAATTAAAGATAAGTTTGATCTAATGGTTAGATGAAAAGGATTGGATAAAATCAATGTGCATAAAGTATATAATTAATGTACATTATTTTAACACCCATAGGGCCTCATGTTTATGGTTCATGACACATTACCAAACCAAAGAAAAATGAAAAAAAAAACATAAGAGTTTATAATGCATTTATTGCTCAAGAAGTGCAAACAAACACATGTTTTGAATGGATTTTCAACCAAAATTTTTAAACTTTTAAATGGTTTTAGATTTAGTTGATTTATATCAATATCATTTCACCACAAAAAAATTCACTAGAAAATTCTACTCGTAACCTTAGTTTTGAAGTATATTTGCAAATTTTCATACTTAGCAATGTATTTATTTTGACACAAATATATTTCATATGTTCAAGTTTGTAAATGTTTGTTTGAGTTTATTTTAGGATAAACTAATTTAAGTCTAAAGTTAAAGCAATATAGTTGAAATGAATAAAAATAATCTAAGACATGATGTCCATATGTATAAAACAAAACCAAATGCAATTTTTTTGTTTTTGTGATTACAACTTTTGGGGGTTGTAGTGCACTTTCACCTAAAACCTACATGACCTAAATCAAATTTAAGTTTTGCCTAAAACTAGATACCTAGGTTTATGTCTAAGAGCTTAGAGCTTTAAGCCTATGTACTTAAGCTTAAGTCTAGGAACCTAAAACCTAGAGCCTAGGCAACTAAGCCTAGGTCTAGGAGCTTAACGTAGGCTTAGGCAACCTAGGCCTACCCTAAGAGACTATGTTATGTCCTTTCCTAGGTTGCACATAAAGCTAGGCCACTAAACTAGGCCTAGATGTAAACCACTTAGATTAAGCCTACACTTAGGCCATCTAAGTAAGGAAATCCCTTTTTTTTTATACGACCTTTAAAGTTGAAACATTTCATTTGGCTCATCCCAAAAGGCCTTCCTTTTTTGAATATTTCTTATTTCTTATGTCTTGGATGCTTGGAATGCTTCGATTTATATTCTTCATGATTTGGAAATGATGAAAAACAATATGGGACAAACTTTTGGGGAGGAGAAACAATCTCATGTGGACATACAATACTAGAGCCTTTTTAGTTCATACAACACTATCTTTAAGTAATTATGTAATACACATTAATGAAATAAATAAATAGATAAAGAGGTAAGTAAATTTTTATATTAATTAATATTTAATTATATCATCACAAACTTATAATAATTTCAATAGAATCCGTGTGAAAATTGTAAGACAATATGTCCATGCAACATCTGTGGGCCTTCAAAATGTAAAAATGGTACAAAAAAATACATATTACTTCTATATAAATGATATGTTTTTTCTACTTGTGATGTTTTGATGTGAAATAGGCACAATTTACATTTTAACTAAATCTATGTAATTATTGTGATGTAAATTTGGATAAAACTATGTGATTTTTGAATATTAAATATGAACATTCATGTATGTCATTCAAAAAAAATGTGTCATTTGTTTGAATATTTAATATATTGAATATGTATAAATATTATTCATATTAACCATGCATAAAATTTGTGCAATTTTTGTATGAACTTTTGAAAATTGGATTTTGCACAAAATTTGTACAAACCTATAAAACCTAGTAAGTTTGTGATGATAGTTGCAACCAATAATTATAACCATATTATAAAGCTTTAAATTATGTAAAGTATCAATATAATTATAATGAATTATATTGTTGATTAATAATTACAAACATATTGTATCCAATGTTTTACAAATTTGACCTAATTCATTCTATATTATTAACAATTTATTTGAAATAATTAATATTTAATTACTTGCTTACACACTAATTATTATATTTTAGGTAAATAATTAAATAGCCAATTATATAACTTATTGTAAGTATGATTGTAAGTATTTAATTTAACTTAATTGTTGTTAGTTAATTATATTTAGGTAAATGATGGGTGTTATGAGTTATAATAGGTAGTATATATATTTAAAATTAAGCCACTTAGCCTATGTATGTAAGGTAGGGTATAAGTAGGGTAAGGTATTTATGGTAGGCTATAAGTAAATTAGGGTAGGGTAGGGCAATATATAATTTAGGTATTTAAAGTATGCACTTAGCCTACATATGTAAGGTAAGGTATTTAAGTAGTGTAGCTTATATGTAAGGCCAGGGTATAAAAAAGACATAGGTAGGTTGGATAGGGTATTTACATTATGTATAGTTTATATGCAAGGCTAGGGTATATGTAGATATAAGCAAGGTAGGGTAGGATATTTAGGCAATGTAGTTTTATATGTAGGGCTAGGTATGTATAGAGTAGGTATGTAAAGGCTATGTACATATAAATTATGTATGTATAGCCTTATGTTGTTAGCAAGGTAAAAGAGACATTTTTTGCTCCTTGTTCACACAATTTTTTTTGCAATAAACAAGTTTTAATGTATTGAAAGTAGAAATGTTTTTTTAACTTAATGATCAACATGAGGATAATATTTAATTTTATCCCAATGATGTTGTTTAATCACATATTTAATTATGCATTCAAGTAGATTTTAAAATAATAATCGTATTTTCCCCCCGACTATTTAGGTTGTTTAAACTTGTACAAATAAGTGAAAGTAGATGAATTATTGAATATTCTCCATTTTCAACATGATGTAGTTTCAAAATATACTTCTAAGTTTTCAAATTTTAAATATAATAATAAAATACACCAAACTTCTAACAAAAAAATATGTTAAGACTTAATTTGACTAATTATTTTCAAACATGTATGCTTGTATAACAATATATTTGTTATTTAATTTTATTGCGCCAATGTTTTTCAAATTTTGTAATCACCTCACTATAAATTCAAAGAAAAGCACCATAATTTTATTATGATATTTTAAATCATTTTAAATCTACTTTCTTCTACTTGTGTCAAAAATTGAACCATTTTTTGACTACCTTTTAGAATATACTTTACCATGCTTTTAGCGTTAAGTATGTATAAACCATGTACATATAAATTAGGTACATATAATTTAAGAATGTATAGACCATGCACACATAAGATAGTCTATACCTAGGCTAGTTATGTGTAATTAAGTAGTTATAGGCTTAGCCTACTTTAATGTAAGTTTAGATCATTATATGTACCTAGGTAAGAACATAAAAAATCATATACTAGTATGTAGCCTCAGTACATAAGCTATGATATATTTAGCCTATGTATAAATTACTATATACTTAACTTAATTATAGGCTACAATATACCTACCTTAAGTACATATCTTATTTTACCTGTCCTAAGTATAGATTGATTACTTTAACCTAGGTATAGGTTAACTATATCTAAGTCATACTTATGTTAGGTTGGCAAAACATGACCTACATATACTTCTACCTATACTTACCTAATATTTGTTTTTATGTACTTACCTAGTGACTACAAAAGTAATACAAACATGTGGGGTTTAAACATTGGCCACCCAAGTTAAGCCATGTGGCATTTAAATTACATGGTGGCTACCTACCTACCTTGTAAGGTGGTTAACCTTGTGTAATACAATGCTTGGAATGACCACTAAGAAAAACCACCCAAGTGGTTTGAAAAGATGAAGTGGAAAATTTTCAACTATACCCAAAAACATTTTGGGTAGAAAATTCCTAAACCATTATTACCTTCCATTGCATGACCACTTTGGTGAGTTTTTAGTGATATTTGCCCATTGATCAACAAAATCATGAATGGTTTATGTCATGTGAAAACCACTCAAAATTGAATTGGGTGGTTGGTTGTAATGGTTTGTCCATGCATTTTCTTGTAGTGTTTCATGATTATAGTGGATTGGTGTATGACTATAACTAGAATGATGTCCTTTTGAGTCCTTGTCTTAATTGCAATTTTCATTTTAAAGGAATAAAATAAAAATAA
>Ga0116229_10004754_pt1 | contig 22238 bp, 15 predicted proteins | sample S1TSphgellanicum_3_FD_87313 | JGI IMG/M metagenome (GOLD analysis project Ga0116229, IMG submission 87313) | Host-associated microbial communities from peat moss isolated from Minnesota, USA - S1T2_Fc - Sphagnum magellanicum MG | ecosystem: Host-associated > Plants > Peat moss > Unclassified...
CTCCACTGCTGCTACATATATTTAATTCGTTGCGCCTGTTTAGTGCTTGCTTATTTTCTTTTCTTTCTTTCTTTCTTTCTTTCTTTTAATTTAAGGTCAATACCCGGACCAGAGAGATTCACTGCTCCTAGCTGTACAACTACTATAATTAGTCTCAAACCTTGTGCATTAAATGCTGAGTATGAGCATTTCATACTGAGTTGCAGCATTTCATATTGAGATTTATTAAAATGTCTTTACTTAGCGGATACCAGTGAAAGAGGGGATAGGGGGTGAAAGGAGTCCCAAAAACAAAAACGGGGTGAAGACAGGCTTACTAACTCTAATGCATTGAGGGTGAATTCTCCTTTGGTTTTGGTCCATGAACGTATGGTACACAATTGTGGGGATAATGTAACGTACCTGGGGGCAGTGTCTAGGTTGTTGGAGCCCTGGAAATTTTTTCTCTAGGCTCCTTACAACATTCCCTCTTCTGTTTTGAGTTGACATGACATGTTGTTTATTCCAACATTCGTTCTATCAATCACTAGTTTGGGGGTCTCCTTTCACAATTCCTTGCATTACTTTAATAACCCCTTTTTTCCCATTGCCATGCAGCACTGCAACAAAGTGTGTGTTTCTGGTTTCTTGTACTATAGAAGCTGGTGTGGAGGCTGCATTATGCACCTCAGGGGCTGCCTTCCCTGAACTAAAGATTTAGAGGGCCTCTTCCGCTACAAATACCCATACCTATTGTTCCTTCTATGGATAGTTCATGGGTGAGCTTACAATTTATGTTTTTGAGGAGAAGGCATTAAGCGCCTTTCAGAAATACTGGACGCTTGCGATGCCGCATCGTCCTGTCCTCATTTGAGATTTCAAATGAGATTTTAAAACCTGAATTGGTCGGGGTTGTAGGAAAGAAAAAAGATTTGTTGGAACCCTGTCTATAAATAGTAATTATACATTTTGATTGTTATCTCATTTTAAATAAAAATTTTAAAAATCAAACTATCAAATTCAATAACCCCATTGGTCTAAAAATGTCACCTTATCATTATTTGAAATCTCAAATGAGATCTTTAAAATAAAGTGCACAAGTATTCTAGTAGAACCCTATCTATGAATAATAATTATACATTTGACTGTTAGTTTACTCAAGATTTAAGGAAAAAAAGCAACCAAATTCAATAATTTCATTGGTCTGAAAAAAAAATATTCATGCCTATGTGTAACCTTATTCTATTGAACATTGAAAAAAAATGGTTTCTTTTTAAGCAATTCCATTGGTTTTCCAAAAATCCTCACAAACCTATCAAACCCTATTGGATAGGGTTAATGAAGATATTTATAGACCTCTATGGTATGCTAGAATTTTTGTCGTTAGCAAGGTTTCAAGGATAAATGTGTTTTAGGCTTTAAAAGGGGCATTTGAGAGCAACAATAATAAAAAGATGGAGGGAAGAGGAGTTTTTGCTACAACAAACATAACACATATAGTTAGAACCATTGATAGAGGAAAGATGGTGAAGCCACAATATGAGGCAATCGCTAATTTATCTTTACTTGTAGCATTTGTGGCTTTTGTTGCATTGTCCCATCCAACCATAGGTAAAGAGTAGAATCAATAAATATAAGCTTGCAGCATTGTCTTGATGGGTTTCTTGAACATGGTGTACATTGTTTCTTATTAGAGGCAAAGCATCAATGGACTTCTTTAATGGCCAATGGCTAATTAGGGATTTGGAAAGCCATGGTCAAGCATAAGGTTTGAATATGTGATTCACATTTTTCTATTACTTGGGTTTGTTATAACTTTGGGTATTGATGATGACTATGATGTGTGTAGGTGTTTAAAATGTTTATGAAGTAAAAATAGAAAAGATATTATTGGGAAAAAGGATGGTGTTCATCACATTGGACTTCGATATTGACATTCATCATTCTTACAAGCCATTAGTGGTAGCCATTAGGAAATTTCAGGTGGCTACAAATACATTTGCACAAGTTGCATAGAATTTTGTGAACAATGGGTAAGCAAGCTTCTACAAGAGCTTGGCATATAATCACTTGATATCACATGCTTGCAATTAAACTGCAACTCTAGAAAATCAAGAGGGATTTGTATTTTGTGAAACATTTGTGGTTGTTTCCACAATGTTCATACCATGCTAAGATTTTAACTTTTTGCATATGTTGTTGGCCTTTACTAGCAATGTCAACTAAAAAGTAGGTCATGAGGTGTGAGTTCTCAAGATTTCTTGGCCCTTCTAATCGTTGACTGCCCATTGTGAGATCAACATTCTCAAATTGCTGTAAGTTCAATGTAAGACAATTTTCCCTTTGCTACTTAAACTATGATCATGTGGGGTGTTTCTTGGTATTATGTACACAAGGTCAAATTAGAATTGCATTTGATCATTGTGTTGTATTATGGGCACATGCAAAGTGAACTTAAGTCCTCTTTGAATTTTATGACTTATTTTAGATTATTGCAATCTCTTAAGAATGATTGTTGTTTGTCATTGAGAGGACATTAAGCAAAAAAAATCAATTTTTGCAATGTTTGAAAATATCTAGAATTTCTGCCATATTCTCAAAATGAGTTCCCCACTACCATTTGGGTGAAAGCTTACTTGAGTGGTACCATTAAAAACCACCCACCCGAAAATCACAAAAATGTTAACTTTATTTTAATTAATGAAAGAAAAAATTTCAAAAAATAATTCCCAATTTTTTTATAATTGGCTTTCAAGAATTGTCACCTTTGATTTCTCAAGCCCTAGATGTCTAAGGTCAAAATCAATGCAAAATGTTTCTTGTTTTTACTTCATTTCATGGACCTTGTTTCTCAACTTCAAATTTGCTTTGGAATTGTTGCAAATTTTGTAAATGATGTTTTATTTCTCCCATGCATCTAACTTGCAATGAATTTAATGTATATGGGATTGCACACATGAAGCATTTTTCATCCATGTCACCACTGCACCCAAAAAACCAACCATTGTCAAATAGGCCTTCTCCTCTCCCTAACAAAGGAGGGTCCATGGACCCTTTGTGTCTCGTTTTTAAAGAAGCCACCAGACTGATTGGCCCCTCACAAGTTTTTCTGGGACATTGGGCAGTCCCAAATAGAAGCAACCCATTGCCCCACCCTGCACCCCCAATAGAAGCATTGTCATGTTTCCCTTTGGTCCCTCACAATCTACATACATGGAAGTTGAAACGAATATGGGATAAAACTGAGCTGCTATTGGGAACATCATGGGGAACCCCTTTGGAACTTGATGGGAATAGGAAAATCAAAAAAATTCCCTCTCCCCCTCACCCCAAAACCCAAAAAAGAAAAAAATTGGGCCGCACTGGTTGCATATTGAGCCTTCTCATTGCCGGTCTGAATTTTTTATTATGGGCCAATACCCCTTCACAAGAGGATGGATACCTATTCTGTTATAAATAAGGGAGAATGGGCATTTCACTGAAACAACCGAGTTTTGCAATTTAAAGGCCCCGCCGCCCCGCCACTCTCCCACCCCCACCCCCACCCCCTTTGCCTTGTTATCCTTTAGTGCATTTGGGTGGCCACTATTGTTTATTTTGTGAAGGGCATTGTGAATAATTTGGCAACGTATATCACAAGGAGGATAGAGTCCAGACGTCTAGACTCTAGACCAAGTTTTAAAAAAAGAACAAATGTTTAATGTTCATCTATCCCTGACGACTAATGGTGAATAATAATATTATAAACAAGTAGAATCTACTGGATCTTTATTATAAACTCTTTTTTCCAGGACGTGAGAGGTAATGGCGTAGGAAAAACACTTAGTTAGGGGGTACTGGGACTCAGATCTGGTAATGGTACTGGGACTCTATCACTGGATGGGAATTCCAAGAGAAGATAATTGATCAATAATGAGGCTATCGAAGTAGGGAGAAGTAAACTAAGAACAGGGGATTTGCAGGCTGTGCAGGTTGTTGCTTGTGCCGCTTACTTGTGGGACCATACTATGCAAAACATGAGACATTAATAAACGCTGGAGAACAAGATTCTGACACATTCTCCAACAAAATCAGGCAGACAATCCATATACCAAATCCGCAGAAAATCCCCTTTCGCTAAATATTATTTCACTAACACACCAACAACTTCGCTTCTGCCTCTCTCTCTCTCTCTCTTCTCTCTCCGTTATTATTGTTTCCAATAATTATTATTATAATTACTGCCAGAAGCACCACGCAGTAGTAGCAGCAGACCTGTGAATACTTCAGGCGGGTCTGGTCTTGTTTTGTTTTGTTTTTGCAGGTGGGTTTTGGAAGGAAGGGCTGTCTAGAGGCGGGATTTGAGTCTTGTACTTGTTGATGAGCAGCCTCGAATTTCAGGACTACGTATGAGGTACTAGCTACGAGCAATCGTCCCTTTGACCTGTGATTTTTCTGGCTTTATTGTTTTCCGGGAGGCAGCAAGGCAAAGAAGGAAATCTCATTTAATTAAAAGAAAAAGCAGGTCTATTTAATAGTTTTTAGAAATTAAAAAAGACAACATATGTTGCAACTTGCCTCACCCAGCCCCATTCGTAGGGAGTTGGGAGTTAGTTGTTTCATCTTTATTCTTTCAGCTTTTGGTTGACGAACAATGTCTGCCTTTTGTTGAAGGCCTCATTTCACATTGATTATGGCATATTTTCATTTTAACAATAGGTGAAAGCAGCTTGTGATGTACATGTGTTTTCGCCTTTTGAACATCCTGTTTCAAAAAGTTTCCATCATTACATTCTTTTCAACATTCTTTTAATGAGAGATGTTCGATGTGCATCAAGCTTGCATCATCTCTAACTCAAGCTTAGTTTTAGCACATGACTCACAATTCAACTTATGGCACTGCTATTCCTCCTATTGTTAGCAATTTTCTCCATTGCCCTATAAATTCGGCTTGGTTTGACTCATCCCTCAGTGATAGACCTTTCTCATTTCCTTTGCACCCAATGCATTGCCCATTAGGAATCCATCTATTAAGATGAGCCCATGATAGTGAATGCCCAAGGACATTCCATGCCTGGGAACAATTGCATGTTCTCTTATTTTCTACACCCTTGCAAATGTTGTCATTGCTAACTTGACTCATGCAAACCTTCTGTCTTGCGCAACCACCACCTGTGGTTTCAAGCTTCAAAGGCAACCCAAACAAAGGAGTAGAGTTATTAAGATCAACATCCAGGAAATCAGTTCTTTCCTTTAATAATAATAAAAATGAATTGTTTGCACAAACAATCTAATGATTTTTTACACCTTTGTGAACAATATAAGAGATGTGACAGGCTTAGAAGGTCCACCCTCTTAAACCTAACAACTTTCCTTAATCAAGGAGTGTCTGTAACTTTGCAAAGGTGTAAGCCCCTGAAATTCTACGTTGGCTAGTTGGCTAGTAACAACAATTGGGCTGGCTAGCTCTCCACTTTCACCACTTACCAACCCCTCACCCCTTGCCACTGCAAACGTCCTACATGCTCTAGGTAGTTGAAGTCTGACCTCAAGTTGAGCCCTACATCTTTGAGATTTTGAAATTAGTAGCACATACTAAATTAATCTGGACCATATCCTCCTTCCCCATTGCTCTGTTTCTTTCCTCTTATTTTTCTTTCCCACCAAGCTAATTAATGTGGACCACATCCTTCTTCCCCCATTGTTCTGTTTCTTTCCTCTTATTTTTGTTTCCCACCACCCTTGTTTTGTCTTGGAATAAAAGTCTAACAGGTTTACACCAACATACTCCTTGGCACTGGACAGGCTCATGGAGTTTCCTTTTGTTTGGGATCGATCGCATTCTTAGGTGAGGAGACTATATAATCACAAGGGCAGACAAAGTGACAGACCGCCCCTTACATGTGCTGTCATGCCTGGGACAGAACAAGAGTGGGAACTATGTGGATGCCTTCAGGTTGAGAAAACTTCAGTACTTCAGTGGACTCATGTCTGCTGTCTGATGATCATTTAATCTACAGTGCATTTTTAATGCATAATCGTCAGCTCTTGGCTAGCATGGCCTTGCAAGCATATCCTGTAAATAGAGAGGCACAAAATATTCTGCACTGACAATTTGTCTCCTTAGTGATTGCTCTCAAACTTTCCCACTAGTATTTGGCTACCCATCAAGAGTATTTTAGACTGTAAATCTATGACTGCTCATTTGGTGTATGTCCTCTGGGGCCAATTTAACATCTTCCCCTTTTTTGCCCAAAAATGAACCTTTGAAAATGTGATCGCAACGGAGCCAGATAATGTCCTCTCCTTTTTTGTCCACTAAAAATGAATTGTTATAGGTTGATCATGAGCAAGCCAGAGCACCTTTTGTATCTATTTCTTTTGTCAGATCCACTCTTGAAATTGCTAGATGAAGAAGGGGTACCTTTATAAGACTCCAAATCATATTTCGGGCACTGCAAACATAAGAAATTTAATTGTTTGTGCCTGACAGTTCACATGGAGGCACAATAGACACATCAGATTGAGCATGCAAAACTTCAGAGGTACTGGACTAAAAGAAACCTATGTGAATTTGTATGCATTATAAAAGGCTAGTTTAAGGTCAACTTGGCTTGCAAGTTCCCACTTGCAATGGGATACTGTGTCACTTTTTCTTCCATTTCAGGTGAAAGTTGGCACCTCTAGAGTTTAGTGTGTACAAGCTCAAGAACGGTGCCTTGTCCCCTTCCCACCAACCTCCCTACTTAGAAATGATGACCCTAATTTTCTTACAGATATTCAAACCCTCTTCTCACCAATTTTCCTTCCCAGTATTTTGACTTAATGAAATTTTGTTGAAAAAACTCAATTTACACTGGTTAACACAGTTTTCCAAGTTTTTTTTTTAAAAAACTGCAAACAAGAAAAATCCACTACCAAAAAAAATCACTGCTTGTCACCATTTTTTCAATTACAATTTGAAGATTGTCACCTTTTCCTCCAATCTTTTCAACATTTTCACCAACAATTTGTTTAGACATCCTAAACTAGAGTTTTATCGACAACAATGCTTCCTTTCCTCACAATAACCATCTACATTTGTACTTTTTAAGCTTTCACATTTGGATGTGACTGAACTTGCATATTATGTAAGGCACAACATTGTTGATCTTGAGCTCATTAGGAGATTGCACAATAAATTTCCAGCAATTTAACACAATGATTCATGGCTATTGAACTTCCTATCCACTATTGTAGCTGAACGTGTCATTCTCAGACATTTTACTAGTAAAATACTTATGGTGCGCAAGTCCATATGTGCATACATGTCACCCCACTGCACAATGCTTGTGAAAACATGAAAAACAAGCATGATAATGAATAAAGCAATTGAATTCAAACAAGCATTACAGAGCCCTGGTGCCCCCATTCAAAATGTCACTCCCTTACACAAGCAAAATACATGTGCCTGTGAGGCTCAAGTTTAATACGATGATCATAAAACGCAAAACTCACACACATCCAGTGTGTTAAAAACCACTAATATATACATTTCTCACATTGTTTTAACAAGATGAAATATCCAAATGTGATTTAGATTTTTGAAAATTGAGGCACAAAATATGAATTATTACAGTCACGTTAATCAATTACTATGGCTTGTGTCACATAGCAAATATTGTTATTGAATTTCCAGTGTCAAAAATGACTCCAAATTCAGTATCTTTGGCACTATATATCTAAAGAGCATGAAAACACCTCACTAAAGCTATACTGATGGAGGGCTTTCCACCAATACCAAGAAGGCAGCCAGCAAAATTTAATTGATGATTTTAATTGATGTGTCAATATGAAAATTCTCAAAATTCAATAACTACTACATTAGGTCTAAACTCTAAAGATTATGAAATGCCTCAAGGCAAAACCCCCCTCTACCTCATCAAGGGGTTTGCAGCATTTGCAAGAACACAACCAAGAGCCCCATGGTTTAGGAGACTTCAAAACAAAACAAACAAACAACCTTCTTTAATAGGAGGCTGTTGTAACGTATTGAAAATAAATCATTAGCTTTGTTCAATTTAAAAGACCTATAAATTAGGTAAACATAATGTAGCCCTAGGCTTGTCAAGAGATATTGGTTAACATTCCTTTGTGTGAAATGTAATCAAAGACCTAGGAACTTAACACATTTTTTAGTTACTCGTAACAAGGTTCCAAAGAGTATACAAACCTCAACTCAAACCATTCTTTTGCTCAAAACAATAGAAAAGCAAATTAATGGAATTAGAACGCAACTTGAAGTGAGATTTGTCATGAACTCATCATGCATTCAATGCAAACTTGATCTTTGTACATGTTCTACTTCATATATACCAATGTTGAGTGGGTATTTGATTTTCAAAATAACAATAGGACCCTCAAGGTCTTAGTCTTTAATGAAACAGATTTACAAAGAACCAAACGAGTTCATATGCCCATTAACAACTAGTCAAATTAACCCTAAAACCCCATCACTAAAAATATATGAATCCCAAAGAAAGATGTCAAAACCCAAACACTAAATATCTTAAAATCCCAACAAATAGAACTAATTTTTAAATCACAAATTACAAAATTGCCCACCTTCAAACCTCAAACCTATCACTACAATGACTTTCCACTCTAGAAGGACATAACAATAAATGACACCTTTTTCTTCAATTTGAAATGTTTGCAATAAAATCCTAGTTTACAAGCTTTTATTCATTACCCAAACTCCAACCCAAAAACCTTGACATGTGGTTCATTTATCTCTTTCAAGACGTCACATTACTTCAATTGGATATTATTACTTGGCAAATTGTAATTGATATGCACAACAAACACATCATCAACAATCACATATTATCTACCATATCAAGTATCCATTGCACATCAAACTAGCAAAACCCATCTTACTTTGTTTCAATTGAACCATTTCAAGTGTAGACAATACTTTTCATCTACATAAATTTGCAAACAAAAATCAAGCCACAAATTGCAAACACACAAAATTGCAAAAACAAATGAAAATGGTAGACAAAAAGATGCAAATAGAAAGTAGCAAACACAAACAAAGCTACAACAAGATATAAAAATGTTACAAACAAACTTGCAAAACACTACACCATATTGGCTAGTTTTGCAACTAAGCTTTATAATTGTGTCACAATTGATTCACAGTTGCAAATGACTACTTGCAACTTCCCATGATTTTTAACAACTTCATACTAAAAATGTTTACGATGACAAGTTGCAATAAGGATTAATTACACTAGATATATTGACCTAATTATAATCCATTTTCAATTGAAATAAAAGGTTTGTCAACAAAATTGTCCAACATAGACTATCATCCATTTGTGTTCCAATCAATAATCCAACTATATTATAATTATTCTATGTTGGATAGAAAGGCAGCTTGATTTAATCTAGGCCATCAAAGCTAACCCAAAAAAAATTTGGGTAATCGATTGAAGATGACTTGATTAGACATGTCAACTAAGTCTAATTGGATTTGATATATTTAGTTTTTTTTGTTTGGGCGAAAAATTTAAATAAGTTGATTGGATTTAATAAGTTTTAATTGTGACCATTCAATTTTAATATTTTAATTTCAAATGACCAATCAAAAATGATTGGGCTAAACAAACTAACTAAATTTGACCAAATTTGATTGTTGTTGTTGTCCAATTTAGTTTTTTGGGCAATCAACCAAAAGCGATTAGGTTAAACAAACAAACAAAATTTTAATCCAAGTTGTCCAAGGTGATTGGATTTTATCATGGTTGAAGTTTTTTCTTTCCATGCATTGAACCAAAAATGACTAGACTAGATAGGGCAATTGGATTTTACTCGAATTGTCCAAGGATGGCCAAATTTCATTGTGGTTAAAAACAAATGAGCTAGAAAGCAATTATAACATAATTAGTTTGTTTCTTTTATTATTATTTCCATTTGAGAGTGACTAAGCTAGATTAACAAACTAAATGTTGTGGACAAATCTTGAACATTTCAAAGGAATATGTTTTTATTATCGTTTTCAGGTCTTGTCCCAAATATTATCTTGCAAATTGGAGCTTTGACCTTTCCAAGCAACATTTTAAAGTAAAGTGAATGAATAAAATGAAATAAGATGAATTATTTACCAAAAAAAAAGAAGGAAGCATTTCCCATATTGCATTGCCACGTCTTTATCTTCTATGTTTCAACTACAACTTCAAGTAAGAAAATCCAAAAATCATGGCAACTTCACCTCCAAATTCACCTTGCTACTAATAGCTTTTAGCTTCACATAACACAAAACTTCAACAAAGAAATTCCTTCAAAATAACATTATTATAATTTTAAAAACATAATTAACACACATTCTAATAAAAGAAATGTGATGGATTATTTATGATATCACAATGCCCATGTATCAAAAAATTCACGATTCCTATTGAGAAGAAATATGCAAATGTTTAATAATATTTTTAAACATATTCTAATCCTAAATGACAACTAATTTGCCTTGCTTTAGTTATAGTTTCTTAAAAGGATCCAAAATTATGGCAATAGCATTAGTAAAAAATCAAGTTTGCCACCAACGCCAACTAGCAAGATCTTGAGCAATGTAAAACATAGCTTCAATGTATAGACTTTCTTTCAAAACAAGCTACACAATGCAAACCAACTTTCATATCAAGACCTCATTTTATAAAAGAAAGACAAAATTTCTTGTTCATTATGTTTTTAAAATAATGCAATGTATTCAAAACACTACAAAATTCATTCCAAACCATCTATTTTATTAACAAAGGTAATACATGCATAAATGTAATTGGATTGTTTCTATTCAAATTCCTAATGCCACAACACAACTTTGGTTTGCTTTTAACTCTAGTTTCTTAAAAGATTCAAAACTACAACATCACTTGCAAAAATTCAACATTACTTCTTTTCAATTTTACACAAAGATCAAAGAACTCCAAGAAAGAAGCATAAAGACTTTGCACTTCAACGTAAAGATTTTAGAAAGACATAACCACCATTGTCATTTAAACAAGAAAATGCAAAACATCATTTTGCTTACAAAACTATGAAAACAAGAGACACAATGGTGCATCCCCAAGCCAATTTTAAAAAGTTACAAAGCAAAGAAAATGGACAGGAGATGAACATGAACATGAACAAGAACAAAAAAATCAAAAAATCTTCTTAAATGTTTTGCCATTGCCACATGATTTGAAAACAAAAGCATGTTTATTCACAAAACTTGAATGAAAATATAATCACTAGATTTAAAATCACATAGCAAAAATGTTCAAAACATTCAAGACTACCAAACAAAATATTCATTTTTGTTTCAAAAATGTTATAAAACTATACACATTGGTGCACGTGAGGTTTTGTGCAAACCTTCCCTCCATTCAAAAGCACTATTATAACTTTTTTTGGGTGAGTAACTATGGTACACACGAAGACAATATCTAACCAAATTTTATGCTGGTAGTTCAATTTCTTTCTTTTTTCAAACAACCAACCAAAAACCATTGGGTTGGATAAACCAATTGGATCTAATTATATTTTATCATGGCCATTCGAATTATTTATTTACTAGTGGTAACATGTGCCTACAAGGCACAACACAACACTGAAGCTTTTTAAAATTTTCAAACAATCGGTGTGGCTATATAACCACGGTTCCCAAATTTTCAAGAAAAAAAAGAAAGTCTAAGAACCAGTGCGCTTTTTTATTGGTTCTTTCGTAAAACCTCTGGTTCTTCTTTTGAAAGAACCAGAACCGGTGATTATTTGATTATGGGGAAAAAAATTCAAAGAACCGGAACCAACACTGGAACCAACCACCATTAGCGGGTTATTAGAAGGGTGGTTCTTACCATTCATTCTCATGGTTCTCAAAAAATCAATGAACTAAAATATGGAATCGACTGCTAAACACCGGTTTCCATCGGATCGCACTGGGCCAGAGTGATTCAGCACCCGCCAACGCACCATCCATCCACCGGATGCCTGAACACCGGTTTCCATCGAATCACATTGGGCCAGAATGATTCAGCACCCACCGACGCACCATCCATCCACTGGATGTTTGAACTTGTTGTGGATGAACCTGAACCAGTTATAACTGTCACTGACTGACTGACAAACTTGTTGAATTAATATATAAGATTTGGGTGATGATGAACCAAAGTGACTAGCTTGGGAGCTCTAAACAATTAGGTTGAACAAACCAATTGAAAGTGATTGGGTTAGACAAGCTATCTCAATTTGACCAAGTTTTATTATGCTTGTTTAATTTTTCCTTCTTCTCAAATGACTAACAACTATGCCAAGAATGATTTAGTTGGATATGGGGACAAGATTTGATTTAAGCCATCCAAGGCCAATCGGATTTCATTGTGACCATTCAATTTTCATTTATTTTCCTCTATGACCAACCAAGAGTGGGTTGGATAAGCTAGTTGGATTTGGTTATTGTTACACACACACACACACACATATATATAATTTTGAAAAAAATTTGGTCAACCAACCAAGAACAACTAGGCCGGACAAGTTGATTAGATTTGAAAATGATATTTTTCATTCATCCAAGTTAAAATGTAGACATTTTTCATACAATGGAACTCACTAATTTAATTGAAAGCCCAACTTAAAAAACAACACATAATCTTAAAGTCATACAAGCACTATCTATAATACAATTACATAATAACCAGCAAGAAAATATTATGAATATTCCACTTTTGAACATGTGGTCAAAGTTCAATCGACCATGGCATAGTCATAGTCACAACTATTTTAATCAAGCCTTATCATTAATATGGAATTTTTAAAAAATAAAAATGGTTTAGTCGCAATTCAATGATGTGTAATAATTGATTGTAAAACATACAATTGAAATAAATGGCAATTTGGCATAATGAAAGTTATAAACACAAAGTTGTTAACATAAACATAATTACAAACATAAACAAGTTTGCAAATGCAATCAGAGCTTCAGACACAAATTTGCATACATAAAGAAAGATAACAAGTGTTAATAAATAGTTACAAACACATAGACATTCAAACACAATAGAACCTACATGGAAACTTGTTTTCATGAACATAAGAAAGTAGATTCAAAATATTTTTAAGTTTCATTATGATCAAACATATTATGATAAATTAGATATAAAATGTGCAAAACTTTAGTATAATAAATTAAGTAAATAACAAATATGTTTAAAACTAAAATCACTATGGTGTTCAAAGCTACTTATACATTATAAGTTTGTATATTTATTCACATTTGATTATGATATACAAAAGTTGAAAGTACATGAATGTTTTTACTAACTTTAGTAATTAAAAAAAGACAAAATGCAATATTTCATCTATTTGAAACCCATTTTGGAAGGAAAGATGATCTACTTGCATCTATTTGCATTTTAAAAATCTACTTAAATGCATGTTAAGCTTAGGATTTTACAATCATTGTCATAAAATCAAACATGCTTATATTCATCATTTTAAATCAATAATATTTTAAAGATTAATATATCAAGGCTTATTCTATGGTTATTTTCCATTTATGCTATCAAGGATCAAAAAAAGTTATTTTACCTTGTTTCACCCCATACATTTAAAATAATTTCGTGTGCTCCATCATTGTATTTTTTCATGGTTTTTATGCCATTGGCTTTTTGGTAACTAATCAAAACTTTGTGGCATTTGGTTCATAAAACTAAAATCTTAAGTTCACACATCTTGCAATGGAAGATACGTGCATCTCATTATTCAATTATGACAAAGGTTTGCAATTTGATTATTGTTCACCTTGTAAAATGCCCATGTGGTTTGTAAAGCTTTCATGTAATAGTGTGTTTTATCAAGTTTTCCATATGCATGTTTAATAACAAGTTCAAAACATTATTTTACATTGTCATGCACCACTCACAAATTTTCTATGCTACTATTGTTGGTACATTCTACCAAACCAAATGAAGGAATAAAAGTAAATCGGTTACAATATACAACATCCATGTTTGTGGGACTTGAAAAGCCCATGTTGCTTATGATTATGAAATCGTTTGGGAACCAAAAATAGAAGGTCAACAAAATAATTTAGTAATGAAATGAGAAAAAACCCTAATGTTTTAAAGCTTTAAATTTGAACTTCAAATTTTTTTTTCCACCCTCAAGTGAAAACTATGATGAAAACATAATACAAATCCCACAACAATAGTGATTTTTTAATTTTAAACTTTGAATATTTCAAACTTTTTTTTTTTTTTTTTAATTTTTAGGTTTTTTCCCTTAAACCTAAACCCTCCCTGTGATGCACCCCTAGGTTTGTCGAATGGTATTGAAGGTAAAACACATGTTGTTTTTAAATTTTGCACCATTTTGTACATTTAAGGCATGCTCCCTAACAGCCGTTAAGAAGAAGGTGTGGGAGTTCTAGGATGAGACTAGGACAAACTCATAAGCTTGAGTTCAAAGTTGAGTTTATTTGCACATTAAAAAAAAAGGTAGTTACTACAAATTAGAGCCAAAATGGTGCATGGATCAAGTCATAGAAAACACACTTTCACATGATTCACCATGGCCTAAACTTGGGAGGAATCACCCTTCCGTTACTTATATTATACTTTGATCATTTGCAATGAAAATTACATTGAAATGGTAGACATTCTCGGGAGTTTTGAAAGTTCTCTATTTTGTCAAGTTATGTGTCTTGTAACTTTGTGAGCTCATAATTATCACATATGGATTTTGATTCAAAAATATTCAAAGGAAAAGTTAATAATCTTTGAAGAAATTTTCCAAGGTTGAATCACATGCTTTAATCAAAGGTGATTTGACCTTTCAATTATATGTTTTAATGGTCAGGAATGAATTACTAATTAAGCTTTTGACCATTCTTTTTGCAATAACTTGTGCTTTAAATCTTTAAATGGGGAATGCATTCCATTTTGGGTATTTAATTTTCAAAACCTTTTCAACATTTTTTTAAAATCCAATTTAGACAAGGGTTTGGTCCTTCAAACCTTGTTCTAAAAAAATTTAGAACATTGCAAAATTTCAACTTCCAAATTGAAAATCCACTTGGAAATGTTGATTTTGACTTTCCCACATTGTGGGAAAGTGCTTGAAGTTCAAAACACGATCACGACCCATTCCTTTGGTCATGCGTTAGCCTTGGTATTAATTCCACAATCTAAGGCTCGACAAGTTCCAACTTCCATTGGAAGTTCCATTAGAAGAAATGTTTTTTCAAGAAGGATTAAAATATTGAACAATAAACAATTAATTTTAATAACTTGGGACTAGGAGTCCCAATAATAAAATTCGTACAAAAAACAAGGTGGTAGTTTACAAAGTTTTGAAAATTCCAAAGAAGAAATTCTGCTTGAAAAATAATACAAAAATGACACAAGTAATGTAAAAACCATAATTGTGAACATTGCCATTATTATGCCATTTTATCTATTGCTTCCAATTATTGCCTATGGTTCTACAAGGTTGCAACAATGTTTCCATTGCTATAAAAGGTCATTTACCTTGTTGTAGATGCCTTGGTTTTAGCCCAATAGAAGGTAGTTTACCCTCCTACAACCCTATATCCATAGAGCGAAATAGGATTGTTTCTTACAACATTTCATAAAATACAATAAATAAATAAAAACATCAAACAAATTTTATCACATCAACATTCAAGTTTTCTACTCCACAATCTAAACATATATAAAAAGGTTCTCACATTACAATCTCTTCTAACAACTCTTCTGTACATATTCTAAAAAATTTCCTCGAAAACTACATTAGATAATGAAATAAGGAAAATCCCTCAAAAGGTTTTCACCCACCACCCCAAATCACATCCTTTCTTACTTTCTTACTTAAATCTTATTCTTTTCATAAGTTAAAATTAGGATCACTAAATTTAATAGTTTCACTACCTACATAACTAAAGAGTGATAAATAATCATCACCTATCACTCATAACAAGAAGTTGCCAAGATACTATCTAGATCTACTAGTTTTATGTTAAGTTGCCCTTTAAAACCTTGATAATGAAGTGAAAAAAAGCTTTTGAAGCTTTATTCAAGTTCTATCTTTTATCCCATCAAACATTTTAATCTATATCTTGTGCATATTTTATAGGTCCAAATCCAACACTATCTAATGATATTACTTCATCCAAAGTCCTTTGTATTTTAGTACTATTATTGGAGGTGGCCTTTTTTCCCTTTGTCAAAATCAATTCTCACTCCCCTCGTCCTTCACTTTTGGTCAATTTTTGGGCTTGTTATAATTTTGGTCATGACAAGTTCATGACAAGTTACAACATAAGTCAAAGAACTATTAATGAAATTCTAAATTGAAACTTGAATTAAAATTGAAAATTCAAACAAAGGAAATTTTAATTGTCATTTTCTGAACCATCTATATTGTGGGAGAATGATCCTTTGATCCTCTTCATTCCCATTTCACAAGTAGCATCACAAGGCGTTGTGTTTTCACCTAAATTGAGTGCCTTTGCCAACAGTTGGACAATAGTAGTGTTAAAAAAAGCCATAAATACAACCTAATCCTTGAGTTTATTCAACTATTCTGCTGATGAACCTAGGTTATTAACATATATTTCTTCTTAAAAGTTATGAGTCCCTACTTCTATTGCTGGAAAGAGAGCTGACCCATGCAGGTTGAAATGCATGAGAAAGGACACATATAATTTTTTATTTTGTATTTCTTCAATGAGTTAAACATGTAACATTACTTTGGATATGCAAATTTCCCTAATGTTAAGGGTGTACATCTAGTGGTCAATTGCATGCCCCTTGGTCATGCTGATGCCCAACCATAGTTCTTCACACCATTGTGCAAATATCCAAAAAAGAAGCACATGGACTACTCAGAAGCATGCAAGGTCCTTGTTAAATGTCATGTAAGAGGCCACAAGTTATTCAAAATTTGAAAACATTTTCAAATGGTAAGCTTGGGCAATGGTTAGTCATTGACAGTTGAGCTTAAGGCTCACTTCTACTTTTGAAAACTTGAACTAAAACTGACATCTATTAAGCACCCTTTGAAGGTCATAACATAACAACCATCTCAGTTCCTCTGCGAGCAAATAATGAAAAGGGTTAACAGGCAACATGTTCACATGACTATCTAAGTAGCCAACACAAAGTGCCCAATGAGTAGCCAAGTAAGAAAAATGAAACATAGTTTCTTAATATTAAAAATTCAGCCTCATGTAGCATGCATGTGGAACGCTGTTGTGTTCCTTAGTTAGGCCAAGACTATCTGCACCTCCCCATAAAACAAATGCCAACTCCTGGGCAAGTTTCCTAGGGTTCCATGCAATCAAGTTAGTGGCATTGACATGCTCGTGCACATGGTCAAGTGTTTGTGTGAAACCAAAGACATGAGTATCATCAATATCGTGCGCATGTGAAATTGTTTTTTTGACGCATGTAATTACACATAATTGTTAACTGCATTTTTTTTTTAATCTACAGTTATCATCTACTTTTGTGGAGTTTGCAAGATTAAAGTTCATATAACCCCCAAAATTTCATGCCATTAATCCCATACACGCATTTGAACGTTACTGCACGCCAATGGCCTTTTAAGAACCCCATGGTGAATTCAGTCAAGGCTAGCTTGAAAGGGTTATTCTCAAGCTTCAAAGAGCCATAAAAACAAACCCCCATCCCATCATCCCACTTACCCCCACAAAGAAAGAACCAAAAAACAGATGTTTGGGACCTTTCGTTAGGTGGCTTGTGAAAATTGGGTCAACTTGAATTGAAGAATGAATTTCAGCATGTCAACAATTAGCATCAAAGTTGACCCAGTTTTAAAGACTATGTCTAATGAAGATCCCCCCCGCCCCAAAAGATGTTTGAGTCCTTTTGTTGTGAAAATTGGGTCAACTTGAATGGAAGAATGAATTTCAGCGTCTCTACAATTAGGATAAATACAAATTAGGGCCACTTTAGATGAGGGTCTAAGGTCAGGCTCCAATGAAATAGAGCAATCCTATTGGCTGAGAATTGTAAATTGGACCCAAGGCCTTTAGACGAGGGTCCAAGACCAAAAAGTGGCAAATCAAGGCTAAAACTACATGGCACCATTTTGGAGGGAGAATCAATTGGTCCAAACCAAAAAGAAAAAAGAGCTCGGAGGAGAGCTCATGATTTGAAAATGCAAGATGCAATCTAGGGTCCAACTCAAGGATTCAATTGATGAAACCCTGGCAAGCTCCATTACACAAAACACCCAGCACAACGAGAAAAGGAGGAACAAAGAGAGAGGATCCAAGTCTGAGCCAGAAGAGCAAAACCCAAAGTTGGTCACTAAGGGGCAAAGGAACAAATCATGTTCCAAAGCCCCCAACCAAACTATTTGCTTCAAATGAGTCCAAATTGGTTCCTAGGAATTTGGATGTTGGACCCTCATCTAAAGTGGGCCTAAGTTGTTTGAACTCTTCTTAAACAATCTGAAATTTTTGTCTCTTTTGTACCAATTTTTTTTAATATAGGGTTCAACTAATTCTTAGGAAATGAACTTTATAATTATTTAAATGTAAAATATGTTGCTTATAACTGATTACGAGAATATGACTAATATTTATTTTAAATCTTCTCAATTTTAACAAAATATTGCTTTAACATTCCATTATTTCATAGCATGTTGAAAAAAACCTCCTTTATCTTAGGCATTTCATAAAATATGCAAAGAGCGGCTCCCCTTAGAGGGTTAGCAATTTGGTGTTGTGAATTGGGAAGAGTGAGATAAAGTGGATGTGGACCTCGCAAAGTAGAAAACATCAACTTGGCAAAATAGACAAAATGAAGGATGATCATGTTTGTGAAAGTTTCTAGCAACTTTGGAGATCTTATTCCAATTTTCCATCCTGCTAAGAGTCACTTGAGTTTGAGGCTGTGTTCCAGTCTACCTACCTCCTCATCCAATGTACCGTCTTCTATGATGGAAATGACACGAGACAGCTGTGGTTCTAAAACCATGCAGTTGTCTCATGCACATAGGACATGATTAGCGCATATTTGAAGTATCTTGTTTCCAGTGTTTCTACGATCCATCTCAGAACATCAGCAGTAAGTCATTTGGACACTGGCCCAAGCATTATGATGATGCTGGGTAGAGGGTCAATATGAGTTTTTAAGTTTCAAACATGCAATTGAGGAAGTACCTCTCAAAAGGACTGAGCAAAGTGAAGGCTCAGCCAACTTTCTAAATTTTAACATCTTGCTCAAATAATTGCTCCTCAAAGGATTGAACATACTGAACTTTGAAGGTGAAGCTTCGGCCCACCACAACCATTGCTCATCCAGGGGCCTAATTGAGTCTATAACATATCCTAGATGTCCAAAGGGTGTGTCTGCCAGGAATGGCTGCAGTCTCCTGAGGTGAATCTTGACAACTTTGTAGGCCAAATTGATCAAAGTTAGCCAACAAACAACAAAGAATTGAAACTAACTGTCCACACATTTGATGAGCAGAATTAGACATAGGCAGAGAGGGACCCAAACTGAGGACTGACATGACTAATGGGAAATCAATTGTTCAATTGGTATGCAAGGAACTTTTACCAAATGGCAAGAGACTTGCCATGGGACTTTTAAAAAATACAACTTGGAAAACCAATTATGTGACATTTTCAAGCCCACTATCTTGGTGAACACAAATCCAAAAGAAAGAAAAAAGCTATACTTAAATATTCTAAATCCTACAAGTCTTGGGTGAAGGGTCGTATGGGGATTAGTACAGTAGACAATGGAAACTAAAGTCAGTTTTGGGGTAGGGATCAGTACAACAGACAAACAGAATCAAAGTCAATTTGGAAGTGTTATCATTCCCTAATAGAGAAACATCCTCACTTAACTGGAAAATTCATAGAAGTCAAATATGCATTAGCATTGCTTTGTCAGGCATTAACAAATTGTACCTCCCATTGTTGCATGAGTTCAGCATGGAACAACATGGACCCTTAGCGCGCATCACGTTTGGTAAGATATTGTGTGGCATAAACATAATGCAAATCGTTGAACCTTGGGTCTCTGGTACATCAAGTTGGCAAACTCCCAGTGGTCAATCCCAAATTTGGTGCATGGAATTCGCATGTTTTAGTCATCAGAGTGTAGTCCCAATTGCATGGCCTGATGACACCTACTTATTGGTAAAACGGTGAGGCAACATTAAAGGACCATTTGCAGTTGGACTCTTGTCCATCTCACCTGCATAATTGTTTAGAATAGGTCTGCAAGATAGGGAAAGATTTGCTACCAGAAATTTAGGAGTGTACAACTGTTAGATTCATAGGAATCTAAGTAAAATAATTAAACATTAACAGTACGTGTATAAACTATAAACACGCAATTAATTCTTTTGTGAGCTGTAGACTTAGGTGCTGAGTGAAACTCTAATGTGGATCATGATTTAGGCCCACTTTAGACGAGGGTTGAGGGTCCAATTTCCTAGGAACCAATTTGGACTGATTTGAAGCAAATTGAATCCTTGAGTTGGACTATACCTTGGTCCCTAGCCTGATTCTTGGTTCTTCAATCAGGAGCTCTCCTTTTAGCACTGTTTTTTTGGTCCCAACCAATTGATTCCCTTCGAAACAGGTGCCATGTAGGTTTAGCCTCAATTTGCCACTTTTTGGTTTTGGATCCTCGTCTAAAGGCCTTGGGATCAATTTAAAGGTTTGGACCAATAAGATGGTTTGAATTCATTGGTCCCTGGACCTTGGACCCTTGTCTAAAGTCGCCCTTAGGATATAGGGAATTCTCAATAATTCAAGTCAAGGTCGGAAAGAGATATCTGCAGTATTCATCTTTTAAGTTTGTATAATGTGAGATAAATGTTATTTGACTCTGATCATTGCCCTATTCAATGTTTATGTGTCCCTCCTATGAGCAACTTAGGTGTGTAAAAATGAGGGACTACAGTGATGTAAACAATAGAGTAGAAAATGAGTAGAATTTTTCTGTCTACTAGCTATGTACTGACAAGTTGGAGAATGATCTGGTCAAAGAGGTAAATGTTTTGGTTGTCACCTACTAGAGGTAATAGAGGTAATTTGAAGGTCTAATTTTTGAAGTTTAATTTCTTTTCAGTGAGCTTCTCACTGTGATTTTTTTTCTACTTTCAATGTTGCTCAATTGGCCCCTATCTTCTAGGTTCAGGGGATTGATGTGACAAAGTGTCGAGTGAAAACATTGCTCACGTGAATATATAAGTGTTTTGATCATATTTTTATGGTGATAGTTTTAGTTTAATGTTTGAGCTATGTGGTTACATGGACATGTTACATGTAGATGCAAGGTTGTGAGCAAAGTATGGAAGTTATAACAATTTGGCAACATATTCATGCAAGGATGTAGAAAACACACATTTATGATTTAATGGATTCATAATTGTTTTTGCATTAATTAAATGTCAAAAGTCCATAATTAACTAATTTATACATTGCTTAAACACTATGTTTGATTATTGTAGTACACAGCTAACTTGAACACATGTTTGTAAACTATTTACTTAATTGAATTTTGAATATTTGTCATTGAAAGTAAAATATTTGTGAACATGAACAAAAATTGTTTAATAAAATAAATGAAGTGTTAAAATCTCGTAATAAATTATATTTCCAAAAGGGACAAGGATAACCAATCCAATTTTGTAAGAGTCCATAAAGAATCAAGTTTTGCTTATAAATTTATGAGAACATATTTATTTTTAACATCCTCTTATACAAAGTGAATTACAACTCTAAGGGTTTTCAAAAGTTGCAAGGATTTGAAAAAGGGACACTAAAAATGAAACATCCATCAAAATGTGTAACTTGATATATTTACATTATTCTTATGAATAGCAAGGGTCTAGAAAACGCATGTTGGAAGCACTTGGGTGCTATCTTGGACATATATTCACACCCCAACCAATGTTTTTTTGGGGTGAGATCTCACCAAATTTTGACTTGAAAATTATGATTTCAACCAATTTAGTATGTAGCCAAATCTGACCAAATCATCCTATCAATGATCACCACTTCTACTACATCACAAAACTTTCAAAAAAACTCTTGGCTCCAATCTCCAAATGGAAAGAAAACTAATGGAAAATTGAAGGGTCCTATTAGCCCTACCTATTGTGCTTTGCATTTTTTAGATGACGTGCTTCCCAAGTTTTGTTTTTTTTTTTTTTTTTAATGAGCACTTTTTATTTTACCTTCACTCAATAAAAAAAATTAAATA
>Ga0116229_10004756_pt1 | contig 22234 bp, 10 predicted proteins | sample S1TSphgellanicum_3_FD_87313 | JGI IMG/M metagenome (GOLD analysis project Ga0116229, IMG submission 87313) | Host-associated microbial communities from peat moss isolated from Minnesota, USA - S1T2_Fc - Sphagnum magellanicum MG | ecosystem: Host-associated > Plants > Peat moss > Unclassified...
AAAAACACCACACCATTCCTTAGATAGTCATTAGGTTTTTTAATAACACCACGCCATTCCTTAGATAATCACTAGGCTCCTTAATAACAACACCATTCTTGAGATAATCATTAGGTTGCTAAAAAACCACAACCTTGCTATTTGGTCATCATCATTTAATTTTTAAAACCATGACCTTTTTTAGATCACTAGAAGGTTATTAATAAATATACCCAACTTCCTTAAATCACCAACAAACTGCTAAGAAACACCATAAAAGATTCCCTTATAGCAAACTTGACACCTTTAAATCAACATTTTTTGAATTTTCATTATGTAAGTACTATGCAATTGTGATTGCAAACCTACAAAGGATTGAATAAATGTTAATGACAATTTAAGAAAGAAAAAACACAAGTTTATTGAGACATGATTTTTGAACAAACACAAATTTTGAACAAGTTCATGCAAAAGTATGAACATTTCACTTATCTACAAGTAATGTGTGGCATGTTCTTAAAATATTTTCACTTTAATCTACCTTTATGTAATCCTAGTGATTAGGCAAGATTGCTATTTCGGTATTCCACCACAAACTTATCAAGTTTTTTGTCAATTCTGAAAGGATGTTTGACCTTTTAGCATGTTGGTGAGATGTCCAAAATGTAATTATAGATAAAACCAACAATTGCCTTCTTTTAGCAACCTTTTTAATGTTCCTCCTATCCACCCTTAACACCTTTGCCACCTCTTTATAATTTCTAGCAGATTGGGAGGTGGCCAAGGTACAAACAATGTTTTTTGTGATGGTGATCTTTGAAGATTTTGCACCAACCAAATGGAAATCAAACCAAATTTAAGACTGCTTACAAGATTTTGGTTTGTTTTCACTTTTTGTAGATCTTGGAGGTAAGGTGGTAAACATCTTTTAGCAAAAGGTGACCAAACAACTTTTCCAAAATATTTTTTTGAAAGCTAGATTAGTCCCTGCTAGGTATTCAAATATGAACATTGTTATGGTCCTTGCATATGTAACATTGTCCCTTTGACATTATCTTTGATTTCTAGAGGAATTAGATACAACATTCACATCACCAATTTGTTGCAAAAATCGTTGTTGCGATGCTTATTCCTTTGCATAATCTTGGGCTTTCTTCTTTATGTACTCACGTTGCTAATCTCAAGCATACACCCTCTTCTATTGGTTACAAGCATCCTCCTCCTACACATGTTCATCTAACCCTTCATTTTCAACACATAATTCATCATGATCAACATGGTGCTATGCATTCTCTGCATGTAACTCCTCATGATCCTTAGTCTCCATAGTAACCTTTCATGATCATTAGCAAATGCTTTAAAATCATCTTTGTCCACCAAACGAAGAACTACAACAACTTTGATATTTCATTTTTTCATGTTGCTTCCCATGAAGAATACAAAATTTGAACATGAAGTTTTTACATTACATTTGTTCAAATGTTAAATCTATACAAGACATAGCTCCCCTTAGACAACAATAAACTAGATTTATAAATTATAACTTCCATAAAACACTTCCGACATGAATTAGAGAAGTTGTTATAGTTACTTTCAAATGAACACAAAATTAGAAAAGAAATTTACATTCAAGGTGATTTGTCAACATGCATGCACCAAATGTTGGGTTTGTACAACTTTAGGGCACCTCCAAGGTTACTAATGGAACGTAAAACTAAATCTACAAACAAACAAAACAAATGTTCAAATATGCACATATTGTTGGAACTCACAAAACCATATACATTATTTGTAAGCATAACTAGTCAAAATTTGGTTAAAGAGGTTTGTGCAATTGGAGCTCAAGAAATGGATCTACTGAAATATAGTATAATCAAACGTTTAAAGCACTTGAAAACTTTACAAGTTGGGATTTGGGTAAGAAATGTTAAGCATGTACTTTCAAAACATTGAAATGTAAGGTTTGCCATTCATTACTACAAAATGTGGGTGCAATTCACTAGTCCCCATTCATTAAATTAGTGAATTCATTACTTTCCAATGAATCCCCATTAACTAAGATCAATAAATTCACTCAAAATTTAATGAAATCACTTGGCATATAAGGACACCTTTTGTTATAGTGATTTTTGAGTTAGTGTCCCTTCCAGACCTTTAAAACCTTTAAGGGACTTAATGCTATAGTGGGCTTGAAGATTAGAACCTTAAACAAAACAACAAAATAACAAAGATTGAACTTGATGTGTGAAGTGTAGTACATTGAAACTCAATTTGGCTATGGGAGTTTTGCAAGTCCAACATTATAGACAAGTCAGCATTTGCTCACTCAGTGATTGTGGAAAAACCCAAGTGGAGTAGGCGCCATGTTGGAGCAATAGCTTTTCGAAACCCCAATTCAAAATTAGGTATCTAATTAATTCCCCTTTAATCTAAATTATTCCAAAGTTATCGCCTTTATTAGGATGATGTTTTGTGTTCGCATATGTGTTTTTCATCTACAAGGATGAAAAAACTTATATTTTCTTTGGATTTTTATGGTAATAAATCTTACAACCCTAATTTGCCACCATATTTAACATAAAACTATTTTACTAAATAATGTTTAAATGTTTAAACATTTATTCAATGTGTGCATATGATAGTATGCTATTGTTTCATTATGCAAGTATGGCATTATGGGTCCTATTTTGCCAATTACCTACATATAGTTTTTTGAATTACATATTGACTTGAATGGAAACATGACTTATTACATCACAAAACTATGAATGCTTTTGATGAGACCTACATTATAATAAAATGTACAACTTTCATTTTAATCATAACCATAAATTTTGAATTATTATAGCCATTAAGCACATTCAAAAATTAGAATCCAAATGACACATCTAAAATGATTTTTTAATCGTTCAAAAAATGAGGTCCTTTTTATGAAGTATATAAGAACACACAAAAAAATTGAAATAATTTGGTGAAGTTTTTGGTAGGAAAAAACATGTTCAAATTTTTTAAGCAAATCAACAACTATTTTAAAAATATTTTAGGTGTGCTAAAAGATTGTCATGCCATAATGAAATGGTTTCAAATCTTGAGCATTGTAATTTCACAAGGTAACAAAAACAATTGTAAAATCTCATGTAAATACCATTTAAACATAATTTTTGACAAATATTTTTTTTTGACAAGGTGCAAATTTTTATTGTAGTCAACAACTGATTTGGCTCCTTTTACTATGAGTGCACCTAGAGGGTACTGTGATTGCAAGAATAGGAGATTAGAAATCAAACCACAAAAAAGATGAAAATACAAATTTTGTAGATGAAGAACATGATTGTTGGAAAAAAAATATGTATACAAAAGGCATAGAAGCACAAGGAACAAATAATCATTAAGGTGAATGAATTAAGGCAAGAGATGGTCAAAGCCAAGTCAAAGTTCGATGACTTGGTGGAGAAGAACAAGGATTTGGATCTAGCATATGTCAACAATAGATTGGAAGAATACGATGAGTTGGTATAATATAATTCAATATTGTGTACCAAACAACAAATGGATGATGCCAATGCTAAGCATGAGGAGTAGCGGGAGTTGGCAAAAGCTTAGTTCTAGGAGGAGATACAGAAAAATTTGGCTGCACATAGAAGGGATGAGATCACTTACACAAGACATATATCTGCCATCAAGAAAGCCTTTCTAGATTTTATTTATCGCAATCCAAATAGTTTAGAACCATCCAATCCTATACAAGATATGGAGGAAGTTGAATGTAATGGAGCAGTTAAGGAGAAATAGCTAGAAAAACCACAAAATTTGAAAGGAGGACATGATACTCCAATTGTGGTAGCTAAGGAACAAACATAGACAACTTCATAGTAAAAGACAAAAGTAATAATTGATGATATTGGCACACATAAGGAGTCAATTAAAGGTGTGGAGTAGGTGGTTGAGCATACATAAGAACAAGACCAAGAAGGTGTAATAGCACCACTATCTGAAAATTCAATTCTTTAAATAAATACAAAAGTTAAAGGCCATACAAGACCATACATTGAAGTGCAAGTAGTAATACCAGCAATTCATGAGGAATAGACCAAGCCACATGTGATTGACATAGTAAGATTTTTTTTTTACTAAAACAAGGATTTTGAGGACAAAATCCAAAATGGAAGGAAGGTAATGTTATCGGTGTGTGGTAGTGATCGCCCAAGGTATAATAGATTAGGAGAATGGTAGGGATTAAACAAGGTAGTGATTGAGCTAGATAGGATTAAGACTATTAGACATTTGATTTTGAATTACTTTTGGAAGGAAATGATTTAAGATGTAGTTCTGGAAATTGTGAGAATTTTGGAAAGGTTGTTTTTTTACACATAATGTGAGATTTAGAAAGTTGCTAGAGTTAGATAGAGAGACATTATATGATTTTAGAGTTTTGTTGGTATTTGAAACCACATCTTTTTCATGTTTTCAATTTGATTTTTACCTTTAAAACTATATATTATTTATATGATTTGATTGTGAGTAAAGAAAAAAGTGTGGATTTCATGAAGAAACATGGATTTATTTTTTTCTTTTGTGTTTTGACTTTTTAATAATCTAACTGTATTTTGACCATAGATTTTATTTTTAAAAAATATATAATTTGAATAAAATGAATAGTAGTTGTAAGAAAAAATTGTGTGAAATAAAGTACTATAATTGTTTTGAACAATTGAAACCACAAATTTTAAGTACTGAAATGAGTAATTGAAGTTAAATTTATATTGTTTTAAGTAGGTAGAAAATAATTTAAGGATAGAATCTATAGCTACCAAGAATAATCAAAGGTACACTATTAGAATTCTAGGTTTTTCAAACTATGCACATTGACTAAAAGGTTGTTTTTGACTGAATAACATGTATGTTTTGATTGGAAGCCAAAGCACTAAATGACATGGGTATGTTTTGATTAATCAATTTGATTATGATGATTGATTTGACCATATGTCAAGTAGCCACATAGTTAAATTTGACCCCAAAAAAACCACTTTAGTCAAAAGGACTATGCTTTATCAATAATGTCAGTTATAAAAGGGTCAAATAAACAAGTTTAATCAAAATAACTATTGGCATAGTAAAAAAAACCAACCCACCTACCTATCAAGTTATACCTTTTCACCCACCCCACTACCCTCATGGTTACCTACTTACATTTCAAATCACCTTCCTAACCCATTTAGCCATAAGGTTTACTTGTTAAATTTGACCAATTTTAGCTAATCATTTTAGCCAATTTAAACCATTATATTTTAATATTAAATTTGGCCATTCGATTTAATTAGTTACATTTAACTATTAAATATATGTTTTAGGTTTAGCCATTAGGTTCATCTTAAATTTAATCATTATGTTTAACCATTATACTTAGTTATTAAATAATTTTAGCCACATAATTTACATTAATTAATAAATCATTAAATAAAATTTGGTAATAAATTTAGTCATTGAGTAAATTTAGCCATTAATTGTCATCATTTATTTTAATCATTAAATAAGTTTATCCACTAAATTTAACCATTAAATTTAGTCATTAACAAAATTTAGCCACAAGTTTTGCTATTAAAGTTAATCATTAAATATATTTCACCACTAAATTTAACTATTAAAAATTATCATTAAAAAGGTTTAGCCATTAAATGTAGCCATTGAATTGAATCATTGAGTAACTTTAACCATTAAATGTGGCCATTGAAATTTTTCATTAAATAGGTTAGCCATTAAGTTTAATCATTGTATCAAGTCATTAAATATGTTTAGCCACTATGTTTAACCATTGGATTTAGTCATTAGATTAGTTTAACCATCAAATTTAGCCATAGATTTAGTCATTAAATAGGTTTAGCCACTAAGTTTAACCATTGTATATAGTCATTAGATAAGTTTAGCCATTATGTTTAGCCATAGATTTAGTCATTAAATAGGTTTAGCCATTGAATTTAGCTTTAGATTTAGTCATTAAATAGGTTTAGTCATTAAATTTAATCATTAAATAAGTTTAGCCATTAAATTTAGCGATCGAAATTTATTTTAAAATAGGTTTAGTCATTAAGTTTAACGATAAATTTAGTCATTAAATAGGTTTAACCATTAAATTTAGCCATTAAGTTCAATCATTATATTTAGTCATTAAATATGTTTGGCCATTAAATTTAGCCATTGAAATTAATTAATAAATATGTTTAGCCATTAAGTTTAACCATTGAATTTAATCATTAAATAAGTTTAAACATTAAGTTTAGCCATTAGATTTAGTCATTAAATATGTTTAGCTATTACATTGCACCATTGAATTTTGTCATTAAATAAGTGTAGCCATCATTAAATAAATTTAACCATTAAATATAGCCATTGAATATAATCATTAAATAAATTTCACCATTAAGTTTAGCCATTGGATTTAGTCATTAGATTTAACCAACTATTTTATTAAATTTTTGTAACATCTGAAATAAAAAACTTGTTAATAGTTGATATCTTTTGATGGTGTAGTCCATTAATAAGGACTTGGTATGTTATGGTGAAGGCAAAAGGTTCAATTCCTAACACTTGCAACTTATGTATATCTTTGCAGGCTAGGGTGACTAGGTAGAATAAATAGGTTAAGCTAAGGTAAATTACCCTAAGGTAGGCTACGTCATTACCTACCTACTTACATTTTTGATTTATTTATTAACCCAATGACTTATGATTTGACCAATTAAATGATAACACATGGGGCATTAAAATGACCTTACAACATGTCACCTTTTATCACTAGTCAAAAATTTTAATCAAAAGCCCCACCCTGGGGTTGATAAAAAAAACTATCCTAGTGATACTAAATTTGTTAAAATTGACTTGTCTTATAAAACCAAAGTGCTTTTTAACCCCTTATCACTTTGGGGTACTTTTGGTTTGAAAATCCAATTTGAAAAACTTGAAATTCGAGTAATGGATGTTTTATACACTAACTTTAAAATAATATAAAAACCTATCTTATGATAGTTTACACGTAGGTTTGAAAAAAATGCACATAATAATGTGTGATGATTAATCATTTCACTTATTTAAATAATGGTCCATTGATTAAGGACTTGCTTTTTAAGCATGGATGAGAAAAAACTTGAAGAGAGTTGACAAGTCAAAAATTTCACACCTACACCTTAAATTGGTGGGTTTGGTGGCCTAGGTTTTTAGGCACCTTAATGTAGCTTAAGTTCCTAGCCTAGATGGTTAGGTACCTAACCTAATTATGAATTAAAGAGTTACTTTGATGAATTAAATATCCTAATTATGAATCATTGTCCTTGGAATAAATTTAAAAAAATAATAATAATGATGCCTTTTTACTATTTTTGTTAGTCTTTCAAATTCTCACAAACCTACTAAATTGTATTACCCATTTAGCTATTAGTTCACGGAAGATACCTAAGGAAAATCAATTCAATGAAAAGATTCAAGGGGGTTTAGTTTTTATCTTTTGGGGTTTGGGGGGGGGTAGTGGGGTGCTTATGTTGTTTTCCAACTTCCAAATGTGTTCCTTATGATGTTCCCAATAGCGCCTCATTTTTTATCCAATATTGTTTGCTTCAACTTCAATTTATAAAAGGGGGGGGGGGGAAGAGAAGCATGACAAAGTAAGCTTTTATTTTGGGGAGGAAGCATGTTTAGGCTCCATTTTAATTTTAGGGAGTGCCCCATGTTCCCAAAAATGGCTCCATTTGATGAAAAATAATAATTTTGTGACCATACCCCTTCACTAATTAATAAAAGCATGAATACGTGCACCCCCGGTTTTTGTTATTTATTATATGATAGTTTATTGTGACTCATATTGATTAGTTGTGGGTTTTTGGAAAGGTCAACAAAATAATTTTTGGTGATGGACATCTTTGATTGGCACATCACTAACAAAAAAAACCAAGCTTTGCAAATATATATGTTGTAATCTCCTCCTTTGAGCTGATTATATAGGTTACAAGAGTAAAACTTAGGGCAAAGGATATAATTTGAGGCACTATTGAGAACACATTTGAGGAACATGTTGGGAACTTCATTGGGGTAGGGAACTTGATGAGAGTGTATTAGGAACAACAGAAAACCAACGCCGCCCTCCCCCCACCCCAAACGAGAAAAATCTAGACCCCTGGCGCATCACCTCATTGGCTACAAGAAATGTTTTTGCCTTCATGGGCTCTTTGCCATTTTTGGACTAGAGTAATGGCATGGGCATGAACTATGGGTGCATGTATTACATTAATAGTATAACCCTTGTCTATATGAAGATGTTAGGCAGGGTTAAAAAGTTCAAAGAAAGTATTACGGTAAATTGGGAGGTTAATAGCTAAAAGAATGAAGGGGAATGAAAGAGTGAATAATTTGTCCCAAAAGCGATTTTGCATATGGTTAATGTAAATTAATCCTACCCAAACCAAAAAAAGACAGTAAACAAAAGAGGAAAAATTACAGTGAAAATTTGAATTTGTGTCACAATGGCCGCTGGCTTCTCCTTCTGCTGTGGCTCGCTCATCGCGCGTCGACTGTCGACGCCGTCCCCGGTTGGCTTGCAGCAGCTGCGTTCATGGTTTATGGGATGCGTTTTCTAGTTGCAGCTCCGAGTGAGTTGAGCCCATGGTTTTTCTGGTCCTTGTTTCTTCCTGATAGAAACATGTGACCCAGTTTTTCAAGCTGCCTGTTTTTTCTGTTTCTGGAACCTGTTTTCGTCGTCGTCGGGAGGTTTCTCTTAACTATTGGCGGGGTTGGGTAGTGTTGGTGTGGGTTGGGTTGTCACGTGTTTTCGCTGGCGGTTGTTTTTGTTTCAAGGTAGTTTGAATGATTTGAAGAGTGTGCTTTTGTTGAGTGTAGGGCTAGGGGAGAGGCGAACGCGTGGGTGGAGTGCTTGTTTAGGCATCTGAGGAGATTAAGGAGATAAGGTGGGAGAAGAACGAGGTCTGAAACTGCAGTGGGGAGGCTTTATGAAAGGTCAACAGGGGGCAAGGGCCGTGCAAATTCGGAGCTTGAGAGGTGGTACAGGGTCGGAAGTCGAGTAGGAAATGGGATAATAGCAGCTGTGGATAGCGGAGGAGAGTGGGAGGAAGCGGAGTAACGAATGACAAGTATGGACTGTTTCCCATGTTGCGGCACCCACAAGAAACAGGATAAGAAGTGGCTAAAGAAGGACGACAGCGACAGGATTGGGCAATCGCCTGTAGGGTCGGCCGCGGATATCGCCAGGCTGCGATCTGGTGAGCTTCATTTTGCCCCTGTGTATCTCGCGCCCGCATGTGACTTGATCATCATATTTTTTCCCCGGCGCAGATATCTGTGTCAGAGATTTGAGGCTTTCGTCAATTGCGAAGGCGGCTTTGGTGAGGATCAGAGGAAGGAGTGGGGAAGAATCATGAGAATAAAAAAATTTCTCAGAATGAGAAAACTGCGCTGTTGGAGCGTTTGTTGGGTTGCTTCTCTGTATAATGTAGTCTCTCCTTTTGCTTGCCGGTCATGTCATCTTCCGTAGTGATAGGACGTCAAATGACCTGTGCCACCCCAATCTTTTGACTGCAGTCTGAAGGACAATGATATAATCTCATCCAGGTTTGTGTTATGCAGCTTCTTGTAATCAGAGTCCGAAACCCATGGCAGTGTGGTTGCACAGACGATATAACAGTATCTTCTAGAGTGGGCAGGGGTAGATAGGTAGGAGGTTATGTGTCTGGATGCTGAAGAGTTATGGCATTGCTTTTGCAGACAATTTGAAATCAAGGTCTTTCAACAGCAGAAAGGACAGCCCTCAAGATGGAGCCATGCACATTGCAGCACAAACATTCACTCTCCGTGAGCTTGCAGCTGTGACAAAGAATTTCAGTCCTGAGTCCCTCCTCGGTGAAGGAAGATTTGGCTCTGTTTACAAGGGCTGCTTGGAGAACACTGATCAGGCACAGGATACAGAAAAATTAACTCTCATTGAATGCATTGGTTCTTGATTGTCTTAGTTACATGAGAAAGAACTGATTGAGCAGCAAAATTAGATGGCACTGAGCTGTGTTTGTGGGTTACAACCAGGTAGTGGCAGTCAAGCAGCTTGGCAGCAACGGGCTACAGGGCAACCAAGTGTTTTTGGTACAAGTGTTGATGATGAGCCTGCTTCATCACCCAAATCTGGTGAACCTAATTGGATACTGTGTGGATGGGGACCAGCGTTTGTTGGTTTATGAGTTCATGCCACTGGGGTGTTTAGAAAATCACCTACATGGTAAGAGTCTTCCACTTCACGAGTGATGATACACAAATTCTCTTCTATGGAACCAGCGCAGCAATTCATTATGGCCACTGGCCAGGATACTGCATATTGAGCTTGAATTCAGGTGAGCAACTGTCAACATGCATGGAGGGAAGACTTCAACCAGAATATGCTCCCTAAAGTTCATGTCATAAGTTACAGAGTGGCTAATGTCAATACTTTCACTGGTGATTGCCGCAGGGGCTGTGGCATTGTATTTGATGGTGAAAATGGTGAAATGAACCAAGATGTGACAAATTTGAACTTGTTTTGAGTGTTAAGTTTTGCATGCAGATCTGCTGCCAGACAAGGAGGCTTTGGATTGGAACACAAGGATGAAGATTGCTGCAGGGACAGCAAGAGGGTTGGAGTATCTGCATGACAAGGCAAACCCACCTGTGATATACCAGGGATTCAGGTCGTCAAACATTCTCTTGGATGAGGGGTTCCATCCCAAGTTGTCTGATTTTGGCCTGGTCAATCTTGGGTCTGTTGGGGATAAGACTCATATCTCCACACATGTCATGGGCACTTATGGATACTGTGCACCTGAATATGCCACAACTGGTCAACTGACATCAAAGTCAGATGTGTACAGTTTTGGGGTTGTTCTATTGGAGTTGATCACAGGTCGGAAGGCTTTTGACAATACTAGGGCTGCTGGGGAGCATGATCTTGTTCCTTGGGTATGTGAACTGCAACCTTTTATGCATTGGATTTTATGTGAGGTGAAAGTTAGGCACAGGTCAGTTGTTTACTTGTTGTCAAGGTGGAAATGGTTGCAGCTGTTAGGTCATTTGTGCAAGCATCATCTTCAGAACTTTAGGTTGCACACAGACACTATTCCTGTTAGCTGATGCATGTACATTTGTTGGAGCCCATTAAGTGGAAATTGGAAGTTTCAAGTTGTTTCTTGAGGCATATCTATCTCATGTGTGAATTTGCAGGTACTGACCCATGGTTCTTCTCATGACTTTTAGGATCAGTTGTATCTCTGACCTTCAAGTAGGAGGATGATCCTGTTTGATTACACAGAAAATTGTTTGGATTCTATGGGGTGGATAGAGCTACATATTCTTAATGGGGTTACATTAGAAAAGAACATCATGTGGGGCCAATGTTGGCATCCACTCTGCAGCCTCCTTTCTTCAGGGCAACTGGTTCCTCACAGGGCACTTGTCAGTGGTTGTGGCATTTTCATCATATGGCAACAGCTTAAAGCCCCCTTCAAGCTCTAGGGTTTCTTGTTCATTTTAGTGTGGACATGAGGGTCTGAAATTGATCTGTTTATGGTTGGTTCAGGCACGTCTCTTGTTTAAGGATAGGCGCAAACTTCCATCCATGGCGGATCCAATGCTCCAGGGGCAATTTCCCATGCGAGGTTTTTACCAAGCAGTAGCTGTGGCTGCCATGTGCCTGCAAGAACAGGCTGCCACACGCCCACTAATTGGAGATATTGTAACTGCACTCAGCTACTTAGCCTCCCAACGGTATGATCCTAGTGTGCACCCAGTTGGCAGCAGCAAATTGGGACCATCCACACCATCTCGAGAGAAGCGGGAAAAAAAGGTGACTGCAGGGTCAGGTCATGGCACTTCTAAAGAGCAAGCAAAGGAGTGTGGAAGCAGAGGAGGTTCTCATTCACCAGCATTTCATCGACTATCTTCTACTGGTGTGGAGCTGAAGGATGGTTTGCCTCATTTTAGAACCAGCAATGGTGGATGGCATCAGGACTCTGGATTGGCAAGGAAACAAAAATCAGGTGAATGCGATAGATATGAGGGACCCCAACACAGCTGCAACAACTCTGAAAAGGGTCTTAAAGAGGGGCCGAACCAGGTTGCTCCTGTCAAGGAGCGTGAACAGGCTGTTGCAGAAGCAAGAGTATGGGGAGAAAATTGGCGGGAGAGAAAGAGGGTTACCAACCAGGTAATGGGTGATGGGTACAATGCAGGTTTTGGTTAAGTGTAGAGGGCCATGTGAGTGAGCTAGCAAGATTGCATCTTGTGAAATTCAGTGTGCAGACATAGCTTTGTTGTTTACTTTGTGATGATGGTACATCATCTGGTCAGACATCAGCTTATGTACATGTTGTTGGCCACACTTACATCGAATGCCCCAGCTGAGGATAGAGCATTTTAGCATGGATGTGAAGGGTGCATCTGAGCAGCTATATTCTGGGAGTGCTATAGCATACAGGCTAACAGGGATCTGCATTGTCATGCCTCATGTTGACTGTTGAGAGTGGACATGGCAGCAGACAGCACATTGGTGCACACTGGAACCAGTGCAGAATTGAAGATGATGGGACACATGCATAAGTAATATTTTTGGGCAAGTTCTAATAACTCATGTTCAGCCTCATATGCAATGGGTATGCAGCTATAAGGAAGAAGGAAAGGTGCTTCCACCCAGTTGAAGCCTGGAACTATCATATTTGGGCAGTTGTATTCTTGTCACTAGTGCAAGCAGTTATCTTTCTAGGTCAACCTGCAAGCCCCAAGAACGTGTACATCCAGTGCTAAAACCTTGTCACACCTGGTAACACTTGGTTTTGCTTGTCAGCGATTTAGCAAATACTATTAATTTTTTGGTTCTGTCTCTTTATGATTTCTAAGATTAGCAAAGCTAGACTTCATTGGATCTGGCCAAAGGGAAGAGACTTTGCATGGTTTAAACTGGGAATCAATTTGAAGGTGATAGCTGGAGACCAAAAGTTGCTCTCTTGCTGCTTCTTTTATCAAATTCATTTTGCATTCAGAATTACTTAACTGTAATACATGGCTGTGCAGACTAAACAGCCTTTTGAAACTCTTTTACCTGACAATCCCAAGTTGAACCCATCATACAGTGGACAGTTTATGATTGTTTTGAAAATTACATTGAGCCTGTGTGTCCATGTGTGTTCCCCCCAAACACTTGTAGCATAACATGCAATAAATCTTTTGCCCTTTTTGTTGTGATGGACCTATTGGGGAAGAATGGGAGAATGGGCCTATATGCTTGCTCATTCTGCTCCCCCAGATTCTGACTTTTTGAAACATCCTCAAGCATTATGCCTAGGAATGTCTCTTTTTCCTCAGCCCTTACATGGTTCTGGGGCAGGGGAACTCAAGCTAGCACCTTGTTCTCCAGTTCCTGCGCCCTCAAACTCCATCAGGAAGCATCTGGAAGAATCTGCATGGTAGCCTCAAATAAGATGGAGCAGAAAAAAATCAATGCAGCCTCTTTTTATACAATGTGCTTAATGTTTACCTCAGAAAAAGACATGTCTTTAGCTCCATGTTGAAGAACTGATTGGACATTTAGATAGCTGAGATTTATATTTCTAATGCTCAGGCTGGTGAATACTGAATACAGAATTTCTCTGCTTGAGTTCTTGTTGTGAAAAGCTCCTGAGAACTCACAAAGCGTCACAGGACTTCTTGAGAGAGAAACCCAGCAGAGGAGGGATGGACCCCCTTCATTGTGCAAAGCTCAAGAAATAAAGAGCGATTGAAGACACCAAATAGACAATAAAGACCAGGATTTCATCATCTCTACAGCACTGTTTGCTAAACGCATCATGACATCTAATTGAACTGTGCCCTGATTGCACGTCTATTGAGTCTTCACCAGTGTTGGGTGGTTATTGAGAAATTAGCCGGTTATTAATATAACAGGCTAATATCCAGGTCCAACAGTCGGTTATTAATATCCTACTTGCTGGTTCTGAATTTGATGAAGAACCAGGAAGAGAACTACCTTATTGTTATTGTTGATTTGTAGAGATTTAACATGACACTTTATGGGTTGGGTCTTACTTTGAGAAATTTCACACACCAACCTGGAGCCTTCCATATTCCACCCCAGTAAGTTCTTAGTCCTTTAACCCTAAAAGTTTTAGGTTGTCACCTTTGCTACATTTGAATGGCAGGATGGGCTGCGATCCATTTTCTAATTTCTGGTCTTTGCTAATCTGACATTTGTGACACTATGCTTCTAATACTTGAAGATCATATTTTCCAGAATTGGAAAGTGCCAAGTGTTTTGAGTTACTAAAATCAAATGTTGATCAACCTGATGGAATGCTTAGAGTTTATGTTCTTTGTGTGATTTTTTGTGCAATATGAGGAGTCTAATGTAGGAGTGTGCAATTCCTTAATATTTCAACTTTGAAGGTTCGAGAGAATGTTGTCTTCTATCTTTGTCAACTACCATATTGTAATGGCAAGAGCATGTCACCATAAATTACAAGCAATATTTGCACTTCCCTTTACCACTGTCAAAATCAGATTTAAATAAGAATCCAAGGTATCCACAAGAAAATACCTGAATCCTAAAACCTAACTTACATTAACATCATACAGGCAGTCTTCAGGTCAGCTATTTCCCAACCCTTATGTATAACAGGTGGGTATCATCAAAAAATAACCAATGAAATTGATGACTAGGGTTCTTGTTTAGATAGGCAAATTGATAACAGGGTGGGTCTTCCAATATTTGAAATTTGATACCCCCTGGGAAAGATCTTGCCCCACCAGTTATCAAAATTAAAAGTAGGAACCCACCAGCACTGATCTACACTGCTTAACGCTTACTAAAAAACTACTTGGCCTCAAGATTGTTAGAGAGGCAACAATGGTCCACAATCTACACCTCCTGAATTACTAAAAAAACTACAGCCTTGACATGGTTAGAGAGGCATCTCAACAGTATGCCCCAAAGACCAAGAAGAGCTTTACCAGAGAGGAGCTCTACTTCAGATTTACCAACATATTTTAGAGGTACCCTTCCAATTCTGAAAGTGAAAATGCAAATGAAAATACTTAGTGTGCATATTGGTTTTATTACAACTGACAAATGCACGAAGATTACGTAATGAACAGCACAGCCCTGGAAGACTGTCATCCAATACCCTGCTGTCCTTGTTGGAAAGCTCACTTTTAGAGCTGTTCCAGTAGTTGCAGATTTGAATGACCAGTAGGAGGTTGAATTGGAGGTGTACTTACAGAAAAATATTTCGGCTGAGTTGTGTCAATTGCTTCACTTAACCCCTTTTTATTGCTACTGCCATCATCTCTGATTTGTATAAAGATTCTTTATTTCCCATGACATTACTGTCGCTGAACAAGTTCTTGACTGATTTCATCCATGAGCATCATGGTGTCAATAGGTGTCAACAGCATTTCTCACCCTCTGTGTGCTGCACAGTTCAAAGTCCTATAGTTTGCTGCAAAGAAAAGGGCAGATTTTCAACTAGAATCTTGTGGTTGAATGGTTCCTGAGCAAACACAATGATAAATTTTGTATACATTGCACAGGTTTCAGACTTTGCATTGTAGATTGTGTTACTGAATAGTGCAAGGATTGTTCCAACCACTGGAGTTCTTCATGGGTGTGAAGGTGAAGCCACCTCCAAATGGCATACTATATGCACTGAAAGCATTTCCCTGTTGTGATTTAAATCTTTTTCGGGTAGGTCAGGCCATTCAACTTTGGGGCTGCATTGTCATTCAGAAAAGTCACCACAGCTGAGAAAAAAGTATGACAAGGATTATACTCAACTCCAGCCTCTCATTCAAGTAAGATGTGTAATAATGCAGCAGTTGTTACTTCAACTTCCACCAATTTTACAAAGTGTATATACACAGTTAACTAATCCTCCTAAACCAACCTCACGTTACAAATGTTCCCTCACAAGACTAAATCAGGTTTCCAAATTTAACATCTCCCCAGTTAAGCATAGTCACTAGGAGGAGTCACACAAGAAGGGAATGGGTAAGTATACATGAGATTGACCCTAGATGCCTATTAGCCTCCTGATCAGCAACAAAACCACCTCAAACCTAAATATGCCTTCGGTGGGATTTTTTTTCATTGTGCACTATCTATTGGTGCCCATAGAAATCCAAGAGCTTCCAAAGATTATTGTCTATAGAGACCAGAGAGCTTTAAAAGACAACTGGAGAGATTTCAAACGCATTGAACACATAGTTTCAAGGGGGATTTTTTTCTTTGTTTTTTTGTTGATGTGGGTGTTTTTTTTTTTTCCTTCTCCAAACAATTTTTTGTTGAGACTCTCGTAACATATTCTTCCATTCTTATTTTGATGTGAATTGTTTTAATTTGGGTTTTCACTGTGAATGTGTTTTATAGGTTGTTTAAGGGTTTCTCAAAATACATTGTCAATATGGATTGAATGTTCATTGGGAAGGAAGGTTACATTGATTTGGATGCTATTTTCAATTACATTAGGAAATTATTTCTCCCATTCCTCACTACAAAGTTTTTGTATTGAAATGCATCATCATGATTTGATGTAGATCCAATTTTGTTTGCTTTGTCAAAGAAAAGGAGAAATTATTCTTCGCGCATGTTTAGGATTGAATCCAAACAAAAAATTCATTGGGAAGAGGTTAGGCCAATATATGGCATACAACACCAAAGATGAGGGATAGGAAGTACTTGATGCATTATAGAATGTCTTTTGATGCATTCAATAAGTTGGTTGAGGAACTATCTCCATTCTTGAAATCATAGTGTTTTAACCCAATGAGGTCGCAATTAGAGATTAGGACGATTGTTGTAGTTGTGTTGTATAGGTTTGTTCATGGGTTTAGTCTTAAACATATGTCAAATAGGTTTGATATTAATGCACCTACTATTCATAAATAGGTCGATATAGTTTGTGATGTTCTTTGTGACAAAGGTAAGTTTTTTGACAAGTACATAAGCACACCTTTTGGAGAATACTAGGGATCATTCATCAATTTCAGGAATTCACAGATTTGTGAAACATATGTGGTGCCATTAGTGGTACCCACATATTGTTAATTGAAAGGCCAAGTATAAAATACACTTTCGTAGTGTCTTATTATTACAATTGAAAAAAAATTCATAACATTGTTGTACAAGCTGTATGTGGAGAAGATTTTATGGATTATATATGTTGAACAACCTAGAGGAATTTATGATGGGGGTCAATTCAAAAGTTCTAGATTGTACAAGGAGTTGAGGATTTGACAAATTTTGCAAGAGCTTGAAGTGATTGTTCAAAGCACGAGGATGATTCCTTATTTCATTGGTGATTATGTTTATCCCATATGTATTTATTTACAAAAGAATTAGAAGTCTTATAATTCAAATGATGTAGATAAAAATAGATATGATAGTAATATGAATTATGGGAAGGTGAAAATTGAAAATGCTTTTACATTTTTGAAAAATTGGTGTAAAATCTTGAAATTTTCCAATTCAAATGTTGATAGGGCTCTTGCAATTGTTATAACTTGTTGTGTATTACACAATTATTGTGAGATGTGGAAAATTCTAAAATTGGGCTATGTGAATAATGTAACAAGGAAAGATAACTTGGCTGGATTAAAAGGTGACTAGTTGCCAACTTTGAAAGATGGAGAACAAGAAAAATAAGGAGAATTGATAAAGAAAAAATTATTTGAACAATGGTTACTAAACCACCCAAGGGCTTGATCATCCACATTGTACTTTCATAAAAGATTTTGAAATAAAAAAAAAATATTTCAGTTTTTGTGCACATGTGAGCACTTGTTGACCACCATCATTCTTCAAGGCCTCATTATTAGTTATTCAATTACTTATAGTTTAGGATAGGTAAGGGCTGCAATTATGATGTTTTAGCCCATATAAGTTTCCCAAGTTGGTCAAAGCTTATTAATTCAACCTTTGTTAATTATGTATTTTTAGAGTTGGATAGCCTTAATTGTAGTATAGGGTATCCATCACTTTGCATCTTCAAGTTAATAGGTTAACTCACACACGTTCACATTGCTCAAACCTAGTTAAGCCTTCAATTAATGAAATTGAGTTTAGTTATTACATGGGTCATTCACCTTGAAAGTTGAACATTATAATATCATAATGTTCATGGGTATTAACCCTTAGCATTAATATTTTGAAGCAGAGTTCCAACAATCCAAGCTTGTGATCTAGTTGAAACATAAAAGTCAAAATAAGGCCATGTTTTGGGCATGGTATGTAAAATGAAAGAATTAATGGTGCAGTTAATCTATGAGTCTTCATCAAAATGGCAAAAGCTTTGAAGGGAATTCAAGAAGAGGTTTATTTAGTCATCCCTAAGTATAACATGAAATCATAGCTAGATAGAATACTCAAACAAATAGTTAGGTAACATGAGTTTCTTTGCATGTTATTACAAATTCCTACAAGGGATACAATGCCATGACCATCATGTCCTTAGACCATAGCCTAATAAATATTCATTATATTTGCAAGAACCCCAAGATATGATGGATAGTGCATGCAAACAATTTTGTTTTACGATCAATTAAATTTGGAATAATGGACCACACAACCATCGATAGTGGCTTAATCCAGATTTTGTGGACCACATTAAAAAAACAGCTTCATCCCCTTAGTAGATGCCTTCATACAAAATCTATGGCTCACCAACTATAACAAGTTTGATTTCTAGCACCAAAACGAAGGAATGTGCATTGGCACCCAACCTCCAATGCCATGGTTCAATGATGTGATCAAACTCTAATCAAGGGTGCATTTTTCTTCCGATTGATTTTTTGTGCTCAGCCAATTGCATCAAATTCAAGTTAGGGGACGATTCATGCCCTTCATCATTTGGTGGCATAGGTTGAGGTTCACACTTTCCAGAATTGCTCGCCATGTTAACAAACTAATTATTCCATGAAATCTTGTTCTTTTAAATATAATTGTGATTAAAGTTAAAAGGTTTGGTTTCATGGTCGTAACACTGGTAGCCAAGCAAAATGCCTAGTTTTGACAAAATTGATGAAAAACTTAGGTTGAAGGATAGATTGGGCGCAATGGAAATCTTATGGTAGGAAACCTATCTCTTAACTAGACTATGTACTACATAAATAAGTAGTACATGGGAGATAATAGTAATATGTACTAGACATGTGAATAATATACTTAAATTTAAAAATGTGAAGAATCCCCACATGGACCTAGTGAAGAAAGAATAAAACCATCATCATCCCTTGTGCTTGGGTAAAAGTATCATAAGGGTTAATTACCTTGGATGATTTAAGCTGGAAAAAAGGAAGGTTCTATTCAAATGAAAGAAAAGCTTCATCCCAAGGCTTGCATTCAAAATGAGGAGAAGATGGGTTTCTAAACCCCATTAGATGGGGGGTTTCCATCTCACCATGATTGGAAGGGAAATGAATAGATGGATCTTTTCATCAAGTTCATTGGTTTTTAGAACTAAGGAGATAATTGTTGGTGGAGACTTGGCATAGAAAGATTTCCCTTCAACTTCATTGGCCAAGGAAAGGAAGCTCTTGGAAAGGGGGTTTTGAAGGAGTTTCATTCTCTTGCTTTTATACATCAACTTGGGCTTGGGTTGCTTTTGTTTTTGCTCTTGGAGAAGGACTTATGATTTGGAAAGGAGTTTTGGCAAAAAGGAGGTGTTAAATTGAAGATGACAAAATGTTACGCATAGAACAAGCTTTCTCTTCCTTGAAAGTAATCTTTGGATTTTTTTGGTTATAAATTCAAGATCTCTTAGCTACAGCAATGGATTTGCTTAGAAATTGAAACAATGTTAGTTTAGTACTTAAAGTATCTTCAGACAATATTTCAACCTCATTGAACTTTTTGTTGAAAAGATATAATTGTTAAAAGTAAAAGGGGTTTGTTGTGAATCTAGCTTAGATGTAGTCTTTGGATTTTTTGTTCTAACTTCAAGATCTTTTAACTGTACCAATGGATTTGTTTAGAAATTGAAAAAATTTAGTTTAATACTTCAGGCATCTTCATACAAAATTTGAACCTCATTGAACTTTCTGTTGGAGAAATATAATTGTTGGAAGTAAAGAGGGTCTATTATGAATCTAGCTTAGATTTAGTAACTTGGAGGGTGAATTTTCCAATCACCACTATGGTATAGAGGTTGAACTTTAATGAACATAAACACCTAATCCTTAGCTTTCCAACAAGCCTATTCTTGATGGGTTTAGATGGATGAAGTGGAATCAACGTTCATTAGAAGTAAATGATTCAATTTGATTTATCACAACAAATTACAAATTGGTGAACTTTTTCTTAGCCTAAATTAAGTTATTCTTTTGTGACAATTCTAGTTCATATCGTTGTGAATGTATATTTTTCTTTTTGTCAAAATCATTAGATTACAAATGCAACATAATAATTCATTAAATACTAATCACTTAACCATGGTCCACCAAGAACTCATTGTGAGGTATTTATAGGCCTTGAAGGAGGGTGTGTAAATCACTCGTAACACACATTCATGACAACAATATGATCACATGATTAAATGATGATGTTATCACTTGTTACCACACGTAGAAAAGTTAGGTTTAGAAAGATCTATAGACTTAAGTATTTTAGCAAAAAGAAGCATTTGCAACTATCCTTCCAAAAACAATTTTTTACTTACTTGTTCATTCTCTAATATTTGTTTTGGAATGTCTAGTGTCATTTCCATTTTCAACATCTCCATTTCCTTTACAGTTTGTGTATATTTTTTAATGGTTCCTACTATGGATGGAGACCTTCTAGAGAGAACTTTTTCTTATTTATAGCTTTCTTATTTGGTTTGTGTCACAAACATTAGAAGAAATCTTGTCCAATCTGACCAATAGGTTGCATATAAAGATGCAACTTGTGTCCAAAATGGCTATTTTTATGACTAATGTTAGGTTAATCCTATGTGTCATTTTGGTCGTAAGTGCATTTAATTGTATATGCGACTAATACCCAATAATTCTACCATTCAAATGTAATATTTAATTAAAGCATATGTGGCATATTTGGAATTACAATTTTTTTATTAATAAAATTGTGTATAATGGTTTATTGGAATTTTCAAATTATTTATTAACATATATATAATATTTGTCATTTATGATCTATTTATAAATATTATATATGACAACTAAATGATATATTTTATGTTTAAATTAAATTACATTGGTAAATTATGGCATATTATAATCATAATTGTATAATATGCAATTCAAACAAAAAAATGGTTTAAGATGTCCATGAAATATATCATTTATTTGATCATTCCAAGAATTGTATTATAATTTTAAATAAAATTTATGTATTTAATTTTTTTAAAAATGTAACTTGAAATTCCATCAAATTCATCACTTATCTAACATTTTAAAAAATTACAATAAATATAAAATCCATAGAATATTATACATATGAATATAATACATATCATAATAATATAAATGATAAAATGTGATAAATATATTATCCATTCATAAGTATTATATACAAATAAAATCAAATTATGATATATCATATACTAATTATATAATATGTTATTTAATCAAATGAATGATTAAAATGTGGGAGATATATTATTTAAATATTTATTATTAAAAATCAGCCATTAAGTATTTTCCATTTATAAGTCATAAATTGTGCTTGAATTTTTTTTCCAATGAATCATGATCAAAATGTTAGTCAATTTAACAAAATTTTATATTTTTTTGTTAAATAAAATTATATTTTTGAAAGAAATAAATTTAATCATGTCAAATATTAAAATAATTTAATAATAAACATATAGTTTTTCCATTTGGACAAATATAAAAAATATATGGATGTCAAAATTGATGTTTGTGTAATGTTTAAAATCTAATATGTGTTAGTTAAAATACATCCTATTTTATATTCACATCAAATGAAGTGGTTTTTTATTGGTAAAGAATTGGTTTCCATCCTTGAGGTCTAAGGATCAAACCCCACAAATGACATGGTTGTGGTCAACAATAATATGTTGACCATATATACCCTATGTACTTAGGTTGCCTAACCTAAGTAATGACACATGTCAACAATTCATAGGATGAATAAATTATGAAATTAATAATTATATTAATTAATTTTAAAATATTATTTTAATATATATAAATAAATAATTTAATATGTGTGATTCAAAATTATATTTAATAA
>Ga0116229_10004757_pt1 | contig 22234 bp, 18 predicted proteins | sample S1TSphgellanicum_3_FD_87313 | JGI IMG/M metagenome (GOLD analysis project Ga0116229, IMG submission 87313) | Host-associated microbial communities from peat moss isolated from Minnesota, USA - S1T2_Fc - Sphagnum magellanicum MG | ecosystem: Host-associated > Plants > Peat moss > Unclassified...
ATTATTACTACTACTACTACAACTACTACTACTTATACCCACTTAATTTTGGCAACTTTGAGTTTTTATTTTTGGCCAATGCCAAATTTTTTTTGTAGAATGCCAAATTTTATGAGGCCTGCCTTAATCTCACCTATAACCTACAAACTCCCTTACATCTTTGGGTTTGCAAGGGGAGTTCACATGTTTGCTTTGAAAATGTCCTAACCAGGTAGATTTTTTACTTGCTTACATCTAATACTTACCCACGTACATGGGTAGTTATCTAAGTAATGTTAAATTCATCCACAAATGAATCACAGTTCACAACATGTTTCGAATGGATGGTGTAGTGGTTGGTGTTGGGTCACACTAGGCTTAATTTACAAAACAAACTAAACCTTGCAAAGGAAAAGAATAAAATTTTCTTCACTTTACCTTTTGCATTATGACATTTAGATCAGTGTTAGGCAAATATATACCTGGTTGTACTTGATTTCTCCCAAGCCACCTAGGAGGTGGGGGAGATGAAGGCTAGATAAAATTTGAGGTGAGGTTTTGGCTTATTTCTTTAAGTGCATTTAATGAAGTATTACAATTAGTTTAGCCCAAAAAATTGGTGGGTAGTATTATGCATGTAAAAAAGGCCGCAGCAAGTGGTAACTTATGTTCAAATTTTTGGGAACTTGTTATTTTTGAAGGGAATGCACTATTTTCATGGGAGCATGGTATTCTCAATGAAGACGACCTTTTGTTTTGCATGATCGTGTGATAATTTTTTTAACACATTTAATTTTAACCTTGCATTGATTGATTTCAAAGGCCAAAGAACATGTACTCCCAACACACATATCGTTATAAGGCCCTAAGTAATTACATGGTATCAAGAAGAAATAAAGAAAAATAGTGCCTACTATGGTAGAAGTCTCATCACAACCACACTTATTCTACTCTTATATTTCATTTATGAACATACATATCCTTAAGTGGACCCACTAAGAACAACCTCAAGGAATGATACAAAATTAATCAAATAATATTTATGGCCTCATTTGTTTTATTTTTTTGTAATCATGAATGTTTTCTCATGTTTATTCATTGCATACCGAGGTATTTCATGATCTTAAGTGTTTATTGAAATTTTTAAAAAATGGGGATTACAACAAATGTGTGTTTACGATTACAATTGTGGAACCCTCATTTAGAACTTGTGACCAAGGCTCAAGCATGACAAGGGAAGGAAATTATGATAGTGTCTCAAAAGTCTTGAAACACATTCCCACAAGTGTGATAGAATGTAAAAACATTTGTCCTAACACTTTAAAGTGGATGCCCATTTAAAAGTTTGGAATTTTATGGTGTTTTGAATATTTGTAAAAGGTTTAGGGGACCAAATCTTTTGCAAGTTGGGCCTTCTTTAAAGATATCTAAATTGTAATTACATTTTTCATTTGAAAATTTAAAACAAAAGTTATGATCAAAAGAATGGTTGGGAACCAAATTACCAATTCAATTCCTACCTCTAAAAATTCCAACAAAAGGATCAAATCACCTCCATTGTGATATGCCATTAGAAAGATCTTTTCAAGGATTACAAATATGTCTTTGAAAGTTTTTCAATTAAAATCCATATAAGAGAGTTATGAGCTTACAAAATAACAAAATTCATAATTTCAAATATATTTTGAATCCAATTTGTATTAGTCATCCCGTTTCTTGGTTTGCGTGCATTAACCACCTTGAATTCAATTTGTTAAGCATGTACTAGTCTCACTTTAGAATGCTCACACATTCATTTTGCCCAAATGCATATAGTTAATGAATTAACCCAAGGTTTTCAAATCTTCTACAATGCGTAGTATTGAAAATTTTACCCCAATCCCATGTGGCAAGCCTTGAGGTCATTTCATAATCACATTCCTAAACAATTCATAACAAATATTTGTACACATATACTTATATTTTTAATTAAATAACTAAATAAAATACCATTTGAAGTGTAATTGGAAATCATATTCTACAAATAAACCAAAACAAGTTTCAAACTTATATTCCTAATCAAAACATTCAAGGATAGTAAACAAGTTGTGATGGTTTTGGAACTTTTTTTGAATGCAATGATTAATGAAACTAAAATTAAAATTAAAATTCACTAAATTTTCAAAGTTCACACAACCTCACTAATGTACTCATAAAAACATTCTAAAGAATAGTTTTATTTAAGTGTTTTCTATATTTTTTTGAAGTTCAATGGGGTTCAATAAAATGAAAATGTGATGTTCCTAATGGGTCCAGTCAAGGATACTTAACCTTAGGTGTGAAACTTGCCCTTCAACAAATTGAAATGACCATATTTAAAACTAAAAAAGACATATAAAGTTATCAATAAAGTCATTTTGTCTTTGGGCCCTAATTTGACTATTTAAACCCTATTTCATCCCCACTTAAAGTGTATCCATAATTTGAAAAAAATGGGATGCCATTTCATGAAACTATTTATATTAGTTTAAAAGATTTGTATAATCTTGTTGAAATAATACTTGATTGATTTTAGTAGCACACAAATGCACAAAGGTAAAATAAATCCAAAACTAAAGTGAAACTCCTCTAAGGATCATTTTTGCTAAATTAATAAATGTATTTTCCCATATTATTAATTTCATACTAACTTTTCATTTTTCCGTAACAAAACTAGGGATGGACCAAGACCCCTATTTTCGGATACTTTATTGATAACCATATTTATGTGTTGAAGCAAACTTTTGTTTTTCCAATGATGCATTTGATTGGATTGTCGCCTTCCAAGTCCAAAGGACTTTGAGAATTCGGTCATGAACTACAAAGATTCCACCCCTTCCAATGATGTTAAGGTATGTGAACATGGAGCAAGTTGAACTAAGGGATTGAATTTGTAAAAGGATGTGAAGCTAAATGCCAATCGAAGGTTGAAATCCACAAGATATATGCAAAAAATAGGTAGACTTAATGTGATGTTTATTAATCAATCATGGGTGCATCAAAAGTTCTTTTTTTCTTTTTTTTCTTTTTTTTTTTAAAGATGGGCCTAATGATTGGCCTATCACACCAAACTTTGAACACTCCAAAATAAAAATTTCAAAATTTGAACATTTTGAAAAAATCTCATTAATATAATCTTTTCATTTATGGTCACGGCAAACACTTAATGTTACTTTTGTGACCTACATGCATCAAACAACTATTTTGTGGGAGGTATTAGGTTTTGGATTTATATTTTCCCTCGCCTTATTATTATCTATTTTTTTTAAATGCACATATTTTAATCACCCTATTTTAATTATAAAAATTAGTATTAGAACTTTTGGAGCTAGAAAAGTTTGTTTACATGTTCTTTAAAATCTTAAATCGAAAAATCCCTCCAACCACTTTGACATTAAAAAAAATGTAAATCTTGGTTTCGAACCTTTAAAAATAAAATTAGGTTATTGTTGCGAAAAGATTATATGGCTTCCTTACCTATAACCCTAAAATCTAAAACCCTATATGTCAAACTTAAATATCTAAATAATCTTTTCCATGCTCACTTAAATGTTCTAAACCCAAATTTAAACTAACTTATTGACCCTATAATCATTCTATACAGTTAATCAAAAGATTATTTTACAATAATTGAACCTAAGTTGACAATTAATACCTTAAATTTTTAATACACATGCTATTTTTTTATAAGAAATTTTTAATATTATAAATTTACACATACCCTATATTAATTATTATTTTATTTTTGAAACATACATAATCCCCTTTTGAATTAATTAATTTATAACTTTTACCCAACAACCAATACATTGCACTTTATATTTTATTCACGTATTTTTTACTATTTTTCGAATATTGGGGTTCAATTTTTTTAAGGTATACCAATATCTTCTCATAGCATCACCTTTTTTTATTATTTATTTAGTCCTTTTTTACCATGTAAAAACACATTTATGGATGATTATGATGAAATCTATAATTGTAATGGTTTAAAATATAGTCCTTTAAAAAAATTTGACAACTTTTGACTTGTTATTTTTTATGGGGATCAAAATATAAGATAAAGAAATATTACAATAAATACTAGACCCTTTTCATCATGTGTGGTACACCTTAAAAGATTTTCACCTAGTGTCTCCTCGAGATGGTTACCTAACTATGAAAGAATTTATAATAGAACTTTGGACAAGGAATATGAAATAAAATCTAAGAATATTGAAAATAAAATAGGGGATGCATGAGAACAATGCCCAAACAAACATAAAGAATGTCATTTTGCAAAACATAAATTATAAGAACTTTTAATGCACCTATAACGGACTATTAAACATGGGAACTAAAGAAGAAAAAATTAATGGTACAAGTCAAAAACAAACTAGAGTTGCACAATCTTTAATTTTTTAAAACCTTGGTAGTGTAGGCTTTGAAGGACTTTTTAAAAAGCTACTTGTGTCAAATTTGGAGTTCATTGGTCAACTCCATTATGCATTTGAATTGGAATTTGGGTGTAGGGGGACCTGAAGGTTGAATAAAAAGTCGAAATTTCAATCACATACAACTTATGCATAACAATCAGGTTAGATTATAGGGTTCAATCAAGATTTCCGGCACTATCAAGTCGCATAAAAAAACACATATATTTAAAACTACAACATACAAATGAACAAGACAAAAGGAAAAAAACTTGAAATATCTTGCCATATCTTTAGTATTAGTCTTATAACTCCAACTCTTTGATAGTGGTGGTTGAAACATCATGGGAAGAGCACACTTAACAACTTTCTCCTAAAACTACTCAATTAATCTAGTAGTTCAAGATTAACTAGTACAACAATCAAGGGTCTTCACCATGGCGAAGATTTTATTTACAAAACTCTTTGCATACTATATGTTTAGTTGACCTTGAGGAAGAGTTTTATTATTGTGTGTGAATAATGAACAAATTTCACCCATGGTTTTTGGTTTTGCTAATTTGTCAATCCGGATCCAAAGACTTGGGTAAAGGCCCCAAGTGGAGACCTAGGTGGTGTTTAAAAAATCATCCAACACTGCAACAAACCCATGTTGGTGGTTTCCAATTTGGAATGTTAAGCCCAAGGGACCTGAACCGACATCCTTGTGGTGGAATTAACACAAGAAACAGACCATGGAGCTCACCTTTAGCTAGAATTGAAATTAAAACTTTGAAAATAAAAATCTTGAACACAAGTTTAAGTTCTTTAGATAAACAATTTGAACTTTTTTGAAAAGTATGTTGAACTTTATAAATACTTGATGTTGTTTTAATTAGTTATAGAACTCCATACCTATATAATGTTCAATTATAATTTGTTTGTAGAACTCCATACTTATACAGTTTCTAGTTTTGGAGAGTTTCTGATGTGTGCATGGAATCAGACTCAATTTGAAATTTAGGCCTGAAAGTTTTTGAATTTGAAGAAAATAATAATCAAAACCAGGACAATAGAATTTAAGAATTTGGACTAGCCTAAGTGCAGATTCTAGTGTCAACTCCACAACATCTAATGGGAAAAAAGATGGACACTACAACCACACTAACGCAGGAAATGGATCAGAGGTAGTTGTGGGCTGGTGAACCTGCACCAGTTCATGTAGGACAGACTAGGTACAATAATAGAATTGACTGAGGTAGTTTTGTCTGCCAGTGCCAGTTCCAAGTACACATGGCTTATGTACATGCCAACGTAGTCTATAAGTACGTACATTATCAAGTACAAAATGTGCAGTCCTTTAACAGATCTGCACTGTGCAGAGGTAGTAGATCTGATCATGTTGTGTCTTAGCTCGCCTCATGATCCTAATTAGTGCACACCCAAAAGATCATATATGGGCACTGGCCACTACTGCCAATTCCAAAACGCCTGATTCTAACTTTAGTATTGTTTGTCTCATCAAGGAAAAAAACAACAAAGCTTCAACAAACAACAAAGCTTCATCAGTTATAATAATTCTTGCAAACCATTCATCTGGAGCTCAACTTAATTCCAGTGAAAGAAAGAAAGAAAGATAGTAGTATGCCAACCTCTGATTAATTATTAAAGACAGGATAAACCCACCTGGCAGCTCCAACAACACCTGCTGGTTCCACCCAAATTCTAGACCAAAACTCCAGACACATATACCTACCCCAACAGTGTATATATAGTCAGTGTTGGAAGTATCTGTACTATGTAGGGCTAAAAGACAAAGCCTAAAAAAGGTTAGACATTTAGTTTGCAAACCAGGCATGATGAGTGAGCAAGCGATTTGAACTGAGTAATAACTATTAACTCTCATCTAATGGGGATCATGAATCAATTTACTCATTATGTGCACAATCTGAGGGCCAGGGTGAAACCAGCACCTAACCTAGTACCAGGGCAGCTACCAATTACATCCCAGCACCTAACCTGGTATCTTCTTCACCTTTTTGTGTGAGGCCACTTAGTGGGTATATTTAACTCAGGGGAAGTTAAATATTGGACTCCAGTATTTTACAAGTGTTGGTTGGTTTTTTTTTTTTTCAATCGCCATCAGCCAGTTTTTTTTTAATTTTTTGGGGGGAATACACAGGAGCTATCAATATCAATATCAATTAATTGCTGGTTATGGATAAAAGGTAAGTCTTCAAATAACCAGTTCAGAACCTCCAGTTAATTGGTGGTTAATACAGGATTTTTAAATTTTACTTGATCCAAATTCTGTTTTTTCTTTTTTTTTAATTTGTGTACTTGTGTTTGTGATAACCTACCTGGATGATAATCAATAACCAGTTGGTAGGTTATTAATAACCAGGTCAAACATCAATAACCAACCAACACCAGTTCAAACCAGTGTTGAGCAGTTCTTGGCTTTTATGAAGAACCTCTGGTTTCGGTTCTTTAAAAAAATTAGAATGGATCTAGGTCCACAAAAATTGGAACCCTGGGTCTGGTTGGGTTCTTGACCCAAAGAAATGATTCAAGTTGCAGTTCTAGAAATCAGAGATGGTTCTGGTTTGAGTTTTGGGTACAACCTGGTCTGAAACTGGTTGTGAACTGTCTGAGTAGCCAACAGTTTTGAACCATTTTTTCCCAAAAACATTTTTTTCAAAACTTCCAGTTCCGATTCTAGATTTGGGTTCAAGTTCTAGTTCCAGAACTGGACCTGGTTTGAAAGACAGTTCTGATTCTAGTTCCAAAATTCAGACCTGTTTTCAGTTTGATTCCGAGTAATGGGAACCAGAATTGACAATTTGAACCTGCCAACCGAGTAACGACCCAACACTGGTTCAAACCACCAACAGTTGAAAAATGATATGTTCTAGCTTGTACATAGTAACATATAGTGAAGTAAACATGCAGCTTGTAGTACAATGGCTGTGCCCCAAAAGGCAAGTCCAAACCAACCAACAACAGTTTAAATAGTTAGGAATTGTTCAGTGATGAAGTTCTTCAAAAATGAACTCATAGTTCACATTAACACTTGGTAAACATTCCTCAAAGTGTGCGAACGAAATGAAAACTACATTGTTCTGTTCCGTTCTGTTGTCTCTCCTTTACAGCCAGAGCCAATAAAGTCCAGTCTATATATACATATATTAGTTTCATAAATTTGGCCAACTTTTTCCCTCGTGGCCTTTTAAATGCAGGCAATGCATACAAGGGAGTTTGGCAGAGCACAGTTGTAAAATGGAGGGTCATGAATGCAAAACTGCCATTCTCCCCCTTCCCCCCAACGCCCCCCCCCCATTGTGACTTCTGTCTCAATCCCAACTTCTTACACTGCAGCAGCATCTGGCCATGGAGGGAGCGGATTGCGTTGGGCATTCCTACAAACTCATTTGGATTGTTAGCAAGAATCAGCAATAGCTCTAGTGTGCCCTAGTTCATGTGGGCCCTCCCTTTGCTTCCCTGCCAGCTGCCAGGTCTTCTCTTCACCACTCTTGTCGCTCTAGTTATTTATGAGGGGAGTTGAAGGTGAGATTTTTCTAAGCAGCTGCTCTGTTCAGGTGCTTCTACTATAACTACCCAGTTGGATCTCCTCCTTTCTTCATCATCACTTGAGCAAAGTTTTCTCTCAAATTCTTCTCTCCACTCAATTTGGGTCTCGAGACTCTGTAGTTCATTGCTACGTTTGTAGAGGTTCTGTGCAGGAGACCAGTTAGTGAGCTAGAGAGGGTAAGATGAAGGTTGCAGGAGTGCAGTGTGTGGCAATTCTGCTCATGGTCGTCACCATTGTGGGTACTGGGATCATGCAGGCCGAAGCACGCGCCTCTCTGAAAGGCTCCAAGAAGAACTGGAACGGATGGGGCTTTGACCATGACAACCACCATGATGATCAGCACCCTCAACATGACCAGCCAGGGAAGCCAGGGTGTGATGATCAACCACCAAAAGGTCAAGGTGGTTGGCCTTCTCCAGACTACAGCTCTCCATCCCCGGACTACAGCTCTCCATCTCCAGTCTACAGCTCTCCATCCCCAGTCTACAGCTCCCCGTCCCCAGACTACAGTTCTCCCTCACCGGTCTACAGCTCTCCCTCACCAGTCTACAGCTCCCCGACCCCAGACTACAGTTCTCCCTCACCGGTCTATACCTCTCCCTCACCAGTCTACAGCTCCCCGTCTCCTGGTGGCTACTAAGAAGCCTCCAGTATCTCTACCATTCGGGGACGAAGTTGCTGTTTGCTGAATGGAGCTGCCAGAATACTGCTGGTGCACGATTGTTGACGACCGATTCTCTTCTAGGATGGGTTGAACCGGTACTACTATATAGTATGCTTATTTCATGAACTGGGTAGGAATTGTAAGGACTTGTGAAGCTGAACTGATTTTTGGGTTACTAGTGGACTCGTCATTGTGGGCAATATGGCCATCACTACAACTGCATTGATTATAGTGTTTGTTGGCTCCATTTTTCTTGCTATGGTAGTTCTGGGTCAGTGCTGGAACAAGAATTCGACTGGTAGTGCACAAAGCTTGATAATAATAATAATGTGCAATTTCCAAGTGACATTTTTTTCTATCTTCTGTTCGTGCAGATAAATTGGAACTGTGTTTGTCTGTCATTCAAATTTGGCCATATCTCGTGGATTCTCCACATCTTCAATTTGTGAACTGGAGTATTCTCTTTTAATAAAATCTCTTCCTTTGTTTGCCACTTCCTTGTGAACTCATATTTGCAGTTTTAGTTCTGGACATATTAATTAGATGGTAGACGTCGCCAGATACAGTGATTTTTTTTCTTCCTCTGTTTGCTACATGCAGTTCTCCCTTATGAACTCATATCTGCAGTTTTCATTCTGGACAGATTTGAATGCCAGTAGCTACACTGATTTTTTCAGCAGGCGTAAAAAAAAACTGTCCTAAGTCTGCACATTTTCTAGTACACATACATGATTTTTCATCTAAACATTTTCTAGTGTATATACTATATACATGAATTTTGTCTACACATTTTTTAGTACATGTACATTTTGATTATAGAAACCTGCTGATTCTACAACATGTTTTTCTCAGGCACAAAATTACTAGTCCTTCCCTGGAGCTGTGCAGAGTAAACTTTTGTCATATCTCTATTTTCCTTCAGGGAAACATTCTCCTAGAACTGTTGGAATCATGAATGTTGGAGCTCATCCAAATTGGCATATAGAACTTCCCAAGTTTGGCCCTGTGGGCATGACTTGCAATGGACAGGAAATGGCAGGGTAAATGTACATAAGTGTTCCCTTCAGGTGACAATCTAGAACTAACACCAAGCACCTCCTAAACTGTTTTGCACAGCATTTTTATCTGAAGAAGGCCTTTGTATAATAGCTTATACAGCCATTTCAATAATTATGGTCTTTTTGAGAGATTTGCACATTTTTCCCTCATGATTGGTTTACTTTGCTTCACAACAATCCAAATCTGAGACAACATGATGCTGAGGAATTACACAAAAGTCTTCCTTAATTAAGGCATAACCTCAAATACTAACTCCTTTTTTATTTTTGGGTGATGGTTTTAATGGGTGAATCTTGCTAGATAGTATAGTACACTGAAGCCTAGGGTCAGTTTCCACATTGACAAAACTTTCTTTTTCAAAAATTGGTTTCATTTTTAAATTTTGAAATTCTAATTTTTCCATCATCTGCTATAATATTGTGATATGAGTAGTGGAATTATTCAAAGTGTAGCCTACTATAATTATGATGATTTTCAATATGTCAACTTCATATTTTTCATAAAATTTCATTTCACTATTTTAAGGATTATTTAATGATGAAAATGACCTTAGGGTAAGGTAGTAGAACCAATTCAACCACCATGGATACATGTATTGTGCATTGTCTTCCACTCTTAGGGTAGACAGGCTGGTCAATGAACACTTAAGATTAAAGACTAATCAATTTTTGAAATTTTTTTTTGTTGTCTTTGTAGCTTATAACCTTTCACTTAGTGCATCCAAAGTCGTAAAAATCACTCAAATTGGTTAAAGAATGAGTGAGATATGTCCTTTGAACAAAGAGATCAATCATTGGTTTAGGCATATAAGAGCAGTTTGTGTTTAATGCTTTTGAACAATGTTTTCTTGTTTTTTCATTCCAAAGTGGTTTTATAAAGCTTTAAATGATGCACTCACAACTTTTTCAATCATTCAAAACAAACAAAAAATGAAGAAGATATAAGATTTAAAAGTAAAGGGGTCTAATGGTTTTTTTTTTTTGTGTTGGGCTGGAATATAGATCAGTCCCTGGTATCAATAATGGTATCAAATACCATATTAGTCTGGTATCAAAAGTTTTGATATTCCCCTGTGACCTAAAGGCATGTCTTGTGGATGACATGACATATTTAGGGCTTTTTTTTGGGTTCCTTTTTGCATGGTGATGTGACCATCATCTTTTTGGCAGTTTTTTCTTGTAAAAGGACGACAATGGGTACTAGCAATGGCAAGGCCATTACTCTTTGGTTCTCTATATTTGGTTAGCTATTGAATTGGTGTGCGTTGTGTGGAAGCTCTCTATGGAAATGTTGTGTGGAGGACATGCGATGAAGGCGGATTACGATAAAGAACTTAAAGGAAGATTTAAAGAAAATTCACTCAAGGCTAAAGGAGGGAAGAAGTCAAGTACATCAAGTGTGAAGTCTAGTTGTTTTTGTGTGATTTTGTTAAGCTCCAGAAGGACATTGTATCCATAATTATTTTTTGTTGTGTAAGGACATTTGTTTATGAGTGGTAGAAATAAAATGTAATAATGATGTTTTGTGTTTTCCTTTGACCTAGCACTAGAGAACTAAAAAGGATGACAAGGTCTAATGTTCATGTGCTTGACAAGTCCCATGTCTAAAGGTTTTTGGTTGGGATTTTGGGTTCTGGTCTTTGGGATCATGGAGTGAGGAAAAATTGAGGTGCATTATGTTGGGATTTCCATTCATGAAAGGAAAAAGGCGAGGATGTACTTTTCTTAGCTATTACATAATAATGGCATAATCTTGATGGTTTTATGGGCCACGGGTGCTTTCATCGTTCCACCCTGCCCCATTATCATTATTTACTATGTTAAGGGTAAAGTAGGGGAGAAAATGTAAATATATATTCCTATTCTGCGCCCCACGACCTTTGCGGGCTTCTTTTCTCTACAAACCAAAAAGGCACAAAGCAAGAAAGCGCCAATAAAATCTTTTTTGGCTTTGCCTTCAGAAGAGAGCTGCGCTCTTTGTTCGCAAAGCGAACAAAGTGCGTAGTTTCGAAGAGGAAAAAAAGCCTTAAAGTCATAAATTGCATGCATCCTTGTAGCAATTTACTATGTATATACCTTTTCGCAAGCTACGTTAATGAATTACCATAGATGATTTATCGACATTTTGAGTTTTGCATAAAAGCTATTTTTTGGCTTGATAAAGATTGGGATCTATGTAAAGTCCTATCTATCTACCTCTCCAAAAACAATATCTTGAGTACCAATGATGGTGACAACATCTACTAGCATATGATGTTTAGACATAAAATCGAGTCCTTGTAAATGAGCAAAACCAGGTACTCTTATTTTACGACAATAAGCACGATTGATTCCATTACTGACTAAAAACACACCAAATTCTCCTTTAGGTGCTTCTACTGCAGTATCGGTAGAAGAAGCTAGTATAGAAAAACCTTTTGTATAAAGTTTAAAATGGTGAATTAAAGATTCCATGGATTGTTTCATTTGGGATCGTGATAGAGGACATAGTTTACGATCAACAGCTTTAATCATGCCACTAGGCATTTGATTAAAACATTGCATAATGATTTGAATACTTTGTCGCATCTCTTCAATACGAATACAATAACGATCATAACAATCTCCTCTGGTACCTATGGGTACATCAAAAACCAATTGTTTATAAACATTGTAAGGTGCTGATTTTCGCAAATCCCAACATACTCCTAAGCCTCTTAGCATTACACCACTAAATCCCCAATCCAAAGCTTGTTGTGCAGTGACAGTACCAATATCTATTAATCATTGTTTCCAAATACGATTGTTAGTTAACATTTCTTTTATTTCGTCAATACAAGAAGCAAATTGTTGTGTAAATAGAAAAATATCTTCACTTAAGCCTAAAGGCATATCTTGTGCCACTCCACCTGGTCGTATGTAACTAACATGCATCCTGGCTCCTGAAACTCTTTCATAAAATTCTAAAAGTTTTTCTCGCTCTTCAAAAGCCCACAAAAATGGAGTTAATGTTCCTACATCCATAGCATGAGTAGTTAAAGCAAATAAATGATTTAAAATTCAAGTTATTTCACAAAATAACACTCATATATACTAAGCTTGTAGTGGTACTTCACAATTACAAAATCTCTCTACAACTAAAGAATAAACATGTTCTTGGGCCATCATAGAAACATAAATAGAGTCAAAAATTCATTAATGCCAGCTATGTTATACACATTTACTTACATTACATACAAAAGTGCTCTTCAAACCGTGTGAAATGGTCACCCATCACACGGCTCTCCAACTTGAGTAACCTCAGGTTTTCAATCCCTAGGCCAAGAGTGCAACGTCATAATGGTTGAATTTTTGCCCTTAGAAGTACTTCCATATAAGAGCTTCTAGATGACAAAGGTTTGGTTTGAAGAAAGTGCTTGCCTAGTTTATGCTCCAGCAAACAAATAGGCGATAAACCCAATATTTAATGACTTCCTTTCTTTCCTGGAAATCGTGCATTCTGGCTTCATCTTCGAAGGGTATAGAGTAAAAAAAAATCAACTTTTTTTCCCTCCCTTTTTTGACCAACCTTCTCCGCACTGCTCAAATGTGCGACGTCAATCCGCTGATTTAAGCCCCTTCCCTTCTGCTGTAAAACAACATTCTCTCTCTCTTTGTTTACATGGTTCTCAAAGCAAAGGGTAGGCAGGTACTACGAGCCCTCTGTCCTACACATCTATCTAGAAGGATGTGTGGTTCACTTGTTTCACTAAATGCTCCTATCTCTCTACAAGATTGTGTGAGTGTGTAGTTACACTCTAGATGTTTTGTTATATTCATATTGAATCCTAGTTTCCATTTTTAACCTTGGTGCACTTGCTTTAAATCTTCAACACACAAGGAAAGACGTTGTGGGGGGAGGCTAAACCCATAAAATGACAAACCAGGAAAAAAAAAATCTTTTGCAAATATTTTTTTTTCGCTTTGTGCTTTTTCCTTTTCCTTGTTCTATTTTTTCCTCCCTATGAACAAAAGCCAAAGAAATAAGAAGCAAGTTTTTTTCTTCCTAGCTTAGCATGTCCAGCTGATCATTCCATTGGCATCTTTCATTTATGATATTCTTTGTTTAACTAACACTCATGAATGTAGTTGGAAATACACCAAGGGTTGGCTCTAATTATCTTCTTTTACGACATGTTGTTGTTGTCGTCATATTCTATATGTCGATTAGTCGTATCTACTTTGCCCGGGTTTTTGCAGCACCTCCTTTTCGAAGGAGTTCATTTGGTGACTTTATAGTCACCCTCTAAACGATCAAAATAAGGTAAAGCTTGAAGGCACGTTTTATATTCAATTAATTTTTCTGTGCCTCTAGTCGGGTAGGCGTTGGTCTTTTGGCCAAAAACCCCCCTAAGAACCATACGTGCAAGTCTCCCTGCATACGGCTCACGCCATTTGTTATAGGTGGCCCAACATTCGGAAAGAGGACTAAGGCCTACAAATATATATATATATATATATATATGCTGCACCCTACGGCCCCTTTGGTAGCTTAGAAATGCGCATGCATCATTTTGAGAGGTTAATGTAATTCTATGAAATGTAAACAACACTATCTATCATACTATCAACTAGTGGCCTTGGCCCTATGGCCCTATAGTCCAACCATAGTGGGGTCAAGCTACTTATTATCATTTCCTCTTCTAGCTCTTATTCGAACCTTTCCATTTCCGTTAAATGACTTGGCCTCCCTGACTTGACCTTCCAGTTATGCTCTTGCAGCTCTATCGGTTCCCCTCGGTTTCCTTGTTGTTGGAATTTTCATGTATGTTTTCGACGCAAGCCTTACTATGGCTTGTGTCTTCGCTAGATAGTATTTGCTAGTAGTGCCATCCTACCCAACCTGATATTTTGGCTTGCCCTTTACGGTTAGCCTACCCATTTCAAGAACAAATTAAAGTTGAAATGAGACCTCAGGACGGTTACACGTTCCGTTATGCCGAGATGTGAAGAAGGCTAGTCGTGATAATCATCCCGGAGGAATATGCGTGCATCCTTGACGAACACTCCAAGACCCGCCGACGTGTTTTCATTTCTGAGAAACCCCAATGGTTGGCTTATGAGTCAACCACAGTAAAAGACTAAAGTCATGTTATTCATCTTTGTTAAAACCTCTAGTGTGGATAACAAGGCCACCTTCACAACCTTCTTCTTTTTTTCCCTTAGGCAATTTGCCTCACTTGAGTTGCCCGACAAACTTCCTTTTGCCCGGTGTTTATGACGTGAAAGTTGCTTCCACACGCCACTCATGCCACGGAACAAGCAAGACATAGCTAGCGGCATAGGATACACCGACTCGGCGTCAGAGGCTTCATGTCGCACTAAAGTGATCCGATATGTGGTTCTGCACGTTCTACAACTTCCCCATTCATTTTTAATATTAATCGTAAAACACCATGAACAACAGGATGTTGAGGTCCAAAATTTAAAATAAAATTCTTGATTTGTTTGGTTCTAGCCATATTTAATCATTTTTTCTTTCCATAGAGCCTATGACTGGACTTGAACCGGAGACCTTTCCCTTACCATGGGAATGCTCTACCATTTGAACTACGCGAGCCAATATATAACTACTGTTTTTGTTACTAAGAAAAAACATCGTAATTCAAGTCAAGAGTTGGTTTAACACTACAATGTTTCTTTTTTTTGGCCTGGCTGCTCTGCAGCCTTAAGGTTAGACCAAAAACTTGCTTTGCAAGGCAAAGCGCAAAAATAAAAAATATAAGGCACTGCCTGTGGCCCTTAGGGCGTTGACTTTCTACCTATCAAAGCATAGAACGCAACCCTATATATATATATTAGCCAAAACTCTATTTTGCCAACATTTAGAGAATGTATAGTGTTTTCTATCTCCGGCTTCAATACATTTTCTTTTCTTCCAGCACATTATTTAGCTTGATCTTTGGATTGGCTTTCCTAAAGCCAAGTTGTTCAAATGCAAAGCATAACGAAATATCTCGCAGATGTTATCATCATTCATCTAAACACTTATGTTGTTTTTTTCATAGCAGATTATTCGTTTATTTGGAGACGATCGGACTTGAACCGACAGCTTCATGCTTGCAAAACATGTGCTCTACCAATTGAACTACGTCCCCTATGGAGGAATTTGAACCCATGATAAAATGTTGTTATATTTTTTAAGACTAGTGGTAACTTGTGCCTGTAAGGCACGGCATGGCACTAATGCATATGAGCACTATGATCAATCGGCTTGTTGGCTTTGTCCATTGAATTTTCACTTGCATCTGTGTTGTTGTATAGTAAGGTTTCACAAGCGACTTCGGTCCTTTCCATTATAACATGACACATGTGTATGCATAGTTGTTGGCTGCAATACAAAAAACAACATCACAATTAAGGAGAGGATTTGATTGTTTGCGAGAGTGTTACTTGAGAAGTTTGATGTTGCGACTTGCCTTCTCTAACTTGCAGCAGCGTCAAAGTCTGTTTGTCTATCTGTCTGTTTGTGTACCCGATTTATACCTGACATGATGATTCTGAGCATCCAGCGGCAAATGTGCAACAAACAAACTCATGCTCTTGGAACCCGCAACAGAAAACAAAAACTACAAAAACTCTAAAGGAACTCGTCGGATCCGTTGAGTTTTGTAGGCTATTACGACCGTGGGAGGAGAGAGAGTGAGAGAGCGCGCGAGCGAGAGAAGGAGAAGAGATGTAAGCGGGAGAGGAGAGCAAGAAGAAAACGTTTGCACTACAAGAAGACCACCCAGACGACCCACAGTTGGACTCTATCATCTGGGTCTTGTTCACACTTGTGTCAGGTCCATCAGCTGTCAGTTGGGTATAGCCCTGTCATAGACAGACTGATTGACAAACAGACTTGCTGAATTAATATATTAGATAAATAGGCCCCCTCAAGCTTCCCTCTAAACCATACATGCAAATTTCCCCGCATACGGCTCAAGCAATCTGTTTGACATGTTAACCCGCAGAAGTCATGTTTGACTTATTGGCTCCTAAAACATGTTCCACGTCTCACACTATTGTGGCAAGTTAAGTGTAAGGATCAAACTTGTAATTTGCCAACATTTTTATAAGCCTATGCTTTCCTGGTTTGCCAGGATAAAAATGAAGTTCTCATAATTGTCCCAAAAGACTCATATATTAAATAACACAAATGCGTAGCAAATAAGGCGCAACAAAATATATATATTCCAAATATTTTGAAAAAAAACTCGATTTAATTATATATAACTGTTTTTTTTCGCAGCAAATATTTTTTTCTATCTCATCTAAACCTTTTCGTCGAAGGTTGAAGCTTTAGGTTTCTTCTTTAGCCCCCCCCCCCTTTCTTCGGCCTAATTTTCACCATTATTCTAGCATCTCTAAAGCACAAATTGGAGTTTTATTTAACAAAAATTCGTGAAAAATCTTTTCAAAGCACTTCATTATATCAACATTAAACCATCATAATGATCATCACTATTCCAATAGATGACATAGCCTTGCTATGGGTGCGATGATGGATGGCGATTAAAACTACACCTTGTGACAAAATAGATTGCCATAAGATATACGGCTCGAACTGTACAATTAATAATAGTGGAAATCTTTTTATCAATGGTGTCAGGCCATACACGTTTTATAGGACTCTAGTCTTTTTGAGCCTAACGAGGAACAAAAAGTGGTAATATATATTTTTTTGATTTCATAAAATCCGTCTCAACTCACTAATAACTTTCTTCCCCAAGGTTTGAAAAAAAGAAGTTCGTAATTACACCGCGTACAGTCAAAGCCCTGGCTAAAAAGCTGCCAATTACTTAGGCTTTTTTATTGCAGTATTCCTATTATTAGCATTTATAGCCATCACTATATCCTCTTGATAACTTTAGACATTGACAATAATATGTTCCCAATTTGTATGATGTCAAATCATTGTTTCTATCTTTTTTCTTCGAAATCTAAAAAACGATATAATACAAATCACCTATGTTCAAGTTTGCCGAAAATCGACCCTATCTCATCAATTATATTATAGAAAGGCTTTCGCTTTTTGAACAGTCCTCTACCCGCATTGTGTCATTTTGCATTTAGAGCCTTTCGAAAGGAGCGATATGGGTTTACCAAGTTTTGTGCAATGTACCATTTCTCTCAACAAAAAAAACCTAAAAAAAGCCTGATGGAAATGGTGGTATCAAAATCAAAAAAAGATATAAATTTTTCCACCGCTAGCTTCCTGTTTAGGATTCTGAGTTCCAGGGTTTAGTATCATGGGATGATACTTGTTGATAGGTAGGAGCAACGAACAAGGAACATTTAATCCTCTCTCTCTTTCTGGTCAAATGTCATCAAGGATGGTTGGAAGTGGCATTTGATGCTATAGGATAATTATGATGTAGTTGCAAAAGTGTGGTGTTGCATTATTAGAAATTATGTTTCCTAATTATGTGAATAAAAAAAATTGGCAATTAATGTGATTTGTGCATATAAGTTGTATTCTATGTTACTTGTGGCAATTACAGTATGCCACCACTTTTTGGCTACACCCCTTTATACAATTATACCCCCACATCAAATATTGAAACTTTTGTCAAATGCCATACCAATTTGGTATCACATTTTCTAGTAATAGTGTAATATTCAATACTAGGCATTCGCCCTCCTTTTTCCCTCGATATCAATCCCTAATCATTTTCTAGTATGCATATCAGAATGTGTGAAAGAATTGGATTTTTTTTGTTAGTAATTATGTTTCTTTTTCAATGTATGCTTTCATTTTGTGAACTAGCAATCATGTTCCCCTTTGAAGGTTTGTTTTGTTGTGAGTGTTTTCTTTTCAATGTAACTACAACTTGCTACAACAAAAGTTCCAACATTGTTTGTAAGTTTCTCAACCCAAAACCCATAACCTTCAAGGTTGTATGTTTTTTGTTTCTTCACCAAGGTTTCATTGAACATGTTGAATTATGTAGTAATTTCTATGGTTGTCGTTTGGTGGTTGGTTTCATTACTATGGGTTACTCTTATTGTTGTGATGGCCATTGTGATAATGTATGTGGGATGAAGTTTGATAAAGTTTAAAGGTTCAAAGTTCAAAGTTCAAAGTTCTTGAAGTTTAGGGTTTCAAGTTTCACCCTTTGTACTCTGAACTTTAGCACATTTTTAGGTTGTGATTTTGATCAATTGTTGGGGAAGAGGAAGCAAAATAACTTGTTCACATTGTGACAAATGAGTTCATGTAGCAACCAACAAACACAGTGGATGAAAATGTGAATGCAAAACGTGTTGGATTGAACAACTTCAAAAATTGTAAAGGAACTAAAAGTTTTGGGTTCCTCATCGTGGCAATGCACTTGCATGGGCATTCTTTATGTTCAATGATCTTATTGTTCAAGTTGATATTCAAGCCATTCAAAATATGAAGTGCATCTTCTGCCATTTTAATCAAACTTCTTTTGGCAACAACCAAACATTATCAAAAAAAAAAATTGTTTCTTACAATCCCTTGCATGTTATTACATATTGAAAATGAACATCCTTCTACTTTAACTCATTACAAACAAAAGTTGAAGATAGTTGATGAATCTAGACAATGTGTTTGACAAAAAACGAAAAAAAGAAAAACAATTTTTCCTACTTCAATCACTACATTTTTCTCTAGCCCTAAACATTACAAGCCCACTAAGTCAACAACAATTCATTGAGGATCTAGTTTTGTTTATAAAAAGGCATCACAAACATGTTGGCCCTACCAATAAATAAGATGTTGTACATCTACCTATTGTGTCCACACTTTAAACACCAAAAACATTTGTTCCAATCTAAACAATCTAAACATTTTCACCAAAGAAACTAGTTCACCTAATGTGAAACCAATTTCAATAAGGTAAAACTTCCAAATGTTGGATCCAATGCGATAATCCTTGTTCCTATGGGGGCAGGGTCCAACAAAAGGGTATTTGCCAATGTCCTTTGTTGAAAACCCTTGGTTGCAACGTCTCATGATGTAGCAATGTGATAGAATGTGGTTTCCATCTCACAAATTGCTTGTCCGATAACCTATCCTTAACATGTTGGTTAAAGCAATGGAATGATATGTACTCCCAACCATTGCACAATGTATAGCTACCATTACTTCTTTTGACCCTTGGATGTTTAAAATAGGGTTTAACAACATTTGCACTTGTGATAAAATTTATCAATGAGGATTGGATGCCTTGTCATGTTATAGTTGGTTTGTTTGAAGTTCCTAACACTTTTGGAACAACATTAGTTTAATAAGTTAAATCTTTGTTGGTTGAATACCAACTCACCACCAAGATTATAAGTTACATCTAGGATGAAGGCACAAATTTGAACAACCTTGCTATTGTTTTGACTTCTATTGTGTCATGTGCACCATTACAACTTGCTTCACCTTTTAGTGAGACTTGTTTTGAACATGTGATGTTCAAGGCGTGTTAGTATGCCACAAATGATAATAAGTTTGGGGTTGGGATGAAGGAAGCCAGTTTGGTTGAAGCTCAATTTTAAAAACAATTACATGAACAAAAAAGTTTGGTAAGGAGAGGCAAGAATGGGAGTTGGCTTGCAAGGAGGTTGGCTTGAAGGCACGAAAATTAAAAACACCCATGAAAACCAGGTTCACTTCCAAGGTTATTTTATTTCAAGAAACATTGGAATTTTCTACAATCATTAACCTTTATTATAATTGACAAACTTCTAAGTTGCAATCTTGAGTACGCTTAAGTTCCACATGGGCAATTGGAAAAGCTGTAATTGAAACCCTAAGTCCTGTGGTGAAGTAATGCATTTTGAACCAAACTAAGGGGTATCGGTTACTTACCAATGTTTTATTTGCAACTTTTTCCATTTCTACTAGATTAAAGACTAAGTACCAAGCTCGTGTTGTTGTGAACCCACCTCTAGTATGTGGGGAATTTTGACCAAAAACTTGAAATTTTATATGCCAAAATGGGCCTTGAGGTCATCGATGTGTTAAACCCCTTTTAAACATTTACACACACTTTCAATCTTGTTGTTGCACACAACAAATGTGCCCTCCAACTAGATCACGGTTCAAAGGCCTTCAATGTGTCATGGAATATGTAGGCAAAGACAAAACAAGGGATGTTGTAGAAAATACAACAAACAAGTTTTGGTGCCTCTCTTAGTGAATGTGGCCAAACATCTAAACCTTCAATCCACAACAAGCCTTACGGTCCTGTCAACCTTTGTTATTGATGACTCCTTGTGGGGAATGGAAGCTTCAACTAAAGAAACCAATCTTTCTTTGGTGAAATCTGAACTTTCATTGTATTGTCAAATTGTTGTGAATGATGATGATATGAAGTCATCCTTGCAATGGTGGAAACACCATGAGAAATAGTTCCCTACAGTTGCATTACTTGTTCAATAATTTTTAAGTATTCCAAGATTTAAGATTGAAATTGAAAAGATTTTTCATGTCGTTGCCATATTAACAAGTTTGCAACGGTGTTGATTGGGAGTGCAAAACTTGGACAAGTTGGTGATGATCTTGAAGAATTGGCCAAATGATGCAAGGATAGGATGCGTTCTTGCTTCAAAGGGGATGGAGAATTTTTGTGTTGCCAAAAATGACTTGTTTGATGATTTTGAGGATGAGCTTGAGGAGGGGGGGATATTTTGAGAATGATTCTCAAAACCCCTAGAATACCTAGAACCCCTAAAATTTTGTGCAAGTTACAACTTTGTTTGGATCATATCCAATTAGTTTGTAAGTGGTCATGAGCATACACAAATACAAATTTGTGTATGAGAACAAGCCCTTTTTTTTTAATTGCCTCGAGCACTTGGACTTAATCTGTTTGTAGTTTGTAGCTTTATTTTGATATCCAATAGTTATAGCTGGTGGCCCTGAGCTACTGGGTACATTGAACATTTATATTTGTCTCAAAAAAAATATTTGTAAGTTTTTTGAATCACCTAGAGCAAGGACATGCTCTCTTTGCAGTTTGCAAGTCTCTGTTTGCATATGCAATTGTTGTAAGTGGTTAGGCTACTGGCCAAATTCAGCATCCAGATGTGTTTTCAAAGCTTTTTGTAAATTTTTGGAATCACCCAAGCAGGAAGTTGTTGCTCTGTGTGTATCTGCAGTTTACAAGAAAAATTAAGATTTATATGATGAGGCTATGAGCATTTCAGTTGTTGATTGTGTTTTGTGTTTTTGAAACTTTTAATTTGCTTTGAACAAGTTTAAGTTATGTTGAGATTTTGATATGGAGGGACTAGGAATTTACAAGTGAATAAACAAACACATGGCAGCATTTTAGTGGCTAATCACGTTTGCGATTCTATAAAAAATGCATCGTCACTCGAGGGCATCGTTGATACCAAAGATGCAATGTATACCAGCTGGTATTAGAATCCACAATATACATATTGATACCATTATATACTCATTCCATATCCTTCAATTATATATACCATATCATATATACCCTATTGAAAAATGTTGTGATCCCATTATGAATATGGTATCAAAATTTTGGAGCATATATACCAGTAC
>Ga0116229_10004760_pt1 | contig 22230 bp, 10 predicted proteins | sample S1TSphgellanicum_3_FD_87313 | JGI IMG/M metagenome (GOLD analysis project Ga0116229, IMG submission 87313) | Host-associated microbial communities from peat moss isolated from Minnesota, USA - S1T2_Fc - Sphagnum magellanicum MG | ecosystem: Host-associated > Plants > Peat moss > Unclassified...
CATCATATTAAATTTAAAAGTGTAGTTTATTTGGAATTTAACTTATTTAGGTTTTGACCTATGCAAAACAATTGTGAAAATCCTTCATAATAATGACATGGTTGAAGTTCAAACATGGGACCCTTAAAAAATATTACAATGTGACAACAATTTTGGCCCCCCCTAGTGTGCTTTCACCTTGACATTAGGAGGGACAAATGTTGGGATACTTGTGCCAACTTTGTGCACATGGTGGAATTGATTTTAGTGTCATTAGGAACGTTCGATGGTAAATAACTTTGCATGGGGAGGGTGTGGCTTCTTATGAAAACATTGGAGAAACATGATTTATCATTATGAGATCCACCGTTTGAATTATCATTAAGCCTTGTAGATGTGATTGAAGATCAATTTTACCAAAGGTGGAAAATGTTGACAACTAACCTACATTAAGCAACCTTGGGCCCTTCATAATCTATACTTATTGTGTGAAGCTCGCCTACATCATGATGTAGATTTGAAGGAGGCATTAAATAAAGTTTTGCAAAAAACAACTAGCACCTTGACTACCCATGCCCTAGTTTTAAAAGACTTCATAAATTTTGTTGAAAGTTAAGGTCCTTTTTTTGACACCCCCCTAGTGAAGGACTTGGACTTACTCCCACATGAGTGGTGGGATTTTATTGGAATTAGTGGATGCACACTTACACCCATTGCCCGCCACATTTTTGCACATGTGTTTCACATCATTGTGCGAGCACAATTGGAGTTCATACTCATTTGTTCATACAAAGTGCGAAATTAGTTAATGTCAGTTGGGCAAAAGATTGGTGTACATATACACTAATAACAAGCTTTTGCAAAAACAACTTGGCACCAACCCCACGACATGGTATTAAAAAAAAATTATTTGAAGACTTGATGTTCAATGTTGATGAAAATGTAGATGAAAGCGTCATTGGGCAAAGAACCCATAATGTTAAACAAGCTTAATGAGGATGAAGACCAACATTACCCCTTTGAATTCCTTAATGATGATGATATTTCATTTCCAAGATTGTTGTTTGATCTAACGGTTTGGCAAGTTCAAGGGTCTAACAATGGCAGTGCACATTTGAACATGCCTATACTTGACGACTTTGTTCAAGTGTCCAATGCACCCCCGCCCCTTAAAGGTTGTACATTTTCCAATGGTCCTTAGACAACACATGCCCATGCAATCAATGGGTTCCATGGAAGTGCTTCCCCTTAATAGCTCACACACACCATTAACTTGAATCATAATTCTAAAACCAATCTTTAGACACAACAAACATTAATAAACAACTTATATATACAAATGAACCTATTCATTAATTCTACCAATATTACATTGGAGCCAAATGTGCACCCATATACGATCATTAACACAAATGCAACCCAAGTTGCACATCAAAATCCTTCAAGTCCTAAAGCTAAAAGACCCTTGGAGTTGACAAAACATGTTTTAGATTCTAACCATACACAAATAAGCTAATACCTACAATGTTCAACACCTTCGATGTTCAAAGTTGATGTGGGGTCAAGATTAGTTGATGTGGCAGCTTCCATGAACCATCTTCACCCACCTATTCAAAATTCATCCACACATCAAATTACTTAAAAGTAAAGGCCAACTAATCAACCAACAATTATTTTTGTAAGTGAACAAGATTATGAATGACCACACACCAATGATGGCATTTTGGATATTGAAGGACAATATCCCACTAAATGAATTGTGACAAAACGTTCGGGGCAAAATATCATCACAACCTTATGTGGAACAAACATTTCAAAGACAGAAGGGCACAATGATGACGATGATGATGACAATGACATTAACATTCCTGATGAGGTAATTGAAGCCCCAAATGACAATGACTACCATTAGCCTTAACCCCAAAATCCAAATCTTGTAATTAGTCATCCTCCTAGGTCACAAATCACAAAGGCTTCACAATTTTGAATTGTTTAAAGGTGCCAAAAACTTAGGCATTTGGCATTTGGCATTTTGTAATACTTATACATAGGTTGAATTTGATATGCAAACCCACATGGTGGTCTAAACATATTTTCTTCCAACTATATGTTTTTATGGTAATAAAATTGTAACCATTTACTTTGGGACCCTAGTTGGAAATTAATGTATTTCATATAAGAAAATTTCATTTCCATAATTCAAATTCCAAACTTTCAATTTTTTGGGCACTCTAAAAGAAGTGCCTTCATATATATGCAATTATTTGTTTTCCAATCATTCCAATCACATTGTCATTTGAATATTCAATATTCAAAGCACAATCCAATCATGCAATTCATTTTTCAATTGTAAAAATTTACATATGATTGTAATTAGTCAAATTACATAAATTGCGGCAAACTTTTAGGGAAACAACTTGTTTGCCCATATCGCCCCATAAATCTACCATAAATATCAATTTTGTACAATATTGAGGCTATTCTATAATGTACATATGTTGCATTTAATGGCACAAACCACCTCACCCTAATGCTATGATCTATTTCCTCCTCTACTACTACTTTCTCCAATATTACCATCATGTTGTCAACTAGCACGATTTTTTAACCCAATGGGTTTCCCATTCAAAATTGCATCCAACCCAGGAAGATTATCTAATTCATCAAGCATTGTGACCATGTGAGGAGATACCACAATTAATAATGCAAAGGCAACATAACATCTTCATGGTATTCCACTTGGATTTTTATGAACTCTATCTCCATCTGCATAATTCAAAATGCTACCAAAATACATGCAAGTTACATGTTATTTGAAATTCATTGGGTTGCCTTCACAAATGCTTTAACATCTTTTCAATATTGTTCCTTCATGTCAATCAAGATTTTATTATAGTGTTCAATGTCTTCCATGGAATTTAACTGTTCTTTTTTCACCTTAATGGCCTTTGTGAATGCTTCTTTTTAGTGCCTTTCGTTGATTGGCAACTTGTTGTTTTAACCCAAGACATTTTTTTGGCATGCACCTAATTCCTCACATAATGCATCACATTCCAATGTTGCCTCCTTAAGTTGGATTTGCATTAAGCCCATTTCCTTTTGTAGTGCCTCAAAAGCATGTTATGCAATCTTTAGCCATTTTGTGAATGTCAATATATGCTAGCACCCAATGCCAATCCCCCCAACCTTCTATTTTGTCAAATGGCATATATGATGCCATTTGAACCATAACGTCCAACTGTTTTCCATCTATGGGGATGCTATCCATGTTCAACAATGATTGAGGGGGACTTTGTTCCCAAGGGTGTTGAACAATTTGGTCGATGATCCCAAAAGAAAGATTTTAGGTACGATAACTACCTAGTGTTGTTGATTCAAGAACAATTGGTATCGGTGGTATTAGTTGAAAAAAGGAAGGAGTGATAGGGGGAAGCCTAAGAAGAATTGAGGTTGTATTTAATGAATTAGGGGAACTATTGTAAGATTTAAAGGTTTTTTTGGAGGAGCCAACATATTTGTCGTTGCAAATCTACTATGTTGGTGCAAAGGCACATTGCCCCCTCATGAAACTAGAACGGTCCTCCAATTGACTTGAACCCTAAATACCACCTTCACATACACCATTCGTGCCACAATAAAATGCTCCTAGTTTTTGGAAAAAATTGGGTTCCTCGTCATGCCCATGTGTACCTCCAACATGTGTGCCTTCATATATTCATCTAGGCAACCCATATATTGGGCGAAATTATTTTTTCAGTGGGTTTCATGCTTATAAATTGGCCACTTCTTATCAAGTGGCACCACCGCACATATTATGAACAAAAGGTGTACAATCAAAGTTGGGAAAGGATTTGGCATCCAACATCTACTAGCACGGTTGGATGTTCAAATGCCTCAAGTTCTACTTCATGCCATCTTCCTTTCACAGCATGGCCCATGACCATTCTTCTTTGGTTTGTGACTCCGCACCATCCACCATCATACCCACCATCTTGTTAATGAGTAAATTAAGGGTAAATTAGGGTTAAATTAAGGGTAAATTAAAGTTAAGTTATGGATAAAAATGTAAAGGGCATCAATATTGGGGTCCTCCAAAAGGTTTAGCCTTGAAGTCCAACACACAAATGTTTTCACAAGTGGCATTGTGAACTTCAAAGCCCTAAAAAAGGACTCCCACTTTCTTCCAAGTGTGTTGCACTAATTGTTCAAAGTAAACATAATCTTCACATGTCACGAAAAAAAATACACAAAATGAAGGAGGTGTGGGTCTTAAATAAACCCACTCATTCCCAAGGCCCGAAGACTAAGCCCAAGCTAAATTTGGTCATCATTGAAGGCCTGATTTAGGTGTTGGGCCATGATTATTGGCCAAATTCCATGGCGATTAAAATTTATAGTCACCATTTTATGGCATGTAGGAATTAGCCATGTAGGGCCATCCAATGGAAACTAAAAGAAGTTTAGTCACCATTAAGCCACTTGTGTTTGTTGCTAACTAAAACTTTCAATCGTTGACGTATAACTAGTTGGCGACCAAATGTTTTTGGTCACCTTTAGTCTTTAAAATTGGCAACCGAAATTTTTCTATCGCTTTTAGTCTTTAAGATTTGTGACTAAATTTTTTCAATTATCGACTATCCAAATAGCCCATTGGCAACCAAATTTTTTCAATCATTGATTATCCAAATGGTCCATTGGTAATTGAAAAAATTCATCCATCAGCCATGTGTGGCATTGCATGGTAATGCTATCAGGGGACAATTGAACTATTTCAATCACCAAAATTTGGGTGCTTTTAATTTTTGGGCTACTTTAAATTTTACTCATATAAGGGGGCTTCGCATTTTTCAATTTTCCTCAGTTTTTTTCAATATGTTCAATTGTGATTGTTTTAAACAATTGGTATGTTGCACTTTAAAGAAAGGGGACAAGACTCCATGCATTGTCTTTTTATTATTTTTATGATTCCTAATTTTTTTTAGCAAAACAAATTATGTCAAACAATTAAGTCAAGGGAGAGATAATTGAACAAGTTCATGAATGGGACAACTATACTGTTGTGATTTAAGACTATGAGGGGGTAAATGTCATATATTTCCTAAGCCAAGAAGAGGGAAAATATGATGTGGATTTGTTTTGGTTACTATAGGACTTGTTATATAAGGACATACCATTGACATTATATGTTAGAATTAAAAATGTAAATGGACAAGGAATGTGTGTTCATAGTTTGGGATCACAATGGCATGAACATCAAATATCTTCCATGTGCATTTGAAGGATTTTATGTTTTAAATGTCTCAAATTTGCTTGAAGATTCGTTGTATTAGGACATCCCAATGGAGCTTCATGTTTATCACACACAAGATTATTGCAACACAATATGACATTTGTTAATTTTTTAATGAATTCATTAAAAATGAAAAACAAACAACTTTGCCATGAAAGGTTTTATATAGAAACTATTAGAAATACCCTTTTGATAGATTTTACTACTGGTTCAATTTGAATCAATTAAAAAAACTCTTTGTTTTTGTGATTTTTCATTTAAAAAAATTTCAATAATTGTAATGGAACACTCCTTTGTTGTAGCCCTCAATAAAAAGATGTGTTACAAAATTATGTCAAATTTCATTCAACCCCACAAAAGGAAGGGGAAAAAAGGGGGGAAAAGGCTAGAAGAAGGGGAAGGGGGGGTATCAAAGGAATAATAAGGAAAAAAAAAGGGTGTGTCACATTGTGGCCTTGTCATTTACATTAAAAAGTATCTTAATGCAAAAGAAAAATAATGAAAATTCGCATATTTTGCCATGCAAAAATATAATATCTTCAAAAAAATTTCTAAAAGAAACCAAAATCCTTCAAAAATTATAACTCTATAAACTAATTTCAAGTTTCAATGCAAGCCAAAATATCATCTTTCAAAAATCCTCATATAAACATAATCCTATTACTTAGGGGCCAAAGTCTTTTAAGCTATGTACTCTATAATGAATCTAAACACAAACACAATATCCTTGCCTTTGTAGGCAAGGCTAACAATAATAAAAGAAGGGATCACACAACATGGCGATTGAAAGGGTTTTGGTCACCATTAAAGAGGGAATTGAAAAAGAAAAAAAAACAAGGGGGGAAAGGGGAATATCGCACTACATGGTGACCGAAAGGGTTTTGGTCGTTATCAAGGGGAGTCAAAGAAAGGGAAAAAATTTGGGGGGGGGAAGGGGTTGTGGCAATTGAAAGGATTTTAGTTGCCACAATTGTTTGGCGATTGAAACCATTTTGGTCACCATAGTTGCATGGTGACCAAAATCATTTTGGTCACCATCAAACTATGGGAACCATATTTTGTTGCCATCAAACTATTACAACTAAATTCAATTGACATCCAATGACAACAAATAAATTTGGTTGCCATAAAACAACTAATTATGATTTTAGTCACCATCAATGGATTGGGCCCATTTTTAGTCACCATCTAAGAAACGTAAGATGGTGACTAAATTATTTCTCAACCATCTAATGGTTAGTAATTTTCTAAAAGGATTTCAAGGTATTATATGGATTATAAAATGTAACTTTTGGTTCATTTTTTAACATTGTTTTTCCCAATTGAGTTGTGTTTTTGGTTGCCTACTTACAACCATTGCGTGGAACCTTGGGTGATTTGAGGTGATCAAGTTCTTGGTGAAGGGTGACCTTTTTTGCATTTTGTGAAAATTTTGGAACACCTTTAAAAAAAAATTTGAGATTCTAATTGCTATTAATAATTAATGCTTGGAAAGTCTTTGGGTTTTTTGACATCCCAAATTCCAACGATGTCATCAAGTGCACAATCAAGTGAATGATCATTGAGAGGACAATCTAACCAAAACCCCCTAAACATGTTATCTCACACATCATCTAGTAGTTATCCCATTTTCAACCATGCACAAAGCAAAGGATTGTAGAAATATCTGATGAGGAGAACACTTCATCGATGCAATTTTGAAAACATCAAAAGCTTAAGGACAATGACCCAAAACGAATTACCACATTCTGGTTCTAGGAAATTATCATGAAATTTTTCATGGAGCACATAATGGCATACCTTGACAATGCTTTTGTGAACAAGTAAGGAACTAACCTATAAAGGTACAAATAGGTCACAAAAAATTATCTTTTGGGCAAAACTAGATGGTTCCTTGCAATAGACTAAACTTCAAAATTTTGAAGGGTTTCTTGGAGTGGTTTGAATGTAAGATTTTAGATGTAACCACAAACTTGTTCCAATGGTGTGATGTCCTTTATCCACAAAAGGACAAGGTGCATTGGACCACAAAGGTGGTGAACTTATGGAAAAAAATTTCATGTTGGGCCAAATTTTCAAAGAATTTTTTCAAGAAGAAGGTGAGATTAATACCATGGATGGAAGAAGGCACTCGAAACCTTCTAGCCCAAATTGGAAGTTGTGGCATCACTCTTATGGATTCCAAGCATAGCAAATGTGTTCCCATTGTTGGGTGGAGACAATCAAGGTGGTTATGGTGTGGTGTGTAAGGTGCAAATTGAAATGTTCGATCACATCCCAAGCACCATTGAGTTGGTGAGGAAGACATCCAAGATGGATGATAAGTAGGAAACATGTAAGCAACAATTACAGGAAGCTTTGGCATGCCTATGCAAACATCTTAGTGTCATAAAATTCCTTGCCATCCACATAGAGACCATGGAGGCTTACACATTGTGGTGGAATGGGGGAACTCTTTGAGAAATGTTGGTTTACAACACAAAGTACTCCCCCATTATGGATAATTAAACCTTATTATTGTAAAGGGGCCCATATATTGGCATGGGCATTCATTATGAATGTAGTACATCATTTTGGAATTTTGCATAATGACTTGTCCAAGGACAACATTATGTTGCATTTTTTGCTAGACAAACCAAATGTTGTGTACATAGGTGTTTACAATCGGGGTGAAATCAAGCGCTTGCAAGAGGTGACGCCATCATTTTATGGGTTTGCCAAGGAGCAAGATGCCACCAATGCAAAGAAAGTGTGTTGGTGGGTGGCCCAAGAATTGTTTTTTGGTTATAATGAGTCCAGAATTACAAATTCCTTCGACAAATGGCCAAGCAACACCAAACAACTTGATGAATGTTATTGGAGGTAGCCATAGATAATTTGTAGTTGTTACATATGGCATTTGGTGTAATTTGCATATCTTTCAAAAATGACATGTTTTGGACTTGTGGATTTTATGAAATTCAATTTTGTCTTCAAGAATCATGTTGTCATGTGTAATCATATATATTTGAAATTTGTGAATCTATGCTCTATAATCATGATTTTTTTTTGTAAACATAAGATACAATGATCATAGACAATCTTACACAAATATTGTCCATTCATCTTTTATATTTTTGAATTATGAATGATTGGACTTTCCATCAATAATGTGCTTTGATAAATGCTCTTCATATAATTGATAAACATCAAGATATGAAATATATATATATATAAATTCATTTGGAAACAATATTTGTTAATGCAAATATAAGCCACTTGCTCTTTAAAGTTAAGTTCTGGTTTTCATTCTTTTTTCCAATTGTGGGGACTTATATTGTATCCAAATTGTATTATACATTTTTTTTATTGAAATTATTTTTGAAAGTAAAAAAAATGTTTTAATTCTCCAATATTTTTGGACCAAATTTTTTTTTGAAACAACCAAAAAATCATTGGACTAAAACACTTGGACAACCCTTATTGTCCATTGCCAAAAGGATCATTGTTTGGCCATTGGTGATTAATCATTTTGGTAGCTGAAGAGAATGCCAACCCAAAATGGTTGTTTGTAATGGAAAAGCTAGCAATTGAAAATTTGGCGATGAAAAATGTGGTGATTGAAAATGTGGTAAACCAAAAGTTAGCAACCAAAAAATGTGGCAATTCAAAGTTGGCAATTGAAAATGTGGTCATTGAAAGTTGGTGACCGAAAACATGTGGTGACCAAAATTTTTGGTGACAATTCCTATGGTGACCAAAAATCTAGTGATCGAATTCCTATGGTGGTTGAAAATTTGACAATCGAATCTTGTGGTGACTATATTCCTATGGCAATCAAAATTTTGGTGACCAAATTCCTAAGTCAACAAAAAGGCATTTCAATCGCCACAAATTTTATGACAATCAAAACTAGACCTAGGCTAACCTTACATTGACACAACTAGATGTGTCCATTGCATCATGATTAACACATGGATGTGGTGACAAAAATACTTGTTGCAACAAATCAAATTCAACATGGTATTTGCAGCAACAAATGTTCCTGTCCTTGCACTGTTTCACAAAGTAAAGCTTTAAACCTTCAAACTTCCTTTGCAAAATTTACACCTTAAGATGGGCAGGTATAAACCAAAGGTAGAATGAAGTCTAAAAATAATAAACCCTTCATAATTTTTAGACATTTAGTTAACATTATAATCCCAATGACTATATTAGGTATTATGTCTATTAGATTTTTGTCATATCTTATATCCATTGGCTTCTTTATCCAACCCTAACTTACTCACTATAAATGTAGCTACCTTTTTTTAAACATAAATCATTCATTCAATGTTGCTACACAAATTACTTAGTCGATTTTTTTGCAAAATGTCAAAGGTCTTCAATCATAAATGAATACATAATCATCACCCATCTAAAGTCTTCTAATCCATCACCTAACTAATGCATAATAAAATAGTTGATTTTGAAAATCGCTATTAATGCATAATAAATTTGTCAATTCTAAAAGTCACTATAAATGCATAATAAAACAGTCAATTCTAAAAGCCACAATTGATGTACTTTAGATTATTGTGAATTGTAAATGTACCAAATCCTAAAATGTCAAACTAACCTTAATACCAAGCCTAACTTACTTGAGATTATGGCAGAAAATGTGTTGCATGAACTTTGTATTGATTTGGGTTGAGATGTTTATGGGTGACATTTTTTTTGTTCAAGCTTATTCATGTTTCAATGGTCCACCACAATATCACTAACCTTTTTGTTGTTGTGGTCAAACCATCTTGCCTTTTTCTTCTTTCAAAGAGAACAAATGGTGACAAACTAGGATCTTGAATCAATTGTCATTGTTCAACAACATGTGACAAATTGTGGTAGCAAGTATCTAATACCCATGATATTGTCCACAAATTAAAGCCATCAACATTCCTAGCAACTTCAAGTAATGTATGTTTCCTTGCCAATTTATTTTTGAGCATGGATTTTTCAATTTCCACAACTCTATTTGAAAGGATTCCATAAAATCTTGTATTGTTTTGGCGTCATGAGGATATGGGTAATACCCAAGTAAGGATGGGACAATGATTTCATGCCCAAGAATCTACTTTAGAATGGTTTGACATGTACATAACATAATGCATGAATCAAATTCCATGGCCATGGATTGGACAATAGTATTGACCTTCCTATGGATACCAATAGCAAAAATATCAGCCCCCTCTAGGTCTAATTCAAATTGAAAAAGGAGACCTTTGGTTAATTCATTCTCAACCCTGATTTTTTCTCAATGTCTTTGTTGGCAAAGTTTTGCATTATTTTGAATTTTGTCTTGAACCAAAACACTATTTTGGATTTGCTCTTCAATCAATACATTAAGTCTTGCTTCTTCTTCATGCAAAGCATTTTTTTCAATTGCTTCTTTGTCCTCTTATAGTTCATTAACCAATGTTGCCCTAAAGTGGTTGGCCCATGTCTAATAATTTTAACTCTCCAAAGTTTTTTCCTTGTGTTCTCCATGCATCAAAGCTTACACATGGATTTACCAAGAACAACTAGATTAGTTACATGCAAATTGAATTTCAAACACTTACACATGTACAAAAGAGATAAATTTATTATCTATATCTAATACTTTTAATTAAAACTATATTATAACCACAATGCAATAAAATTCAAGCACATTAGATAGGCTTGAAGAATACAATTTGGGATAGAAATGCACATTTTATATGTTGTGTACACAAAACATAATATAACATATGTACACACATATGTTTAATATACATTCATTATGTATACATTTGTGTTTGATATGTGTATTATAGTTCATATGTTGATAAGAGTGCATAACTTGTATAGTTCAGATACATGCATGTAATGTAACATCTATTGCACGTACACATCTACAAGTACATAAATTTTACTCCATGTGTTGACATGTGTACACAATGTATAATTCAAATATATGTGTACATGTACATCATCTATTTATGTACACATGAAACTTACACATTACGTATACACTATAAGAAATTTGGAAATAAACTACTACAATTTTAGTTGTAAAAGACAAAATTTTAGTCGCAATGGACACATGTGACTATAAACCATGTAGTTGTTTTGGACAAGTGGCAAAATACAACTAGTCGCAAAAAACTCCACATGGCATGTACAATCACATTAGTAATTGCATATCACTTGCAACTATAAGGATGTTTCATCCATTGACTAGTCACATATATAACCACATAAATTATTGGGCAACATTTAAAAACATATTAAATTTAAATGATTTCACATAATTTTTAAAATCATATATATTGAATAAATTATTTATATTTATAAAAATGATGTAATTATTGTTAATTTCATAATTTTTCATCCTATGAGTTGTTGACATGTGTCATTACCTAGGTTAGGTTAGAAGCCTAATTTAGGTAATAGGTAACAAGGTACTTAAACGGGTCTAAATAGGCATTTAGGTTAAGTATCCTAGCTCTATAGGACATATATGGTCAACATACAATTGTTGATCATAATTATGTCACTTGTTAGGTATGATCCTTAAACCTAAAGGATGGATATCAACTCATTTGCCATCAAACCACCCCACTTGATGTGAAAACATAGTAAGATGCATTCTATTTATTTAATACTTGGTTTTAAACATTGCACATACATCAACTTCAATATTTCGTATTTTATTGATATTTGTCCAAATGGAAAATTTAAAATTTTATTCTTAAAGTTCTTTTAATGATGTATATGATTGAATTTTTTTTCCCCCAAAAAATTACATTATTTTAAAAATAATTTTGTTAAATTGAATTACATTTTCATGATAATTTTTTGGAAAAACAAGTTCAAATGCATGATTTATAAATGGAAATTATTTTATAGCTAATTTTTAGTAATGAATAAATAATTTAATTATCTCCCACATTTAAATCCTTCATTTCATTACAAAACATATTATACAATGTGATTACAATATATCACATTTTAATTAATTCACATATAATTTTTATAAATGGATAATATATCAATCACATTTCAAAAAAATATAATACTTTTTTAATATCACTTATATTGTTAATGATGTATAATTTTTTATATATTTTAAATTTTAATATAAAACGTATTATGTAATGTTAGATAATAAATGAATTTGATGGAATATTATATTTGTATTTTTAAAAATCTTATATATAATTTTTATCTAAAATTATGATAAAAGTCTTATGATCAAATCAATGATATATTTCTTAAACATCTTACTTGATTATGATTATGATGTGTTGTAATTTTACCAATAAAATTTAATTTAAATGTATGAAATATAATTAAATAATGATCATATATAACATTTATAAATATATTGGAACTCAAATATATTTAATAAAAATATAATAATTTCTACTAAACTAATGTCAATAAATAATTTAAAAATAACAATAAATTATTATACATAAGTTGATTATCAAACAAATATTATGATTCCAAAGATGCCACATATTTTTTAATTGTCAATGTATGGTAAATGGAAAAATTATTGGGCCCCAATTGTGAAAACAATTATAACCGGTTGCAAAAATAACAAAAATTTCATTCATCCAAGGATCCATTCAATATTGGATGAAAAATGAACACTTTCATTTTACTTTTCCATCTAAACATGTAATAATCACAAACTATAGTCACATTTGTGACTTCATTTGGTTATATCAACATTGTAATCGCATATGTGACTACAATAATCACATATATGACTACACACATTTATGACTAAAATAACACATAGGACCAACCTAATTGTAGTCATAAAAATAGTTGATTTGAACACTAATCACGTTTATAGTCATAACCATATGGTTGGAATGGACAAGATAATGCATAAGTTATAGCTCATATACATACATATGTACTTATAGTTTATGTATGTACCTATGTAACCTACATAACATATAAACAACATATTTTTCATACTGCCAAATATGCACAAGTTATGGCTTAGATACATACATGTGTCTTTAATACCTATATACATAAATAAATACCTACACAACATACACACAAATTACATTTCAAATGAAGAGAAGTGTGCACAAGTTGTAATTAAAATACATTTGTGTACATATGTACACATAGACTAAGACACAACATAATCAAAACATATCTCATATATTGACTAATGTGCATAAGGTATAGTTCAGGTACATCTATGTGTACACATATTTGATCAAACATATGCAAATTTACAAATGGCATACTTCACATACTACATAACAAGACCTTAAATTATAAATTCCCAAGAACATGGAATTTTTTAGTTTTAAAACTTGGACGAGAGATGCATTTTGAACTCCTTGGTACCAAAGGTTACAAATTATCTATTCACTAAAGCAAATTGGTGTCATACCCTATCAAGCCCAGGTAACTCCCACAAAGTCAACTTTTGAAAGTTAAGCCCTTTCTTGATGAGATACCCAAGCCTACATCTTAACAAGTGATCCTACATTTACATTCAAAAATTTAACTACAAAACAATCTTGATTAATTTGAAGTAGTGCAATCAATGATTTGGTAGATGACACAACATTAATAATTTCACAAGTTACTATAAACCACTAAATTTAGGGGAGTTTAATAAATTGTAAGCAACACCTTATTCATGTCAAAAAAAAAAAAAGTCATTAAACTTTTGGAAGAAGATATTTAATCAAAAGTTAGTTTTAATTCTAGGTGTAGAAGTTTACAATGCAATCAAACCTTATTGTAATTACCAAGAAAAAAATTGTATGGAAAGAAATTCTAGATATGACAATAGTGGATTTTGCTACCTTCTCTACCCTTGTGATCACACCACCATGAAGCATCTCAGAAACAACATTCCTTCCATAATTTTATTTTGGTAATCCAAAATCTTTAAAAGTCATTCACATGTGGCCTACTAAAACCACAATCACTCATGAGAATCATCGAAAGCCTATTAAGGCAAATCATATGTTCACTTTAAGGCACAATAAGAAATCATTTAATAAAATATGAAGATCATTAGGCAAGCTACATGCCACTATATACACCCCACTAAACTTCTTTCCTTCCATTTTGATCTTTTGGTTGAACAAAGATTCAATAAGCATCAAGTTGATTTGCTTCTTAGGGGTCTAGTTGTTGCAATGTTGGTTATCATCATGCTTGTTGCAAGTACTGAATCTTGACATAAGAGTTACCATGCCATTAGTTTTTTGTTGGAATTGTTCACTGGCTTATTCCTTGGTATTGATGCTATGAATCCAATGATGATGGAAATAAGGATTTTGGCATAGGACCCAAATGCAAAGATTTGTTAAAACTAAGTAAAGCAAGTTCCATCAAGTCTATGATTCAAAGTTATGCAAACATAAAAATTAACATCAAAGCATTCAACTCTTCTATTAGATGTTCCAAAGCTCCGATGCACAACTTGATCATGATAAACATATTTTTCAATGATATGCCAATAAATAATGTGTTTGAAGGGAAGGAAGATCAATGCACATAGCTACTCTACCACTTATGAAAATTTCAAGAATCAAGGTAAGCTCCAACATGCACAAAATAACCTTAGAGGAAGCTCCAACATAGATGGTCACATTGGGAAGCTCTAATGCACACACTTTTGCACTTTTGCTGCCACAACTTAACAAAGTTACATGAAGTGAACCAAGTTTGCTTCATTGGAAAAAACATGATGAAGGCGAGTGATTGTGACATATGGTAGCTCCATACAATAAAATGCAATATTGCAATAAAATTTTGAATTTTTTTTACTTATTTTGAATTTATTGTTTTCAATCCAATAGTCCAAAATAAAAAAGATTGAATACATTCCATATTCAAAATATGCAAATTGTGCATTTTAGATTTATTTTAGTTCCAAAATGGGTCCTCCATTTGAAGCTTTAAGATACATTATTTTTAAAAAATGAAATGAAAAAAAAAAAGCCATGCCCAACTATAAAATCTATTTATTTTTCAATCGGTAATGGTTTTTTCTTAAAACATTCAAATTATTATTTATCATTAAATGATTGAAAAAAATCACATTTAAAAAATTGGTTTTCAACCAAAAGCCGTAAATTTCTAAATGTCCCTATATTTAGATGATATACGTTAACATCATTCACCACCAAAAAAATCACCCAAAAATTCCACAAACAACCTTAATTTTGAAATACATATGTAATTTTTTCAAAGTATGTGATGAGTATTATTTTGGCACAAATATACCCCATATGTTTAAAATCTTCAATGTTTGTTGGATTTTTTTAACATCGACTAACTTAAGTTTAAAGCTAATCAAATATATGTAAAACAAGCAAAAATAACCCAAGATGTGATGTCCACACCTTACCCAAAAACAAAAAAATTCAAAAAGATTATACTTGTGATTATAATTTTTGGGGGGTTTAGTGTGCTTTCACCCTCTTCACCTTCCCTTTTGTTGTTTTGATCCATCTTTTGTATGGTAAGAGCTCCATAGGTTGAAAACATTCATGTCAAGTTTCAATTTCATCAACCATTGAACATAAAAGTTGTGCATTAAGTAGTGAGATGGGTTGTAGTTGGACACTAAAGTGATCAAATGCTTAAATCATATTGAATCAATGTTGGATATTAATTAAAATTGGTAGACACAAACTAGACTATTATTACGAGAACTATCAAGAAGTTAAGCTCCATCAAATTATAATCATGAAAGTTGTGTGTGTTGGAGTTCATAAGAACTTGCTATCAATTTTGTAGTTGCATAAGTATGTACCTTGCAAACATTATTTTATGATATTGTTCCTCCCATCTATTGATTCCATTTTTGTTTTCTTGCAATTGCAACCTTTCAACATTAAATTACAAACACAATTTATTTCCATCATTCTAATGTTAATTCCAACCACCACTTGTGAGCATATATAAGTATGCCCACTCAATAGAACTAGAAGTGAATAATATAAATTAATTCACAAGGCTTTTAGCATGTGACCAATAGTTAGATCTATTCCAACGCGTTATGCCCATGGCTATGGAAAATTTTGTTGTTGCCCAACATTGGGATACACTTTGGTATGCCATGATTTGTGGAGGTGGTTATCGGCCTTGAATTCCTAAATTTGCATTGGGAGATTATGTGTACTTACATCATACAACAATTTTGGATGTGACTACAATATGTGTTATTATACGTGTGCAAAAGGTTTTATCATTTGGTGTGTTGTTATTGGAAGGTTAAAATAGTCAAACATGGAAGGACCATGCAAGTAATTGTGCATTGTGTCATCTTCCTCATGTGGATGGCCACATTGACACGTCCTTGGTAGTTGTTCATGTTGGACTTTTTTGTATGTTGTGTGAGCGATTTATAGGGGTTGTTACCATGTTAGTACATGATTGATGTTCAAGGGGTTGGTATAGGGAAGTCTTACATTGCCTTTGGACAAGGCACCGATCAAGAAATGGTTTTGTTCCCTTTGCACTAAACAAATTTTAAGATCCTATTTCTATAGTTTGATAGTTAAAAGTACCTTTAGTTTTTCACCAAGGTGATTCACATTTGGCTAAGGATTTCGGGGATTGCAATTAGGTGACTAATGATGGAGCTTACATTTGCACTTGACATATTGGTCTTTGCACCTAAGGACCAAGGCAATCATTCATGGGGGAATTTGTAAATAGGATTTCACTATTACTATATAGTTTAGGAGGACCTTAGCCTTAGATAAAAGGTGATTTGGATTGTACGCATTGAATTAAGATGGTATTATGTTGTTTAATTTATGTATGTTAACAATGAGGGTTGTAAGTGTCGACATAGGAGTGCAAGACAAATAAGAGATTGATTGTTCCATTTTCATCATTACAAGGAATTTGCAAATCAATGACCAATTTTTAGTCGTAATCATCACATGTGACTACAATAAGGCCTAATCACATAAAATTCTAATTGTAAAGGTAGTCACATGAAGATGTGACTTACATGAACTTTTCATTCATCCAAACCAACATACATGGCATCGTCATTTTGTAATTGATTTTACGACTAAATATTGTAGTTGCATTATTTATATTCATTTAAATACTTATTTTTTAAATATGTATTATTTAGATGTTATAATTATATTTTTATATTTTATATTATTGGTAATCTCATTAATTTCAACCTATAACATTTTGACATGTGTCATTATCTAGGTTAAACTTTTAAAACTAATTTATATTGTTCAAGTAGGCCGCATATTATGCTTCCTTAAAAAGCCCATGTAGTAGGCACCTAACATAGGTTGGCTATGTAATTAGGGAATATTTGATCAACATCCATTATTGACCACAACACATCATTTGTGAGATTTGATCTTTGAACCCCCAAGGATAGAAATCAACTCCTTTACCACCAAGCCACCCCCACTTGTTGTGAAAAAATAATAGTGTGCATTCTATTTAACCTACTTCATTTAAAACATTACGCAAAACATCTTTTTTAATATTTGATATTTGATTAAATTTTTTTTTCCAAATAATAATATTAAAGTTTAATCTTAAAGATCTCTCAATAATGTACACAAGTATTTTTTTTTCCTTTTAAAAATATAAATTGATTTGACAAGAAAAATATTTGAATTTCATTATGGAATACCATTTCAATAATCATTCCTTGTAAAAAAACATTCAGGCACATGATTTATAAATGGATAATATAATAATAATAAATAAATTTCTTTCATATCTTAACCATTATTTTATTGTAAAAATTACGTTATATAATCTTGCTTTTGAGATCTCATAATTTTACAAATAGGCTTTAATTTAGATGTGTGATTATAATTATAAATGGATCATAACTAAACTATGATTAAAATATAATAAAAGTTCTTATGTTATCCATATTATATTTAATTAAAAAAATTACTCTAGATTATCAATTTTTATTTTTAAACATTAATTGATGACATATAATCAATTGATATCAACATTATTTCATTCAGCACAATAGAATATCTATTACTAATTAACCTACTTACATATTATTTAATGCCTTCTACTTATTACATAGCCTTATTTATTACTTGTTATTTAGTAACCATTTGTCTACATGATTATTTATAAAAATAATTATGTTTTCATCCATCAATGGATTGTCCTACAAATTGGATGATAAATGTGTATTTTTCACATTACTACAAACTATGAAGAACCTTATGATGTTAGAAATTTCAAAATGGTTCATTTTTATCATTAATTGCTATGGGTCCTTTGAAAATTTCATAAACCCACCAAATTTTACTACACATTTAATGGTTAGTTCATTGAAAAAAGTTAAGTGAAAAAATTTAAACTAGTAAATCCAGCAATTTCATTAGCCAACTCATTTTTTTCACATTTAATTACATGTACATTTGCAATTAGGATTTATGGTTGCAAATATTTATAGTTGAAAAGATGCCACATGGTGTCCAATGGCTTATGAATCATTTTCCAAGTTGTAGAAACAACTACATTTTTAATTATTTTGGGATGCCGTTAAAAAACATGATATACGTGTATTTTTCATCTTCATTTTCATTGGAATCAACATTTGTCATAAGTTTATATCACATATGCAAGTGCAAACCACTTTGTACTTATTTATGTGACTACAAGTCATTTTTATTAGGTGTCACAAATGACAATTGCATTTATAGTCACAAAAATGGTTGATTTTGGACACAAGTTGTGAACACATGGGCTAGAATGGACAAGATTCCTTGTAGTGTATGGATACTTATATTACAACAAAAGAGAATTTAACGAAAATGTTTACTCAATGTTTATTAATTTATTTGATTTTTTCATCTAAAACTATTAATAAACTTATAAAATATAATTAACTAATGAATAAGTTAATTATTAATTCATAAATAATTACATAGCTTATAAAAATATTAATTAAAATATCAAAATTTCAATTATCTAGTTATTATTCATGATTAATTATTAATATTTATAATATTACCTTTCTTATTTAGTTCATAAGTTCAGAATTAATAATTGGTTTAAAGTTTATTTTAAAAATTAATACTTCAGTTAGAAATTTAATTAATATTCAATGACTTATCTAATGATTCATATTTATTAATAAAAAATTATGGTACAAAAAAAAGTTAATTAGTTACTAAATATTAATTAAATAAACATTCATGTTAGATGTTTTATTTAATATTTAGAACTGATTATCGACTTAATAAGTTAATAAGTTCATAATTGAATAGTCAATATCAAATATTTTGTATATACAATATATTTAGCAATTAATTAAATAAGATAGTCAATCAATTACTAATTTATTTATTATTTATTTGATAATTAACATTTAAATGTTGAATGTCAAATGTTTAAAAACCTACAATTAATAAATAATTTATTATAATTAAAATAATAACCAATTAATTAATCGCATTAAATTCTGAATTGTTAAATTTTAAATGAATTAATGAGCTATATATTAAATAATTTATTTTATATAAAACATTATGTACTTTTGATGAATTATTATTTTGTATGAATTAGTTATTTAATAGAGAGTATGAAATAAAAATGAATGTTACTTCTAAAATTAACAATTAAATAATAGTAGTTAATTTTAAGGAGGTTTGTAAATGGATAGATAGGTAGGTAATTAGTTAAAAGTTAATTAATTAACTAATTAGTTCATTAATGAATTAATTAGTTTCTTATTTGTGTATCTAGTCATATATTTCACAAAATTAAAAAGAAGAAAAAAACGTATGGGAAGATATTTCTACTTATAATTCAATTGGTAACTAAAGTGAAACTAGAAAATTTTACCCATATGTTTTGTCCTTTAATCTCATTTTGTAAGTTATACAAGAAAGGTGTTTTTCTTATGTTTTCACATTAAAAAACATGTGCCATTAGGGATGAACTTAAAGAAATTAAATTTTAAAGCCAAAACATAAAATAAGATAAAAATATTTATATGATTACTCTCTAATTCACCTACCTAGCTACTTATCTACCTAGGTAAGTAAGTAGGAACATGAGTTCTAATTACTTAACTATGTAATTAAATAAATAGGTATGTAGCTTAAGTAGGTAGGTATGTCCAACCTACTTAGTTTTACCTACCTACCTACCTACCTACATAGGCCTATGTACCCACCTACCACTAGTACAAAACCCCCCCCTTTTCCAACTATGTTTTCAACTACATCTTGACTATAAAACATAGTTGAAAGTGACAAAAATAGTTGCAAAGTATTTTTTGCAATTGAAAAATATTTTTTTCAACTACAAGCCAAAAAAGTAACAAGTACAAATTGACAATGACATTCCAATTGAAAGTGTTTACCACATGTCAACACCACATCAATAACCATCACTAACTATTTTAGTTGCAAACTATCTTACCAACCTAGTTGTGAGATGTTGTCAATTTCCCTCAACTAGTGGATGAATTTTATCCATTGACTACATATGACGTTAGCAAAATATTCAGTTGCAATTTCAACAACATTTCAACAATGTCAATTTAACCAATGATGTGGTGACACATGGCACACGAAAAAAATTCCACCATTGATTGGCCATAATAGAGATTAAATCGAGAGGTCAAATATGTTGCAACTATGATGGTTAATGCATTTGGCCAATGGTGGGATGACATGTGTTGTAATTTAATAGGTTTTGGGGCGGATGAATAGTTTAATGCCACTTGGCATAACCTAAATCTTTAGATGTACGTGGTGCCTAATCACATGCAACCACCTAATTACTTAAAGATGGGTTAGGTCTATACCTAGGCCCCCTTGTTTAAGCTTAGGTTAAAGTTAAACGTAAGCACCTAAGTTAAACCTAAACATAGGCATTAGGTTAGGGCTATACCTAAGATACAAATAAAGTCCAATTTCATTTAACTTAGTCTTTAAAGTTGGGCCATTTTTCTTTGTTCATCCCAAATGGCTGTTACATTTTCATGTTTATTTTGGTTCTCCATCATCCTAGTGCATTTGTTTATATAATTTGGATTATGGAAATGGAAGCCCAACAATATAGGACAAATATTTTAGTTTCCACCATGGGAAGACAAGCTTACCAACACACATAGGCCTATAACAAAAAACTTATAGATCTTTCTCATTTTTTATTTAATTTGAATGATGTAAAAAGTTATGGGAACGTCAAGGTAAGCTCTACATTATCTTTGTAAGCTCCAAAAGCAAAGGAACAACACATAAAAAATATAAAACATGTCAAAATCAGATAATGTGTTTCTTCCAAAAATGACACATTATTTTAGAATGTCATATCTTATGCATTTTTTATTCAATTTGAATGATCTAAATAGCTATAGGTGCACCAAGTTAAGCTTTACATTACTTCTTTAAGCTTCAAATGCACAGAAATAATAGAGAAGAACCACAAAGAGCACAAATGTCCAAAATTGGAATGTGTGAATTAGCCTAGGACCAAACACTTTGCCTACTTTCAATGCCCATAGCTTTTTCACTTTTAAAAATCTATTTTGATGTTGAAAGCATGTTAAATGTACTCGATAGTCTACTTGTCAAACTAACAAAAGGTAAAACCAAAACCCATCACAAAATTACTATATATGTAATTTTTTTAGTTGAATGATTACTAACAAGATATTTTTTCATTATTATGCATTAATTTAAAAATTCACATTGTAAAAATAGGTTTTAAGTACATTTTTAAAAATGTAAATAACTTTGAAAGCCTATGATTTGTAATGTAATATTTGATTCAAGTATGTGTTAAATATATTCTATAAGAAAGAAAGTACATGGGTTTTTTGGTGATGCCCTTTAATACACAATGATTTTTATGTTGTAACTTCATACATGTTTATTTCATTAAAATTTTTAATGAAAAAATACATTTGAATATGATATTGACAAATCAATTTCAAACATACTTGTTAC
>Ga0116229_10004769_pt1 | contig 22210 bp, 23 predicted proteins | sample S1TSphgellanicum_3_FD_87313 | JGI IMG/M metagenome (GOLD analysis project Ga0116229, IMG submission 87313) | Host-associated microbial communities from peat moss isolated from Minnesota, USA - S1T2_Fc - Sphagnum magellanicum MG | ecosystem: Host-associated > Plants > Peat moss > Unclassified...
CGCGTCCTGCGTCGGCGCTGTTTGTACATCGTCGCGGGAGAGGAATTGGCCGCTTCTTGGCTGCCAGTGTGCGTCTCTGCATTCTTCCGCGGGTCCGCGTCGCAACGAGCGAGCAAAAAACGACCGGCATGGGAACAGAGAAGGAAAGAGAGCGTTATGTCTACTTGGCCAAGCTCTCGGAGCAAGCCGAGCGCTATGATGGTACGTTTCCTTGGCCTCGTGTGTGCGTGGGGTGCGTGTGTGATAATCGTCGCTTTTGTGTGTAGTTTCGTGAGTTTTTTTTTTCCCTCATGACTGTCTGTATTATGGCCTTTTGGTAGATACACTCGGTTGTAGAAGTGTTTCCGGGGTTATGGCGGAAAAATGTCCCACCTTTTTTCGGCCTTTAGTCTCTTGTAAACGACAACGATTGATTTTGTGATGGTCTCTTTGGTGCTGTTGTTCTTCTTCCTCGGTAGAGGACGCGAGTTCTTTATTTTTTTTGCTACTTGTGAAGAAGACAATCGGACAAGTGTTTTCTAGAGAGTGCTGTCTCGTTCCCGTCTTGTAGAGCCTTACTCTTGGATCTGCTGTCCAACTCGCTGTCCGTAGCAAATTTCTCACGATTTTTGTCTGCTCTCGTGGAAAGGTCACTTGCAGATCTCTTCGAACAGATGTATTTTGCTTTCTTCTTCTTCTTTTGCGTGGCACATGTCTGCATGAATATTTCTGGAGTTTTTTCTTTCCATGCTTTCTTCTTACAGATGATCTGAGATTTGTAGGAGCTCTGTGAGGTTTTTGAGGTTCACTCACGTTGGATCTAGGAATAGTGTATTGTTGTCCTTTCCCACAGCTGCTGCAGCTTCTTGTTGATTTATTCACAAATGACAACGTCTCTCTGTCTCAACAGAAATGGTTGAGGCCATGAAGAAAGTTGCAAAGCTTGATGTGGAGCTTACTGTGGAAGAGAGGAACCTGCTCTCTGTTGGATACAAGAATGTCATTGGTGCCCGGAGAGCCTCATGGCGGATCATGTCCTCCATAGAGCAGAAAGAGGAGAGCAAGGGCAATGACAAAAATGTCCGGCATATTAAGGATTATCGGCACAAGGTAGAGGAGGAGCTGTCCAAGATTTGCAGTGACATTCTCTCCATCATTGATCAGCACTTGGTTCCTTCATCCAGTACAGGCGAATCCACCGTGTTCTACTACAAGATGTACTATCTCTTCCCCTACTTGCATTGCTGTGATTTTTGTGTCCTTGTTCTCTTGCTTCCTTGTCCACTCTCTTGTTATTTTGCACAGGCTTGAGATATGTAAAACTCATGCTGATGTGTAAATCTCTTTAGTGCCAGCAAAAATCATGATAGAGTCTGCCTGTTTCTTCTGGAAAATGGGATATAAACTTGTGAAGGGACTTTTCAAATAATAAAAATTTGAGCAGATTCTTATGTATTCAGCTAGGCCCCATGCCAGGAGCTGATGATGTCAGTGGGGACTCATGGCATCTAGTCACTGCTATTCATGATGAAGGTGATGGTTGATACTTTGTGGGTGATGTGGACAATGTTATGGCCATGCATTCCTTTTTTGTTTGTTCTGGTTTGGCCGGTACTGATGGGTTACTTTCTAAGTGTGTTGGACTTTGCTCTGGCAATTAAGTCATCCCTTGTAGCTGTTTCATTGGCACAAAAAGTCTTGACAACCATTTGAGAATCTGGTGTTTCTCCTTGTAATTTTCTCCTTGTGTTGGCATTCAAAAGTTACATGGCTGTGCAGGAAGGGAGACTATTACCGGTACTTGGCAGAATTCAAGACAGGAAGTGAAAGAAAAGAAGCTGCTGATCAGTCCCTCAAAGCTTATGAGGTATGCCTGAGTTCATGCACTTATGCCAATGTATGTGTGTTGTATGGTTTCCTGCAGAGGAAGATAAATGTAAGAGACATAAGACACTTTGCTATTTATCTGTATCACATCCCTAAGTGATTTTGGTTTGTCTGGAAAAACTTAGTTTTCAATTCTGGAAGTCTTTTTTTGACTTCAAAGAAAAGTTTTGAGCCCTTGGCCTGGCTTTCTTAATCCTGAGGATAGATATTTCTCAATAATGCTCATGAGAGCTATTTATAGTTGATCTGTTGTGCCACACTGTTCAGGCTGCTTCAAGCACTGCAGTTACAGATTTGGCACCAACACATCCCATCAGGCTGGGGCTGGCATTGAATTTCTCAGTCTTCTACTATGAGATTTTCAATTCACCTGAACGGTGAGTTGGTAATGGTCAATGGTATTTGGCATCAAAGTTAATTCTTGGATTGCAAGGTTTTTAACCATCTTTGTTTTGTATGTGCGGTCTCTGATATGTGGCCTTTGGTACATTGCTTTTGAGAGGTTGTGGTTAAAAACAAGATGTGTTGAGTTGTGTTCTGGTGGACTCGCAGAGCTTGCCATTTGGCAAAACAAGCATTTGATGAAGCAATTGCAGAACTTGACACCTTGAGTGAAGAGTCATACAAAGATAGCACACTTATTATGCAGCTTCTTAGAGATAACCTCACGCTGTGGACATCAGACCTGCAAGAGGATGGAGGTAAGACTGTAGTGCAGCCCCCTTAAGGGTTGAGAGAGGTAGACTTGTATTGGTCAAGATCAGATTGTTTACCAGATTCAGATTTGTCTAGGTATCTTTATTTGCTAATTGCCTTTAGATGTTTGACCCTCAATGGAAGGCAGTAATTCAGATAGAATCATCCTAAGCTCCTACTAGCATTGTTGGCATTGGATGGTGAAGGATGTTCTCCCTCTCAAATCTATTGAATTGGGTGAATATTTTTCTTTGGTTGCTAGGTGAAGACCAGGGAAAAGGTGATGACTCAACAAGGGTTGATGAAGAGGTAAAGGATCTATTTCTTTTTGTTTTTCCACGTTGGAGCAGAGTTTTTCAGTCTGGAAGTTCAATTGAGTGTGCAAGGGTATACTGTGCTAGAACTTGCTGAGCAGGAAAGTTTGGACCAATTGACTAAGGTTCTATGTGCAATCACATTCCTACCAATGAGATGCTTCTTGATTTCCTGTGAGTGAGCATCTTCTGCAACTTCCTGAACTTCCTGAACTTCTGCTCTCAGGTTTCACAGAAGAATGATTGGTCAGGTTTCTGAGACAAGGATATTTGCATCCCTTGATCTTGGAAATGGAACTGGTTATCCCTAGAGCCTTTGCAGTGTGTATGGAATTTCATCTTCTCATTAAAATTGAAAGTGTCAATTGACACTACTTCAGTGCTTATTAGTAGGGTCCTTCAATCTGAACCTTGTCTTGATATTACTGACACCATAGTGCCTGCCTGTGTAATTTGTCTGCAGTGAAATGCCTACAATACACCAAGATGGGAGTACCCCAATGCGGGCTTGTGACATGCATGCCTTTCAGCAATTTGCAGCTCACACTCATTACAAGTGTGCATCCTTGACAAATACTGGCTGACACCGTGTTCACAGGTCGTTAAGACTGCATCTGACATCTATAATTGCCTTCATGAGATGAAGACTTTGGTCTTAGTAGAAACTGGATTTTCTTGGTATTAAGTTGTAAGTTGGATATTATTCCACTCAAGCAAGACTTGCAGGTATTTTGTCATTGGTGCAAGGATGCAAATTCTACTTTGTTTCTACAAGTCTAGTGGCAAACTCTTAGCATTCATGGAGTAAGTGCTTTCAACTAAGACAGGTCATGTTTTCTCTTCTCTTGTAGACGTTGTGCCTCCATTGTTGGTTTTTGTAAAAAGTTCTAGAACTCCTTGAGTTTGTGATTTGCATCATGGACATTGTGATCTCTGCTGGCTGTTAAATCTTAGTGGTGAAAGACTCCTTTCTCACACCTTTTAACTGTTTTCTGTTTCTGTCCAACTTCTGCTCATTGCATTTATGGCATCTCTGACTAGGCTGTTTGCAGCAGTTCCAAATTTTAGCATTGGCATGAAGACAGCCATCTGTATCTGGTTAGCATGCACCAAGCAGCATGCATGCAGGTGGAGTGTGTGATTGACCAAGGCTTTTGGTACTAGAAATGCTTGCCACATGGATCTCAGGATTGTCAACCTGTTGGAAACATGGTACATGGTTGTATGCCCAAGGGTCTCCTTTTTGGTGACTAGGTGCTATATCCCTGCATCCCTGAACTCTCTGTATGGTGCAAGGTGGAGGGATAACATGATCTCTCCCTACCTGTAATTTAACTTTTGCATGTGTGATGTGGTTTTTGTCTGAGAGTACCTACCTGTCTTTCTTTTTGCACTAGTCACATTTGCTTTATGTTTGGTCTGTACTAGGACTGTTCTTGTGTGTGTCTCTAGTGCTAGCCAATATCATGACTGAGTCCTCTAATTGCTTCCAGAAATGCAACAGAAATAGATTTTGTACAATGGTTTCTCTGAACTTTTGGATGGATTATTACATACTTATCTGCACCCACCATAGTGAGGGAGCTGATGAAATCAGTGGGAAGTTATGTTGGCTTGTTGCTGCTATTTGTCAGGAAGGAGACGGTCTAATACTTTGTGAGCAACATTCATTGTCATGCTACCTTCAAATTGGCATTGTGGAGAAATGGTATCAGTTATGACTCTCTCTGCAATTTGATTTTTACTATAGAGGACTGTTCTACTGACTGTACTGGAAGGTCAGGAGCTTCTCTGATATAGTACCTACAATGGGTAGTGGAAGGCAGCTTTACATTGATGATGGAGTTTTGTGGAACAGATTGTCTCTTTCACATGCAGGAGGGAGTCTTATTATTATGTCAATAGACAATGCGAACCAAACTCTTTGAACAGCAATGACATTGCTTTCTATGCTTTGGCTTTACTATTTTTTGTTGTTGATACTCTTGGTTGCTGCTAGGGTTTTAGAATCTGGTCTTTTGCTTTAGGCTAGATAACTGATGATGATGGTCTTCCCAGAGGTATGAAGATTTAGAGAGGGGAGAGGAGAGCTTACTGCCAGAAGTTGGTTGTTTGAAGATGCTTGACACTGGGAGAGAGATGAAGCCTCCTCATCTGCTCTGCACAGAGGAACCTAACCCTGTGATTTCAACATCCACAGAAAGAAATCAGTCCATGGCACATCCATCTCCTTGAAGAGCTGCTTCTTCTTTTTCTTCTTCCTCCTGGCCATTGCATATTCTAACCAGTTATCTTAGCAACTTGTGCATTTTCCCACTTTTCTATTGCATCCTCGGTGTGCTGCTGCAACATTTGAAAGAGTTTTGTCCAAGCTCTTCTCACAAGCTCTCTTTTTGGCACTACTATTCTCTACAACCTTGCAAAGTCATGTACTCTTCATGGTGAAAAAAACTTGAGCACTCTTTGCTGCCATTCTCTTGTCATGAAGAAGTGAAATGAATCGATTGGTTCTTTGTCACAAATAATGCAAAGAAAGAAGAAGAGAAGCAAATAAGTGTTTGTCATCGCTACGAAGTAGAAAGAGAAGAAGTGAAGCAAAGTGCTTCTTCTGTCGCCAAGAGGACCGTGCTTTATCTGCAACGGCAAAACATACAGTTCAAAAAATATATACATAGATACAGAACCTTTCTTCGCCCTTCGTGGTACCCACGGCAGCACGACGATGGGGATGATGGCGTGGGCGGCAAGTTGTCCGTGTGTTGTCTTCTGTTCTTTCCATCGACCTCCATCCACCTCCATATCATTGTTGTTGTTGTTGTTGCTGCTGCTGCTGTGTTGATGCTCTGCTTCGGCCGCCCTCCCTTTTTCTTGCATTCCTTACACTCCAGGGCGAATCCGAATTTTCGAAGCTCGCGAGCCTTTGTATTTCCGTGAGATCTCTCTCTCCATTATCCGGACAGACAGACAGACAGCCTTGCTCTTTTGTTTTTTATCAACTTTGTCTTATTTGGAGAGCTCTCATGTATTGATAGGCCTTGCAGGTCGTATGGAGTTGTGTGTTTGTCGTCTGTGAGAGAGGGGCAGATAGAGACAGGCAAATAGATGATGCTTGATAGGTATTTGTGTGTCTGGCTATGTCTGGCGTTGCAGATCGGCCTTCATCGGTCGACAAGTGAGGTCTTTCGGTGTGCAGACGGGTCTCCCCCGTGTGAAGTTCAAGGGCAGGGAAAATTGGTTGCGGGAAGTGTGCAGGCAAGCAGGCAAACACAGGTATGAATTCAATCCACAAAAACTCCAAGGCTTTTGTTTCAATAAGAAGGGCAGTTGTAGAGATGGATTTCTCTGGTTTGTTTCAAGTCGTTTGGAATTCAGTCTTGTAGGTCGACATATCATCTTTGTTGCTCCTAGAGCTTCCAGGGAGGGAGGGGTCAGGATGTTCTAGCTTTGACGTACTAGTGTTCTATCTGAACCTTTCTTCCAGAATCACCATGTGAAATCTCTGCATCCTTTGAGAAAGTTGAGGAAACTGCTAGTGATGTTAACAAGACTGGACTCTGCACTTCAAAAGCTTCAGGCAGTAATTTCCCCTTATAGGGTATCCAAGTTTCTCTTTGATGAGCACTGCCATCTGTAAAGCTTTTTATGCTTTGTGAACTTATCTTGGTATGTTCACAGGTATATGAAAGCCAAAATCCACATTAGATTACACTTACTGGTGTTCCATTCATGCAGCAAGCATACCAGAAGAAGATATAGGAAGCTACTCTGGACACAACAATTTCACACACAATAGAACCTGTGCCACTGCCAACAAAGAAGTGAAATTTACATGCATTGCACCTTTGGGACTTCAAGAATCCCACTGCTGATGCCATCAATTCAGCTGGACTTGCTAGCTGGTTTGATGTAGAGGTGAAATTTTGAGCATCATCGTGTGGTTGTGTGTAGCCATGAGAGTCAGTTTGAAGGAAGATTGTGGACACATTTCCAAATGGATTTCATGAACACAGTGCAGATAATGCAAGGTAAGACTTCAGAGTTCACCTTACCACTGGATATTTTGGGAATGCAGCTTGATCTGTTGTAGGAGCATGTGCCTCTCCTGAGTTTAGGATCAAGTTGTCATATCTCCCTTTCCAAGTGTGTCATATGATGTCAAGGTTTTGAGTCCTCATAATGTAGTTTTGTGATAAGAAACAGTTGATCCTCTTATATACCCCACTGGATGGTGTTCATCCTTGTGCACTATTGGAGGCCATCCTCTGGTCAGGATTCTTGAGCTGTGCTTCTTTGCAAGCTGTCTGCAGAACCTCTGATCCTTTAAGTTTGGAAAGTGAACCTCTGAGGCTTCTTCTATGAACCCAGTCAGACAATGGTAGCATACTTTTAGACTGTGATGAGGGAGGTGGTCATTGCTTGGACTAGCTGGATCTGGGGAAACCCCGCATGACAAACCGACCCTGAGTTATTTTTTGCCAAGCAGGGTAGGAAATAGCCAAAGGATGGCTGGAGGGTTATCTTACTTTTGGAGTCATAGGGTTTAACTTTTTGATATCTTCCTCTTTTAGATAGTGGTTTCTGTTTATTCATCGTTCCCAGAAGGTGAGTGAGTGTTTGGAGGACTCAGGAATCTCTTGTTGACCTGTTCTCAGAAATTTGTGCTCATCATGTCTGCCAGTGTGCCTTCTGGATCTGCTGGTGAAGCAAAGGCCTCTCTGTACACTCAAGAGATTCTGCAGCAGAGCTGAGGTGCTGGGGCTATGTTCTGATATTCTGAGTCTTGCCTCAGATGGACATGAATTTTGATGGTGAAGAAATGAACTGATGGGTTTTTGAAAGTCAAGCAAAGAATGTCAAGTCATCAGGTAATTGATGCAGACCGGATGTTATTGCTTATTGTGTTTTTGGAGAAAGGAAGTATGTGGAGAATTGGAATGAATTGATGGCCAGGAATCCTGCATTTGACAATGTTGAATGGGACATCGAGGATGCAGGTGTGGATGTGAAATGATAGGCGCATGTTTCCATGGGACTGGAGTACTGCAGGTGAGTCCTCTTCCAAGACCTTAAAATCCACACAAGGTCTTTTGGTTGCTTTGATGTTACTGCTTCTAGCATCAAGAACTGGAGTTTTGGGATTCTTGGTCGGGATTGAAACTGTCAACATTTTGTTATGATTAACTCCCTATGGCTGGTGAAATGAATTTTGGGTGCGAAATGTTGTTTTCCCATCTGATGGTACTGGATTATCAGCAGATTGGTCAACAGCCTCAGCATAGCTTACTGTTGACAAAAAAATTGAAGAGTGTTGGTTTCCTCTCTTTCCATGGAACTTGAGAGATAGGCTCCTGTGCTTTACAATGGATCCCTGAGGGTGGTGAATCTATTTCTGTGAGAAATAGAGCATTCAATACAAACCTTATGTAGGATGATCTTTTACTTCTGGGCATCTTATTTAATACCTCGTGCTATCAGGTTGTCTCTTTCACAATCACAAGGGGAGGTTTTGGAGGGCTTGAGATCAATCTGAAGCAAAGGTTTCCACATGGACCCAATTCAGGTGAGTATGAATTTGCACCCTGTCAAATGCAAATACTTTTAAAGCTGGTGACTAGGTCAAGAACAACAAAACCTGCCACTCTAACTGACAAATGTATCTTCAAACATGCATCCAATTTCCATCATGTGAAAATGCACTGTGGCTTCAACTATCAAGACTGCAGCTTTGGAATAATGTTGAATTTTTGCCAAATTAGACACTAAAGCTGTCTATGGTTTTTGTGACAGATGAGAACAGTGGAGATGCAAACGGCATTTTACCATGACATACTGTTCTTGTCACCGTGGAGGACATGGATGTGGGCAGTAAAGATGGGGGTGCAGCAGCATAGAGGATGGCATTTGAAACAAACAAACATATGGCAACCAAAAAAATAGCAGAAAGCAAAAGCAAATGAAGCCAAGAGGGAGCAGAGGAGAGACAAATAAGGGAGGCAAACCTATCTATACATCCTCATCTTCATCTTCACAATCATAGTCATCCTCGTCTGGATGCAGAGAAGGGCGAGCGTGGCTCCCTTGGAATTGAGAAGCGCCCACTAAGACATTACCAGTAATAGCACTGAAGTCTGAGGAATCAGGTGGTAACATCTCAGAGTCCTCCTGTTCTTCCTTCTCCATAACCGAGGCTGTGTTGGCAGCTGCTGCAGCTATTTCTCCATTCTCGTCTAAATCCATATTCAGGTCAAACCCTAACACTTTAGGCAGCTCTGTAGCTGGGCCAGATGAAGTTGGGGTTGTTGCTTCATCATTTGTGAATTCCTCTGATTTAGCTTTGGATACTACTGAGTCTACTTTTACTTCAAGTTGGTCAGATGATTCAGATGCAGAATCCACATCTGCATCTTCAGACTTCTCTGCTTTATCTTCCTGGCCATTTCGGTTGTTGTGCATGCCATTTGATCCACCTCCTCGTCCTCTCCCTCTTCCTCGTCCCCGCCCTCGCCCTCTACCTGATGTTGGTTGTGCTTCCTTTAGAAAAACATCCACCCAACCAGATACAAATTTAGGCACAAAAAGTTAATCAAATTACTACTTGTGTCAAACTTATCAAAACTAAATGCGACTGAAAAAGTATGCAAATTGAAACTGTCAATAGAACAACCCGCTGGGAAAAACTACAATAAAGGAGAAAGAAAAGATTATCATTGACAACACTTGACATACCACTTTCGGTCGTTTTATGTCCTCATCCTCGCTGTCATTGTCTTCTCCATCTGGCTCTTTTCTGAGAATGGAAAACAAGGTTTCAAGTTCAACTCCCAGCCTGCCAAACTGATGATAACACGCTGAATAGCAACTTTTCTAGAAATGTTGGTTTTAAGCCTTTTGCTTTCTTAGTCACCCAAAAGCAAAACTCTCAATGCTTGCTTTGTGATGTCACAAAGCAAAAGATGAACTGGTCTGTGAGAGGAAGTGAATACCTTCTGCGTCCACCGTTTTTCTCCTCGCCATTGTCTGTGGCAATATCAGGAACTTTGGAAACAATCTCCTGAAGAAAATCGAAAACGCTGTTTGACTGCACACATTGCTTCCTGCCAGCCAAACCCACAAACAAAACACTTTATTAGCAGTAAACTTTTGGACTTCCAGAAATTTGATTGAAAAAAATTCAGAGTTCAAGGAAGGGCTCAAAACACAGAAATAGAATGACAACAAGACAATGCCCAATGTGTGCCTAACCTGAAGGTAAAAACACCCAGAAAATCTAGACTTTTGTTGGTTTCTCCAGACACAAAATCTCTTCAGACATCCACATCTTTCACTCCAGGACTAATAACCACTCTCCCCGTAAGATATTTACAATATCCCCTTCTATTTGAATGAGTTACACCCATTCTAAGACATGCAAGATAGAAAAGAAACTTAGATTTGGGTCCTCAATATGTGGTAAAAATTAAACGAGGAAGAAAAAATAAGAAAGATTGGGGTTCTTGTATATTTGTAAAAAACTTAAGAAAGAAAGAACAAAAAAGAAAGATTTGGGTTCTCATACGTGTAAAAAAACTAAAGAAATAAGGATTTGACTTCCTAGTTCAGCAACTCTGCTTCATGTGTAAGGTGGTAATAGTAGTAGTAGAAATAGGACAAAAGGATATACTTACAGATGCAGCGAACTCATTGTTTTGGCTCCCCTTCGCAAAGTGATTTCATATGTCTTGTCGCACAAACTCTGGAGAAAAAGCTCCAGTGCCTTGGCTGCACAAAACAGGACCATGATTAAATAAGCACTCCACACAAGAAAAACATGGGGGAGGGGGGGCAGACCACCATACAAGAATGAGACAGCCCTCCTCTCATATATGATGAAAAATCAAATATTTGGGGATGTCCATAACAGGCACCACAGCGTGAGCTTTAGAAAAACAAACTCTATGTATGTGATAGCTAATACCAGAACTACTGAGAGAGTTGTATGTGTAAGAGACACACACACACACGGCGGTAGTATGCAGATCAGCACAGACAATAGATAGATCGTGGTGAAAGGGAAGTCAGTCATACGGGAAGGGGGGAGAAACATACAGATTAGCACAGGAGTAGCCATTGCAATCTTGCCCACTTCTTCATCTGCTTGCATAATTTTCTTTATTCGTGCCTGTTTGCAGACAAATGATTTTTTTCTTTTCAGTCAACTATTCATTCCATCTCTCTCCCCACCCCACTTCTTTCATGTCAAACCCCATCTTTCTCCTCAAAGGGTAAATGTACAAGCAGTAATGCTGGATACCAAAATCTTTGAACTATGGCACTAGTGAGCTTTCATGGGAGCATATTATGTGGGAGCTTTCATGTCTCAAAACAAGCTTACTCCCCTCAACTTTGAAGACCACAAAGAAGGTCTAACAAGAAGAAGAGAGCACAAAAAGAAGAGAGCTCCTTTGCCCCCCTCAAAAAAAATAAAAAATGAAGAAGAAGAGAGTAGTCAGTTGTAGGTTTTTTTTGTTGCTCAAGCTTAAAGAGAGTATAAGAAAAGAGCCAATAGAAAAACAAGGGAAAAAATGAGAGTAGCTTTCTGTTTGCTCTTGCTTGTTTGATTGGGCATCAGGCAGAAGCCAAGGATATTTCAAAAGAAAAACTGCTGAGAAAAACGAGTTTGAGAGGGACACAGAGAGAGAAGGAGTGAGAGTTTTTGGGTATCAAGTGTTTGAGGATCTTACAGCTGGGAAACGAGTGTCGAGTTTTTTCTTCATGTCTGTTGTCTTCAAGAGTTTATACTTCCTTTTGAGGCGTTGTGAGGGGTGAAGGCGCCTCAGACACACAACAGCAGCAGCAACAACAGCGCCTTTGCGTCACAAGGATGAGCAAGTTGTGAAGACGAAGTCCAGAGCGATCTTGAAGAGACCAGCCAAGTCAGTCAGTGAGTCACCCCAAAGTTGTCAAAAGGTTTGCTCCCCATCAGCCATACCCCACACCCACAATCATCACGACACGAAGACGACGACTGATCGGAACCTAAGAAGAACATGCAACAGCGAAACGCAAATGCACGCTACAAAAAAACCCACACCCAAACGTCTTTGTGTCTGTGGCAATAACGAGAATAAAAAGAAGGAGAAGATTGGGTCTCGCGGAGGAGGTTATGAACATTACCATATTCTGCAAAGAAGAAGAACACGACGAAAGAGATGCTCCGGTTGCTAATTGCGAAGAAGGTATGGAAGAAGCATCCGCTGCTGCTGCATCGCTGGTGGTGTTTTTTTCTTTCTTTCTTTCTTTCGGGTTTTGTTTTGTTCCTTTTCCAATGCTGGTGGTGACCAAGAAACGGAAGCAAACACCACCACGTCTCTGATTTTCGACGACTTTCTCCCAAAACAATAAATTGTACAAGGGCATACCTCTTCTGTCTGCCTGCAATACCTTCTCTCTTCTTCTTCTTCTTCTTCTTCTCGCTTCTCGCACTCAACTTGGATTCTCTTGCTCAATTGGGTGTGCGCAAATCCCAACAACAAGAACGGGGAAAAAAAAAAGACAAACAAACAAACCCAGAAAAAGGAGCTCACGAAAATGCTTGAAGAAAAACGAACTACCCCACATCCCCAATTCCCAAACCCTAAGGAACGCTTCACACCACGCGCTAAGCCAGGCGGTAAGAACACACACAACGAACGAACAAGCACAAACACACCCGCTTTCTTTTCTTTCTTTCTTTCGCGATCGATCGCTGTTGACACCACCGGTCTTCGGACATCCGGGAAAAAAGAAGAAGAATCCCAGGCTCGTTCTCATTCGCGAAATGCGATTGCCGGAAGCAAAAGGCAAGGAGGTAGGTGGTGGTGGGGAGCTTTGTAGCTGCTGGTGCTGCTGGTGGAAAGAAATCCCAAACGGACAAAAAGCCTGCCCAAGATTCCCACAAGCAAGATTTCTTCTTCTTCACGTTTCCCTCTAATCATGAGAAGGAGAAGCAAGCTGTGAGAAATGCAAGAAGAAGAAGATTCTAGCATAGTTATCCAGGCGAGTCTGGTTCTTTCTTTCTTTCTTGCACAGCCCTCACATCCTTTTGGTCCCTCGTGCATTCTGCTTCCTTTCTTCTGCCCTCTTTTTGTTTATGATGATGACAACGAGGAGAAAAGAATAAGGAGAAGAGTGAGAGAAGATGACATAGCACCCAAATCTAGTTTTTGTAAGTAGCTTGAAGGCATGTCGGCCCCTACCTCATCGTTTTGTGGCTGCATCGTGATTCTCCTGTGTCTCTGTAACAGTAAGGGTGGAGGTTTGCAAATGTGCAAACAGAGAAAGAAAGATGATGATATGGGTTTCACTTCTTTGAGGGTTTTGATATCTGATCCTTGATTGCTGTGGTGGTAGGCATTTTGTGACTGTGTTTTGGGGTTTTTGTTGTATCTGCAGCCATGTGAAAGGACCCGAATCTGCACTCCATTTTTCCCCCTTTCCTGAATCCAAGGTCAAGGCAACTTCAAACCTTTTTCCACAAGTTTGCTGGAGCTGCTTCTGCTGCTGCTATGGAAAGAGTGCAGATCCTTGCCCTGTTTTTAGCTGTATCTCTTCTTCATCCTACAATCTGCTATGGTTTGGAAGATTACGAGGGAAATGCCAAAGGCAAAGCAAAAGGGGGGAAGGGTATGTGTGAGGAGGTACTGGATGGAAGTGGCTACCCTTGCTTGGAATACCTTGTGCAAACAGAGGATGGATTCATTCTGGGATTGCAGCGGATCCCACATGGACATGATAACAACCTGCTAACTCTCAAGAAGCAGAAACCGCCTGTGCTGCTTCAACATGGATTGCTAGAGGGTGGTGATAATTGGTTTCTCAATCCTCCAGGTCAATCACTTGGCTTCATTCTTGCAGATGAAGGATTTGATGTTTGGATTGCTAATGTGCGAGGCACCAGATGGAGTCACGGCCATATTACCCTTACGAAAACTGACAGGGATTACTGGGATTGGACATGGGATGAGCTTGCCATGTATGATCTGCCTGCTATGCTCAAATTTGTGTACAAGACTACAGGATCCAAGGTTTTCTATGTCGGTCACTCGCAGGTAAGCAAAATTATTATTCATCCAATCACTTTCTTTGCCTCCAGAAGGATTCTTATCATTTGCAATTTTTCCTTTATTCTGAAGATCTTGATTAGGGTTGTTGTTGGATTCTGAGCAAATGAAATTTTGGAAAGAAATTCTCTGCATCCTTTTTGCAACTGAACAAGAGATCAGTGAGCAAACTTCCAGAATCCAGGAACCCCTGAATTGTGCAGGGCACAATTGTTTGGCATTGGTGTCCCTGTAAGTGTTATAGAAGCTCATGAAATGAATGAATGAATGCTATTGTTCACACTTCCTGCTGTGAAAGATCCACACAATAATACCGTTATTGAGCTGGCAGCATTTACACAATGTGTGTGTGACTGTGACTATATAGGAAGACTGTCAAAGACATCGAACTCTTGTAGAATTTTTTGCAAGGCACCAATAGAAGAGGTTGGATTCAAGCAATAAACAAGTTAGAGAAACATTTCTTCCAGAAATCCCAGCTGCTGATAACCCATATGCAAGTGCATAACCACTGTCTGGTGGGGGTGGGTACATAGAGAACTTGGTGCATGACCAGTATTTGACAGTGGTGGGTACATAGAGAGATTGGTGATTTTTTGGGGGGACTTTTGCAGGGCACTATTATGGGGATGGCAGCCTTCACTCAAACACATGTGACTGATATGGTAGCAGCAGCAGCCCTGTTGAGCCCAATCACATATCTGGACCACATTACGTCCCCCTTCTTCTCAAAGGCAGCACACCACCACTTGGATTGGATGGTTAAAACCATGGGTGTGCGTGAATTCAACCTTCGTAATGACCTTGGAGTTGAACTTGTCGACTGGGTTTGTCAGAGAGATGATGTTGATTGTGGTGATTTCTTGACTGCACTGACAGGAGCAAACTGTTGCTTCAACACCACTCGAATTCCTTACTATCTTCAATTTGAACCTCAATCAACATCCCTCAAGAATCTGGGTCATTTAGCCCAAATGATACGTCGGGGCACGTTTTCTATGTATGACTATGGGTACTTTGGAAATTTGCAGCATTACTTTAAACTCCAACCACCTGAATACAACCTTTCAGCAATTCCAGAAACACTCCCGCTGTGGATGGCATCAGGAGGTGAGGATGCATTGGCAGATCCAGTCGATGTATTACACATGCTCGAGAAACTACGAACAAAACCTGAGATGATCTACTTGGCTGATTATGGACATCTTGACTTCATTCTGAGTATCCATGCAAAGGCAGATGTGTATGATAGTATGATTGATTTTTTCAAATCTCAGGCTGAGTTATAAATAGCTCACTTTCGGTAAGCTTTTCTAAATGGCTTGACAACAGAGCAGCTTGAGAGACAAGGGTATATGATTAGGGCAGAAGATTCTTATTATGTCTTCAAGTTTTTCAGCTGCTTTCTTGTCATTTGAACTAATGTTTTTTGCCTCTGTTGTTGTCTTCTATTCAGGTTTGTTTACTGGTGTGTTGTTTGCAAAAACCCACTTATGCACTCTCTCCTTCATTTATAGGTTGAGCTCTTCGTGCAAAAGATGGGATTGTAATTCCAACAACAAATAATATACAGTGATTTATTTGTGATCAAGGATTCTCCAAACAAAACACCATCAAGAAACCAACTTGGGGCACTCATGTAAAATTGCATACCATAGATGATTTGGATAGTGTCTGCAGGTTTCTGGTTCCTATAATGTGGAACAGACTGAAGTTGTATGGATTGGAGGGTCAGTTTTTTGGCAGTTGGTATTTCATCTGGCACATTCAAAATTGTGGAATTCTTTCACTAGGTTTAGTTTAACAAGTTGGACTTCCACTTGAGTATTGATAATGCAAAATTATGAGCATGTGTTCATTGTTTAAAAAAAGCAAAATCTTACATTATTCCCACCTTTAATTCTGAAGGCAGAGAGAGGTGCATATTAAGTTAAAAATTCATTTTATTTGCAGCAGCCATATCATGATGTTATAGTCACATGTTAATAATTAAGTTTTTGATTCATTTTACTTGTGTCCAGTAAAGTTATGCTCAAAGTTGCCATGACTTTGGCATACCATTGGGCCTGAGCTTGTCATCTCATGCTGAGTTTTGATGAGTTTTGAGCCATCCATTAAAGTCACTCAGATAGAGGACCAACATCAAAATTCGGTGTAAGACTCACAACCCTCTCCTGCTCCAGCAACCCCTCTCTCTCACCTGCTCCCATGCTCCAGCAACCTCCCTCTCTGCCACAATATAACATACAAACAGAAATTTGAACTGTACACACACCTCTCCCACTTTAGCAACCTTCCTCTCCTGCAATACAAAACACAAGTAAAAAATTGCAACAACTCCAACCTCTCTCTCCCTTCTCCTGCAACATGAGAAAATTTCAGTGGTAAACTCCCTCTCCCACTCTGCCCTACAACAAGAAAGAAAATTTCAAAAAAGAAACTTAACACAAAACAAAAAACAATCAAGCACACACACACACACACAATTCTGATACATTCAAGAAGAAAAGAAGACCACCACTCTCTCTCTCCTTGCCTCTGCTTCAACAAAACCCAGTTCACACACACAGGTTGTTTGCTACTTCTGGAAGAGAAGACCACTGTCACAATCTGTTTCAACAAAACCCATACAGAAAAAGTAAGAACATGAAGACCACAGAGAAAAAAGAAGTCCACCACTGCTCTCACCTTGCCTCTGCTTCAACAAAACCCAATTTGCAAAGCTACAGAAAAAAGAAGACAAAGAGCACACACACACAAAAACACACAGTTCTCCTTGCCAAAAAAAGAAAGAGAGAGAGAGAGAGAGAGAGAGAGCTCTCCTTGCCTAGATGCCACCTCTCCAGGCTTCAAAAAAAACACAATGCAAGCTTGAAACTACCTCAAGCTCTTGAAAAGCTCAAGAAATGCACACAGATGGAATTTTTACAATGGGGCACACCAACTCAGGACCAAACTAGTTTGAGCTCAATTTATGGTGCAAAAACAAGGTTGGTTGGAACTGTATGTACAATTTCCATGCCAACTTAAGCATTCCAACACATGTTTCAACTCTACTGGACTTTACAACTTGAGTATTCTAACTCATCAACAATTTCACCAACATCAATTTGTTATAGGTTTCAGATTGATTTCCACAGAAGAATCCATTAGGAACTCAGTTTTTCAAAACCATGTTCTTTTTCCATTCAGATTTTTGGGTTTTTCAACAAATCCTTGGTTTTGCTGGCCTCCTGAAACTCCCAACAAAAGAAATAAGAATCTCTTTTCCTATAAGAAAATCTTTTACCCAAATCTACATATCGCTATGAAATGAAATCACAGTTCAGTCACATTTTGTTGGCAAACTTGGTTTCCCCAAAAGATTCAGAAGGAATAGTTCTCACGAGAGAATCAGCAGCCTCTTTCTGAATGTGCAATACAAAAGCAGAAAAATCACAGCAACCCAATGACATTTGCACAGGCCAGAATCCAAAACTAGTTAAGAAGGGAATCACAATAATAATGCTCCAAGATTTTCACAATGTTGAAGTAGAAACCGAAGACTCTCCAACCAGGGAATGCAGACTCATTTTACTTGAGAAGCTAGCACTCGAGATTAATTACAAAAAAAGGGCATTGTCAAATCAATGAAAAGTGATTGCTGTAGATAAGCACTCTTGATACAGAAGTTGGCAAAAATGGTGTTGTAATGCAATAGAGATGTTTCACCTTGCTTGCTGAGAATTAGCAACCTCCCGCAAAGTCCTTGGGAGGCCAACCAAAGTGGATGCTTAGAATATCCTTTGGAACTTGGCCAAATCCATTTGCAATAGCAAGCATTGACTTGAATACTTTCCGCTCCTCTTGCACCTTTCCAAACTCATTCACCAAACTGTCTGTACAGTGGTCAAACTCTTGCATTGAAGCCCTTGATTTTTGTTTGGCAAACTCACACCGAGCAGTCTCCAGCTGTTGACAATGGTCAAGAACAACCCTTCTCTGTGCAAGTAGAGATTCTCTGGCAGCTTCATACTCTGCTGCTTGAGTTTCCTTAAGCTTTTTTAAAGCCAGTTGTATGTCATCCTCATATTGTGACTCAAGTTGATGTAGTGGGGTCCCCAACAAAACTAGGGAGCCAGGCACCCCAAAAGTGACAGGGGGTGTCCAGCCAGCAGAGGTGATTGATGTGCCTTTGCCAACTAGTTGAGTTCCATCCACAGTACCATTAACTGTACGTTCCAAACCAGGTAGCTCATTGCTTGAACTTAATGTTTCAGTTTTTGAAGTGCCAGAGCTTTGTGATACAAGCACTCCTCCCGTAGCATTTGGTAATCCTATATCTTCTGATAAACTAACTGGAAATTCTTGCTGGAGAGAGCTACCATTTTTGGGCAATTGGGGACTCTTGCCCAGAGAACCTGCACCATCAATGCAAGTGGTCTTTCCAGTGGCAGATCCCAAACTCAATGAGGCTGGTTTTGAATCCCCCCCAGAACTAGGTGTAGAGTAACCCACAACAGCTTTGGTTGTTGACAACATCAGTTGGCCAGCACCCTTTACCCTGTTTGCAAGGGATTCACACTGCTTCATATGTTCTTCTATGGATCCACCTTGCATAGTGCCAATACTCTGACTTGCAGTAATATTAGTCAATGGTTTTACTGCTTTAACATCCTCCTTCTCTGGAGCAACTCTATCAGCCACAAACTTATCCATGAGGACTGAGGAATCAGGCCCTCCAACAGCCTGTCCTTGTTCAGCATCCTGTCCTTCAGCAGAGGAAGGCTTTGTACAGATTATTGCATCAGGAAACTTGTGTCCATTACACTCTGAGCTGCTGGGAAGAGGTACAGCTTTTGTGCTGGTTTGAGATGTGAAGCTGGAGGGAGTGGCTGGAGAAGGTTGGGTACCCAACAAATTACCAGAGGGAAGCCACTGGTCTAGACTAGCCTCAGATTGATGAACTGACCCTTCTTCTTGGACAGTTTCTGGCCTTCCCAACCCCTGCTGCCTGCCTGTGTTTGATCCATCCACACAGCTCAATCAGACATTGAAGAGAAGTCAGGTAAAGAAACTATTGTTGTCGATATGAGTGACATTTTCCTAATGTTTTCAATTTAGACCTTTGGGCATATGAAGTCATTCTATAGCTGGCCATAATCCTGTTGAACTTGTCATTCTGATCCACTGTAGAACTGAATGAAAAACAAGACCAGACCAATCACAGAGTTCCCTTGCTGTTGAGGAGTGACCATCATCAGTTCCTCACTTGGATTTAAATACACCAATTCCAGTTCCTTGCTTCCAGACCCTTCCCACTGGTAGAGAATGCCCAGACAAACGTTTACCTGCTTCAGCAGCAAGTCCTTGCTCATTGAACTCCTTGAAGGCTTGTTGAATATCTGCCCCTTTCTGAATCTGTTACCCTCATAACACCTAAATTTAGACACACACTTAAATGCCCTACCAGAAAAAACAAGCCCCTCCATCCTGGTACAGGAACACCAATGTCTTCCTATGAAACAATCAGCTCCACAGTTGAGATGGAACAATATCAGCATTGGTCCCCCAAAAGAGTCTTCCCAAATCATAGATTCCCTAAAAGAGTGAAGACTAAAATACTAGGTGATACACACAGCCAAAAAACAACCCCAGTAGCAACAAAAAGCACATAAGCACTACCAACTGCCTTATTGAGAGAAAATTCTGTTTGAGGGGCTTTCTGTAGGACTCTGGCTATCCCAGACAAGGGAGACCTCCATGGAGAAATAATGAGACACAATAAGGTGGAATGGATATCTATACCGTGAGATAGCAAAGAATGAAGGCCACGTTGATCACAAGGAAAGTGTGTAATCATCTGCACTCACCTTTTTAAGGGTTATTCCAACCAGGTATTCCAAAATCCTTCCCCCAAATCCCCCATTTTGCGTGTCTTGCATTATCTGCAGGGCAAGCTGCAGGCTTTTCTCAACCTTTTGCCTTACTGTTGTCTTACCCATGACCTCAACAAGGCGAGTGATAAGTTCTCTCAAATCCACTTTGCTGTCACAGCGTCGACATAGGTATTCCATATCCAGTCCATTATGCTTCACAACCCCAGCCATCTCAGACTTAAGAGCACACTCAAGATGAGCTGCATGCCCACATACGCCTGATCCTGAGGGTCTATGCATACATCGGATGAAGGTGCTCTCATCAGGATCTGGGCTGATGACTTGGCAACAAAGAATACACTTACATTCACGGCAAAACCCTGGCTCTGAACAGCATATATCACAATCCAAGCCTTCCACAGTTCCTGAAAGTATGCTAGTCCCTCTCTCTAAACTGCAGTTTGGATTTTTTGCTTCGCACTGCTTCCGGGATCTTTTCTGTGCACTTTGCCAGCTAACATCTTCGAGGGGTGGTCTTTCTCTTGTGCGTTCAGCAGCCTTAACAGCTGTACAACAACAAATCATTACCACAGTAAGTAGAGTATTCCAACACAATCTCATGAAGTAGTTGCTAGTTCTATCTCAGCAGGAGTCTCAGGAGAAATAATATGAGTTGCCTTCACATGAGAAACCCTTCTTCCACACCTAGCTCACACCCTGACTGCACCGCTCAGTGCTAGCTCCCTGATTGATTCCTTGATGTGGACCTATGTGCTTTACAGTGTCAACAAATTTGCAAGAACCCAACATCCAACGTGCCTCCTTCAAGTAAGGACATCCATCCATACATGCACTGTACCTCTAGAAGGCAGAGAGCTTTCATGCATTTCAACAGAAGGCACTTTCCACTGAAATGATTTGAAAAAGTCGTCAATGCTGATCTGTGGAAATGTTTTCTTGAGGTACTGAATAAGGGCCTTGCGGCTGGCGAATTCGGTTGTTTTTGTTGCTTTTGCCAAGCTCTGAGGTAGGGCTACATATCTGTCAATCCAATGTCCACTGCCATTTGATCGCTTTCCCACCCTCCACCCCCATTTGTCATCAGGACTTGGCCACCCCTGTGGAGCATAGGGCCAACCTTCTCCTTTTCCAGCTTCCACAATAGATCTCCGGGGCACTGTTTCAGGGCTTGGAAGAGGTGGAGGCCCTGCACTTACAAAATGCAAGTCTCTGGATGGTACCTGTTTCATTGCAGTGGAAGCACCAAGTGGTGCAGGGCGTGCACTCAAGATGCTGTTCTTGCTTAGGTGATGATGCACTGTGGGGTTCGAGCCAGGGTTTTGTACAAAAGCACCAGTGAGTGAAGGGTTATGATTGTTCAAGGGAAATGGGGGTAGTGGATTGATGTTGCCCACCACCATAGAGTGATGATGTGGTGGAGCAACACGAGGAGAATTGGGGACATCAGAGGAAGGTGAAGGGGCTACAGGAGTTGAGAATGTCAGACCATCAGCTCCCTTTCCTGAAAAAAAGGAGCAAGCAAGCAAGCAATGGAGAGCCATGGTAAATCACATCGCATGTAGCACACTTTCAGCAAGACCTTCCTCTACTAAACCCTAACACCTAAGAAGAACCAAGGCATATAGAATGCTGATTCCGAGATGCACTGCAGATCTCAGAACTGCTTTAGCTACAATTCATACCTTCACCTCATCTCAAGACCATTTCACAGTCTCACCGAAAAGAGGGTTGTGCCTAGAAAGGATTTAGTTTGAAGGATCATGCAAGGAGCACAGAAGAATCTGATAGGAATTAGGGGATTCAAAGCAGATCAGCTGAAGGAGCTACAACTTCGATCTCTTGAACAAGAAAAACAGTTCAAGAGATTGAAGTCTTTTCTTTTTCCAGGGTTGTTTTTTTTTCCCCAGAAACAAGAAAGAAACAGTGGTCACAAACTGGTGAAGAAGAAGAAGACGAGGGTAGGATTTCACACCTGGAGTAACGCCGGCTACTCGAGTTTGCGATGGCCGGAAATCATCAGCCGATACACCACGCAAAAACTGTTGCTGCTGAGGAGGAGTAGCTCCCACAGGTGCGGCGGGAAGCGCAATCGAAGCAGCAGCGGCAGTCGAGCCCGATTGCTGCTGCGGCGGCGGCACCAACCCCGCCCGCGGAACTGGAGCTTGGCACCGCGATGACGCGATTTCCGCCAGCAGCAAACCGGAGAACGACATTGTGGAATCCGGCGCGTCCAGTCGCGAGACGGCAACGGAAGCCATGCCTGCTGCGGCTGTCCCGCGGCTCAGCACCGGCATCCGCCCCGGCGAAACCAAAGACACACTGGAAGCAACAGCAGAAGCAGCAGGAACAACAAGATGCGCAGCAGCAGCAGCAGCAG
>Ga0116229_10004770_pt1 | contig 22204 bp, 19 predicted proteins | sample S1TSphgellanicum_3_FD_87313 | JGI IMG/M metagenome (GOLD analysis project Ga0116229, IMG submission 87313) | Host-associated microbial communities from peat moss isolated from Minnesota, USA - S1T2_Fc - Sphagnum magellanicum MG | ecosystem: Host-associated > Plants > Peat moss > Unclassified...
CTGCTGGAAGGCGTGTGGGATTATCATTTCGACCCACAGACGAACGTCATCGACGTGCATGTCAGCCGGCTGCGGCAGAAAATAGACAAGCCTTATCCGACACCTCTCATTCACACGATTCGTAATGCGGGCTATATGCTGCAGCCGGAAACACCGTAAGAAAGGCCTTCTTTTTTGAAAAAAAGAAGCAAAAAACTTTTGCTCCGGCGCCCGCTGCAACGGGCGCATCATTGCGTAACCTTGCGCGTACCCCAACAGACAAAAGTTTTTTGGTTCTTTTTTTCAAAAAAGAACATTCTTTCTTCCTTATGAAACTACTCTCCCTGCGCGGCCCGTTCTTTCGTTCCGCCGGCGTCCGGCTCGCGGTGCTGTATGGCCTGCTGTTCGCGCTGTCGTCTTACGCGCTGGTGTTCTTCCTCTGGTGGGCCACCACCGGCCTGCTCGACCAGCAGGTCGAGGCCGCCATCCGCGCCGACGGCCAGGCGCTGGTCGAACGCTGGGACGCCGGCGGCCTGCCGCCGCTGATGTTCACCATCGGCGAGCGCATGGCCGAAGATGTCGATGACGACGCGATCTACACGCTGAACGCGCAGGACGGCCGCCGCTTCGCCGGCAATCTCGACCGCTGGCCTGCCAACGTGGCGCAAGCCGGCGTGTTCTACGAACTGCCGGTCATGCGCGACGGCGTGCGCTCGCTCGCCACTGTCTACGCCATCGACCTGCAAGGCGGCCTGCGCCTGCTGGTCGGGCGCGACGTGAAGGGCCGCGCGCAATTCAAGCATCTGCTGCCCGGAACGTTGCTCTACGCTACCATCGTCGTCGCCGCGCTGGCGCTGATCGGCAGCCTGGTCATGCGCAGCCTGTTCCAGCGCATGGTGTCCGACGTGTCCTCCACCGCCGCTGCCATCGCCCGCGGCGAACTCGGCCGCCGGGTCCGCCGTTCCGGCCGCGGCGACGAATTCGACGCCATGGCCGAGGCGATCAACAACATGCTCGACCGCATCGGCCGCCTGATGGACGGCGTGCGCCAGGTCAGCAATGCGATCGCGCATGATCTGCGCACGCCGATCACCCGCGCCCGCGCGCGGCTGGAGGACGCCGCGTCCCACGCCGGCACCGAGCCCGAATTGCGCGCCGCGGTGGACCGCGCCGTCGCCGATCTCGATGCGGTCACCGCGGTCTTTCAGGCCCTGTTGCGCATTGCCGAAATCGAGGCCGGCTCCCGCCGCAGCGCGTTCGCCGAAATCGATCTCGGCCCGCTGCTGGCCGACCTTGCCGAGCTCTACGCCGCCTCCGCCGAGGACCAGGGCCTTGTGCTCACGCTCCAGGTGCCCGACACGCTGCCCGCATATGGCGATCGCGACCTGCTGCAACAGGCGATCGCCAACCTGCTCGACAACGCCATCAAATTCTCGCCCGCCGGCGGCCGCATCGCGCTCTCGGCCGACGCCGCGGATCGCCAGGTCCGCATCTCGGTCACCGACCAGGGGCCCGGCATTCCGGAAGCGGATCGCGTCCGCGCCACCGAGCGTTTCTTCCGCGGCGAGCAAGCCCGTCACACGCCGGGCAGCGGCCTGGGGCTCGCGTTGGTGCAGGCCGTCGCCACGCTGCACGAAGGCGCATTGCTGCTGGAGGATGCGCAGCCGGGCCTGCGGGCCACGATCATGCTGCGCAGCGTGCCGCCCGCCAACATGAACGCGGCTTCATCCACGCCTCATGACGCTGCCATCGCGGCTCTGCCAGAGCCGCTCCCTATATGATCCGCCGCGTCCCCCGCTTGTCGCTGACCGTGTTCACGGTGCTTGCCGCCGGCGCGGCACTGCCGCAGGAGCCCAGCGCCCCGCCGGTCGCCGTATTGACCGACACGGTGGAATATTGCGGCCAGTTGCAGCGAATGATTCTGAAACGTCCCAACCGCCCGGCCGACATCAACAAGCTGCTCGCCGAAGGCCAGCGCATGTGCGACCACGGCGAGGTGCGGCCGGGCATCGCCCGTCTGCGCCGCGCGCTCTGGTTGTTGCATCATCGCGGCACACCGCCGTAGCGGCCCATGCGCGCGGACGGATCGTTACGATGTAGCGAAGAAAGCTTGCAGTTTTTTTAAGAAAGAACCAAAAAACTTTTGGTCCTTGGCGTACGCGGCCCAATTTAAATTGGGCCGCGTGTGCAATAGCGGCGTTCAGATGCGTCCCATCAGCACCAATATCAGCACCACCAGCAGAACGAGCCCAAGCCCGCCGGACGGATAATATCCCCACCCAGTGCTGTACGGCCATGCGGGAATCGCGCCGACCAGCAAAAGGATCAGCAGAACTAGCAGTATCGTGCCCATGACTTTGCGGATGCTCCCACGGTTGCAATGACCCCGTGAAAACGCCGCGCGCGCAAAATGGTTGCGCGATCAGTGTCTGCCGCCGAACTTTTCCTGGCGGGTCGGATACGGTGCGTTTGTGAGCACCGGAGCGTCATGCCAATAGCATGCATGCGCATGACAAACGCGCCGTAGCTGGCGGCCAGGGGAAGTTGCGGGACGGACACTCAAAGATGGCGGCGAAAAAACCCCAGCATGTCGTCCCGCGCCGCGGACCAGGTATCCGGGTTGAATACCTCCAGCTCCTCGCAGGCGAAACCATGCGAACCCGGATAGATCGCCACCTTCACATCCGGCTGCGCTCGCCTGATGCCCTCGACATCGGCCAGCGTGATCGTGCGGTCGCCCTCGGCGAACATCAATTGCACCGGGCAATGCGGCTTCTGCTGCCGCGCCTCGGCAATGCCACCGCCGTAGAGACACGCCGCACCCCGAAAGGCGGTCAAGCGTGTCGCCGCATGCCAGGCGGCAGTCCCGCCCCAGCCGAATCCGAGCACGCCGACCCGCTCATGTCCGACCAGGGAGGCTGTCGCTGCGACATCCTGCATCACCCCCAATCCGCCCAGCCGGTCGCGCACCGCCTTGCTTTGCGCGAACTCGCTCGGCCGGTAACTCATGCGCGCTCCGCGTTCGACTCGGTCGATCAGGTTCGGCACCAGCACGCGATAGCCGAACGCGGCCAGCCGGTCGGCCAGCCGCCGCGCATGCGGCGTCGGCGCCGGCAGCGAATCAAGCACCACGAGGGCAATCGGCAGGTCGGCTGTGCCCGCGCTGTAGGCCGCGAACATATGTCCGTCCTCCGCCTTGATCTCAACCGTGCTACCCATGCTGTGCGCCCGCGAACCCTATGAACCGACCGTGAAAAGCCAGACTGGCTTCAGGTAGCGCGGTGCTCTTCCCTTAGCGCACACCGCCATGATCCAAGTGGCATAACGCCTATTGCTAGGGCAATCGGGTTAACAAAAAGACGTGTTCTTTTTTGAAAAAAGAACCACACCCTCGTCTGTTTGGATACGCGCAAGCGGACGCAGGATCGCGGCAGGCGGTCAGGGCGCAGGATCAAAAGTTTTTTGGTTCTTTTTTTCAAAAAAGAACACGTCTTCTTCCGGTTGCCCTGGTGGCATCAGCGCAAAGGGTTGCGCGAATGCTGTCGCGGGTGCCTTCTGCGGTGAAACAATACCGTGCGACGCAATGCCACCGTTTGATCCCGCCGCCGCGACAGCCGCTTACATGGCCAGCCTCACGCAAGCCCAGCATGACCGCGCGACGTCCTACACCCATGGCGGCGAATGGCTCCTGTTATGGGGCTGGCTGGTCGCGCTATGCGGCTATTGGTTGATCCTGCGCGCCGGGATGCTGACCCGCATCCGCGCCCGGATCGAGCGGGCCCGCCCGCACCCGTGGCGCGCCACGGCCGCCTGCGCCGCCGCCTTCACGGTGGCGAACTGGGTGATCACGCTGCCATGGTCGATCTACGCCACATGGTGGCGGGAAAAGACCTACGGCCTGACCAGCCAGGCTTTCGCCGGCTGGCTCGGCGAGAGCGCCATCAGCCTGGCGATCCAGACCATCCTGTGGACGGCGTTCCTGACCGTTCTCTACGCGCTGCTCCGCCGCACCCGGCTCTGGTGGGCCTGGGGCGGCGGCGTCGCGGCCATCTTTATCGTGCTGACCCTGGTCATTGCGCCGATCGCGATCGAGCCGCTGTTCAACACCTACACGCCCGCACCGCCCGGCCCGGTGCGCGACACCGTTGCCGCCCTGGCGCAAAAAGTCGGCGTCCCGTCGGACAAAATCCTGATCTATAACGGCTCGCGCCAGTCCAACCGCTACACGGCCAATGTCGCCGGCCTGTTCGGCTCCGCGCGCATTGCCATGAGCGACGTGATGTTCGCCAGAAATGCCGATATCGCCGAAGTGCGTGGCGTGGTCGGCCACGAAATGGGCCATTATGTACTGCACCACACGCTGTGGTTGGCCGGCGGGCTGTCGTTGCTGTTCGCGCTCGCAGCGTTCCTCGCGGACCGCTTGTTTGCGCGCGTGGCGCGCCTGATGCACGCTGCGGGCGTCACCGGTATCGCCGATCCGGCCGGCCTGCCGGTGCTGCTGGCCATCCTGACCACGCTCGCTTTTGTCGCAACGCCACTCTTCAACACGATCATCCGCACCGAGGAATCGCAGGCCGACAGTTTCAGCCTCGTCCATGCCAACGAACCGGACGGGCTCGCCAAGGCGCTGGTGAAAACCATCGAATACCGCGCCAGTTCACCCTCCGATCTGGAGGAGTTCCTGTTCTACGACCACCCAAGCGTCGAGCACCGCGTCCGCAAGGCAATGGACTGGAAAGCCGCACATCCGCCGTGAGGGTGATGCGTCGAAGCTGGCGGGGGGCTCTGCCCCTTCGACCCCCCGCCTTCCCTGATGTGTCAAACGCACAGCGGACTGGTATGACGCGCCCGCGCCACGCGCGTTCGCACGCGGCGCCTACCAGAAAAGAGGGGACACAGCCTTGTTCAGCCATGTCATGATCGGCAGCAACGACATCGCCCGGTCGAAAACTTTCTACGATGCCCTGTTCGGCGCGCTCGGCGGCAAGCCGGGCATCCAGGATGATAAGGGGCGCCTCGTTTATATCCATGGCGGGTCATTGTTCCTGGTCACGCCGCCGATCAACGGCGAGCCCGCCACCCACGGCAACGGCAGCACCATCGGGTTCGCCGTGACCGGTGCGGCGCAAGCCGACGCCTGGCATCAGGCCGGCGCCGCGCATGGCGGCACGCCGATCGAAGATCCGCCGGGCATCCGCCAGGGCAGCTTCGGCGCGCTCTATCTCGCCTATCTGCGCGACCCGGATGGCAACAAGCTCTGCGCCCTCCACCGCGTCCCCGCCTGAGCGGCAGCGGCGCCGGGGCAGCGTGCTTGCACCCAGCCCCGGCGTCGCCGTATCCGCAACGATCGGTCTATGTAGCAAAAACTGCCAAGTCGTGCGTGCCAATCCTGCCGGGCGGAAGAGCGAAGCGAGATCCGCCCCGCCCCGAGCCGCGGCAAAGCGCGCGACAAAAAAGCGAGTCAGGGCCTACGCGGGCTGGTATCAGGCATCGTCGGCAAATAAGTGCGCCGGCACGCTGATAACGCTGCCCGTCAAAACATGGGCTCAGGGCCGGTTCGACACTGCAACGCGCAGCACTTGACCGCGAACAGGCCCTGAGCCATCGCGCAAGCGCGCGTTGCTTCTCTTTTTCAATAATAAGACCTTTCTTGATCGGCCCAGCGCGCCGGGGCAGGGTGCGCCCGCATTTCGGAGTTTGCGATGAAGCCATTGCGTAAGGCAGTCCTCCCCGTCGCTGGCCTCGGCACGCGTTTTCTGCCCGCCACCAAGGCGACGGCCAAGGAAATGCTGCCGGTGGTCGACAAGCCGCTGATCCAGTACGCGGTCGACGAGGCGCGCGCCGCCGGCATCGAGCAATTCTGCATGGTCACCGGCCGCGGCAAGACTGCGCTGGTGGAGCATTTCGACGTCGCCTACGAGCTCGAGGCCACCCTGCGCGAGCGTAACAAGACCGCCGAGATCAAGATGCTGCGGGAGGCGCAATTGCCGCCGGGCTCGATGGTCGCGGTGCGCCAGCAGACCCCGCTCGGCCTCGGCCACGCCATCTGGTGCGCCCGCGCCTTCATCGGCGACGACCCGTTCGCCATCCTGCTGCCGGACGACCTGGTGCTGGCCGACGTGCCGTGCACCCAGCAACTCGCCGACGCCTACCGCGAAACCGGCGGCAATGTGGTCGCCGTGGCCGAGGTGCCGCCCGAGCACACCAACCGCTACGGCATTCTGGCCGTCGGCCATGATGACGGCCGCCTGGTCGAGGTCACCGGCCTGGTCGAGAAACCGAACCCGGTGGACGCGCCGTCCAACCTGTCCATCATCGGCCGCTACGTGCTGCTGCCGGACGTCATTCCACATCTGGCGCGGATGGAGCGCGGCGCCGGCAACGAAGTGCAACTGACCGACGGCATGGCGCGCATGATCGGTAATACGCCGTTTCATGGCCTGCGCTATCAGGGGCGGCGCTTCGATTGTGGCGACAAGATCGGCTTCCTGGAGGCGCAGATCGCGTTTGCCTTGCGCCGGCCGGAAATGGCCGCCGCCGTGAAGGCCTTTTTAAAGAATTATCAGGAGACATGATGATGGCCGATTTCAGCCATAATTTCGACCCGACAACGCTGCGCGAATACGACATCCGCGGTATCGTCGGCAAAACATTGCACGGCGCGGACGCGTTCGCGATCGGCCGGGTATTCGGCAGCATCGTCGGCATCGGCGGCGGCCGCACCGTCGCCGTCGGCTATGACGGCCGCCTGTCCTCGCCGGAGCTCGAGCCCGAACTGGTGCGCGGCCTGAACGCGAGCGGCATCGACGTGGTGCGTATCGGCCGCGGCCCGACGCCGATGTTGTATTTCGCCGCGACCACCCTGGGCACCGACGGCGGCATCATGGTCACCGGCAGCCACAACCCGCCGGACTATAACGGCTTCAAGATGATGCTCGGAAAAAAGCCGTTCTTCGGCACGCGCATTCAGGAAATCGGCGCCCGCGCTGCGGTCGGCGACGTGGTGTCGCTCGGCGGCGGCACCGTGCGCGACCTCGATATTTCCGCGTCCTATATCGCCCGGCTGCTCGCCGACTGGGACGGCGGCGACCGCGCCCTGAACGTGGTGTGGGACAACGGAAACGGTGCCGCCGGCGAGGTGCTGACGCATCTGGTCGCCGGCCTGCCCGGCACGCACACGGTGCTGAACGGCCCGATCGACGGCAATTTTCCGGCGCACCATCCCGACCCGACCGTACCGAAGAATCTCGAGCAATTGATCGCCGAGGTGCGCGCCCGCGGCGCCGATATCGGCATCGCGTTCGACGGCGACGCCGACCGCATCGGCGCCGTCGATAACGAAGGCAATATCCTGGCGGGCGACCAGTTGCTGATCATCATGGGCCGCGACGTGCTGAAAACCCACCCGGGTGCCACGATCATTGCCGACGTGAAAGCCAGCCAGGTGCTGTTCGACGAAATCGCCGCGGCCGGCGGGCAGGGGCTGATGTGGCGCACCGGTCACAGCCTGATCAAGTCGAAAATGGCCGAAACCGGCTCGCCGCTCGCCGGCGAGATGTCGGGCCATGTGTTCTTCGCCGATAAATGGTATGGCTTCGACGATGCGCTCTACGCCGCGGTGCGCCTGCTCGGCATCGTCGCGAGATCCGATAAGAAACTTTCCGAAGTGCGCGCGGCCTTGCCGCATGTCGTCAACACGCCGGAATTGCGTTTCGAGTGCGACGATGTGCGCAAGTTCGGCGTCATTGCCGAAGTGGCCGCACGCCTGAAGCAGGACGGCGCCGCGGTGTCCGACATCGATGGCGTGCGCGTTTCGACCGATGATGGCTGGTGGCTGCTGCGCGCGTCGAACACGCAAGCCGTGCTGGTCGCCCGCGCAGAAGCGAAGGACGACGCCGGCCTCGAGCGCCTGAAGTCCGCGCTGGCCGCGCAACTGGAAGCAAGCGGTCTCCCCGCCCCCGATTTCACCGGCGCCGCCGCAGGTCACTGATAAGGCGAACAGAGCAAAAGTTTTTTGCTTCTTTTTTTCAAAAAAGAAGTCTGGTGTCTAAGGCTCGGGGTCCGGATCGCCGGCGCATGCCAGCGTGGCGGACTTCACCTTGGCCTGCGTCTGCAGCATGGCGTCTTCGTCGCCGGTCGTGGAGACCCACAGCACGAAACTACCTTCCGTATACGCGAACCGGCACACGGAATCTGCCGACATGCGGCAGAATTGCAGTTCCGTGAACCCACGATCGCGAAACGCCGACTCGTTCGATGACAAGTCGTTGTGTGGATGCCCTTCCAGAGCTTTCCAGCCGGCTGCCAGCAGCGTTTGCCGCGCTTGCGTATACGGCACGGATTTGATGACCGGCACGGCGGGGGCTTTAGCCACGTCGCATGTTGCCGCGGCCGCAGACGACATTGCTGCACCGCACAAAATCAAGGTCAAACCGATGCGACTCGCCATTATTCTGGATAAAAGCATATTCGCGTGCGGCGTTAAATGGGAAAACATCGGCCGTTGCGGCGCAACCGGGTGAAAAAGCAAAATATTATGCTTTGAGAAAAAGAATTAAAAACGTCGCTCTGGGTGCAAACGCTGTCGGCAGCAACAAGGCGAAACTGCCCCCCAGAGCTGGCGAGGCGGCGTGGGTTTAACCACGAAGGTCACGAAGGCTGGAAAAGTCACGAAGGGCAGGAAGCCGGACTCTCAAACACGTGGGCTGGAGTGACGGCGCGTGTGCCGTCTCATTCAAATTCCCCATCTGCCGGAGGGTGGGCGGTTAATACCAAACCGCGTTGGGTTTAACCGAGCCAATCGGCAGCGACACCATCAACGTCATTGCGCGCCGCGGCGAAGCAATCCAGGGGGACACGCGCAATCTCGCATGTTCCCCTGGGTTGCTTCGCCGCGGCTCGCAGAAAGTCGCAGTCAACGCCGGTTGGTATAGGCCGCCAGCTTCTCCACCAGATCTGCTCAGCCCGTCGGGCGGACGGTCCGCTCACAACAGGCTTTGCGCCAAGAATGAAAACCTATGGCCGCGGGTTCGTCCGGGTCCAAGCCAAGCACGGCCGGTCGCGAGGGCGCAGGCGCAAAAGTTTTTGCTTCTCTTTTTTAAAAAAATAAGGCCTTGCTTGCCTTGAACCTCTTTTCCCGGGGCGCGTCGTGTCAGGCGACGCGCGCCAGATTGCCGGACGGCGCATAGGCCCCTTGCTCTCCAGGGACCGCCCGGAACATTTCGGTCAATCCCAGGATCGTCTCGGCGCCGCCCAGGAACAGCACGCCGTCCGGTGCCATCTGCCGGGCGATGGCGTCGAGCACCTGCGACTTGGTTGCGGTTTCAAAGTAGATCAGCACATTGCGGCAGAACACGACGTCGAACTGACCCAGCGGCCGCAGGTCCGCCAGCAGATTCCACTCTCGGAATGTCACTGCGTCGCGCAAGGCTTGCTTGATGCGCCACTGGTTTCCTTCCTTGGTGAAATGCTTGACCAGTGCCTGCATCGGCAGACCGCGCTGGATTTCGAACTGAGTGTAGAGCCCGGCGCGCGCGCGCGCGAGCGGCTCGCGCGCAATATCGGTGCCCACGATTTCCACGCGGCGGCCGGCCATGCTGGCCGCCATGTCGGTGGCCAGCATCGCAATGGAATATGCCTCCTGTCCGGTGGACGCCGCCGCCGACCAAATGCGCAGCGGGGCGCTCGCGGGGCGGTTGGCATGCAGCCGCGGCAGAACCCGCTCGCGCAACGCGTCGAACGGCTTCATGTCGCGGAAGAATAACGACTCGTTGGTCGTCATCGCCTCCACCACGTCGCGTTCCAGCGCGCTGCCGGGCCGCAATGTGTCGGCCAACTGGGCGAGGTCGCGCGCGCCTTCGCGTTTCATGATGGCGCCGAGCCGGGTTTCCAGCAGATAGGCCTTGTCCGGCGTCAGCATCAGGCCCGACCTGGCCTTCAGCACGGCCGCGATCGCCGCAAAGCCCGCGCTCACCGGGACACTCCAAGCATGGCCAGGATTTTCGGCCCGATCTGCGCTAACGGCAGCACGGCATGCGCCAGGCCGGCGCGCGCAACCGCCCCTGGCATGCCCCACACCACGCTGGTCGCCTCGTCTTGCGCCAGCGCGGCGCCTCCTGCTTCGACGATGCGGCGGGCGCCAGCCATGCCGTCATGGCCCATGCCGGTCAGGATCACCGCCAGCACGCGGCCGCCGGTGGCGTCGCATGCCGATTCGAGCATCGGATCGACCGCCGGGCGGCAAAAATTGACCGGCGGCGTATCGCTGAGCCGCACATGCAGCCCGGCCGCGTCGCGCTGGATCAACATATGCCGGTCGCCCGGCGCCAGCGTGATTTCGCCGGGCCGCAGCCGCATTTCATCGACGCCTTCACGGCATGGCAACACGCCGAGCTTGTCGATATGGTCGGCGAGAATCGGGGTGAACGCGGCTGGCATGTGCTGCGTCAGCACCACCGGCACCGGCAAGGCGCGCGCCAGGCTTTGCACCAGCGTGAACAGCGCATTCGGCCCGCCGGTGGAACTGCCGATAGCCAGCAGCAAAGGCGCCTGCCGCGGCGGCGGCCGCAACGCCGACTTCAGCGCCGCCTGCGGCGCGGCTGTCGGCGAGAGGACCGACGGCGCACGTGCATGGCGGCGCAGCCGCGCAAGGCCGCGGACCTTCTCGATCAATTCGGGCCCGAAGCGCGCGTCGCCGGCGACCCGGGACGCGGACGGTTTCGGCACGTAATCGGCGGCGCCGAGCCGCAGCGCCCGCATGGCAATGTCCGCCCCGCGCGTCGTCAGCGTGCTGGCCATAATGACGCGCAGATTGGGATCGGCTGCCAGCAGCCGGGGCAGGGCGGTCATGCCATCCATCACCGGCATTTCGATGTCGAGCACCACGACGTCAACGTCGTGCAGTTTCAGCGCGTCGAGCGCCGCCTGGCCGTTGCTGGCGCGCGCCACCACGCGGATCGCCGGATCGGTTTCCAGAATGCGGGCAATGGCCGCGCGGATGACGGCGCTGTCGTCGCAAATCATAACGCGTGCCGCAGGCGTGGCTGCCGCCGTGAGCGCGGGGGCGGGCGTCACGGCGCACCATCCAAAGGAAGGGTTCTTTTTTGAAAAAAAGAACCAAAAAACTTTTGCTCCTTAGCTGCAGCACCGTATTGAATCATCGCGGCCATCCATGCCGGTCGCAACTGGCAAAAGTGTTTTGGTTCTTCTGTTTAAAAAATAACACTTCCTTCCTTTTTGTCCGCATCACACCAGCCCAACCTGCCCGAACTTCCCCATCAAAATATCTTCATCGAACGGTTTCATAATGAATTCCTGCGCCCCCGCTTCGATCGCTCTCTCGACGAAACTGATCTCGCTTTCCGTAGTGCAGAACAAAACCGGCGGCCTGTCCGGCCCGAACTCCAGCCGCAGCGCGCGAAGGAATTCGATGCCGTTCATGATCGGCATATTCCAGTCCAGCAGCACCGCGTCGGGCATGTGCGCGCGCACCGCATCCAGCGCGCGGGCGCCGTCCTCTGCCTCCATCACCGTAAACCCGTGCTGTTCCAGCATGCGCCGCGCGACTTTGCGCACCACACGGCTGTCATCCACCACAAGACACGTGCGCGCGGTCACGCCGCGGCCGCCAAGCCCAGCGCCAGCAACCGATCCACCGACAGCACCACCAGCAATCCCTGCGCCAGCCGATAGATGCCTTCGCTATGCTCGGCCCAGATCGGCGGCAATGTCGGCGGATTGGGCTCCATCTTGCTGCGCTGCAGCGTCAGCACCTCGCTCACCTGGTCCACCAGCAAGGCGTAAAGTTCGCTGCCCTGCTCGGTCACGATCGACATGGACGGCGCGCCGGCCGCGCGCCGCGGCAATTGCAGCCGCTCGCGCAAATCGATCGCGGTGACGATCCGCCCACGCAGATTTAAATTCCCGGCGACCTCGGGCGGCGCCAGCGGAATGCGCGCAATCGTCTGGTCGGCCAGCACGTCGCGTACACACAGCACCGGCACGCCGCAAAGCTGGTCCGCCAGCATCAGCGTCACGAAGGCATGCGAGTCATCGCCCGCCCCAGCGGCCCGGACCTCGGCACCATGCACGCTCACAGCATCACCTGCGCGTTCAGGCTCTGCTTCAGGCTTTCCATCAACGTCTCGCGGTCGAACTTGTGACAATAATCGCTGAACCCTGCCTCCCGCCCGCGCGCCTCGTCCGCCGGAGAGGACCGCCCGGACAGCGCAATCAGCGGCAGATGGGCCCACGCGCCGCCCTCGCGCACCACGCGCGCGAAGGCCAGGCCGTCCATGTCCGGCATTTCAATGTCCGAAATGATGGCGTCGACCTCCAGGCCGTGGTCGCGCAGCCGCAACGCTTCGGCGCCGCTGCCCGCCGCGGTGACCTCGAACCCGGCGGCCGCCAGCGCCGGCACCAGCAACTGGCGAAAGAATTCGCTATCCTCCACGATCAGCAACCGTCTCGGGCGCGTATTGGCGCTCTGTGCATTACCGAACCAGTCACGCCACGCCAAGGTCAGCCAGTAGCTGGTATCCAGCACCTCGGCCGCCTGGCCGGCTACCACCGCGGTGCCGAGCAGGCCCGGCCGGCCCGACGCCAGTTCGATGTTCAGACGATCATGCACCACATCCACAATCGTATCGACCATCAGTCCCATGCAGCGCGCGCCATCGGCGAACACCAGCACCGCCTGCGGCGCATCGCCCCCGGTCGGTGCGCCGTCGCCCATGCCGATCAGCGGCATCAGCTTGCCGCGATATTGCGTCACGTAGCCGCCGCCGCTCCGCTCGATCTTGCTGCGCTCGATTTCCTCCAGCCGCGATACCAGACTGAGCGGCACCGCGCGCGGCGCAGTGTCGCCATCGGCACGGAACAGCAACAGCGCCGTCTGATCGTCCGATCGCGCGCCGGTCGCTGCCTCGTCGCCCGTACCCCGCTGCGCGCGTGTGGCCGATACGCCGGCACTGCGCGCCACGCCATTCGGATCCAGGATCATGATCACCGAACCGTCGCCCAATATGGTATTGCCCGAAAACATCGTCACATGGCGCAAAATCGGCGCCACCGGCTTCACCACGATTTCCTCGGTATCGTAGACGTCATCAACCACAATGCCGAGCGTGCCGCTGCCCACCGCCGTCACCACCACGGTGGCACTGACGGGCACCGCCTCGGTTCGCTCCAGGCGGAGCAATTCGCCCAGCGTCACCAGCGGCAGCAACTGGTCGCGCAGCCTCAGCACCGGCGTGCTGCCGATCCGCTCGATCGCCATGCTGCCTGCACCGCCAGTGTCGCGCCCGACGCGCACCAGTTCCAACACGCTGATTTGCGGTATGGCAAAACGCTCGGCGCAGGCCCGCACGATCAGCGCCGAAACAATCGCCAGTGTCAGCGGAATCTTGATGGTGAAACACGTCCCCTGGCCCAGCGTGCTGGCCAGTTCCACCGTGCCGCCGATCCGCTCGATATTGCTGCGCACCACATCCATGCCGACGCCGCGCCCGGAAATCGCCGTCACCGCGGCCGCCGTGGAAAAGCCCGCGCGGAAGATGAAATTCTTCACCTCCGCCTCGCTCATCACCGCGAGTTCCGCCTCGGTCGCGAGCCCTTTGCTCAGCACCTTTTCGCGGATTTTCACCACATTGAGGCCGTACCCATCGTCAGCGACTTCGATGATGATGTGGCCGCCTTCATGAAACGCGTTCAACCGGATCTTGCCCGTCTCCGGCTTGCCGGCGGCGCGCCGCACGTCCGGCGTCTCCAGCCCGTGATCGGCGCTGTTGCGCACCATGTGCGTCAGCGGATCGCGCATCAATTCCAGCACCTGCCGGTCCAGTTCGGTCTCCTGCCCGTGCATGTCCAGTTGGATTTTCTTGCCGGTCTCGTGCGCCAGGTCGCGGACCAGCCGCGGCAATTTATTCCACGCATTGCCGATCGGCTGCATGCGCGTCTTCATCACGCCTTCCTGCAAGTCGGACGTAATATGCGACAGGCGCTGCAACGGCGCGGTGAACGCGCTGGTGCCCTCGGCCCGGCTGATCTGCAGCAACTGGTTGCGAGTCAGCACCAGTTCGCCCACCAGCGTCATCAGCTCCTCCAGCACATCCACCGTGACGCGAATGGTCTGCGAGCCGACTGAATTTTCGGCCGCGGCCGCCGGCGCCTCGACATGCTCCGCCTCTGCCACAGGCGACGCCTCCGCCACCGCGCCGGCCTCCGGCGCCTCGCCGGCCGCGGCGCGCTCCAGCGCCGCAATGCAGTCGCGGTCATCGCCCGCCGGCTCGCTGCCGGTGGCACCCAGCCCGGCGACAATCAGCTTGATGCGATCCAGCGCCGCCAGCACCGCGCTGACTACGCCGGGCGTCGCCACCAACTCGCGGTCACGTAATTTGCCGAGCACGTTCTCGGCCGCGTGCGCGACATGCTCCAGCCGCGGCAGGCCCAGAAACCCGCATGTGCCCTTGATCGTGTGCACCAGCCGGAAAATCAGGCTCAGCGTCGCCGCATCGTCCGGCGTGCGCTCCAGTTTCACCAGGGCCAGGTCCGCCTCGGCCAGGCTCTCATTGGTTTCGGTCAGGAATTCAGCGATCAGATCGTCCATGGTGCTCTCCGGCAGCGGACGGACATTGCGCCAACCGGGCGAACAATTCGTAAATCGGACTCGAAAAAAGAAGGTCTTCTTTTTTGAAAAAAGGAAGCAAAAAACCTTTGCCCGTTAATTTCAGCGACAGGTGAAGGTGCGCCGCCTCAGCTCACAACAGCGCCGAAGGAGACGTTTTTGGTTCTTTTTTTCAAAAAATAACATACTTTCCGTCACACCGGCAACGCACTCGCAGCCGCGCCCTCCACCAGAATCCGCCACCCGCTGGCGGCTGCCAGCAGGCACGCGAGCGGCGCGGCAAAGCCCCGCGGGCTGGATGCGGCGCGCCAGCAGGCCGCCTTGCTGCCCGCGCACTCCGCCAGCAGCGCCGGCCACGCGGCGCTGCCGCCACCCAGCATGACGCGCACGCCGCCCCGCGGCGCGCCGTCAATGGCAATCACGCCGCCGCGCGGCAGGCCCGGCAGCGCCGTCAGCAGCAGGCACAGCGCCAGCCGCGCCGGCGCCTCCGCCAATTCCCCGTGCAGCGCGGAAAAATCGAGCCGCAGCCGCTCGATGCCCGGCAGCCCCTGCGCCAGTTTGGCCATCGCCGACGCATCCAACGGGCCGCCGCCGCCGCCCCACGCCGCGCGCAGCAGCCGCACCCGGGCGATCAGCGTCGCTGCCGTCTCCGCCGCCAGCGCCGCCGCCTCCGCATCCTCGTGAGCGACGTCCAGCGTGCCGGCCAGGGTGCCGAGCAATCCCGCGACATCGTGGCAAAGCCGCGTCGCCAGCGTGCTGGCCAGGCGAACCGCATCATCTTGCCGGGTTTGGTGCACGTGTCAGCCCTTTCGCGCCATCGCGAAGCCTGTGCAACCTATCTTCATATCCCTAGCAAAAGCTTTTAAGCCATGGAACCCGGTTTTGCCGCCCTTACGCCCGGCACATTCGTCCGCCACCCGCACCAGCCCGACTGGGGCCTTGGCCAGGTGCAATCGGTCGTCGGTGCGCGCGTCACCGTCAATTTCGAGCATGTCGGCAAGATCCTGATCAACACCGCCGCGGTGGCGCTGGAGGAAGTCGACCCTTGACCCGGCCACGCCCCACCGCGATGTGACGGGGATGTCGCCCGGCCCATCCCCCGTCATCGACCCGTTCGGCCGCCCGATCACCTATCTGCGCGTCTCGGTGACCGATCGCTGCGACCTGCGCTGCGTCTATTGCATGTCCGAGGACATGCAGTTCCTGCCGCGCGCCGACATTCTGACGCTGGAAGAAATCGAGCGCCTCGCCGCCCTCTTCATCGGCCTCGGCACGCGCCGCCTGCGCATCACCGGCGGCGAGCCGCTGATCCGCCGAAATGTCATCAGCCTGTTCGCGGGCCTCGCCACCCACCTTGGGCGCGGCCTGGACGAACTGACGCTGACCACCAACGGTACCCAGCTCGCCCGCCATGCGGCAGCACTGGCCGACCTCGGCGTTCGCCGCATCAATGTCAGCCTGGACACGCTGGACCCGGACCGCTTCGCCCGTATCACCCGCGGTGGCCGGCTGCCCACGGTGCTCGCCGGCCTGCGCGCCGCCCGCGCCGCCGGCCTCGCGGTGAAAATCAACACGGTCGCCCTCCGCGGCGAAAACGAGGACGAAATCCCCGACCTGCTTGCCTGGTGCGGCGACCAGGGTTTTGCGCTCTGCCTGATCGAAACCATGCCGATGGGCGATATCGGCGCCGCGCGCGCCGACCAGTATCTCCCCCTCTCGCTGGTCCGCGCCCGCCTGCGCACGCGTTTCACACTCACCGAGACCGAGTACCGCACCGGCGGCCCCGCCCGCTATTTCGACGTGCGCGAAACCGGCGCCCGCCTCGGCTTCATTACGCCTATGACGCATAATTTCTGTGAAAGCTGCAACCGTGTGCGCCTTTCCGCCACCGGCACGTTGTATATGTGCCTCGGCCAGGACGACAGCGCCGACCTCCGCGCGGTGCTCCGCGCCGGCGCCGACGCTGCAACGCTGGCCGACGCCGTCCGCGCAGCCATCGCCCGCAAGCCGAAAGGGCATGATTTCGTCATCGATCGTCGCAGCACCGCGCCTTCTGTGGCGCGCCATATGAGCCTGACAGGGGGGTAAGAAAGACTTCTTTTGAAAAAAAGAAGCAAAAAACTTTTGCCAGTTGCGGCCGGCATCCGTTTCATGTAGGCAACATTGTTGCCGCCCTCACCAGACAAAAGTTTTTTGGTTCTTTTTTTCAAAAAAGAACATGCTTCCGTTCTTACGGCGCCAATAAGTTGGCCGGTCTCCGCCGCGCGGTCACAGGACCTGCCCGCTCCCCCGTGCAAGCGGCTGTGGCTGGGTGGGCGCCGGCGCCCACCCGGTCAGAAATGCGAGCCGCAGCCGCGCGCTGACACGCCCATCCGTCACCGGCAGTGCCGCCAGTGCCGCCGGAAACAGCGCCCGCGGCGGCAGCCGCCGGTCCCGCAACCGTACCGAATTCGTCTCCCCCGCGGCGCGCAAATCCCGCAACAATCCAGCCGGATCGGCATAGAGCAGCTGCACGTCCTCCGCGTCCGCCACCGGCAGCGCGAAGCCCGCGCGTTGCAGCAGTGCCGCGCAATCACGCAAATCGGCGAACGGCGACACGCGCGGGCTGGCGCCGCCGCACAGCGCCGACTCCGCCTCGGTCAGCGCGTCGCGCAGCGCGTCCAGCGTGCCCAATATCGGCAGGCTCGCCAGGAACAGTCCATCGGGCCGCAGTGCCTGGCGCAACTGGATCAGCGCGCCCGGCAAATCGTTCGCCCAGTGCAGCGACAGGCTGGCCACCACGAGGTCGAAACTGCCGGGCGCGAAAGGCAACCATTCCGCATCTGCCGCCACCGCGAAACCACCCGCGCGCGCCGCCATCCGCGCCGACGGGTCGAGCGACACGACGTGCATGCCGCGCGCGCGCAGCGCTGGTGCGATGCTGCCGCGTCCGCCCACATCCAGCGCCTGCGTGAAACGGTGCGTCGTATCATCCAGCCGGTCCAGCAGGCGCCCGGCCAGATCCGCCAACACATCGGCCACCGCATCGACCAGCCCAGCCGCCCGATCCCGATGCATCCGCACCGCCCGCTGATCAAACACGTAAACCGGGTCCATAAAAGCGCCACCAAGCGAGCAAAAGTTTTTTGCTTCTTTTTTCAAAAAATAAGGCCTTCTTTTTTGAAAAAAAGAAGCAAAAAACTTTTGCTATTTGTCCGTTGTCAATTCCCGCAGTGCCGCGTTGGCGATCGTCAGTTTCGCGAAGCTCCAGCCGCCGGCTGCCTTCTCGATCGACTCGATGGTGTTCAGCGCGGCGCGCACGCGCTCGCCGCGCAGCGCGCTCCAACTTGCAATCGCCGCCTGCGCCAGCTCCGCGGTTTCGGCCGCCTGTTCCGACGCCGCGAAGCGCAGAACGAGGCGGGTGATGTCCGCCTGCTCGCCCAGCATGTCCTCGATCAGGCGCCGCACCGCCAGGCGCTCGAACGGATCACCGCCGATGAACGCGCCCGCCGCCGAGCGCAGCCGGTCGAACGCAAACGCGGCCCCCACCTGGTGATACAGCCGCGCCACCGCCTCGGTCCGCCAGCGCGTCGCCTGCGCCAAATCCACCAGGTCCGTCACCGTGGTCAGCGGTTGCAGCAGCGACACGGTGCGCGCGAGCGCCGGCGGCGCGCCATCGCGCATGTAACGTTCCGCCCATTGCTGCGTCTCCGCCTGCTCGAAGGGCGAGAGCAGATCAGGCATCATCGCCACCAAAGTCGCCACCGCCGGCGCATAGGCGGTGATCAACTGGTCCACCGCAGCACGATTGCGGACATTCACCCGCGCGAGCCAAAATGTCTGGCTGCGCAACGCATAAGCCAGCGCCTTGTACAGCGCGGTTTGGCCGGCGGCCGGAATATGCCCGTCCAGCCCATCCACCTCTGCCCAGATATCATCGATGCACAAAATCACCCGCGCCGCGGCAAAGGATTTCGCCAGCGCGGTGGTGTCGCATGCCGCGGACTCGCGCAAGCGGGACGGGAAGGTGGGCCCGCACATATTGATCATATCGTTTGCGAGCACGGTCGCTATGATATCGCGCCGCAACCGGTGCCGTTCCATCTGCGGCGCGTAGTCCGCGAGCGCCGGCGGAAAATAGCGGCGCAGCGTGCCGCGGAAAAACACGTCGTCCGGCGCGTCGCTGGCGACGATATCCTCGCTCAAATCGAGTTTGCCGTAGGCCAGCAGCACCGCCAGTTCCGGCCGCGTCAGACCGCGCCCCGCCTTTTCGCGCGCCGCGAGCGCCGCCGCGTCCGGCAGCCCCTCCACCTTGCGATCCAGCCGGCCACTGGCTTCCAGATCGGCCATCAACCGCGCATGCGCGGTCAGTTCCGCCACAGCATCGCTTTCCATCAGGCTCAGCGCCAGCGTCTGGCTCGCATTATGCCGCAGCACCAGCCGCGCCACATCGTCCGTCATGCCCGCGAGCAGCGCATTGCGCGCCGGCCGCGACAGCACGCCGCCGCGTTCCAGCAGCCCGGTCAGGATCTTGATATTCACCTCATGATCGGAACAATCGACCCCGGCCGAATTGTCGATCGCGTCCGTATTCAGCCGTCCGCCGGCGAGCGCGAATTCAATCCGCCCGGCCTGCGTCAGCGCCAGATTGGCGCCTTCGCCCACCACCTGCGCGCGCAATTCCGCGCCATGCACGCGAATGGCATCGTTCGCCTTGTCCCCCGCCGCTTCGTGGCTTTCGCCGCGCGCCTTCACGTAGCAGCCGATGCCGCCGAAATACAGCAGCTCCGTCCGCGCCTGCAAAATAGCATGCATCAGCTCGTCCGGTGTTACGCTCACGCTCTCCAGATCAAGCAACGCACGCGCTTGCGGCGACAAATTTATCGTTTTCGCCGTGCGCGCATACACGCCGCCACCCTGGGAGATGCACGCCGTGTCATACTCCGCCCAACTCGACCGCGGAAGATCGAACAACCGCTTGCGCTCCGCCCACGACACCGCGGGATCGGGCTCCGGATCGATAAAGATATGCCGGTGATCGAATGCCGCGCGCAGCAAAATCTGTTTCGACAGCAGCATGCCATTGCCGAACACATCGCCGCTCATGTCGCCCACGCCCATCACCGTAAATGGCGTGGTCTGGATATCCTTGCCCAATTCACGGAAATGCCGGCGCACCGCCTCCCACGCGCCGCGGGCGGTAATCCCCATCACCTTGTGATCATAGCCGACCGAGCCGCCGCTGGCGAACGCGTCGCCGAGCCAGAAATCGTAAGCCTCGGCCACGCGATTGGCGATATCCGAGAATGTCGCCGTGCCCTTGTCGGCCGCCACGACAAGATACGGATCGGGGTCGTCCAGAACCACGGTATCGCGCGGCGGCACCAATTTATGATCCGCATCGATATTATCGGTCAAATCCAGCAAGCCGCTCAGGAACGTCGTATAGGCGCGCACCGCCTCGGCGCGCACCGCGGCCGCGTCCCCCCCTCGCGGCAGATGTTTCGGATAGAAACCGCCTTTCGATCCCACCGGCACAATCACCGCGTTCTTCACCTGCTGCGCCTTGACCAGTCCCAGCACTTCGGTGCGGAAATCGTCGCGCCGGTCGCTCCAGCGCAGGCCGCCGCGCGCCACCGGGCCGAAGCGCAAATGCACGCCCTCCACATGCGGGGCGGCCACGAAGATTTCGCGGAACGGTTTCGGCACCGGCAGATCCGCCAGCGTGCGCGACGCGATCTTGAAGCTGATATGCGGCTTCGGCGCGCCGTGCGCGTCCAGCTGATAGAAATTCGTGCGCGTGATGGCGCCGACCAGCGCCGCCAGCCGCCGCAGCACACGGTCGGCGTCCAGACTTTCAACCTGCTGCAACGCCTGAATGATCCGCCCATGCAGCTCCGCCGCCGCCTTCTGCCGCTCATCGGCAGACACGGCGGCCGCCGGGTCGAATTTGGTCCGAACAGATCCAGGATCAACCGCGCCACACCCTTGTGATCGGCCAGCGCCTGCGCCTGCACCGCCTGGCTGGGGTCCAGGCCCGTCTGCTGCCGCCAGCGCGCCAGCGCCCGCACCAGCGCGGCCTCGCGCCACGAAATGCCCAGTTCCACCACCAGCCGGTTGAAGCCGTCATTTTCTGCCCGGCCGCCCCAGATCGCAACGAACGCGTTTTCGAACGCCCGCCGCACATCGGCAAACACCAGGTCGGCGCCGCGATCATCCTGCAACAGGAACGCATGCACCCAGACTATTTTTCGCGCGCTGTCCGCGACGACACCCCGCGCGCCATCTGGCGCACCTTGCGCCACCGGAAAACCATCCTCGATCAGCGCCTTCAGCCCCATGCTCTCTAAAATCGGCAGCACGTCGGCCAGTGGCGCCGCCGCACCGGGGCGATACAGCTTGAACCGGAATTGCGTGGCACTATCCCCGGCGCGGCGATAGGCGCGCACGCGCACGGTCTCGTCATCCGTGAGCGTATCGATCAGCTCGCTATCCAGCAGCGCCTCGGCGGCATCGAACTGGTCGCGATAGCCGGCGGGAAACGCCCCCTCGGTGCGTGCCAGCCGTGCCGCGACGGCGCCCGGCGGGGTCGCCGCGCGTACCAATGCCACGAAACGATCCTGCCAGGTGCGCGTCGCTTCGGCGATCGCGCGCTCCAGCGCCACCAGATCGGGTTCGTGATGATGCCCGGTCGCCACGCCGACTATATAATGCACCCGCGCCAGCGGCGCGTCCGAAAAGCTCGGATAATAGGCGGCGATCCGCCCGCCATAGGCGGCCGCCAGTATGTCGCCGGCGCGCGCGCGCATATCGGTATCATATCGGTCGCGCGGCACATAGAGCAGCACGGAGAAAAACCGGTCGAACGGATCGCGCCGCGCGAACAGCCGCACCCGCGGCCGGTCGAACAGATGCAGCACGCCGCGCGCCATGTGCAGCAACATCGCAGTCCCGGTCTGGAACAATTCGTCGCGCGGCCATGTCTCCAGAATATGGCGCAGCCGTTTGTCGTTGTGGCTGCCGGGCGCGTGGCCGGCGCGCGTCAGCACTTGTTCGACGCGGCGCCGTATCATCGGCACCTCGCGCACCGGCATCTCATACGCCTCGGCGGTGAACAGGCCCACAAACCGCACCTCGCCCGCCGGCTTGCCGTCCGCGCCATAGCGCCTTATGCCGACATAGTCGGCATGCGCCCGCCGATGCACGCGGGAACGCAAATTCGATTTAGCAACGATCACCGGATCGCCCACTTCCAGCAACCGCCGCACATGGTCCGACAGCACCGCCGGTTCGTTCGACCGCCTTAACACCACCAGCTGCGGATCGCGCAGCACGCCAAGCCCGCCCGGACCGTGCCGCCCATCGAAATCCGGCTCCTCGGCCGCGTAACCGCCATCCGCCGTGCGCGGATACGTATATTCGCGCGCGCCGAGGAAGATGAAACGATCCGCCTCCAGCCAGCGCAGCAGGGCGAGAAACTCCGCGCGGGCCTCGGGCGCGATCGCGACAGGGGCTGCCTGCAATTCGGTCATGGTTCGATGCAGCAGCGCGCGCATCGCGGCGAAATCCCCCACCGCCCGCCGCACATCCGCCAGCGCTTCGGCCACGCTCGCCACCAGCGCC
>Ga0116229_10004772_pt1 | contig 22200 bp, 20 predicted proteins | sample S1TSphgellanicum_3_FD_87313 | JGI IMG/M metagenome (GOLD analysis project Ga0116229, IMG submission 87313) | Host-associated microbial communities from peat moss isolated from Minnesota, USA - S1T2_Fc - Sphagnum magellanicum MG | ecosystem: Host-associated > Plants > Peat moss > Unclassified...
AAAACCCTAAATCAGGACTTTCACAAGTTGAAATGTTCCTTCCCACCTCTTTTCCAGATTCGGTTGCTAAGATGATGTTATATGGATGAAAGGGTTTTAACCTTGTTTCATCCATTTTTGTTTCGGACATTTAAATTCAAGTCTTGGCTGATTTACAAGATCTATATGCAATAACCAAGTAACATTGTTGTTAATTGTCAATTTTAATAATCATTTCTTAACACAATTTCAATATTGGTTGTTAAATAGTTTGTTGTATTATTTAGGTGCATATTAATTTTATTCATTGGAATAAGTTTCTTAGCACAATAATTTCCCTAGTATTAATAATCAAATATATAGACATGGACCTTTATAATCAATAAAAAGTTGTTAATATTCCTATTTGCAAATTTGGGTAGAAATTTTAAAATATTATTTCTAATGGATCAAATTTAAGCATCAATTGAAATAAACATTTTACAAACAAAAGTTCTCATGCAATGTAAGGCTAACTAATAATATTGCTTTGTAAATTTAAGAATTACTTTTGAAGTTTTTTATAAAAAAAACTTAAATTAAATTTTGGACGGCCATGATCTTTTGAAATTTGTCAAAATTATTTTAATAAATCATCATGCAAATCAACACAATGATGAATTGTTATAACGTTACATATAAATGGAATGTAATATATGAAAATATATATTAAGTTGGGATTAATACAGCAGAGTTCAACTTGATTTCCATGGTCCTTATTTATTTCCATATAGAAACAAATTAAAATGTTGAATTTGACAAAATTCAACGTTGTTTTTATAAATGATTCACAATTCATTTATTGGTATGATTTCCCAATTTCCCCACTAAGTGGAAATAGGAAAAAATAAATCAATTCTCAATATTACAAGAATAATATTAATATTCTACAATGATCACTGTCTTATATTCATTAGGAGAATCACAACATTTATGGATTATGATATTGTTCAAGTAAATTATATGTAAATTTTTTATTTATTTTTCTATTTTAACTGTACATCAATGTAATTCATTTGAATGATTTACTTTGTGTTTTGCTATTAAGTACATTGGGTTCCACATTGCCAAGTTCACCCTTGAATATTATTTCACCAATCACAACGTGGTGGGAAGAAATCCTCTATCAAACTTGAAAATTTGTTTCAAGATGATATTATACTAGACACAATTTGAATTGTTTTTCTATTACAATTGTTGCATGAGGTGTTTGTATTTTAAAACTTGACATCATTAATGTATGTTATTATAAGTCTGGACACAAAACATATTAACTTCAAAATTCATGGATTCTATTTTTCACTCTATGTTTTGTCAATTTAAAACCAATATAATAATTCAATCTTGAATGTAGAAATTTACATATGTGAGTACATATATAATATACATATAAAATTGACAATTCGTCAATATTTTTAATTCATTGCATATATAATAACTTGCATTTTTTAACTTAGTTATATTTTATTGTCATTGAGCTTTATGATTGAAATTTTGGAAATTTCAAACAAATTTATCAAGTTGTTATTATCATTAAATTGTAGATTATTAATGTTAATATTGTATCATTTTATACTATTTATGTTTGGTATAAAAATTAGAACAAACATGTATGACATCATACAAATGGGATGGCAACACATCATTAAGCAAAATTTGTTATAATTGATGGGTTTTAAAATTAAAAAATCATCATAAATAATTTTGCCTAATGTGTGCAACAATTTTGAAAACATGGAATAGGTAATTTGATTTCCATTCACATGAAATGATGATTTTCATTTGTAGATATACCACTTGGTGGCCAATATGAGTATGGAGTGTTGAAGGAGGTCACAACTACAGCCATTGAAATGAGTGTAGGCACTAGTGGGTGTAAAATAAAAAAATTAGGCAGAAGTTTGGCAATAGTAGTGCCTTGGTGGCCCAAAGTACTTTGATGATCAAAAAAAGAACTTTGTAAAATTAGTATTGGGTTGATAATGTTGTCATCTAACAGTTCCTCTTCACCGTAATGCACTATTATTTTACAATGGAAAAAACACGGAGTTGGAGTTCAATTTGGGGTCACCATTTTGTCACCTAATATGTTGAAAAATAATCGTAGAATTTCACATTGCATGTTCCATTCATAAAGGCACCTTGGTAGCATGGTAGCATAATTAATGCTAAGACCTAGCACCCTTCAAACCTTTTGATAACTCAAGGTCATAGCCTATTCATGTCACTAGCAAATCTTAGTGGCGTATGAAGTTACTTGAGCCACAATATCTTCATATTAAATTAGTAAATTTGACAACATAGTGGTACTTCGAAGTGTTGTACTTGTTTTTGTCTTGAGTGGTTAGACGTATTATAGCATGATAGTTAGTTTTCCTAGCTTGCATGTGCATGTACTTGACTTGAAACCTTTTGAAGTAGGCTTTGGTCATATTGGATTTACTGGACACCATGGTGCCGAACTATTGTAGCCTTTCATGTTATTCATCCTCTTCCAAACACCGAAACGCTAGAAGAGCAAAAGGAGAAAAACACCACAAATACAAGCACACCAAAGACATGCAAGCATCAATAACTTCATTCAATTGGTCACCATGAACCATATTATCATTGATGTAAAATTCAAGCAAGATAATAATTTCACTATGCATAGGCTAGTAAAAAACTTGCTCCCTAAACCCATGTTCTTGATAAACATGATAAACAAATTTACTTATATATATTGTTGCATCATTTGGTGGCCCCCAAATGAAAGTTTTTTTTCATTTTCCAACTTCCAAATGGTCAATTGTTAATTCTTGACTTTTCATTTGTCCGGAATATGTTGATTACATACATTAATATTTTATTATTTCTGAAAGTATTTTAATTTTAAAATAATTTTGATACAATGGACAAAGTGTGGCTTCTGAAATGTATTTTGAAGAATAATTAATATTCTGCCAATTTCATGAACTCATAAAGTTGAACACATAATAAAATGTCATATTAATCACTAGAAATTTTATTCCAAAGTCTAGACACCGAATCCAAATACATTAATTAGTCCCTAACCCATTGAACATTAAAATTGACATTGTAATCTTGAAGAAAACATACTACATTGAGTCTAGAATACTCATATCAAATATTACCATAATTGTTGGAATCTATTATTCAGGTGGATAAACACTAGAAGAAATTTGGAAATAAGCAACAATTTTAGTTGTAATCAACACATGTGACTACAAACTTTGTAGTTGCTTTGGATAAGTGGCAAAAGACAACCAATCACAAAAAGTTCCATGTGGCATGTATAATCACATTAGGAGTTGCATATCACCTGTGATTGTAAGGATTTTTCATCCATTGACTAATTGTAGGACTATGCGACTACATATATGACTACATAAAATATTAGGCATGATTTTTTTAATAATTAAATTTAAATGATTTAATATATTTTTAAATCAACATTTATTAAGTACATTAAAAACCATCGTTGACCACAATTATATCATTTCTAAGGTTTGATCCACAAACCCCAAGGATAGATATCAACTCCTTTGTCATCCAACCACCCCACTTGATGTGAAAATATAGTGGAATGCATTTTATTTAAGCTAATGTACTTGATTTTAAACATTGTACAAACACCAATTTCAACATTTCATATTTTATTGATATTTGTCCAAATGGAAAAAATTAAAGTTGATTCTTAAAATACTTTCAATGACATACACAATTATATATATATTCCAAAAATGTACATTAATTTAAAAATTTTAAAAATGAATTTTGTTAAATTGAATTACATTTTGATAATGATTGATTGGAAAAAATAATTCAAGCACATGATTTATAAATGAAAAATATTTTACAACTAATATTTAATATAAATGAATAAATAATTTATCTCCCACATGTTAATGCTTCACTTCATTAAAAAATAATTATACAATGTGATTATAATATATCATAATTTTAATTAATTCACATATTATTTTTATAAAAGGATAATATATCTATCACATTTCAAAAAATAATATTTAAAAATTATCATTATAATATTATTCCATATTTTAAAATTTAATCAAATCGCATTTAGTAATGGTAAAAGTCTTATGATCAAATAAATGATATCTTTCTTAAACATCTTAATTTTTATATTTTATTAAACGAAGAATATTTAATTATGATTTAATAATTTTAATTTTACCAATAAAATGTAATTTAGATGTATTATATGTAATTAAATAATCATCATATATAATATTAATAAATAGATCATAACTTAAACATATTTAGTAAAAATATAATAATTTGTATTGTCCATGTCAATAAACAATACTTAAAAACCAATAAACAATTAGACACAAGTTGATTATCAAAAAAATATTATAATTCCAAAGATGTCACATATGTTTTAATCATCAAAAAAATTTAAATGGAAAAATTATTGGCCCTAGTTGCCAAAACAACTATGACAAGTTGCAAAAACAACTAGGTTTTAATCCATTCACAATATTAGATGAAAAATGTGCACTTTTAGTTTACTTTTCCATCCAAACGTGTAATAGTCACAAATTATAGTTGCATTTGCGACTTCATTTGATTATATCAACAATGTAGTCGTATATGTGATTACAATAATTGCATGTATGACTACACACATTTATAACTAAAATGACATGTAGGACTAACCTAATTGTAGTTATAAAATTAGTTCATTTGGACATTAGTTGCATCTATAGTTGTAATCATATGGTTGGAATGGATAAGATTTTTTCTAGTGAAACTAGACCCAAAACATCCATGACATCCTACATAGGAAATTGCTTCTCAAGTTTCAAAAAAATGTTGTATTTGCACTTGATCAATGATGGTGTGATGGAAGATAACACAAGCAATAGGCACATAGGTTGATGTCTCAAGACACAAATTATGCATCTTGATAGAAGTGCTAGCAAAATTTTGGAATTTCAAGTCCCCAAAACTAGTATGCAAAATTTCATGTGCCCATTCATTGTTGTGATGTTAACTTGTCAATGTAGTATTAACATATTTTGGATTATTCATATTAATAAACTACTCAACATGTTGTGCAAGCCTTTTTTTAACCCCCCACAAAGTTCAATGATGGTATTTAACAAATTTTCCCATCCATATGTTTGAATGATGTAAAATCACAACTCATAGCAAATTTGTGAACATTTTCAAATTTTGTGAAGAAAGGGTTTGGTACAATTTTCCACTTGGAATTTGAACACATATTATATTCATGAAGAATAACAATAATATAACCATTAAATCCAATGAATTTTCATTCCCATCATGCCCTTTTGTTTCCACCCAACAAAAAATTTCAAGAAACAAAATCACCAAAATTTGTGATATTATGTGAAACATAACAAATACCAATCACCAAACTATGTGATCTATTAAAAAAATGATTAAATAGTACCATTGGACTTGGATGAATTTTTTTTTATAAAAGTTCAAAATCATTGAATGCAAAGTTTGACATGATTTTTTTTTACTAATACCTCCATTTGGGTTGTCTACAATTCATTAAAATGGTATTATACATTGCTCCTTTGCGCAACATATACATATGCATGTTGATTATGTGACTTGGACCCCTAAACACATATTTAATTCATTTCAGACTTTAATTTTAATTTTGGATTTAATTCAGCACACAAAGGGAGGCCAAAACACATTTGGTGGCCAGCAAATAGGACATATTTCAACCATCTTTTCATGTAATTTACATCAATTTTCAACAAAAAGTTGAATTTCAAACCAAACTCAATAGGCTAAGGAACAAAACCCATATGGTGGCCACCAAATAAGGCATATTTCAACCATATTTTCATGTAATTGCATAAATTTTGAACATAGACACATACCTACCTATTTACCTAAATATGTCCTACCTACCTACCTACCTACCTACCCACCTACCTATTTACTTACCTACCATCTATCTACGTATGTCCTACTTAGATAACCTATTTACCTACCATCTACTTACATATATCTTATTTACTTACCTGCTTACCTACCATCTACCTACTTATGTCCTACCTACCTACCTATTTACCCACCATCTACCTACTTACTAACCCACCATTTACCTACCTATGTCCTACCTACCTACCTATTAACCCACCATTTTCCTACCTATGTCTTACTTACCTACCTACTAACCCACCATTTACCTACCTACCACTTACCCACCATCTACCTACCTATGTCCTACCTACCTACTTACTTACTCACCATCTACCTACTTATGTCCTACCTATTATTAAGTTACCTATTTATCTACCTACCTACAAGCCAACTATATTTTTAAAATTTATCTACCTACCTTATATTTACTTAGTTAGGTACATATTAATCCTACGTATGAAAAAAAATTAAAGTTCAAATGTTACTATACACATTGGCAAAAAAATTCATGGAAGTTCGAAGATACATGTTAAATCCATTTTGGAATCATATTTCTTATTAATATGTATTTAAATGTAGTTTACATAGTGAAACATCAATAGTTAATTATTATATAATTATCAAATATCTTACTAAATTGTTCATGTTCATGAACTCAAAATCAATACTAAATTGAAGATAAAAAATTACTTAATTTATCAATCAAGGATACATTAATCCTTGATAAATAATTCAAAGGTAATAAAATACTTATTAAATGGTCCATATTTGAAATATTTATTTGATGTTTCTAAAGTTTAACGTATACAATTTAGGTTTAAGGTTTATGGTTTAAAGGTGAATTATAAGGTTTATTGTCGAAAGTTGATTTATAATGCTAAATAAATAGTTACATAATTTTCTTCTATTACTATGGTAATATTTCGTGTCGAATTTTGCTTTGAAATCATTGTTGTACTAATATGGCCTAATTCATTGTTTAAATGAAAATTGCATCTAGATCAATTAAATCATTGTAAATTTGTAAATTGTATGATCTTTGTTTATTTATATGTAATATATGTTATATTTATGTATAGATGTATATGTATGCATGGATGTGTGGTTGTATATGTTTGTATATATATGTATATGGATATGTTGATTGCAACTAAACACCATTTTGTTTACAACTAACAAGACTTTAGATGGTTACTCTTGGATGACTAATCCAACCCATATATAGATGTAAACCAATTTAATCGTAAATTAGTCGTAAGCTAGTCGTAGGTGAATCAATTGATGATAGCATGATGTCACACTAGTTGTAGAGGGCAAAAATTTAGTTGCAAAAATGAAATAGTAAAAAGTAGTTGTAAATGCATTTGTCACATATTGGCCTTTTTCTTTTAGTGGATCCATCCAATCTATAGAGGAGGTTACATGGTTGTCACCCATAGTAGTAGTACCCAAGAAGAATGGAAAATTGAGAACATGTATAGATTTCAGAAAATTAAATGTAACCACAAAAAAAGATCCATACCCATTACCTTTTACAAATGAAGTTCTGAACATAGTAGCACGATATGAAGCATATTCTTTTTTAGATGGGTATTTAGGATATCATCAAATTCTATAGCTCTAAAAGACAAATACAAGACTACATTTGTTACAAACTAGGTAGCTTTCAAATGGAAGGTGATGTTGTTTGGAGTTAAAAATGGACCTCCAACATATCAAAAAGTTATTACCAAAACATTTAGAGAATATTTGGATAGTTTTATGAATATATTTTTGGATGATTTTATAGTGTACAATGACATGGATAATCATTTATAAAAACTCAAATTATGTTTTCAAAAGTGCAGAGAATATGGCATTAGTTTGAATCCAGACGTACATTCATGGTATTTTCAGGAATGATCTTGGGTTATATTGTTTCCAAAGAAGGGAAACTACTAAATCCAAAGAAAATACAAGCAATAGTAAACATGCCACCACCTAAGAATCCATAATAGATTCAAGTATTCAATGGTATGACATAGTTTTATAGATGTTCATAAAAAAATTTGCTATTATTTTGGCATTTATCACTAAATTAACTAAAAAAACAAAGATTTTTCTTTGGATAGAAGAGTGTCACAAGGCTTAGGAGTTGCTCAAACAAAAGTATATTGAAACACCAATATTAATATCACCAAGTTGGCAAGTGGAGTTTCATGTTCATATATATGCATCATTACTAGTTATAGGAGCTATGTTGTTTGAAAATTTGGTAGGGTAGAGTGATCAACTGGTGGTGTATGCTTCTAAACTTTTGAACAAAGCAGAACATAATTATAACACAATATAAAGAAAGGTTTTAACAATGGTTTAGGGTTTGCACAAATTCAAACATTACCTAATGGGCAATAAGTTTGTATTTATGTAGATCATATGGCATTGGTCTATTTGGGCAACAAACAACAAGTTTCAAGGAGAATAACTAGGTGGTTGTTATTATTTTTAGAATATGATTTCACAATAGTGTATAAGCCATGCAAAACTCATGTAATTATAGATGCATTGTTAAGACTACTAGACATTACAGAACCCATAAGTGTGTTTAATCAAACCATAAATGCAAGTCTATTTTACACAGAGCCTGAATGGTTGAATGACATAAAGATTTTTTGAAAATAAAGCAAATTAAGGGAACATTATTTGTACAATAAAAGTAGAGACTAGTTAGGAAAGTAAATCCTTTCACATTGAAGAATGGTGAATTGTACAGAATGGGCCAAGATGATAGACTACGAAAATGTTTAACAACTACAAAAGCACATATGGTGATGAGAGAACTGCATGAAGGACCATTAGGAGGTCATTTGGCAACTGAAATCACGTAGAAGAAGATATTGAATGTGGGATATTGGTGGCCAACTATGTACAAAGATGTTAATGATTATTGCATATGTTGTGATGCATGCCAAAAAATAAGAGGATTGGCAACTCTAAGTCTTGCAAAACTATTCATGAATATTCCAGAAGAACCATTTATGAAATGAGGACTTGATTTTGTGGGGCCAATTAAATTAGTAAGCAAATATACGGGAAACAAATACATTCTTGTAGCCCTAGATTATGCTACCAAGTGGGTGGAAGCAAGAGCATTGATAACTAATGGTGCAACCGTAATAAATTTTTTTTTGTATGAGTGCATATTAACCAGGCTTGGATGTCCTTTAACTATAGTCACAAATCAAGGGGTTCATTTCATTAATGATGTTATAAAATATTTGACAAATCATCTTCTATTGAAACATGTGAGTTTGACAACCTATTATTTTCAGGGGAATGGGTAGGCTGAGTCTACTAATAAGGTACTTGGGACTTTCTTGACCAAGTTAATTAGTGAGAATAAAACAAATTGGGATGAACATTTATTAATAATGTTATTTTCATACATAGTAACAACAAGGTACACACCATACAAAGTAGTAACATGGTACACACCATATCAATTAGTGTATGGATTACATCCATTGATGCCCATAGAGTACATAGTGCTAGTTGTTAGTGGTAACAAAGAGACAATACTTTAGTGAGAGTTCTAACTAGTAGAGTTTTAGAATTGGAGAAGTTGCAGGAAGCTAGGATGTAAGTTGTGGAAATGTTGGCATTTAGTAGTGGAATAAAACATTATGGAGTTAGCAAAAGAATCTAAAGAAATAGTTCAATTTTGGTGATTATGTTCAATGGTTTCCAAAGGGAAATACATCACACCTAAGGAAGTTTAATAGGAAATGGTTTGGACCATATGTGTTGCCAAATAACACTATGCTATTGAGAAGTTTGAAACTAATCCTATGCTGGTCAATGTGAATAAGCTCAAACCATACAAATAAATGGAATCTAAAGTTAAAAAACAAGAACAACAAATGCCATTATACTTGGAGTAAAGTGGAGGTGGACTTTAGGAGGAGGATGTTGATATTGAGGTGGAAGATGAAGACTATGTAACACAAAAACCACAGATGAGGGGCAATGACAATGAAGAAAGTATGGAAGATCTTGAGGTCAAAACAATATTGACTTAAAAACTTCAAATGAAGGAAAAATCGTTGGATGATAACAACAAAAACGAGAAATTAGTGCTTCATAATGAAATGAACTATGAAGTAAAGATTGAAGAGTCTATGATCCAAAAATCTAAAGTTGGTATATTGGTGGTATCAACTAATTCAGCAGATGTATCAACACAATCAACAAAAGAGGTATAACAAGAACAATGTAGAGTCAATACAATTGACCTAAGAGGACTATGGATGTAGAGTAATCAAAAGATGATATCTGAGGTGTTCATTCACAATGATGAGGTGATATGCTTCCATGTTGCAATACAAAGGACACAAAAAAAGATAGTGATGGACCATCATAATTTCAAGGATGAGGCATTAATTAAAAAATGGCAGGCAACCCAAAAAACAAATAAGTTGGGCGGGAAATTGGAGGAAAAAAAACAAAAGTAATTATCGTAGGTTGTTTTCATTTGTTGCAGGAAGTTGTGTGTTTTTCTAAATCTTTAAAACTCACAAAAAATTGAGTGTGGATAATGCAATAGAGAAATTGTAAATAGTAACAAAGGAAAAGGAAGCATATATAAATGATCATAGACGGAGAGAAGAGGTGGAAAGAGAAGTGTTGAGAGAAAAAAAAATGTTGAAAAGAAGGGAAAGTGTTGGAGTGCTGAACATTTAACCATTGGCAGTGAGATTGTTATTCCATTCATCGTCATCTTCAAAGTGTGAGGAAGGGAAGTAATACCATGAGAAAATGCAATTTGCACATTCCATAATTTAGGACATCTATATGACGCACTCCCAAGTTCCTAGTTAGACCCAAGTTGGGTGTAAGTTACTCACATAGCAGAATTGTGAAGAACTTGGGGCACGCTCCCAGTTCTCAGCACTAGAAGGGGTAGAGGGGCATGCTGAAGCTCCAGGATGGGACTAGGAAGAGTGACAAGCTATTCACTTACTCGAACTTGCATCAAACCAACCAACAAGTTGGTTAAATCACTTTCTGGAGCACCCTTGGTGTTTGGACAAGCCACGGGCAACTCTGGACTTACAAGACTCACCACGGCCTGGACTCAAAGGAAGCCACCACCTTCCCCCATATAATATACTTTGCACCTCTTTGCGACACCCACATCCAAATGGCTTTTTGTCCTGGGACTCCCAAAAAGGAGTCCCAGAACTATGCCGATTTGGACTCCCAGGACTTTGTGAGGTCATAACTTTTTGCTCAGACCTCCGATTGAAATCAAGTCTAAGAAAACTTGTAGCTCTCCTTGAGAGCTTTCCAACAATGTGTTGCATTTGACTTGCACGCTCCGGGGTCGATCGATTCCTGACTTTTAGTGGTCGGGAGTCAAACTGTTAGTTTGACTCCCGACCCTTCCTTTTGCCATAACTTGTGCTGCAAATGTCCAAATGGCCCATGCGAGGTCAATTTCGACATCTACGCTTTGCTAGCTTTCCAATGATATAAAGAACACCCCAATGCAAGGTGTTTTGACCCCTGCAATTGAACTTTGAAATTTTGAGAGTCCTAGAGGACTACCAAGTCCCAATTTTTGGGAGTGTGAGTTTCATCCTCACACTTCCCTCAAAGTAGGGTTGCGACACTATAGGTCAAGATCATCTGTAGTAGAGTTTTTAAAAAGACGGAGAAGAGGTTGAAATTCAAGGGAGTAAGGAGGCTTAGGAGCAACACTAATGGATCCATTACACATTTAATAATTGGATAAGAAGGTGTGGAGTAATGACATGTGGAAGGAAAAACGACATCATAGAAGGACATAGAGGAGAGAGAAATACCTAAGGTAGGAGTGCAGCCACCAAAAGAAGTGTAACCAAGCAAAATGGAGATCAACATGACTGCATTAGGGGCTACATATGTGAGGAGAAGAACAATTATATTGGATAGAGGTATTCACATTTCAGATCTTGACAAATTCATGTGGATAAAGACGAAACAAAATTATGACAATTATGTTAAAAGGTTAGAAAATTGGAAAGACATTAGTGAAGAGGAAGAGTGGGTTGATAAGGCAAGGCTTATCATTTTGATTTTAATGAAGTGGGAAACACCAATTCCAAATATAATGTTGGAATTTTTGAACACTTTTGTAATCAAGGGCACACATATTTATTTTGGTTACAAAGACAAGGTCTATGTGATTAGCAAGCAGTTGATTATAAATGTCTTTGGAGTCTGTGCAAAGGGGTATGTAGAAGACCCGAAAGGGCAAGTTAATAATATTATAACATTATAGGCCTTATAGAGTTGTAGAATTTAACCCACAAATTATGTTGGAGATTAATGGAATGTGAAGAGTTTGGGTTTGGCATATTTGATGAGATACCTTGTAATTATATTTGTGATCTATTAAATAGAGAAATTGATTTATTTTAGCAATAAAAATGCCATCACACTGGTGAAAACAGAGAAAGGGAAGAAGGTGGATTGGGTGCAAATTATGTATAATAGTTATGTATAACTAGTGGTACAAATATGTCAAGGATAGTAAGGGGGATAAGAAGGACGCATGTTAATTAGCCTTGATCTTGGCAAAGAATTTTAAGTATTTTTTTTTTCAACAAATTAAGAACAATCCAAAAAAACCATAGACCAAGGTTAAGAGAATTAGAAAGGAGGTGCAGGCAGCATTGGAGAATAAAAGAAAAGCTACAACAAAATTTCCAAGGAATGTTCTAAAGAGGGAAAAAAAAATTAAAGAAGGTGGAGCCTTAGGATCAAAGGGCAAAAAAAAATAGAAGAGCACAAAACCAAAGGCTCATAAGATGATGAAAGGGAAAGTGGCACCATCTATAGTGCTAACATTAGTATAGGCAGGCAAGTAGAATGTTGATACACCATAAATGTCATTTCTGCAAGAGAAAAAAATGAAAGAGCAAAGGCAAAAGATAAAAAAGGAGAGTGATACTAGGTTTCCAAATGTTGAGGAGCAACCATTGATGGAGGGAGACATATATGAAGACTAGATGGACATTAGTAGAAGTCCACAAAAGTTGCAAAAATGACGACAACAACAACAACAAACATAAAGAAGCCTACATGCCAATGAACTATAGAAGGAGAAAATGGAAATAAAACCTCCTTTACTAGTATTTAAACCACTAGAGATACATGTATTAGCCAATAGGCTAGGATCTACAAAAGGACAATAATTTGAGTTTTGGCTAGGGAGTCAAATAGTACAAAAGTTGGGATCTTCTGGAGAGGGATCCAAAAATCCCACAACATAGACAAATACATCGATATCTATGGAAAAGGTAGTTGCAGAGGTGATGCAAGTTGATAAAGTAGTTGAATTATTTCAATTTTCATCGAAGGAATGGGCTACATTTTTTCTCTTGTGCAAGCTCCTGGTTTTTCTTGGTGAAGGAAACTAATTCTTATTAAGGATGGACTTGGGTGGGAAATGATGTTATGAATGAGATTGTTGAGTTCCATGAGAGTGGATTCAAAGAGTCCTAATTCATTTAAGGCTTGTAGCTTTGTAAAACAAATTTTTTTATTTCAAGGATAATACTTATATTGAGATCATATAATATTCACAATTTTATGTTGTGGTTGCAATTTTTTTTTCTTTGAGTCATGATTATTATAAACCTTTTTTTTTGGCTACATTGGTTCCATCTTTTTCAAATATGGGATTTGGTTTTGGATTTGATTTTTTATTTAGGGGGGGGTCCTAGTGGCTATTTGTGAATATGAATATGGAGAATTTGAATATGGAGGTGAACAATTTGAAAAAAAAATTAGCCATAGAGGAAAAAGAGAAGGCAACATTGCAAGAGCAATTAGAGAAGGAGAGGGACTTCCATATGGAATATGAACACAATATAGAAATATGGAGGAAATAGACGATAGAGAATGAGGAAAAGATCAAAATGTTCATACTAAAAATGAAAGAAGAAATGAAGAGTTCAAGGAGAAGACAAGGCTGATGAAATTCAAGACTGAAGAATTAAAGGAGTTGAAGAAAACAACTAAATATGGGAAACTATAGAAAGAAAATGGATAAAGACATTGTTTAATTAGAAATAGCAAAAGGAAGCCTTGAGTAGTCAGGTAGAGGCACTAATTAAAGAGAAGTTCAAGAGAAGGATAACGTATTGATAAATTTGGAATTAATAAACTTGAAGAATGCTTCTTTGTTCAATTATGAACAAATTAGAAGAACATCAGAGGTAGAAATAGAAAAGTTGGTTGAAAATAGTAAGGAGAATTAGAGGAATCTGCAATAGCTGCATGCATAGTTGGAGAGTGCAAATGAAAGGAAGAAAAGTTTAGATCCAGTTTGTGTGAAGAAAAGATTGGAGGATTATGATTAGATGTTATAGTATTATACTCTCATGAGAACTAAAAGCAAAATATAGGATTTTGATGTAAAGTCTAAGGAGTGGTGGGAAGTTGTAAAGGAATATTTTCCTAAGGAATTGGAGAAAAATCTGGCCCAACATAGAACTATTGAGAGAACATACACATACAAGTTAGAGGTATATTAGAAAACTTTTCCAAATTTTGTATGTGGAAGTCTAATAAGCATAAAGGCATCAAACCAAGATGAAGAAAATGAAGCAAGGCCTAGTGGGACTGCTCAAAAGGAGGAAGTGCAAGTTGAGGAACCACATATATTCAAGAGAGGAGGTTAGGAAGATAAAAAAACCACATATGAATCAAGATAAAAAACAAGTACAGATGAAAACCACTCTAACAACAAAGGTAAAGCAGTCATAGATGCAGCCATTAGAAGTGGAACCACATAGTAAGTTAGTGGAAGAGGAGGTCAAAAGTACATAATCAAAAGTAGGTGTAGAAACATAGGTTGTTGTATGAAATGAGAGTACAAAAGCTGTAGCTGAACAACTAGAAGCATAGGATGCTATTGTTAGTGATACATTTTTGTATTGCTCTAGATTCTTGACCTACTCTAAAAATATAAATACCATGTAAAAATATTAACTAGGAAATTTGAATTACTGTTGGAAAATTTCTTATTAATGTTGAAAAACTGCATTTTACCATTCTGCCATTATCGAATTAAGTCTATGAACAACTATTAGGAAAATATTCAAGCTTCAATAAATCATTAATCATACATCCCAAGCTTTTCTCACAAAATAATCTTTTTACTCAAAAAAACCACTATCATTGTTTTTTAATAATCCCCATCATCCCTTCCCTAAGTTTCTTGTGATAATTTTACCATTATATTGATATGCCTTTTGGCGATTACAAGAAATGGTTGTAATCATTTCGTGTCATATTGGTAAGCAGTTAGCCTATTTGTCTATCATGTCGGTATAGTGAACTTGCTATCTATTATCACTATCTATTTGTCGTACTGTGACAATGGATTTTGACATACTACGATTTGACATTTCCTAAAAGAGACTTGGTTAAATTTGTCTAATATTTATGTATTCTTTTGACACGCCTAAGTATCTCACTTACATTATCCCCCTTTTAGTGTTATAGTGTCCCCACATAATTGCACATACATTCTAGTTACACATAACAAAAGTTGTTTTATTTCACTATAAGTTCCTAACTTTTGGAACCTCTTGCTTGGGCAATAAATATAAGTTGTGCCAGAGTGAAAAAGTTGTCAATTTCACTATTAGAAGACTCTACCCCTTCCTTGGTGTGTGTAATTTGTTGCCTCTGTAAATACTTACCGATATCCTCCATTTTCATAGGATGTGATAAACACTCCTGGTAGTGAATGAACTTACCAACACGCAGTCACTTGGATAGCTTCTCCACCAAGTGCTTTGTTCTCAAGATGACTACCCATAGGGATAGTTCGTCCACTTTTAGATGTGTTTCTCGAGCATAATACTTAGTTTTCTCATTTGCAATAGTTCTCCAAATAATAAAAGCCATGGTGTAATCTGCAACATTAGTGAGACAAGCCAATTCATGGCAATCATCCATAACTTGCTTCCACTTCTCAAATTGAGTCTTGGCCTTATTTTCCACATATTTAGAATAGCCTCCATTCATGTCATGGCGAAGGTAGGTCTACTGGATGTTAAGGTTTGATGATGACAGCAGTAATCTTCGAATGTGATCTCCAACTTATAGTAGTATCGTAGTGCATATAGTCCTAAGCAACCTACCTCAAACTTTAGAGCTCCATATCCCCTAGGCTGGTGGTACTAAATGTAACAACATACAATGTTGTATGCTAAATATTCTCTCCATTCCAAGTCATCTATTGCCCACATAGAAAGAAATTGATTCTCTGTGATATGTGTTCCCAACATAAGAGGTGCTACTCTTATTTGTAGACATATTTGGAAATGATGCATTAATTAGATAGTACATCTCAGGAGCAAGGATCACTAGCATGATATACTTCGTAGTTAACATCATATGGAACACATCATTTTTGGTGTAAGGTCTAATACCTACTCTTTCTACCAGTGTAGGATGTTCTACTTATTATGGCATGGCTCCACAAATAAGCTTCCTCACCTGAGTTTCCACTCCTTCTCTTGTACCAACCTTTAATATTTGAAATCCTTTAGTTTGTTCTTTAGATGCTCTTACTTGGTTTGTACCTATGTTTGTGTTACCAAGTTTTTCTTTAATTGTACTCTAAAGATGGAATTGTGACAGTGGGGTAGTTTCATCATCATTAGATATATCCACTATATTTGCATTTGCAAGGATCTCTTTTCTCTTTCTGACTTCTTCAATCGACTTGCCTTGCTCCTTGTTTGGTCTAATTTCTCCTTCTGTGGTAGCATCATCTTCAGTTTTGTCACTTGGTGCTATTTGTTGATATGCCACATCCAAAACATTGACATAACCTTTGATTTGTTCAAAGTGCCACCTCTTGAATTCAGCTTCAACCTTCTCTAAAGCTTCTCCTAATTCCACATCACCTTTTTCAATCAGTTGGTCATACAATTTTACCTTGGCTTGATTTGCCATGGTTGCAACTTCCCATTCTTTGTTGACTTGTAATTGAAACTTTTGTACTTCAATTTGAGCCATTTGTACTTCTTTTTGAAGTTTGTTTACTTTTGCCATAAGCACCACTCGATCTTGGTTATGAATTCGTTGAGCTCGTTCAACTACTTCCTTCTAAGAAGCTAATTCACTTTCTTGTTCTTACATTGCCCTCTCCATCTCCTTTACTCTTTCCTCCATACTCCATTACTCAACCTTGAAGATTTGAATTTCTAGTTTCTGTTGCCTTATCTTTGCATTTGCTTTTAGCAAAAGTTCTTCTTGTTCTTTTACAATTTTCCTTTCCATGATAATCTATTTTAGTAATTACAATGTGTAATTCCAAGTTATTTTCTTTCGTTATTTTCAATCTTTCGACTATCTCTTCTAACTTCTATTCTATTTCCACTCTAGCTAATTCTCTTCGTGCCAAATCTACATCTAATAGGTTGTTGCTCTTCTTTAACTCAACAATTTTCATTTTGGATTGTTGTCTCTCTTTGATCAAAGATTCATTATGAGCTATGAGCTTTAGTACCTTCTTTTCCATGTTCTTCTATTGCTCCAACTTTTGTTTCTATGCTTGGTTCAACAATTGACTCTTTGCTTCTTCCAATCACTTTGCTAATGTATTGTTCTCCTTATGCAACTCTATGCTTTATGCTATCATAACACACTTCCTACCTCCAACTTTAAGAGCTATCTCCTTGAATTGATCCACCACAAAGCTCAATTCATCATCAATATTAGTGTCACCCACCTCTCCCAATCTTCTTGCTCTATTCGTTATGGCAACACCATCTCTTTTTAAGTCATGATGGAGCTAGCTTTCTTCTACTTGTTGTGGTAAAAACCTCTGCTCACCTTGTGGTATAATTCCTTTTTTTGGTGGTTGCAAATTCTCTTGGTCCTTATGTTGCACAATTTCCAATGGTTGTTGCTTTGGGATTTCTTCTTCCATCTCATGTTGCAAAATCTCCCTCTTTAGCTCTTGGTGGTATGGCTCCTCTTGTTGGTGTCTCATCTCTCCCATTCGATTGATGATCACCACCACGTTGTCCTTTAACATAGGAAGTCTCTTTTCCACAATCTAATCTTCGACCACTTTTTCATGTAGCACTTCTATTTCAAGAGTCTGCTCTATGTCAACATCCTTTAGATTCTATTTTTCTTGAACGACTACTTTTATAGTTTTGCTCACAACATTGGATGCAGCAGTAGGATTATCGATATCGGTAGTAGTCTCACTAATAGTTTCACCAGTATCCCCTTCTTGAGGTAATGATACCTCTGTGATCACTTTGTTTGGGGTTGTTGATGATGCTCCTATCATTTTCTTCCTGTTTTCCAACATTATGGCATTGACATCCACAATGATTTTCTCCTTCCATTTTTGGAATTTCTTCTTTCCTGCACGACTTCTTCGTTCCTCAGCAAATTGCTCTTGGTAGAAATACGTAATTATTGTTAGAGTGAGACCAATTAGGGTACTAGTCAACTTTCCAACTTTACACTAAATTGTTACTAATTCATTTTATAGCTTTTGAGAAAACCATGATGCCCAATTAATTGACTCCTTTTCAATAGTTAACATCATAGAAACTAAAAAACCATGGGCAAACCTATTACCTTGACGAAATGTCAGAATCTTCGTCAATGCTTACAATCTTCTGACTTTTGCCTTCCCCTCAGCTTGAGCAATCACATACCCTAACTTGAGAATATAGTGATCTTGCTGTGTTCTTGTGAAATAAGTGACAACAACACCATTGTACCTTTCTCGTGCTCTTGCCATCAATCCTCCACAAGGTAGTTTGAACATTTTCACAATGCCTTCTTCACTTATGTCGATTTGCTGTCTCTCCAACTTGACATACTAGTTGTTATAGTTGAAGTTGCAAATCAACTCCTTCATGAAAGGTTCGTTGATGTGAGTCCAATTGAATTTTTTCAATGACATAAGACTTGCTTTCTTGGCCCATGCTTCTTCCTGAGTGTTTAAAACCCAAATATTACTGTGAGTGCATCCCAAGAAAATCACTTTCCCTAGCTCAGCCATAGTCAACATCTTCTCCACTAGTGTGATCCTTCTTCATTTGGTGCTCAAAGAAGTCGTACCAGTGTTGGTTTCACATTTATGTTTCATGTCACGACCTTAGTTTTGGGCTCGTGACCAAAGCAAGGGCTTGCAAAGGTGCGGGTTGAGAATGAAGTCCAGGAGTCACATTTTATACTCTTGGGAGTGTAGGAGGGTGTGAGGGAATGAACTCACACACTCCCAAGTGGGCTCCCACTTTGGGAGTTGGAATCCCAATGGAATTCTAAATCTTCAAAAAATAATTTCAGGGGTCAAAATTCATTGGATTAAAAAGTTCCTTATATCGTTGGAAAGATTTTGGAACTTAGATGTTTAAAATGATCTTGTATGTCCCATTTTAGTACTTAAAACATAAGTTATGGTTAAAAGAAGGGTTGGGAATCAAAGTGCCAATTTGATTACCGACCATGAAAAATTAAGAATCGCCTTGATTTACTTGTGTTCAGGTGGCATGTTACATATTGTTGGAAAGCTCTTGACAAGGGTTACAACTTTTCTTTAGGTTTCACTTCAATCAAAAGTCTGAAAAAAAGTTATGGGCCTCAAAAGTCATGGGAGTCCTAATTTCAGGACCCCAACTTGAGAGTCTCGAGACAAAATGACATTTGGATGTAGCCCCTATGGTTAATCATAGAGAATACCATAAGGGGGAAGGTGGTGGCTTCCCCCAAGTCTGGGCCATGGTGAGTCTTGTGAGTCCGTGTATGCCCATGGTTCATCTATGCACCAAACATGTTCCAATTATGCACTAACCAACTTGTTGTTTGGTTTGTGTAAGTCCGTATGAATAATTGACCTAGTTATCACTTTTTCTAGTCCCCATTTCGAAGCTCCAGCATGCCCCTTTACCCCCAAAGTGTTGTGAGCTAAGGAATGTACCCCAACTCTTTCTCCTTCTATTGTTTTCACCTTTGGGCTCATAGTTGAGTCTATCAAAAAGTTTGGGGGTACGTCATTTCATTTCACCAACATCAATAATTTTTTCTTTATACAAATTGAACTTTCGATTCCCAAAAATAGCAATCTAGGGTTGGTAATGTGATTCTAATAGTTCCTTGTATATCCCTATAAACAAATAATCAAACTGTAATCATAACACAATAGTTTCAAGATAGTGCAACTTCCTTGGAGTATTAGGAACCAACCTTTTCTGTTGTTTTTTTTTGAGGTGTTCCCAAATTCATAGTTGAGTAGCATCACAAGTAAAAAAAAATTCTTCACGTTACTCCTTAGAAATCTCTTGGAAGTCTTTTGGCTATAAGTTGTTTGCTTCATAATATTGGTTATCTCTTTGTTTTTCTCCTCCAAAACAAGAATTGTGGGGTTTGAATGTTCCTTTACTTATAGGTACTATTGCTTCAAAACCATTGTCTCCACTATCGTTGGACTTTTCTCCACTATTTTTAATATCAACTCTTTGCTCATAAACATCTCTCCAACGGCTTGGTCTTGCAAAATTAGATGTAAGTCATGTTCTTTCTTTCTTTTCAAATGCTACTCTGCCACTAAATTTTCCCGTATTAGGTTTGAACCAAGCCTTATGCGGCTCTACAAACCTCTCAATTCTACGTTGATTTCGTTGTTCAATAATCTCTCTAGCTTGGGGGTTCCATTCACTTACATGTTCATTGCTTTTCCTAGAACATTTTTTCCACATGTAGTATTATTGCTTGATTTTTTTCAACTCCATTAACTCTTCAAGGCTTAGTAAAATATCCAAAGGTCATATCGGTCGTAATTCATTTAATGGACTCTTTAATATCCTGGTGATAGCCTCTCAATTTTTCCTTGCGGGGTTTAGGTTAAATGGTTGTAAATAACCTTATTTATGGCCTTTCTTTCAAGGCATAATTTGTAGGATATAATGATTTTCTTCTATGTTAAGTTTAACTTTATAACCATTACTTCTTACCTTTCTTTCACTATTTCTTGATCTTTCTTCCTCTGTCCAAAAATACTCATCATCTACAATTTTAGGTATGGAATTTGTCCATGGTAGTCTTCTAAGTTTGGGTAACAACCTAGATGAATTTTTAGGTACAATAGTTGAGGTTCTACTCCGATGGTACCTTGTCGCAACCCTAGCCTTGGGCTTGTGACCAAAGCAAGGGTTTTCAAGTTGCGGGCCAAATAGGAAGCCCATGAGTGAAGGAAAATGTGAAGGAATGAACCCTCACACTCCCAAAGGAGCTTCCACTTTGGGAGGTGGACTCCCGATGGACTCCCGAATGTTCAAAGAGTGATTACAAGGGTCAAAACCCAATGTTTTGAGGATTTCTTTATATTATTAAAAATATATTGAAATGTAGATGTCTAAAATGGGCTCGCATGACCCATTTGGACATTTGAAACATAAGTTATGGCCAATAGAAGGGCCAGGAATCAAATTGGCAGTTTGACTCCCAACCACTAAAAGTCAAGAATCGACCCGATTTCCTTGCGTGCAGGTGATGTGCCACATACTGTTGGAAAGATCTTGACGAGGGATACAACTTTGTTTTAGATCTCATCTCAATCAAAGGTTTGCACACAAAGTTATGGGGCCCCAAAGTCACATGAGTCCTAACTTTGGCAATTTCGGGATTCCCACTTTGGAGTCCCGGGACAAAAAGCCATTTGGATGTGGGTCTCATGGAGAGGCACATATTATACTATAAGGGGGAAGGTGGTGGCTTCCCTTTAGTCTAGGTCGTGATGAGTCTTGTGAGTCTGAATTGCCCGTGGCTCGTCTTAACACCAAAAATGTTCCAACTATGCACTAACCATCTCGTGTTGGTTTTTGTGCAGGTCTGTGTGAGTAATTGATGCTTGTCACTCTTCCTAGTCCCATCCCGAAGCTCTAGCATGCCCCTCTACCCCTTCAAAGTGTTGGAAGCCAGGGAGTGTGCCCCGGCTCCTTGCCCTTCTGTTGTTTTCAGTTTGGATTCATAGGTGAGTTCATTAAATAACTTGGGAATGTGTCATACCTACTAGGGTATCTTTCGACATGGACATTGGTCACCATAACGTCAACTGCCAGATTTTTAGAATGATATTCTTTTAATTTATTGATGTTTATTCTCTTTACCTCATCTTCACTTATAATAGTTATTTTGACGACGTTATTATTAAAAGCTTTACTCACTTTTATA
>Ga0116229_10004773_pt1 | contig 22199 bp, 18 predicted proteins | sample S1TSphgellanicum_3_FD_87313 | JGI IMG/M metagenome (GOLD analysis project Ga0116229, IMG submission 87313) | Host-associated microbial communities from peat moss isolated from Minnesota, USA - S1T2_Fc - Sphagnum magellanicum MG | ecosystem: Host-associated > Plants > Peat moss > Unclassified...
CTAAGGAGCGTCTCTAAGGAGCGTGGGCGTTGCGGCTCGATTCGAACAGAAACCAGGTACGCCGCTCCGTCTCGTCGATCCAGGTCTCGATCAGACTCGCCGTCGCAATGTCGCGGCGCTCGTCCACCACGTCGTGCACTTCGCGCAGTCGCGCCGCCAAGGTCTGGTTGTCCTCGCGCAATTCCGCGAGCATGTCGAGCGGATCGACATAGTCGGCGTCGTTGTCCTTGATGCGCTGAATGCGTGCGATGTGGCCGATCGACCGGAGCGTCGTACCACCGGTCTTGCGGATCCGTTCCGCGATCGGATCGGTCATCGCGTAGAGCTGATCCGCGTGTTCATCGAGCAGCAGATGATAGTCGCGAAAATGCGGGCCGCTCATGTGCCAATGGAAATTCTTGGTCTTGAGATACAGCGCGAACACGTCGGCGAGAATGCCGTTCATGCCGGCCGCGATGTCCTTCGACGCTTGGTCGCCGAGGTCGGTCGGTGTGAGGATCGGCGCCTCGCGGCGGCGCTTCAATTCACTGGTTTTCGCGGTTTCGTTCATGGTGATCGGTATCCTCGCAAGGTCAAACGTGAATGTTAGCCAGCCAGATTCGGGCACTCTGTAGGAGCGTCGCTCGCCGCGGTGTAGGACGGACCGGCTTGGCACATACTGAACCGATCCGTCGTGTTGCGACGCGACAAGATGCGGACTCTCGCGAGTCGCACCCTCTCAGGTCGACGCGGGACTACCCTCCACCTGGATCAGGAGCTTGACTTCCTGTTTGAAACCGAACTTCTCGCCATAATTGACCCCAAAGTCGCTGCGATTCAGCGTCGCCGAGGCGTCCGCCCCGCAGACCTCTTTTTTCGACATCGGATTGATCATGCATTTGAAGGAATTGATCTTGAGCGTGAGCGGCTTCGTGACACCGTGGAGGGTGAAAGTGCCCTCGGCTTCGGTCGGCGTCGCACCGTCGAATTTGGTGAACTTACCGACGTAGGTCGCCGTCGGATACTGTGCGACGTCGAAGATATCTGGCGACTTGGCGTGTTCATTCATCTTGGCCATGCCGAAGTCGACGGACGACATGTCCACCGTCACCTCGATCGTGCCGGCTTTGGCATCCTTGTCGTAGACCACCTTGCCGCCCGTCGTGTCGAATTTTCCACGCCACACCGACAGCCCGCCGAAATGGTCCGCCTCGAAGCTCGGATAGGTGTGAGCGGGGTCGATGACATAGGTCACGGGAGCGGCGGCGCTCGCGGCGCTGAAGGCCGCCGCCGTGCAGGCAATGATCATGCGATTCATGTAAAGAAACTCCTTGAAAGACATCCGGTCGCTATAATTCTCGCGAGCACGGATCATAGCCGAAACCGATGAGGCTTAGAATGGAACCTGTATGGAGCTGATCGAGGCCATCGAGACCCGGGCATCGGCCGGACGGCTGACCGGCCCGGGCCCGACGCCCGAGCACCTCGCGCTGATTGTGAAGGCCGCCTCCCACGCGCCCGACCACGGCCGCTTGAAGCCCTGGCGGGTCATCGCGCTTGCGGGCGCAGCCCGGCAGACGTTCAACGACGCCGTCGTCGCGTCCCGGCGCGGACGCTTGCCGGCGCCGACCGAGGAACAGATCGAGGTGGAACGGGCCAAGATTTCCCGTTCACCCACGCTCGTGGTCGTCGGCTGCGTGGTGACGCCGGACCAACCGAAGGTGCCCGCAGTCGAACAGCTGCTTGCGGCGGGGGCCGCCGCCCAGAACCTGTTTCTGGCAGCGCATGCGCTCGGTTACGGCGTCATGTGGAAGACCGGTCCGGCAGCCTATGATGCCGGTGTCAAGGCATCGGTGGGATTGACGCCCGCCGATCACATCGTCGGCATCATGCACCTGGGCACACGCGTCGCATAGCGGTCGGCGCGAGCCGATCGGGGTTGAGTCGCGTCTGCAGCGCCTTCGCGGCGCTCGGAGCGCGGCTCACAGCGGTCGCAGCGATACGGCCTTCACGAGGGCCCAAGCCGTCCGGCCCGGCGCGAGCTCGAGTTCGCGGCTCGCGGCCGTGGTGACTCGCGCCAGAATCACCGTACCGCCGATATCGATCGACACCAGTTGGGCGTCCGCGCCGTCTTGGGTCAGCTCGACGATGCGACCCTTGAGGACATTGCGTACGCTCAGGTGAACGGGCTCTGCCGTGGCGATGATGATGTCGCGGGCGAGGATCTGCACGCGCAGCCGTGCACCGCCCCGGCCGGGCCGCCCCCGCACCTGAAGTTCGCCGGCCCCGATCCGGATCCGCTGCAGACCGGTCGCGGGGTCGGGTCCGACCGCAGCCGCCTCGACCAGTGTGCCGACGGCATCGGGCCCTATGGCAGCTCGCAGCTGAGGGTGCAGCGTCATGTCGTTGATCGGACCCGCCGCCACGGTCTTGCCGGCCTCCATGAGCACGAGGTGAGTCGCGAGCCGCAGGACCTCGTCGAATTGATGGCTCACGTAAACGATCGGGATTGCGAGTTCGTCCCGCAGCGTTTCGAGATACGGCAGCACCTCGTCGCGGCGCGCGGCATCGAGTGCCGCGAGCGGTTCGTCGAGCGCGAGCAGACGCGGCTGGCTGAGCAGTGCCCGCCCGATCGCAACGCGCTGTCGTTCGCCGCCCGAGAGCTGCTGCGTACGCCGCCCGAGCAGCGGCCCGAGCCCCAGCATGCCGACCACCGCGTCGAAGTCGATGCGGACCTCGCGCCGGGCGCGCCGGCGCGCATAGTCGAGGTTGGCGCGCACGCTCATGTGCGGGAACAGGCGCAGGTCCTGGAACACACAGCCGATGCCGCGCCGTTCGGCCGGAATGCGGACCCGCCGTTGTGTGTCGATCAGCGTGAGCTCGTCGAGCGCGAGGCAGCCGGAATCGGGCTCGAGCAGGCCGGCGATCAGGTTCACGAGCGTGCTCTTGCCGCAGCCCGAGCGGCCGAACAGCGCCACGACACCGGGCGTCGGCAGATCGAACTCGGCATCGAGCAAAAATGCGCCGCGCCGTTTGCGGAGGCGCACGCTGAGCATGCTCAAGCGCCCATCCGCACGCCCTGAGAGCGCGGGAGGCGGCCGGCCAAGAGACGGACGTCGCGCCGCGGACTCATCATCGCCCGAGCAGCCGGCGCACGCGGCGTGCGAACCACTCGGACAACAACAGTCCGCTCAAGCCCAGCCCCAGCGAGATCGCGGCGAGACGCGCGGCCGCGGTCTCGCCGCCCGGTTCCTGCAGCGCCGTGTAGAGGGCGAGGGGCAGCGTGCGTGTCTCTCCCGGAATGTTCGAGACGAACGTGATGACCGCACCGAATTCGCCGAGTCCCGCCGAGAACGCCGTGATCGTGCCGGCGAGAATGCCGGGCAGCATCAGGGGCAGCGTGATGGTGAGAAAGCGATCGGCCGCACCTGCGCCGAGCGTGCGTGCGGCCTCCTCGAGGCCGGGATCCACGTTCTCGAGTGACAGGCGCAGCGCGCGAACCATGAGCGGAAAGGACATCACGGCGGTCGCCACGGCTGCGCCGTTGCTCGTGAAAACGAGTTCGATGCCGAAGCGGCTGTCGAGCCAGCCTCCGATCCATCCGCGCGTGCCGAAAATCAACAGCAACAGATATCCGACCACGACGGGCGGCAACACGAGGGGCAGATGCACGACGGCATCGACGAGGCTCCGGCCGAGGAAGCGACGGCGCGTGAGCAGCCACGCGACGGCGACACCCGAGGGCAGATTGAGCAGCACCGCGCGGCCGGAAACGGTCAGACTCAATGACAGCGCCGACGTCTCCGCGGGGCTCAGCCAGGCCATGGTCCCTCGAATCTACAGAGCGGTGCAGGGCGTCATGCGCTAGGCAGTATACTGGCCGGATACGTTTTTCAAGGATCGGTTAAATGGCCTACTATCGCGCCGTGGCGCACGCGGCGGGGTCCGCGGCTCCGCGGCGGATCGGCATCATCGTCGTCAATCTAGGCACACCCGATTCCCCGTCCTATCTCGCGGTCCGCCGCTACCTGGCCGAATTCCTCGGCGATCGTCGCGTCATCGATACCTCGCGCCTGTTCTGGCTGCCGCTGCTATACGGCGTGATCCTGCCGATTCGTCCGATCCGCACGACGCGCAACTACCGCAAGGTGTGGATGCAGGGGGGGTCGCCGCTCGCAGTCTATTCGCGCGCACTCACCGACAAGATCGCGGCCCGGCTGGCGGCGGATCTCGGCGACCGCGTGCGGGTCGAACTCGCGATGACGTACGGGAATCCGAGCATCGGCGCCGCGCTCGAGCGGCTCGCCGCAGAGAACGTGCGTCAGCTGCTCGTGTTGCCGCTCTATCCGCAATATTGTTCCTCGACGACGGGCTCGGTTTTCGATCGCGCCGCACAGGTGCTGAAGCGTTCACGCTGGCTGCCGGAGACGCGCTTCGTGAACGACTACTTCGACGATGCCGGCTACATCGAGGCGCTCGCACTGAAGATCGAGCGCTACTGGGACGCGATCGGCGAGCGCTCCCACTTGCTCTTCTCCTATCACGGCATCCCGGCCGTTTATGTCGCCGAGGGTGATCCCTATCAGTATCAGGCCGAGACCACCACACGGCTCGTGGCGCGCCGCCTGGGCCTCAAGCCGGCGGAATTCTCGCACTGTTATCAGTCGCGGTTCGGCTCCGTCGTCTGGCTCCAGCCCTACACGGAGGACAAATTGAAGGCGCTGCGCAAACGGGGCATCGACAAGCTGACCGTGGTGTCACCGTCGTTCGCGGTCGACTGCCTCGAAACCATCGAGGAAGTCGCGATGGAATACAAAGAGCAGTTTCTCGATCTCGGCGGCGAGCAATTCGGGCTCGTGCCCTGTCTCAACGATGACGACGCGCATGCCGAATTTCTCGCGGCGCTGCTGCGCAGGCATTTGCAAGGCTGGGTCTAAGAGTGCTAATTTTATGCCCATGGGACTGGATGTTTCCAAGCATGACGCTCTGCGGGCTCCGCAGGGCCTGCGGCTTTTGACCTTGCTGCTGCTGCGCCGCTAGGCGCACTCACCTAGGCGCTATCGGTCGGCGCTCTCAAGACCGAAAAAAACTAAAATCCTGTACAGTGTCAGTCGGCATCCGTGCCGTGAGCGAGACCCCTATGTTGCGTGAACCGGACAAGAAATATCGAGCCTTCACCCCGATCGACATACCCGACCGTACCTGGCCGAACGTGGCGTTAAAGGCGCCGCCCATCTGGTGCAGCGTCGATTTGCGCGATGGTAATCAGGCCCTGATCGAGCCCATGGACGCGGCACGCAAGCGCCGCATGTTCGAGATGCTCGTCAAGATCGGTTTCAAGGAAATCGAAGTCGGGTTTCCGGCCGCGTCGCAAATCGATTTCGATTTCGTTAGAGAAATCATTGAGTTACAGCTTATTCCTGATGACGTAACCATCCAGGTGCTCACGCAGGCGCGGCCGGAGCTCATTGCGCGCACCTACGAGTCCTTGGTTGGTGCGCGGCGCGTCATCGTGCATGTCTACAATTCGACCTCCGTGGCCCAGCGGCGCGTGGTATTCCGCACGGATCGCGCCGGTATCGTCGACATCGCGGTGCGCGGGGCCACTGCGGTGCGCGAGCATGCCGAACGCCAGCGCGATACCGACTGGGTGTTTCAATACAGCCCGGAAAGCTTCACGGGCACGGAGCTCGATTTCGCCGTTGAAATTTGCAATGCGGTCAATGCGGTATGGGAACCGACCCCGCAGGCCAAGTCGATCATGAACCTGCCGGCCACCGTGGAGATGGCCACACCCAATGTCTATGCGGATCAGATCGAGTGGTTCGGGCGTCACGTCGCGCGGCGCGACTCTTTGGTGCTGAGCGTGCATCCGCATAACGACCGCGGCACGGGCGTGGCGGCCGCAGAACTTGCCGTCATGGCGGGGGCGGAGCGAGTCGAGGGGACGCTGTTCGGCAACGGCGAGCGCACCGGCAATGTCGACATCGTGACACTCGCTTTGAACTTGTACACTCAAGGGATTGATCCGAAACTCGATTTTTCGAATATCAACGAGGCGGCTCGCTGCGCGGAAGCCTGCAATCAGCTTCCCATTCATCCGCGCCACCCCTACGTGGGTGACTTGGTGTTCACGGCCTTCTCGGGTTCGCATCAGGATGCCATCAAGAAGGGGCTTGCGGCGCGCACCGGCACGGAGATCTGGGACGTGCCTTACCTGCCGATCGATCCGTCGGATCTCGGCCGTTCCTATGATTCCATCATCCGGGTCAACAGCCAGTCCGGCAAGGGCGGCGTTGCCTACCTGCTCGAGCGGGACTATCAGCTCGTGATGCCGCGACGTCTGCAGATCGAGTTCTCGCAAGTCGTACAAAACGCTGCAGATATAACCGGTAAAGAACTGACTTCTAAAGAGTTGTGGGAGCTGTTTCAACGCGAATATCTGGCACCGCGGCGGCCTTTCGTGTATCGGTCGCATCAGCTCGCCGCGTCCACCGACGGCGCCGACACGGAGCGCCTGTCGTTGACCGTGGAACGGTTCGGCCGACTCGAGACGCTGCTCGGCGCAGGCTCGGGACCCATCGATGCCTGCGTGCATGCCATTGGTCTCGACTTCGATGTGCTCTCCTACGAGGAACATTCCCGCGGCAAGGGCAGTGCCGCTCTCGCCGTCTCGTTCATTGAAATCACGACTCGATCGCGTCGCACCTTGTTCGGGGCCGGCATGCACCCCAACATCATCACGGCGTCCCTGCTCGCCGTCGTGTCGGCCGTCAATCGCGCAATTGCGGCCGGGGCCTTGTCGGAAATCGCTGCGAATACAAGGACCGGCACTTAAGCAGTTGATTGCTCACGCAAATCAGTTATAGTGCGCGAGCTTGACGGGCCAAATGCCCATCGATCCTATTGATTGCAAGGGCTTTTTCTAACAATGAGTGAACGCGACGACGAACATTTCGATATCGACGATGAGTTTCTCGGCGAAGCGGAGGAATCTCAGGATTTCGAGCCGATCTTGGAACGTGCGGAACGCCGGCCAAAGCCGGCCCCGCCCGGCAAGCGGGGCAAGGCAGCCTGGAGCCGCGTCGAGGACGTGCTTGCGGAACGTCAGCTAGAGAAAGAACTGCGCGACATCTTCGAAGACGATTAGCCGGCCCATGAGCGTCGGTGTCGCGTCACACGAACCGGCCTTCGTCGTGCTCAAGTTCGGTGGCACGAGCGTGTCGAGCTCGCGCAACTGGCAGAACATCGTGCGCGTGTTGCGCGAACGCATCGCCAGCGGCGTTCGCCCGGTCGTCGTGCACTCGGCCCTCTCCGGCATCACGGACCGTCTCGAGACGCTGCTCAGCGCGGTCGTGCACGGACAGCATGCGCCGGTCTTGACCGGAATCGCGGCAGCGCACGAGCTGCTCGCCCGGGACCTTGGCATCGAACCCGACCCGCGTTTTGAAGGCTTGCTCGACGAGCTCACCCGCATCGCCACCGCGCTCGGCGCGGGTGCCACGGTCACCGACCGCGCGCGGGCCCGGGTCCTGGCCATGGGCGAACTGCTCGCCACCGCGCTCGGGGCAACCTACTTGAACGCCCAGGGCGTGCCCACGACCTGGGTCGATGCCCGGCAGGTGCTGCGCGCGGAACCGCGTGACAATGCCACCGCGAAAGCCGGGTTGTTGTCGGCGACCTGCGATTTCTCGCCGGACGGCGCGCTCCAGGCCGCTTGGGCGGCTCTACCCGGCGTGGTGCTCACGCAGGGCTTCATCGCGGCGAACGCCGCCGGCGACACGGTGCTGCTCGGCCGCGGCGGCTCGGACACCTCGGGCAGCTATTTCGCCGCGAAGCTCGAGGCGCGGCGGCTGGAAATCTGGACCGACGTGCCCGGCATGTTCAGCGCCAATCCCCGCGACGTGCCGAGCGCGCGGCTGCTGCGGGCGCTGCATTACGACGAGGCACAGGAGATTGCGAGCAACGGCGCGAAAGTGCTGCATCCGCGCTGCGTGCTGCCGGTGCGCCAGTACGGCATTCCGCTGCATGTCTACGCGACTCAGGCACCGGGGCTCGAAGGCACCGTGATCGGTGCGAGCGGTGCCGGCAGCGCCGCACGGGTCAAGGCCATCGCGATCAAGCGCGGCATCACGCTCGTGTCGATGGAAAGTCCGGGCATGTGGCACCAGGTCGGGTTCCTGGCCGACGCCTTCCAGGTGTTCAAGCAGGAGGGGCTTTCCGTCGATCTGATCTCGACCTCGGAGACCAACGTCACGGTGTCGCTCGACCCTGCGGCGAACACGCTCGATGCCGCGGCGCTCGGCCGCCTGACGGCGGCGCTCGGCAGACTGTGCCGCGTCGAATTGCTCGGACCTTGTGCCTCCTTGAGCCTGCTGGGCCACAACATCCGCGGGATCCTGCACGAGCTGGGCGGCGCGTTCGAACTGTTCGAGGATCAGAAAATCTATCTCGTGAGCCAGGCCGCCAACGACCTGAACTTCACCTTCGTGATCGACGAGGCACAGGGCGACCGGCTCGTGCGCCTGTTGCACGAGCGGCTGATCCAGCGCATCGGTGCGGACCAGGTGCTGGGTCCCACCTGGCAGGAATTGTTCACGCCGAAAACCGCTGCGCAGGCTGCCGCGCCCGAATGGTGGCAGATCGACGCCCGGCGCGATCAGCTGCTCGGCATCGCCGCGCGTGAGTCCGCGGCCTTCGTCTATGATGCGGCAACGCTCGATGCGGCCGTTGCGAGCCTCACGGGCGTGCGCTCGGTCGAGCGTTTCGCCTATGCGATGAAGGCGAACTGGCACGCCGACATCCTGCGGCGCTTTCACCGCGCCGGGCTCATGCTCGAGTGCGTCTCGCGCGGTGAGCTCGAGCATGCCTTCGCGTCGGTGCAAGGCCTCGATCCGCGCCGCGTGCTGTTCACGCCGAATTTTGCACCGCGCAGCGAGTACGAGTTCGCGCTCGTGAAGGGGGTGCACGTGACGCTCGACAACCTGTACCCGCTCGCCGCGTGGCCGGCGGTGTTCCGCGGCCGCGAGCTGTTCGTGCGCGTCGATCCGGGCTTCGGGCGCGGTCACCATCATCACGTGCGCACGGCCGGGTCCCAATCGAAGTTCGGCGTCCCCGTCGCCGAGCTCTCCGAACTCGCGCGACTGGCCGCGGCCGCGGGCGTGCGTGTGACCGGCCTGCACGCGCATGCGGGCAGCGGCATTTTCAACGTGGCGAACTGGACCGAGACCGGCGTGCTGCTCGCGCAGCTCGCGGCGGAGTTTCCCGACGTGCGGGTCCTGGACCTGGGCGGCGGCTTCGGCGTGCCCGAGCGCGCGGGCCATGCGGAGTTGGACTTGGGCGCGCTCGAGCGCGGCATCGCGGGGCTGCGCGAGCGCTTCCCGCGATTCCAGTACTGGATGGAGCCCGGACGCTATCTGGTCGCCAAGGCGGGCGTACTCGTCGCCCAGGTCACTCAGCTCAAGGGCAAGGGGGACCTTCAATATGTCGGGATCGCGACCGGCATGAACTCGCTGATCCGCCCCGCGCTCTACGGGTCGCACCACGAGATCGTGAACTTGACGCGCTGGGGTGAGCCCGCGACGGTGCGCGTCACGGTGGTGGGGCCCATCTGTGAGTCGGCCGACACGCTCGGCATCGATCGATGGCTGCCGCCGACACAGGAGGGCGATGTCTTGTTGCTGGGCAACTGTGGCGCGTATGGATATGCGATGGGGTCGAATTACAACCTGCGGCCGCCCGCCAGGGAGTTTCTGATCGACTCGTGAGGGCTGAACGGATCGACGCGTGATGGCTGAGCTGATCGACTCGCAAGGGCTGAACGGATCGACGCGCAATGGCTGAACGCCCGCCTTCGGCTGCCCGCCGGGAGCTTCAGAAGGGCCCGCCGGGTGCTTCAGAAGGGTGCGCAGGGAGCTTCAGAAGGGCCCGCCGGGTGCTTCAGTAGGGTGCGCCGGGAGCTTCAGAACGGATAGGCGATGCCCGTGAACGCGGCGACGCCGTTGCTGCCGTAGCCGATGTCGACATAGCCCACGACCGAGGGGCGTGCGATTCCGCGGAACCCGATGCCGTAGACCTGATGCAATTGCTCGAGCGGGAACGTGCTGTTGCGCGCAAACACCCGGCCCAAGTCGACGAACGGCGCGACTTCGATCTCGACATGCGTTGAGATCGCGTCGAAGTCGAGGACCCGGCGACGGATCTCGATGGTCGAGGAGAAATAATCCCGATCGTAGTAGCGGCCTTCGCCGTAGCCGCGCAGCGGCTGTTGGCCGCCGATCGTGCTGTCGCCGCCGCCGACGCTGCTCAACGCCCAGAACGGCACGCGGTCGGAAGAGAGCAGATAGCGCAGGGCCATATGCGTGGCCACGATCGTCTCGGGCGTCACGGGCCAGAAGGCCCGGCCGTCCACGCCGGCCTCGCTGTACATGGAATCGTTGAACGCTCCGTGCCGGCTCGCGACCCCGCCGTAGGCGACCCACTTGGCGCCAGCGCTCGGGATCGTGATGTCGTTGCGCGAGTCGTACACGACTGACAGGCGATTGAGCAGCTGATCGTTGGTGCCCACTCCGAGGATGTTGCCGAAACGGCTCTGCAGCGCGGCGACGCCGGCGAGGCTGCCCGGCAGCACGTCCACGACGCGCTCGCGCAGCGTGTACTGCATCTGCCACGCGTGCGTGAGATTGTAGCCGATCGATGCCTGCGCGCGCCCTTCCTGGCTCGTGTAATCGGTCTCGTCGATCTTCGGCGTTTCATTGCCGATCCCGTAGAACCGCGGCGTGCCGTCGCGCGTGTCGAGCAGCGTGCCGGTGATCGACCAGGGACCGTTGCGCAGCCGGCCGCTGTCGAACTCGTAATCGACCGACCGCTGCACGTGCTCGTAATAATACGCGACCACGGACCACTGCACGTCCTGGGACGGATAGTCGAAGAGCCGAAAGTGCGCGCCGGGGCCGAAGGATGGGTTGTAGACGAGATCGGGCGCCAGGATGCGCGTGATCTGCTGCTGATCGTTGGTGTGAATCCAGGTGGGAATCACGCCGACGGTCGTGCCGCTGTTGGGATCCACGCCGATCAAAGGCACCGGGATGAACGGCCATGACGATACGTCGTACCAGCGGGACTTGCCCGCATTCGGCGGCTGCGGGCCGGGCGTGTCGAGCACGGGCTGTGGCGGCGGCGTGTCGTCGACGCCAGGATCGGCGTCGAGCGCGGGCAGTGCGCGCACCGCGCCGCCGAGCATCAGAGCGGCAACGGCAACCGTCGCCGTGTGGCGGCGGGATCTTCGAGGACGTCCGGGTGGCGTCACCGGGACTCTTCTGAGTGAAACCGCATCTGCCGATGTAACCTCGTGCCTTCCGCCCATTGCCAGGAGATCAACGCCGGAATCCCGCAGCCGACCTCGCGCAGGCGCTTGGCCATCGACACGGCCAAGGCGGACTGTGCATCGATGCCGAAGGCCTGGCCGAACACGACCAGGCCTGCCTCCTGCACGCCGATGCCGCCCGGCACCGCGAACGCGAGATGCCGCACCGCCTGGACCATGCTTTCCAGCACGACCGCGCCAGCGACCGGCACGGGATGTCCGAACAGGCGCAGTGCGAACCAGATTTCGAAGCTGCCCGAGACCAGGGCGAGGAATTGTAGCGCGCCGGCGATCGTGAAACGCCCGGTACGATGCAGCGATGCGCGCAGTTCCAGATCGAGCGCTGCCGTGTCCTCCTGCTTCACGCTGTCGCCGAGCAGCGGCCGCAGGACTCGGCGCAAGCGATCCGCGACCGAGCCGTAGCGCAGCAGCCACAGCGTCACGGCCGGCACCGGCAGGCTCAGCAGAAACGCGACGGCCACGCGCCGATAGGCGGCCGCGGACCCGGAAGATTCGGCCATGAGGACGAGACCGAGCCCGATGAACAGGTAGACGACGAGCAGCGTCAGCACGATCTCGACGATCACGCTCGCGGCGACCGGCGCTGCCGCGAGGCCGCGCCATCGCATCAGGCGCACGCCGACGAGGCTGCCGCCGACGCTCGCGACCGGGAGCAGGCGATCGACCGCATCGCGCACCAGGGTCACCCAGAATACGTAGCCGAATCCGGCGCGACCGGCGGGGTCGACCGGCGCCAGCAGCGTGAGCCAACACAGGGCATACAACGCATAGAACGAGCCCCGATACGGCACGAGCCACAGCAGCTTCCAGCCGCCGGACTCGAGCGTGCGTACGATGGCCGCAAAGTCGGCGCGCACGAACAGGATCACGAGCAGCGCAAACCCGAGCACGCCGCCGATGTAGGCGGCCTTCTTCACGGGAGCCGATGCATCGTGCCGTCGGGGTTCACGGTGAATTCGTCGCCGCGCCAGGTCACGCGCGAGGTGAACAGGCTCCGACACCAGACCCAGCACAAGAGCACGTCGCGGACCGGCAGCAGCCAGAGGTCGGCGAGCAGCGAGCGCTCGCCTTGCAGGCGGTGCACGAAGTGCAGCATCAAGCGTGCGACGACGGTCGCACAGAACAGGGCCCACGCCGCCAAAGAGATCGAGGGTTGGGCAGCCGCGCAGGCGATGCCGATCACGGCGAGCGGCAGGCTGAAAGTCAAGAAGATGCCGCGCAAGCTCATCGGGCGCAGCGCCCGCAGCGTGCGCATCCAGCGCAACTCGTGGCGCGTCACCGCGGTCAGATCGCGTTCGTGGTGCTCGGCCTTGACCATGTAGCGCGACAGCACGATTTTCAGGCCGAGCGCACGCACGAGCGTACCGAGCCGGTGGTCATCGGCGAGATGATCGACGAGGGCGCGAAATCCGCCGACGGCCTCGAGCGTGCCGCGGCGGATGCAGCAGGTCTGACCCGACACATAGCCCTCGTGACCGAACAGCCACGCGAGGATCACGGTCGGCAGGTACCATTCGTTGATGTACATTGCGCCGAGCCGCGACCAGACCAGGCGCGTGGGGACGCCGCGGTACAAACAGGTCACGACCCCCACCGCGGGATCGAGCAGGGGCGCGGCGACCGCCTCGAGATAACCGGGTCCCACGTAGGAATCGCTGTCGGACATCACCAACCAGTCGTGGCGCGCGTGCGGCAGCATGTTCATGAGGTTGCTGATCTTCCCGTTGCTGCCATGGACGCGCGCATCGACCACGGTGAGTATCTTGACGGCTGGGAACTCGCGCACGAGCCGGTCGATCACGGCCCGCGCCGGGTCCTCGGGATCAGTCACCCCAAAGACGATTTCGAACTCCGGATAATCCTGGACGCAGAAGGACCGCAAATGCTCGTAGAGTCCCGGCTCGGCGCCGCGCAGCGGCTTCAAAACCGATATTGGCGGCCGCAAAGGCATCGCGACGCGCTTTCCGGGCATGCGCCACACGAGCACGGCGATCACGGTCAGGACTTCGTAAACCGCGGCAATGCTCAAGATCACGAACGCGACGATGGTCGCGAGTGACGGTGTCGAGGACATCGGCAGCTCCGCGTTCACGTTCGACCGCCCCGCGCCCCAGGGTCCGCCGGCCCGGACCCGTGAGGTCAGGCGCCGTGGGCCCGCAGGAAACGGAAGAACTCGACGCCTTCGCGCAGGCGGCGGGTCAGCATGTCCCAGCTCGTCAGCATCTCGCGCACGATTTCCCAGATCTTGCCCGGACGAAAATAGAAGCGCTTGTAGAACGTTTCCATGCTGTGGAAGATCTCTTCCTTCGACAGATGCGGATAGCTGATGGCCGCGAGTTGGACACCCTTTTCATTGACCAGGTTCACGGCGTCGTTCTCCTCGAGCCAGCCGCTGTCGACGGCCTGCCGGTAGAGGGTCGTGCCCGGATACGGTGCGGCCAGGGACACCTGGATGGTGTGCGGATTGATCTCCTTGGCGAACTGGATGGTTTTTTGGATCGTCTCGGTGGTTTCACCGGGCAGACCTAAGATGAAAGTCCCGTGGATGAGAATGCCGAGTTTGCGGCAGTCCGCGGTGAACCGCCGGGCGATGTCGGTGCGCAGGCCCTTCTTGATGTTGAGCAGAATCTGATCGTCGCCGGATTCGTAGCCGACGAGCAGCAGCCGCAGGCCGTTGTCCTTCATGACCCGCAGGGTCTTGTAAGGGACGTTTGCCTTGGCGTTGCAGCTCCAGGTGACGCCGAGTTCGCCGAGCCCCCGCGCAATGGCCTCGACGCGCGGCAGCGCGGCGGAATCCGTGAAAGTGTCGTCGTCGAACATGATCTCCTTGACGTCGGGCATGTTCTCCTTGATCCAGCGAACCTCCGCGAGCACGTTGTCGACCGAGCGGACCCGATAGCGGTGCCCGCCCACCGTCTGCGGCCACAGGCAGAACGTGCATTTCGAGCGGCAGCCGCGCCCCGTGTAGAGGCTCACGTAGGGATGCTTCAGATAGCCGATGAAATAGTTCTCGATCTTGAGATCGCGCTTGTAGACCGGGGCGACGAACGGCAGTTCATCCATGTTCTCCAAGATCGCGCGCGGCGGGTTGTGGACGATACGGCCATCCGGTGCGCGATAGGACAGTCCCTTGACCTGCTCGAGCGCCATGCCGTCGGCGACTTCCTTGCAGGTGAAGTCGAACTCCTCGCGGCACACGAAATCGATGGCCATGGTAGCTTTCAGACAGCCCTCGGGATCGACCATGGTCTTCGCACCCACGAGGCCGACGGTTGCGGCCGGATTGTCTTGTTTGATCAGCTCGGCGAACTTGGCGTCCGTCGGAAACGACGGCGTGCTCGTATGCATGATCACGAGATCGAAGCCACGGGCGATCTGCCTCGCCTGGTCGACCGACAATTCATCCGCGGGTGCGTCCACCACGCGGGAGCCGGGCACGAGGGCGGCCGGCTGCGCGAGCCAGGTCGGATACCAGAAGGACTTGACCTCGCGTTTGGCCTGGTAGCGCGAGCCCGCGCCGCCGTCGAATCCATCGAACGAAGGGGCCTGGAGGAACAAGGTCTTCAACGTAGTCATGGTCTCAGTCTTCAACGCAGTCATGGTCTCAGTATGACCGGAACGGTGCCGTTTTAGCAAAGCGTGTTGCCGTCGATCCTGAAGCCGAGTGATCAGTGGGACGGGTGGGCGAGGCCCATCTGGATGATCGCGTCCGCCGCGACCGGCTCGGCGCTGCCGGGTGCGAAGGTCGGAAAGCCGTCGAGCTGTGCCGGGGTGAAATCGAGGATCTCGAGCTCGCTGCCGAGCAGCACCATCGCCTCGACCGGGACTGCAATCGGCCGGCCTCCCCAACCCCACAGGCCGCCGTACTTCACCACGACGTCGAGCGCGCCGTCGCGCCGGCGCACGACGCCCGACACGGTCCCGAGCACATTGCGGCTCTCGACGGGTTCGAGCACCCGCCGGCCCTTGAGCTCGCCCACGCGCACGGGCTGCGGGAAGCGGCGCGCGGCGAAGGTCGCGAGCGCCTCGCCCGGCGGCGCCGGCTGCTGCGCGTGCGGCGCCGCGGCCGCAAACAGCAGCGCCGCAGCTGCAAGCAGCAGCGCCGCGGGCGCAAACCGCAGCGCCGCGGGCGCAAACCGCAGAGCCAGAGAGCCGGCCCGCGTCATTGGATCATCCCCGCGCGCACGTCCGCGTGCGAAATCAAGTGAATCGGCACGGCCTTGACGTTCCAGATGTCCTTGCAATACTCGCGAATCGTGCGATCCGAGGAGAACAGGCCCGATCGGGCGGTATTCAATATCGACATGCGCGTCCACCGCTCCTTGTCGCGGAACGCCGCGGTCACGCGCGACTGGCATTCGATGTAGGACTGAAAGTCGGCGAGCAGCATGTAGGGGTCATGGTTGAGCAGCCCGTCGATGAGCGGTTTGAACAGGTCACTGTCGCCGCGGGAGAAGAAGCCGCTGCGGATCAGGTCGATCACGTCGCGCAGCTGCTGGTTGCTCTCGTAGTAATCCATCGGCCGGTAACCGTGCGCCTTCAGGGCGTACACCTCGGGGGTCGAGAGCCCGAACAGGAAAAAATTGTCGGCTCCCACCTGATCGCGGATCTCGATGTTGGCCCCGTCCAGCGTGCCGATCGTGAGGGCCCCGTTCATGCAGAACTTCATGTTGCCCGTGCCCGAGGCCTCCTTGCCCGCCGTCGAGATCTGTTCCGAGAGGTCCGCGGCCGGATAGATCCGCTGGCCGTTGGTCACGTCGAAGTTCGGCAGGAACACGACCTTGAGCCGGTCGCGCACGGCCGGATCGCGTTCGATCACGTCGCCGACCGCCGTGATGAGCTTGATCATGAGCTTGGCGGCGCGATAGGCCGGCGCCGCCTTGCCGCCGAAGACGAAGGTGCGCGGCTCGACGTTCGGCAGGGAGCCGGACTTGATGCCGTGATACAGCGCCACGATGTGCAGCACCTTCAGGTGCTGGCGCTTGTATTCATGGATGCGCTTGACCAGCACGTCGAACATCGTGTCCGGATCGATCACGAGGCCCGTGTCGCGCAGCGCCAGCGCGGCGAACTCGCGCTTGTTGTCGTGCTTGATGCGCGCCCAGCGGGCGCGAAACCCGGCATCGTCGGCGAGCGGCTCGAGCTGTTTCAGCTGCGAAAGGTCGGTGATCCATCCCGAGCCGATGTGCTCCGTGATCAGCGCGGACAACTGCGGGTTGCTCTGCACCATCCAGCGTCGCGGCGTCACGCCGTTGGTCTTGTTGCTGAACTTCTCGGGCCACAGCTCGTAGAAGTCCTTGAGCAGGTCCGTCTTCAGCAGTTCCGAGTGCAGCCCCGCGACACCGTTGATGGCGTGGCTGCCGACGCAGGCGAGATGCGCCATGCGCACGTAGCGTTCGCCGGACTCGTCGATCAGCGAGAGGCGCGCGATCCGGCTGTCGTCGCCGAGGAAGCGGATCCGCACCATGTCGAGGAACCGCGCGTTGATCTCGTAGATGATTTCCAGGTGCCGCGGCAGCACGCGCGCGAACACCGCGAGCGGCCAGCGTTCGAGCGCCTCGGGCAGCAGCGTGTGGTTGGTGTAGGCGAAGGTCTTGCACGTGACCTCCCAGGCCGTGTCCCACTCGATCAGGGACTCGTCGACCAGCAGGCGCATGAGTTCGGCGATCGCGATCGAGGGGTGCGTGTCGTTCAGCTGCACCGCGAACTTCTCATGGAACTGCGTGACCGGCCGCTTCTGCACGCCCAGGATGCGCAGCATGTCCTGCAGGGAACAAGACACGAAGAAATACTGCTGCTCGAGCCGCAGCTCCTTGCCGCGCAGCTGCTCATCGTTGGGGTAGAGCACCTTGCTCAGATTCTCCGAGCTCACCTTCTGGTGGACTGCGCCGTAGTAATCGCCGCTGTTGAAAATCTCGAAGTCGAAGGATTCGGGCGCCTCGGCCTTCCACAGGCGCAGCGTGTTCGCGGTGTTCGTGTGGTAGCCGAGGATCGGGGTGTCGTACGGCACGCCGCTCACGATCTTGTGCGGCACCCAGCGCACGCGCGCGCGGTGCTGGTCGTCGCTGTAATGCTCGACCGTGCCGCCGAGCTTGACCTCGACGGCCCACTCCGGCCGAACGAGCTCCCAGGGGTTGCCGAAGCGCAGCCACTTGTCGGTCTTCTCCACCTGCCAGCCGTCGACGATCTCCTGGTGAAAAATGCCGAACTCGTAGCGGATGCCGTAGCCGACCGAGGGGATCTCGAGCGTGGCCAGGGAGTCGATGAAGCAGGCGGCGAGGCGCCCCAAGCCGCCGTTGCCGAGCCCGGGCTCCTCCTCCTGGCTGACGAGGTCGTCGAAGGTCAGGCCGAGTTCGTTGATCGAGTCCCTGACGCGCTGGAAGATGCCGAGATTGATCAGGTTGTTCACGAGGTGCGGACCCATGAGAAATTCCGCCGACATGTAGGCGACCGTGCGCGAGCTGTCACGCGTGTAGGCGCTGGCCGTGCTGATCCAGCGATGCAGCATGCGGTCGCGCACGGCGTAGGCGAGCGCCATGTAATAATCCTTGATCGTCGCAAGGCCGGGGAACTTGCCCTGCATGTAGAACAAGTCGTCGAGGAACGCGTTCTTGAGCGCTTCCTTGCCGAGCGCGGTGCGATCGTCCTCGACGATCGGGTGCTCGGGCTGCAGGCTGGTCTCCAAGGCCATGGTTCAGGTCTCCGCTCGAGCTGCGAGCCCGGGTGGGCCGGGCGCCCGTTCTGTGAGGCTGCTACGTTTCATCGTGCCACTCGAATCCGTCGCGGCCGATCAGCGCGCTCGAGGCGGCGGGACCCCAGCTTCCGGCCATGTAGCTCTTGGGCCGTTCGTCGAATTCGCGCCAGCCCGCGATGATCGGGTCGATCCAGCGCCACGCGGCGTCCAACTCGTCGCGGCGCATGAACAGCGTCAGGTTGCCCTTCACGGTGTCCATGAGCAGCCGCTCGTAGGCATCGAGGCTGCGCGTCTTGAACGTCTCGCCGAGATCGAGCGCGAGGTTCACGGGCTTCAAGCGCATGCCCTCGCCGGGATTCTTGGCGAGAATCGTCAGCGTGATGCTCTCGTCGGGCTGAAGCCGGATGACGAGCAGATTCGCCGCTTCCGTGGTCGCCGCCTTGTCGAAGATCGGGTGCGGCACGTCGTCGAAGGTGACCACGAGCTCGGTGATCCGGTCCTGCAGCCGCTTGCCGGTGCGCAGATAGAAGGGCACGCCCGCCCAGCGCCAGGTGTCGATCTCCGCCTTGAGCGCGACGAACGTTTCCGTAGTGCTCTCGGGCGAGATGTCGGCCTCCTCGAGGTAGCCCGGCACCGGCTTGCCGTGCACCGAGCCCGCCCGATACTGGCCGCGCACGGTCTTGACGAGCACGTCGCGATCGCGCAGCGGGCGCAGCGCGCGCAGCACCTTGAGCTTCTCGTCGCGGACCGCGTCCGGATCGCTGCTCGTGGGCGGCTCCATCGCCATGATGCACAGCAGCTGGAGCAGATGGTTTTGCACCATGTCGCGCAGCGCGCCGGTCGCATCGTAGAACTGGCCGCGGCGCTCCACGCCGAGCTCCTCGGCGACCGTGATCTGCACGTGGCGGATCAGTCCGCGCCGCCAGAGCGGCTCGAACAGCGCGTTGCCGAAGCGCAGCGCCATCAGGTTCTGCACGGCCTCCTTGCCGAGGTAGTGATCGATGCGGTAGATCTGCTGCTCCGTGAAGATCGCGCCGACCTGCTCGTTGATGAGGTGGGCCGAGGCCACGTCGTTGCCGAGCGGCTTCTCGAGCACCACCCGCGACAGCGGCGTCACGACACCGGCCCGCGCGAGCTGCTGCGTGATCATTGCGAACAGCGTCGAGGCGGTCGAATAGAAAAACACGCGTACGATCTGCTCGCGTCCCTGCAGCGCCGCGGCGAGCGTCTCGTAGTCGGCGGCGTCTCCGGCGTCGATCTTCACGTAGCCGAGCAGCCTCGAGAACCCCCGCCAGTGCGGTTCGTCGAACTCCGTGCCGAGGAATTCGCGGCAGGCCGTCTCTGCCTGGTGCGCGTAGTCCTGCACACCGAGAGCCGAGCGCGCGATCCCCACGATGCGTGATTCCTCCGACACCTGTCCCGCGGCGTAGCGCCGGTACAGGGCCGGCAGCAACTTGCGCGTCACGAGGTCGCCGGTGCCACCAAACAGCAACATATCAAACGTAGGAAGTATCGCCACCTTCGATCCGGATCCCTCTCGAGTTTTGCGGGTGAAAGGTTAGCACCTGGCGCCGGGTTCTTGTAAGCCGTGCGCCTATGGCACAATGCCGCCATGCCCAAGTCTCAAACCGGGGCCGATCCCCGCGTATGCGCCATCACGGAGCGCATCGTTGTGCGCAGCCGCCCCACCCGGGCGGCTTATCTTGCGCGCATGGAGGCGGCCCGGCACCGGGGCAGCGCCCGCGGCGGATTGTCCTGCACCAATCTTGCGCACGGTTTTGCCGCATCGGGAGCCGAGGACAAGGATGCCCTGAGGCGTCTGCAATGGGCGAACATCGCGATCGTGTCGTCGTACAACGACATGCTGTCCGCGCATCAGCCGCTCGAGCGCTATCCGGCGCTGATCAAGCGCGCCGCGCGTGAGGCCGGTGCCATCGCTCAATTCGCCGGCGGCGTGCCCGCCATGTGCGACGGCGTCACCCAGGGTCAGCCCGGCATGGAGCTGTCGCTGTTCAGCCGCGACGTCATCGCGATGGCGACCGCCGTTGCGCTCTCCCACAACATGTTCGATGCCGCGCTGTGTCTCGGGGTCTGCGACAAGATCGTGCCCGGACTGCTCATGGGCGCACTCGCCTTCGGACACCTTCCGGTGGTGTTCGTGCCGGGCGGACCCATGCCTTCCGGTCTGCCCAACAAGGAGAAGGCGCGCATCCGCCAGCTCTACGCGGAGGGCAAAGTCGGGCGCGATGAGCTGCTCGATTCCGAGGCGGCGAGTTACCACACCGCCGGCACCTGCACGTTCTACGGCACGGCCAACAGCAATCAGATGCTCATGGAGGTCATGGGACTGCACGTTCCCGGTGCCGCCTTCGTGCCGCCGAACACGCCGCTGCGCGACGCGCTGACTGCCCACGCGACGCTGCGCGCCGCGGCCTCGACCGCGCTCGGTGCCGGCTATCTGCCGCTCGCCGGCATCATCGACGAGCGGGCGATCGTGAACGGCGTGGTCGGATTGCTGTCCACCGGCGGGTCGACCAATCACACGATGCATCTCGTGGCGATGGCGGCCTGCGCAGGCATCGCGATCACCTGGGACGATTTCAGCGACCTGTCGGCGATCGTGCCGCTGCTCACGCGGATTTATCCAAACGGCAGCGCCGACGTGAACCGCTTCCACGTGGCCGGTGGCACCGGATTTCTGATCCGGGAACTGCTCGATGCAGGTTTTCTGCACGAGGACGTCGGCACCGTCATGGGACGGGGTTTGCGCGCCTACGCGTCCGAGCCCTGGCTCGACGCAGGGCATCTTGCCTGGCGCGCGCCGCCGGCGACCAGCGGCGATCTTAGCGTGCTGCGGCCCGCGAGCAATCCGTTCAGCACGCACGGCGGGCTGCGTCTGCTCACCGGCAATCTTGGCCGGGCGGTCATCAAGACCTCCGCGCTGCAGGCCGAACATCACGTGATCGAAGCGCCGGCGGTGGTGTTCGACGGCCAGGAACAGGTCATCGCGGCCTTCAAGCGCGGCAGCCTCGACCGCGACTGCGTCGCCGTCGTGCGCTTCCAGGGGCCGCGCGCGAATGGGATGCCCGAGCTGCACCAGCTGACGCCGTCGCTCGCGTCCCTGCTGAGCCGGGGCTTTCGCGTCGCGCTGGTCACGGACGGGCGCATGTCGGGGGCGTCGGGCAGCGTGCCGGCGGCCATTCACGTCACGCCCGAAGTCGTGGGTGGCGGACCGCTCGGGCGCGTGCGCGACGGCGACCTGATCCGGCTCGACTGCCACACCGGCGTGCTCGAAGCGAAGGTGCCGCTCGAGATCTGGGAACGCCGCGAGTGCGCGGTTCTCGGACATGTCGATAACGAGCACGGCACCGGGCGCGAGCTGTTTGCAAACTTTCGCCGGTCCGCGGGCGATGCCGAAGCCGGCGCCATGGTCGTCGGCTAGGCTCCGAAGGATCGCGGCCGTGAAAATCGAGGACATCGTTGCGTTGTGTCCCGTCATCCCGGTGCTGACGGTCGAGGAACTTGCGCACGCAGTGCCGCTGGCGCGGGCGCTGTGCGCGGGCGGTTTGCGCGTATTGGAAATCACGCTGCGCACGCCGGTCGCGCTGGCGGCCATCGAGGCCATGCGCGGCGCCGTGCCGGAGGCGCTCGTGGGCGTGGGTACGCTCACGCGCCCGGTCGATTTCGCGGCCGCGGACCGCGTCGGTGCGCAGTTCGGCGTGACCCCGGGGCTCACCCCCGAACTCGCGGCGGCGGCGCGCGGGGCGCGTTTTCCGCTGCTGCCGGGCGTCATGACGCCGTCCGAGCTCATCGCGGCGCGGCTCGCGGGTTTTCGCGCCGTTAAGCTGTTTCCGGCCAGCCAAGCGGGCGGAATCGGCATGCTCAAAGCCCTCGGTGCACCGTTTCCGGACGTCGTGTTCTGTCCGACGGGCGGCATCACGCGCGCATCGGCGCCCGATTTTCTCGCGCTTCCCAACGTCGCCTGTGTCGGGGGCTCGTGGTTCACGCCGCGCGGGCTGCTCGAGGCGGGCGACTGGGCGGGCATCGAAGCGCTCGCACGCGATGCCGCGGGGCTGCGCCGACAGGCCTGAGGATTGCAACGCCGCCAGGCCTGGCAATCAACGCTGTCAAGCCCGGCAA
>Ga0116229_10004775_pt1 | contig 22194 bp, 22 predicted proteins | sample S1TSphgellanicum_3_FD_87313 | JGI IMG/M metagenome (GOLD analysis project Ga0116229, IMG submission 87313) | Host-associated microbial communities from peat moss isolated from Minnesota, USA - S1T2_Fc - Sphagnum magellanicum MG | ecosystem: Host-associated > Plants > Peat moss > Unclassified...
TGGAGGTGAAGGAAGAAGAAAGAGCGCGGAGAAAGACTTAAGCCAAAAAAATGAATAGGGGATATTAAAGGGGTATGGGAAGAAGTGGGTTAGGGGTTTGGGTACCAACGGTTGTTTGAAAGAAAAGATTTTTTTAAAAACCAAAAACATTAACCAAACGTTGTTGAAATAACACACCAGTGCATTATGCACGGGGTTCACACTAGTATAGGATTAAATCGAGGTGCTATTGGGAACACATTGGGAACTTGATGGGAACCCATTGAGAACTTGAAGGGAATATAGAGGGAACATGTTGGGAACAAAAGAAAAATGGAATAAACCCTCCCCCCCCCCCACCCCAACCTAAAACTTAAAAGGAAAATAAATCAAGGCACCTTGAGTGCATGCTTCAGCCTACCCATTGGCTGCATGTATTTTTGGTTTCCATAACTGTTGGTCACCTTTTTTGGCCTGGGCTAATTAGTGGCAAGGGCAGAGATTGAATAAGGAAGAAAAACACAAAAAAACTACTCCCCCCCCCCCGGCCAAGGCCCCCACAGAAAGAAGAAAAAGCCAGGGCCACTCTGAGGGCTTGACCCGGTGTAAAACCCTATCAGCTTTTACAATCTTGCTTGCTATAACTCCATTTGAGCTGATGAGCTTTGATTCAGAGGTACCCAATCTGCCCGCCCCACCACACAAAAAGAGAAAAAGAAAATTGTTGAAAAGAATTTTTTCTGAAGGGTGGTACAAGGACGTGCAGATTTTACTATGATCTAGACTGGTGTTCATTTGAGCGAGCTTGTTGAGCTTTTTCACTACAATAGATGATGTCTCCTCAGACAAAATGCCGTTCCAGCTTGTGTCATGAATATATTATTACTATTGTTGCAGTGATGATCAAGATCAGTATTTAAAAATACGTACATGGTAATATTATGAGGAATTTGTTGTAGAACTTAACTTTTTCATGTTGCCTCTTGACTAGAACACCAGCAGCTGAGATACTCTTTTGATTTGTTTTCCCCTCCAGATTTGCAGTCTGGGGAATTGAGATCATCACCAGCAGGTTTCTATCAGAGATTCTAGTGGATCTTGTAATACAAGTGAGAGCTGAGCACTAGAGTGAGAACTGAGCACCAGAATTGGTTGGTTGGTTTGTTTGGTTGTTTTCATGGTGAGGGCATGTTACACTTAGTAGGAGGATCTTTGGTGTTGTTTTAAGGAGGTAACAATCAGAGCAACCTGGCTGCAGTTTGTATAGCACACAAGAATTATGATGATGCTAGTGGTGATCGTGAGTTTGGCAGTTTTTGCATGCAGAGGACTAGTGCTAGCCCTACCCTTTCCTGCACCTGATTTCAACAACTGTAATAACTACCAAGGATGTTGCCCAGCTCCCTATAATGGGACGATCAGCGAGAAGCTCTATGTCTTTGATAGAAAGCTTCCCATGGCGTACCAGGCCAGCTGCTTACCTCTTGGACGATGCTTACATTGCCAAGTATCAAAGGGCATACCGGCTTCTGAAAGCAATACCAGACTCAGATCCGCGATCATGGAAGAATCAAGCTAAACTCCATTGTGCGTATTGCAACGTAGCTTTCAACTTTGATGTCTTGAAGAGTAGCGGTAGGAGTAGTACAATGAGAGGTTTGAGGTTCACTATGGGTGGATGTTTTTCCCATGGCATCGATTCTTCCTCTACTTTCACGAGCGCATACTGGCAAAGCTTTTGGGCGACGACGACACATTTGCTTTACCTTTTTGGAATTGGGATAATCAATCACCGGATCCACCACTTGCGGATGTGATCCCTCTTGCATTTGCGAATCCCATGTACGACAACAAAGTTCCTTCATCATTGTATGATGAGAGGCGAAGCCGATGCACAAAATGGCCGAATCTGATCGACCTTCAAGTGGCGTTGGAGTGTGCAAACCAAACCCTACAACTCCAAACTTCTTTGCGGCAATGGAACAACCGTCTCATGTACAATCAACTCGTCACGGCTGCACCCATCAGTCGTCTGTTCTTCGGAGAGTCCTACCTGCTGGGAAGTGCGCCTGGCAGAGGAGCAGGAACTGTGGCTCTGTACATCTATGGACTTCAAACCCTAATGCAACCATCCCGTTTACTGACATGGGTGATTTGCAGTATGCTGCATTGGATCCCCTCTTCTAGGCACATCATGGCAACATCGATCGCTTGTGGGAGGTTTGGAAGTCGTTGCCAGGAGGCAGTCGCAAGGACCTCAGCCAAGCTGATTTCCTCAACACACAATTCCTGTTTTATGACGAAAATGCCGCTTTGGTGAAGGTCCAAATCTCACAAGCGTTGAACATCAACAACTTCAGGTCAGGACTCCAAATACTCCCATCACTTTCAGCTCTCTTTGTTCCCACCTTCTCTTGGTGAAAAAAACAAGCAGCTAAAAGTACGAGTGTAGGAGAAGGTTTCCGATATAGAGGGCCAGCCTCTTGCACCCTTTTACACCTTGGTGCTGTTCTTATGTCACCTCGTTCTGTTCGTGTGCTGCTCTAAACACCTACACTACTTGCACATGGAAAACCACACACATGGTAAGCTTCAGCACTTAGACTTACCTCATTACCTTGGGCTAACCCCAACCTCTAAATGGGTGGGACTAATACCCACTGTGGACTTCCCAAGTGATCCAAGCCTTGTCAGTTGGGATTACCATTTCTCATGTTCCAGCCTAACCATAGACTTCACCTAGTTCAAGGACTTAGTGCACCAGGGCATTGGCCCTGAGCCCCCTTCCTTGAACCCTCATTCACCAGCACCTATGCGGCTCACAAATATGTCAAATCGAGAATTGAACCCAACCCAACACTTAGACTCATAACCCAAGTCTGCCATAGGGGCTGCCCCATGGTGGTCTGAACTTGGTCCCTAACTAGGCAAACCCCCACACTAGAGGGTTCGCCTAGAAGGGCATGTCATTCTCCCCCACTTTAGAGATGTCAATGTCCATGTTGACGTTTTTTCGAGGTGATCGCCCTAGGTGCTTCTGCCCTCTTTTCTCTTGACCCCATCTCGAATTAATTACTTCTTAATCAAAATAACCCATTCACAATGTGTCTTTGTGTTCTCAACATTGGAGGTTTTCCTAGTTGTGTTCTCGTTTTCACCCAATGTACTAACTTACCGTCTTCCATCAAAATTTTCCTTGTTCGACCATCATTTCTTTTTATCTCTGAAATTCATTTTGAGTTTTCAATTTAGGAGTTTTGATCACCACCCTGGACGAAGGTTGCAAACAATGTTGGACCGGGCTCTATGGTCCAAATCCCCTTTACCCAACTAGGACATGAGTTGCAAGTTCATGCGCAAGAAGTTTGACTTCTCCACTTAATGAGATGCCATTTTTTTCACATGCACCACCACCTCAATTTCACCTAATGGGGCCTTGAAGTTTTTTGATTTGAGTTGAATTCCAAGTCCATTTTTGTTGGTTACCATTTCCTCGACTATCCCAGCCACTAGCTCCCCATGAACCTTAACCTTTTCGCACCTGACCACACTCACAAAAACCTTTAACCCTCGTTAATGAATAGTTAATTTTGTGGGTGTTTTCCCCCATTTTAGAGGTTGATGTCCTCATCAACATTTAGGCTGCCTACAAGAGGGTTTTTCTTTTTCTTTCGAATCTTCTTCACTCTAAATTTGTGACCCCTTTCCTACTCAAACTTGTTTATCATTTCTGGCAAATAGTCTAATTGAACAAGCTTCATCCATATTGCTTCCTTGCGATGGCAACCCTGATATTTCACTAGATATTCCTTGCCTCTAAGGTGTGTTTGCCTTGCATGGAATATGCCTTTGATTTTAACAATTGGCTTGGGTTCAATGGCATCCACTTTTGGTTACAGCTTTTGTTTCCGGTTTTGCCTTTGATCATGAATTTGAATTTTGAAACATGAAATGTTAAATGTGCCACAAAATTAATTGACAATTTTAGGGTGTACACGTTGAGATGTGGCTTATGCAAAATCTCATAAGGTCCCACATATTTGGCAATGAAATGTGGGGCAAGTCCATTGGGCATTTAAAAATCCCAGATGTTCAGCCACACGTGTTGCCCAACCTTAAATTCAACATACCTTCATGTTTTGTTAACATGCTTTTCATACCATTTTTGAGCCTGCTCCAAAAGTTTCTTAGCTTGGGCTTATTTTTCCCCATGCCCTTTCATCATCTCCACAACTTCCTTGGAATGATCTATATGTCCCATGGGAATGGTTAAGTTCATCGGTTTCCTAGCTTCCTTTCCCAACACTAACTCAAACAAAGCTATTTTTATCATCGAATGCAATGTGGAGTTATAACAAAATTCCACCATCTAGGCACTCCACTAGGCCCAGATGTTCATTCCAATCCTTTTTATCGACACTAACATAATTTACAAGATATTAGTTTAACACCCCATTGACCTTTTTTGTTTGGCCATCGGTTTATGGGTGGAATGTCGTACTGAACGATAATTTTATCCCCACCTTTCAAAAAAAATGTTTCTAGAAGCCCATTGTAAACTTGGCATCTTCATCACTAACAATAAATTGCAACATCCTGTCGTGCTTGACCCACATATCAAAGAATAACTTAGCTGAATCAAAATTTGTTATGATTATTTTAGTTAAAGCCATTTTTGCCAACGTGGAGAATCGATTGACTACCATGAGAATTAACGCAACCCCAGGCTCCTTAATGGACTCAAATGTGAGTCCAAACCGAAAAAAATAGCGGAAAATCAAGGAGTCGAAGCATGCTCCTTGGTTCGCAACACTTTGAGGGGTAGAGGGGCGTGCTGGAGCTTCGGGATGGGACTAGGAAGAGTGACAAACATCAACTGCTCACATGGACCTGCACAAAACTAACACAAGGTGGTTAGTGCACAATTTGAACACTTTTGGTGTTAGGATGAGCCACGGGCAAATTTAGATTCACAAGACTCATCACGGCCCGAACTTGGGGGAAGCCACCACCTTCCCCCTTATAATATACTTTGTGCCTCTCCACGAGGCCCACATGCAAATGACTTTTGTCCCATGACTCCCAAGTGGGGGTCCCGAGATTGCTAAAGTCGAGACTCTCGCAACTTTGAAACCCCATAACTCTGTGTGCAAACCTTTGAAAGAGATGAGGTTTAAAGCAAAGTTGTAGCCCTCGTTGAAAGCTTTCCAACTATGTCGCACACCACCTACATGCAAGGAAATCGAGTTGATTCCCAACTTTTAATGGTCGGAAGTCAAACTGCCAATTTGACTCCCGGCCTTTCTTTTGGCCATAACTTGTGTTTTAGATGTTCAAATGGGTGCTGCAAACCCATTTTAGACATCTACGTTTCATTAGATTTCCAATGATATAAAGAACTCCTTGAGCCATTGGGTTTTGACCGTTGCAATCACTCTTTGAACATTCGAAAGTCCATTGGGACTCCAACTCCCAACATGGGAATTCACTTGGGAGTGTGAGAGTTCCTTCCCTCACTCTTTTGCACTCTCGGACCATGAGAATGCAACCCGGAGATTTAATCTTGGCCCGCACCTTTGCAAGCCCTTTGCCTTGGTCACGAACCCAAGGCTAAGGTCGCAATAAGAATGGCGTCCATCCCATTCAGATAGTTGGGTCATGAAGTCCATGGACACACTTTCCCATGGCTTGTTCAAGATTGGTAAAGGTCTATATAACTCATATTTCTTCTTATATATAGATTTCGTGTTTTGACACTTGACACAAGTGCGCACAAAATGTTCCACATCTTGCTTCATTTTGGGCCAATAGAATCTCTTTCCTATGGCCACCCTTGTGGTTCTTTCACCACAATGCCTGCCATGGGAACATCATGCTCCTATTGCATGATTCTTGTGTGTAACTTTCCTATTGGCACATAGATTCTAGATTACTTCCATTGGGCAATCCTTCCTCTAAGGTGATGCCTTTCACCTTCCAATATCCAACAAGTAGGTTTCCTTTATCTTTCGTTTTAGGCTACTTTCGCCTTAGAAGATGGCCCTTAGTGCATGGGTATTGGTTGAAGGTTTTCCCAATTGAAATTCTTCTTTTCTACTTAGTACATCGAAGACTACATTATCCTATCCTGGCTTGTGGATTAACTCCACATCTAACAGTGTGAATGTGTCATGCCATCTTAACTATTTCATTAAGGTTTTTGGTTGTGTTTCAAAATACCACAAGGAAATGTTGTCCATGTAGACCTTAGTTTTATGTGTTCCTAAATAATGTTGCCATGCTTTTAAGCAACACACGACGACATACAACTCCTTCTCATGAGTTGGCCATCATACTTGGGCCCCACATAGCTTCTTGCTCTTAAAGGCAATCATGTGTCCATCTTGCATGAGCACCCCACCAATGGCAAATTCATTTGCATCAATGTGGACTTCAAATGGGTTAGTGAAATCTAGGAATTTTAACACAAGGGTGGACGAAAGTTTACTCTTTAAATCCTCAAATACTTTCTGTTGTTCCTTCTTCCATTTGAAGGATAACTCCTTTTAAGGAGATCCAAAAGTGGTTTCGTGAATTGTGAAAAACCTTTATAAACTTCTGGTAAAAGTTAGCCAGGCCCAAGAAGGATCAAATTCCTTTGACCATGAATGGCCTTTTCCAATCTCATATGGCTTCCAACTTCTTAGGATCAGGTCTCACCCCTTCCCATGACAAGATATTCCCTAGGAAGTCCATCTCTTTCTAAGCAAATTCACCTTTCGCCTTGCTGGCAAAAAATTGTTTTTTTGGAGCTTACTCAAAACATATTCTAAATGGTTCACATGTTCTTCCATTGTCTTGGAATACACCAATATAAATGATCACAAACTCATTCAACTTTTCATGGAAAATGAAATTCATGAAGGTCATGAATGTCAACAAAACATTACACAACCTGAATGGTATCACCGAGAATTCATAGGGGGCATACTTGGTCCTCATTGCCGTTTTTTCTACGTCTTCATCCACAATGCGAATTTGGTAGTACCCTGACTTAAAATCAATTCGGTTGAAGTACTTGGCCCCATTGAATCAATCCAATAGATCATCAATGCGAGGCAAAAAATAGTTTTTTTTATTGTTATTTTATTCAAAGCACAATAATCAATGCACATTCTCAATTTGCCATCCTTTTTATCCACAAACAAAATAAGCACCCCTTATGGCGATTTTGTTCTACTGAATATACCTTTGACTCAAGAGCTTGTTTAATTATTTCTTGAACTTTTCCAATTCCTTTTGGTTTAACCTATAAGATGCCTTGGACAATATAATCAATCCAAACACCACCACTATCTTATGGTCAACTTCTTTATAAGGTAGAAGGGCATCGAGGAATGCATTTATTAGAACCTCCAAAATTTTATTGAATGAATCCAAAATACAAGCAGGGGGTTGCCTCGCCCCTTGTGGCTTAAGCTCCCCTTGGGAGACTTTCAAATACATTAAAACTAAAAAACTAAACGATTATAACTCACTGACCAAAGTAACCAAGTTCACTCCCATTTTTGCTAATGCAAAATTATAATCCACATCTAAGTTCACTAATTTAAAGCCACACTTGGCACAAACTTTCAACTTACCTCCATTGTGGAAGATGTTTACTTTGTAAGCATCCAAAAATGTGTTTCCTATAATTACATCAAAATTATTCAAATCACACAGGGTGAAATTCTCAAAAAATTGAACTAAAGATTGATATTCCAAAAATGTGTTAAAGGTGTTAAGAAATTGAACTAAGGGTGTTAAAGGTTCTCTAAACTATCTTTTGCACCCAAAGCTTGAATCCATGCAAGAATATTAACTTCCAAGTGTCTTCATCTTTCAAGGGGACCACAGTCAACATGCACTGAACATGAAGGGTTTTGTGCTATTGGGTACTTACATAACTGTCGGTTGTTAGAATGTCCAAAGGAGCAATGTCAATTCCATTAGTAACAAAGGTGGCATGGGAAAAAACATAGGTGTTCGTTGAAATGTTTTGAAAGAGAAACATAGTGGAGTGGAAAGGAGATGGCATTAATTTGGTGAAGTAGAGAACCTCCATCTCAATTGTGTTTAGGACAACAAATCAAGTCAATTGCGGACCTATTGATATTAAATAGTGTATAAGTTGTGTGGAGAAGTTGATTGCTTTAGTGAGCTTCTCATTCCCCCCACCACCCCCAAATGAAAATCAAAAAAGAAAAAACTACAACAATAAGTCATGCCAAATTGTTCTATATTTTGGCCAATAAAAAAGTTGCTACAAACTATAGACCTTTGTCCCCCAATTGTCAAAAAAAGAAAGGAGGAAAAAGTCTTGGACATAGGTGGCCAACAAGCCCCTATTGTCCCCTTGGGTGAACTCCAAGAGCTCCATGCCATCTTGAAGGACCAAGTGGTGCAACATGAACCTCTTGTCTAGTCACAACTTGAACTCTTCCCTAATGAAGGTTTTAAAGTCAAATGTCTCTTGCTTCTAGGACATCCACCATTCCCACTCGTGCTCCTTCAATAAGGTTTGAACAAAATGAATTCGCTCCTTGTCAATTTTAAGGCATTGGGTTTTCATCTATGCCTCCACTTGGTGCAACCATGGGCGCACCCATTTGGTTTTGGTCTCCTTCCCCACATCTAATGACCTTGCTTTGATGGTTGCCTTGGTAGAACCCCCACTTGGGGCATTGCTTATGGCATCCAAATTTTCCACAATGTCGTTCATTAGCTTGGTTGTTTCTTGATTTTGTGTTATTGTTTCCCCTTTTTGGACCACAAACACAAAAAAGGCGTCCATAAGAGACAAAAACTCTTTGGACGAACTCCCCACCCTTGGGCCTTCCTCTTCGTGCTTTTCAAGAGATTTGTCCACAATCGGATGTTCAAAAGCTTGTTTACCCCTTTTTGCTTTGGCACCCCCAAAGGGCCAATCAAGCAATTCACATGTCCACTGGACTCCAAGGAGTGGAAATCAAAATGTTCTTCAAACTCCATAATTGGTTTTAAAACTTTTTCTTTCCCCTTTTGTTTTTGAGGAATTATGGGAGTTTTCATAGGTGAACCCATGCTCACCTCATCCACTCCCTTCCCTTGTCAAGCAAGGGAAGGAGTTCTCTCACGGGCTTTGCTTGGACCCACCTCATCCTTCCCTGTCTTCTTCTTTTTACATTTTCGTGGAGCAGGTTCAATAGCCTCCTCCACCAAGTCCTTTAGACTTTGGACCTCTTCAACATGAAGTTCCCCGTCAACCATGGTCTAGGCTACAATTATCAACTTTTCCACAACAACAACCTTCTACTTTTCCTTTTTGGTTTCATACTTCTTCTTGGCCTTGGGTTCCACCACAACCTATGTGTTGGGTAGCGGATCATTTGAGGCCATTTATCTTCAAACATTCAACTCCTTGAATGCTTTAGAAAAATTCGCACTTGACCTTAGGAACCTATTCTGATACGAATTCTCACACCTTTTTACACCTTGGCATTGTTCCTATGTCACCCTATTTCGTTCACATGTTGTTCTAAACATCTACGCTACTTGCACAAGGAAAACCACACACTTGGTAAGTTTCGGCACTTAGACTTACCTTGCTACCTTGGGCTAATTTCGACCTCTAGATGGGTGGGACTAATACCCATTGTGGACTTCCCAAACAGTCCAAGGCCTTGTTGCTTCAAATTACCATTTCCCGTCTTTTGATTTAATTATAGACTTCGCTGAATTTAAGGACTTAATGAACCAGGGCCAATGCCCCAAGCCCCCTTCCTCAAACCCTAACTCACCAACACCTATGCGGCTCGTGAATGTCAAATCTAGAGTTGAACCTAGCCCAACACTTAGACTCATAATCCAAGTCAACCACGGGGGTCGCCGCATGGTGGTTCAGACTTGGGCCCCAACTAGGTGAGCCCCCACACTAGAGGGTCCACCTAGAAGAGCATATCACAGCCTCCAAGAGGCCCTATGGGATTTTCGGAATTGCAGTCCCATTCTAAGGTTTGGTGGGGGGGGGGCAAATGCCTTATATCCAAAACCTTTCCCAAAATAGCAACCTTTGAGAGGGGCCAAAAATCCGGAAAGCTCTATATCCAGAACCTTTCCCAAAATAGTAACCTCGAGGAAGGGCCAAAAATCTCGAAAACCCTAATCCATAACCTTTCCCAAAATAGCAACCTTGGGGAGGAGCCAAAATCCCAAAAGCCCTATATCCACAACCATTCCCAAAATAGCAGCCTCGGGGAGGAGCCAAAATCCCAAAAGCCCTATATCCACAACCATTCCCAAAATAGCAGCCTGGGGGAGGAGCCAAAATCCCAAAAGCCCTATATCCACAACCATTCCCAAAATAGCAGCCTTGAGGAGGGGCCAAAGTCCCAAAAGCCCTATATCCACAACCTTTCCAATAAAAAAATTGGTGGAAACCTCATATTCAGGCCAATGCACTTGTAGAACAGTGGTTCTCAAAGCAAAGGGTAGGCAGGTACTACGAGCCCTTTGTCCTACGCATCTGTCTAGAAGGATGTGTGGTTCACTGTTTTCACTAAATGTTCCTATCTCTCTACAAGATTGTGTGAGCATCTTTGTTATGGGTGTTATTCTGTCGTGCGACCCGGTGGCTTATGTGTGACCATCATTACTATCAAGCCCACGCCTACATGGCGTGAACTCTGGTTGAATTCGGGTTTTAAATCTTGCTGCTGAGATGCAGGTATCCAGTAATTGATAACATTTCTCTATCCTATAGTTTGGTGGAACATTATTATGTCTCCCCATTTTTGCAAAAAGACAAATTATCTAAAATGTTGAAAAGTCTCATTATGATAGAGGTTCAAAGTCTAAAGAGAGCTTTGAAGTTTGGCACAAAGAGCATCTCCACCCCAAAACTGTAAACAACTCCTTTATTTTAAAATAAAATAGTGGTTAATGATAGTTGTCCCCACCCACAAACATCATAAAAGTACCCTTTCAACACTCAAAGACCATTTATGTCTTTACATCTGGACAAGTAATAGTCACTGTCCAAATTCATGGTAGAAAAAAGACTTTAATGGGGTTCAAATGACCACTGCAAAATAGACATCAAAACAGGAGCGCACCAGGATTCACGCTATCCTGATGCAAGATTTAATGAAAAGGGGTGTTTGCAGTCGTGGGGTGGAGATGCTCTAAGCAAGTTGTAACATAATTTTTGCTTGATGTAAATCATTAATTGCATACTTTTGACATAATTTGTGTTGTAGTTTTTGTCACTACCCATCAATTGAAAATTGAAGAAACTACTATTCAAACCCCCAACCCCCAACCCACAATTGAGTTTTTTATTATGGAACTAAATTCTTATTTTTATTGGGTTGTCCATTTTGTTTGTTAGATACAACTAAGAGGTTGTCCCCAACTCATGGATCCATGAAGGCTCAGATACAGCTTCTGCACCGTGTTTTCCAGCTTCAACATCAGAAATCAATGAAATGATCCTCAACACACCTCCATTAAGCACAAAGAACTTCACCACTTTTGAAAGTTCAAGCATCACTTTTCATGTGCAAAGACCTCTCAAAAAGCAACTTCACAATGAAGAGGTCTTAGTGATTAGGAGTCTCAAGTTGGAGAATACCTTTGGACTCCCAATGAATGCCTTCCATTACTTCCCAACTGCTAATTCCAATACCCCGATTACTTGCCAGGAATTTTTTGGCAAAATTGCTGGTTATTTCGTTGAGTTTAGTCCCAACTTACCTAATTCGAAGAAGGAATGGTGATTAGCACTTGGATATAAACTACAAAGTTTGGGCATGGATCAATTTTCTCATGTTGTTGTCAGTCTAGTGCAAGTAGGATTACCTCAAAAGATACAACTAAAAAATGCTCAAATTGTGTATTTTGACAAGTGAAAAGATTACTTGGGAAGTCAGATCAACCATGTATCTTATAACACAATGTGAGGTTTAAATATATAGACAAGCTTCATGTTACATAAAATGGTTGAATATAGCCAACCTGTACTTGGGCTCCATGCTATTGTGCACTAGTAATGGTGATCGGCTATTTTATTTCTCTTCTTATGTGCCCATATGGTTTCCAATGGTTCATCATTATTTATGTCAAATTCATTTTGAATTAATATAAGTATCATGGACATAGAAAAGGCACATTCTTTTCATATCCATGTTGATGGGTAGGCAAAAGGAGTGAGGTGATTACAAGGATGGAAGTGATTATTAGGAAAGTCAATAAGAAAAAAGGTAGTTATTAGGGCAAAAAAAATAGTTGGGCTTGAAAATGAGATAATTGTTTTTTTAATTTTTTCAAAAAATGTCTAAGGACGACCATACAAGAGGAATTGTGGGACAACCATAGAATAGATTTCAAAAAAATTGCCCATATATCAATTCCTCAAAATTTCTCATCATTGGAATTAAAAATCATAAATCAATATGTACTTTTAATTAGTTCTTAGGTAGAACCCATTCTATTGATACACTTTAGTAGTGGAGAAGGATACCATAGGAACCTAATGTGTTTGGCACTAAATAATTATTTTAAAAAAAAATCAAGACTTTTGGGAGATTATTAAGGTGTGTTTTTACTTGTTTAAGTACACCTCAATAATTTCATAATGGTTATGCCAATATCTTAGGAGAAAATAGTTTAAGTATTTGGCATCAAAATCCCAAACCTGTGAGGCTATTACAATACATAATTTCCTCAGTTAAGCTTCTAATGGGTAAGTCTACCAAGTTCAATGGTTCTTTCAGATCAAGTTGTTTTCTATTTTTTAAATCAACCCCGTGAATTCTCTTAAATAATTTAGACCGTGTCACCAAAACTCTCTTTTTCATTTTTTAATGAATGTTGTAACATTCACATCATGAAATGATATTATTGCAGTGTGCCTTCCTATGTTATATTGCGTGGGAAATTTGCAATTTACCAATGAATAATGTTTCTCCTCATAAATATTACTTTCATGCTTTCTTTTCAAGTTACAACACAGGCCTTCCATCTTGAAATTCACTTGGGAAGGAAGGGCTTCATTTCATAATTCATGTTTGTATTGGGTATCATTGTAGGTTCAAAAATCAACCATTGCAATCCTTTTTGGTTGACTTGGGTTGAAGCTTTTACATTGAATTTGAAAGAAACATGTTTATAACTACAACCACCATATTGCAAGTTTTAGGGTTTTTGGATGCAGAACACATTAATGCATTTAAATTTTTTTGTCAAATTCCATGCTGGTGAAGGCAGAAAGATCATAACATTATGTATTTTTGAGAGCTTTTCAATCTCATCAAATTTTCGTTCAAGAAACAGCAGCCAAAAAGGAGCAATTCCATGCCAGAACAGGCAAAAAAGATGAGAATGGCACATTTAATAATATGCTTTTCAATTTCAAATTTCACACTCAAGAAACAACCACGAAAAAGACCACAATATTTTTGTTAGCCCAAAATATCGCATAAAGCACTAGTAACATGCAAACCAGACCAGTTCAGCCCAGAAGTGTATTGCATGTTTGTTAAAGGACAAATATATGACAAAGCTTTTGACGACTTTGACGAGAAGAGATCCTAGGGGCATGAAGTTGGAGAGGAGATAAAACTAACATACATGATTTACATATGAGCATGGTTTCCAAACATCATTCTGATTCTGTCCTCATGGTCGAAGGGCAACAAATTCACTGGAAGTACCATCAATTTCTTGCCTTTCCAGAAAGTTTGATGACCGAGTTGCTTGTTGGCAGTGCTTGGCTTGTAAGAATGGTAGTCACTTCGCAGCAAGCATGGAGAACCAGCTTACAGTACCATCTCCTGCTGTGAATAGACACTACATCCCAGATTCTCTTTTGAGAACCTGAGCATGAAGAACTGCCAGATTCTTTTTGGAGAGTCTGAACCTGAGCATGAAGAACTGGTCAATATAAAATAGAAGCAAAAGTAGCAAACAGACTCCTTGATCTGCAAGATTTGAAAATTATCAAGCTCTTGCAACTCAAGCAGTTGGCTCAAAGAGAGCATTACTGCACTTTGAGGCAGGCAGAGTGGGTTTGAACCCAAGAATGCTGTCCATGAGCCTTTGGGTTGAAAGTAAAGATTTTGTTCCAGGCATAGCTTTGGAAGTCAGGGATGCAAAAGTTCCATCATATACAGATATCATTTGCTTCTCCTCAGGGGTTTTACAGTGGCTTATGCTGTCCCTTGTTGTCTGAAAATTAGATGAATTCCGCTCTGGAGAGTTGAAATGGGTAGGGGAAGAGCTGTTACTGTTGCCTGAAGAGATAGAAAGTACATCTGGAAGGTCTGGCCAATCCTTCTTCACATGCTTCAGGATGTTGGCTTCAGCTCTTGATCCACACGAAGCATGCCCTGCATTCAATAATAGGAACATATGCTTCAGTTTTCAAAACCTTCTACCACCTAACCTCATACACAACCCCCTACTAGAACACATTAAAGACCAAGAGGTAGGTAAGCTCTTTTACCTCCAAAACTCTCAGCCTTGTAACTGCTTGAACCCTTAGAGCCCAAGCTTCTTGAACCTAAGCTCCACCGTGGACCCAACAAGTCCTCATCTGAGCTCTCCTCCCAAGTGGCAACCTTCTCAGTTGGGTTCATCAATGCAGCAAGAAGTTCGGTCGCATTCCACTCCCAGTCAGGCAGCTGGCATTGCTCGCCATTTTCATCACCACTCTCTCCCACAGATGCTTCATATCCATCACTTGCAGATCTTTCTAGCAACACCTTCCCTGGTCCACAGTTGGGTGCCAGAGAACTTTCTATGAGTACTTGGGTCGGTAGTTGAAGGTCAGGAGAATTCTGGTATACGTCAGGGGATCCCATATTGCTCCCATTGTAGGAGCTTCTGGGATATGAGCCTCCGGGGTAATTTCTCAATTCACCAGAAAATCTGCTGGGACTACATTTGAAAAGCATTCGTTGATGGTGCCCAGCAAGTGGAGACCTTGGTTTCAGACTAAGCATGGGTCCAAGGTGATGACCTAAGGCTCCATTGGATATAATGTTCTTGTCTCGCCACTCCTTCAACATCATCCACCGCTCTTTCCCAGATAGATAAGCATCACATTTCTTAGGAGCTCGACAACTGCCAACAACCATAAGCTCCCCACTTGCACTGTGACTGCTGTCCCTACTGCTTTCCTCTGTCTCAGTAATATGAGAAGAGCCTTGAGCATATCTGGTGGGCCGCATGATGGAGGAACTTTCATGGGCACGTACTGCTGCTCTTATAGCTTCTTCTGTACTGATATGAGCCAGCTTCCAGGGATTGATTCCTACAGGTACCTTCTTCGGTCCCTGCATAGTGCCTGTATCTCGTTTCCCCAACTTGCCGCCACTGGCTTCCAAGTCACTACTGTAAGGCAATACAGTCTGCTCCAACCAGAAACAACCGTGCCCATCACTAAGAGTGAAGTACTTACATGAGATTCATGATGTAATAAATGACCTATCTGGAACATCCCCATAGGCAAAGACAAATCACTATTAGCACCAAACCCCAAGTCCTCACCTTGACACTTCTACAATTGATGTGCTCAGATTTACAAGTGGAGATTTGAATGCATGGAAAAAGATAATTTACAGCTCTGCAGCTGCACAAGGAGGAAATGACCAATTTGATGCAGCAAAGGAAAGTAGTGGGATCTATCTCTGGATTGGAGACTGATTGGATCAGAGAAAAGTACTACATGAAATTTCTCCTCTGCATACCTGTTGATGTTCCACAAACATTCGGGGTGGTGTGCAGAGCACACCCTGATGCCAAGCAAGGCCACCTGATGAGCTGTAGCCACTCAACCCTGTTGCAGCTGAACTAGCGGGTGATGACATCATACTATCCATACCATCTCCTTCCCTTAGTCCTTGCTCTTGATCCCTTACTGCCAAAATGTAATCGTATGTTGTAATGCCCTGTACAGTCTCAACATAGGGTTAAGTTTGGATCACAAACTTTGAGCTGGGCACGTATCATGCTACAAATTCAATTTGCAAAAATTGGCCATTATCATGAAGACAATTGATTCATGCAGTCACTAAAACCATTGTATGGTAATTTATCAGAAATTAAATCTCTGTAGAGACCTATTGGAGGACCTGCTAGACAGTATCCACAATTAGATCAAGACCAGATGAAAAGTGCTGAATTGTCATGACAAAGTAGTTGCTGAAACAGGCAGATTTGTATGAGAAGGGTTGCTGCACCTTGTGAATAAGGATCATATGGAAGAAGAATAGTTGAACCAGAGGCAATGTTGCCACAAGTGCCAATAATGTGAGTGACCCCTGCACAATGCAAATGCTATTGGTTACTCCTGCTAATTTGTCCTGTATATGAAAGACAACATGCCTCAGAGCCTCATTTCTTTGCAGTCACATAGCCATCCAAGATACTAGTGACTTCCAGGGGCAAATTGTTCTGTAAATTGAAGGATGCATAAAAGCTGCAAAGTGATACAACACCAGATCTGTAGTATGCAGTAAACAAAAGCAGGAAATTGAGTCACAGACCACCAGAATTATATAAGGCATTCGTGAGAAACTGCTGCCAAGGTGTGCTGCAATCTCCTTGTCAAAACTTTCTCTATGAGAAAAGCAACGCACAATGACAAGAATTCCTGTAGCCCACAAAATGAGCAGCTGCACATTACAAATCAGCCAGTTGCAAATAAATTTGAGTCAAGGAATATGTTTGAACAGCCTTAAGACTCCAGCAAAATTCATTAATCTACTCATTTGCAACTCCATGAACCTGTATCATTTGTGAACACTCTTGCCGGTTGTGCCTCAGGATTGTGCTTACCAATCTCCCAAAACCTAGTAAGAACAACAAATTGGCCATAAGGGGGCTGGCTGATGAGCTCTCAAACACAGGCTATAGAGGAAGAATATCTGATGCACAATGGTTAATCTCTTACCATTAGAAGACATGTGACCATCAATGCCACAAATATCCTGTAGTTCTTCTTGCCCACACAGTTGTTAAGCCACTGCTCTCACAGGTCACAAAAATGCCATCAGAACACCTTTGCACTTACTCAACTTGGACTGTATATTCCATCAGCAGTGTGGATGGGGATCACAAGGGGGAAATATCATGGTACATCTACACAGTTAGTTTGCATGTGTACCCGGCAGTGATGATCAAACCCTTCAACACACTTGTCACAAGCTCTACAATGCTTGCTGTTCTTTGAGATCTGCCAAAAAGCATCAACAGCACATACAGCATCAGAACTGGTCTGCGTCAATTCCCATTTTTTCACCTGACCCAGTTCAAATCTCCACATTCATGCACTTTACAAGTGACATGATTTAATGTGTACACAACACTAGAAAGTGAATAGAAGAACAACAACATCACTATGTGTGAAAACAGGAGTGAGTGAGTGAGTTGCTCACCTCAGCATCACAGATGCTGCAATACAGCAATTGTTCTCCAGTATTGACCTTTTCTGTCTCTTGTGGCTTCTTACAAACCAAGTTGTGAAGGCAGCCACCCAAAGAGCAACAAATAGACTTCCCAACATTTGTCCCGTCATTCTTCAAACGAAAGGTAGAAGGTATGCTTCTGTCAGACCCATCCTGTGACTGCTCTAAACCCACATCACTACTTGTGGACGCCTTCACCACCTTTCTTTTTCTCTTTGCCTCAGCAGCCTGTCTGGACTGGTGAACACCTGGATCAGCTGGATCACATGCCACACACCAAACATACAGCACAACAAGTGCAAGAACCTGTGCATAATGAGACCACATGTCAGTGTGTTCTGAAATCTGCACAGGGTGGCTCCATTACAGATCATGAAGGACTTAAACCATTTTGCCATCATCAAGAAGAAAGTGCTCTAAAACCAGGGCTTGTTGCATAATCAAAAACTTCACTTATGGAACCTGAGGCATGGGAAACTTGTTCACAATACATTCAAGATCAATGTCCATTTTGCATGCTGAAAACTTATCTTGCAATGTGTAAAACGCATTCAGAGACCTCATTACACATGGGTAATTTGACCAGGGACAAGCTTTCCTTTTCCCTTCCTTCACGTGATGCCACATTTCTCTGGATCCTAGATATCCCATGATGTTTGATGCCTTCACTACTACTGCTTAAAGACAAACATCCCATGTTCCAGAATTACGTGGGGGACTGTGCTGCTCACCACAGGGGAAAAGGCTGCATAAATGTGAAACTTGAAGACACTGCTTCCCACAAAAGGAATGAAGAAGACATAGTAGGAGAAAGACAATCCTGTGAATACTGCAATTCCAACTGTCTGCACAATATAGAAGAACAGGAAAATGGAAGAACAGTCAGGTGGTTCCATTCAAGCTGGTCAATGTGGCCATCCACCTTAGTAAGGGCCTCTATCCATTAAGCTGCTGTGATCACAGTTACACACAGTGTGCAGCCAAATGGAATGCCACTGACATAGAGCCTTGTTTATTGCTGCAGAGACAGTCAGCTTTCCATCAGAGAGCTGCAACTGTGGTGAAAATATGTGATTAATCATGTTAAGAACTCTGGGAACACATGTTCTCAAGAATAAAAGACATATATCATTGTATCAGTTTGACTCACAGATTCTGCAATGTGTCAATGCTTGACCAGTAGAGCTGTGAGACGACTGTGAGCACAGTTACTTGAAAAAACATAATGGAAAGTTGCTGTGATCACTACAGCATAATGGAAAGATGTCCTAAGAGTCGGCAGCGCGACCTTGAGTTCCGTCTAGAGGTAGGTTGATCAAGAGTAGTTTTACCTGCAGAGGATGATACGGCAGTTCCCAGCCATGGTTTCGCATATCGCAAGAACCGACTGAATTTGGACAGATCTCCCCCCGATTGATGACGAGCGATATAACCTGAGGAAAACCGGCCTCTCAGTTTGGCAACATTCGTGCCTGACTGACCGCACCTACTAACGTATTCCTGAAAGGAATCTTCTTAGTGGCTTACTTCCGCAGCAAATGCTCCTCTCCCTCTTCCTGCACAGCAGCGGCCTTCGCCTCTGTTCGCTGACATCATCAATAGAACACTACGGAACACATGACATGCCACCACCATTGCATGATCATGAGACCAATAGTACGTACAAAGACGCCGCCCGAGCGAGTAACGGAAATCACTGTGTTCAAAACCGCCGTCGATAAAGCTGCACCATCCCTTGAGCGAAGGTGTAAATCACTATGTTCAAGACCGCTGCCGATCAAGCAGCAGCTTCCCTTGAGCCAAGGTCAATGCGGCACCGTCCCGACGAGGAATAAACAAGCTGTTCAAACGGCTGCAAGAGGAATAATGCTTTGGCCAGAAATTGTTCTCCTGCGTATATTCTAGAACCCTGCCTCAACGACCTGCTAAGTGATGGATCTCTTGCAACGGATCCCGAGCGCTCTTCTAAAATCATGTATCAAAAAACGAAACGACGAAGCGCTGCAGCACAATGCTCAACATGAGTGCTGCGACTAAAAAAAATTCTTGATCAACACAATGCCGCGCATTCTTGCATACAAGATAACCAATGCTCTGCTCTTTTCCAAGTCAATATTCTTCACAATGACTTGACGATACGTCTATCTCAGAATCTGTTTTCCGTGCAAGCGCCATAACTACCTAGCAAACGCGATGCCTGCTGCAACACTCCGCATACAACACGAGCTAACAAGTTGGAAATCATCCTCTACAGAAGGAGATCAGCTTCATTACTCCCGCGCAGCATCAACCTCGTTCACGACTGGCATCAATCAAATCAACCGAGCTACTTAGTCCCGGTTGCAAATACTGCTCCCCATCCGCAGTCACCACGACATCATCATAGTAGAGAGAGAAAACAACGGAATATGACAAAGCTTCCCCAGCAGGAAGTTGCGAACAAACACAAATTAAAATCAGAAAACAAAACACTCTAGAGGAAAAAGAAGAAGAAGAAGAAGAGCGGGCCTAGATCGCCCTCGTCCTCGTCGAATCCAAACAAATGCATCCACACCTCACACTACGCTGCAGAAAAAAAACACACAAGCTCCAACAAGCAAACATTAGCGCCAAATTACTGCACGCAAAAGGGCATAAAACGCAGCAAATCTTTTCTTTCTCTCGCTCGCGCTCTCTCTCCCTCTCTCGCGACGGAGTTCCGTAGCTCGCTTCGCTTAGCAACAACGTCAGGCTCGCTTGGCCTGAAGCGCGATTGCGTTTGTTTTACTGGCGAAATTTCGCCAAAAAGTGAAATAAAAAATCAAAAATTCGAAATGAAGTGATTTTGGAGGGTTTCCAATCGCCAGAAGTGAGAAAAGAAATTACTTGTAAAAATTGCCGGATTCTTAGAGATGATGGTTCTCAAGGAGTGTTTAGCCATAAATTTATAAGGTTTGATTTTTAAATCGTACTTTATATTTGGTTTATTTGGCTAAATCGTGCTATGGATGATCGCCACTTAGGCTAAAGAAAAAAAATTCGTTCAAAAACCTGAGCGCCAGAGGAGAGGAACTCTAAGTATGCTAATGTCAGGCTCGATTCGCTTGAATGGCGAAATGCAATTATAATGGCGAAATTGCGCAAAAAGGTGAAATCAAAAATAAAAAACTCGAAAATGAAGTGAATTTGCACGGTTTCCATCGCCAGAAGTGAGAAAAAGGTTAATAGTAAAAATCGCCAGATTCTGAAGGATGCTTCTCAGTTTTTAGCCATAAATTTAAAAAGGTTGATTAAAAATTTATACTTCATATCTTGTTTATAGCCATAATTTGGCTAAATTTTCCTATGGATGATCGCTATTTAGGTTACAGAAAAAAATTCCCTTTAAAAAAAAGACTGAGAGAGCCAGAGGAGATGACGAGGGAAGGACGGAGTAACGCAGGAAAAGACGAAGTGGTAAAAAATTACGTCTAGCACTTTTTACCTGACCGCGGTAAAATAGAGTAACTCTTATTATGGTTAATTAAGACTAATAATTGGTGAGTCTGATTCGTGGGATTTTAATTATTCTAATTATTACTATTTAATATTATTAGCTGCTAGATAGGGAGGTACTAGGTACTCTCTCGAGGAGGATTCGGACAGCCCAAAGATTTTTTTTTTTGGCGGGAGAAAAACTTGTGGGCCCTTTTTGGGGAAATTCTGGGGGTCCCATCCAATGGGATTATTTCCCTAAGAGGAAAAAACTTTAAGTTACCTATCTATGTAGAAAATTAAATCCCTAAAAAATTGATTCAGGGATTACATGAGAAACACGGGTTACACTAAAATTTATGGTGGCAAAATACCAGTTATACTCATCAATGATGGTGGGGAAACGCCAATTACGTAACCCTAATCAACAGTGGCAAAACACCGGTTATACTCATTAATGGTGGTGGGGAAACACAAGTTACGTAACCCTAATCGATGGTGGCGAAACACCGGTCATACTCATCAATGGTGGCAAAACACCAGTTATGTAACCGTAATCAATGGTGGCGAAACACCGGTTATACTCCTTAATTGTGCGGAAACACCAGTTATGCTCATCAGTGACAGGAATCTTAGATTACAGCATATAACGCTAATCAAATGGTGGTGGGGAACTGCAGTTATGCTATGGAACAAGCCCTAGTAGGAGCCATTACCACTTGACGGAACAGTGTCTTGTGGTGGGCAAAAGAATGGTTATACCAAACAGGGGTGGGGAACACCAGTTATGCTAATCAATCATGCGGAGGAACACCGGTTACAATCTGGAACAGGCCCTAGTAAAACCCATTACGGCCTGATGTTACAGCAACCCCCCCTACCGGGATTGACACATTTCCAAACTACCGTCAAACCTCGCAAAGTCCCCAGTGCAACTACCAGAATGCAAATGCAGCGGTCACGATGGACAGACCGACGGACAAACTATGTTCACTTTTAATTCATTTGTTGTGCACAAAGTTGCACGCTTCTGTTGTTGCGGCATGTGGTTGTTCCTGGTGAAAATTTGTTTGTATTTTGAAAGTTGTTATTCCCACAAGCAAGCCCGCCCGGAGCTTCCCGGCCACGCCTCCTTGACAGACACCATGCACTTGCCACCAATTCACCAGGCTGGTAGAGTGCATTACAATCCATTCACACACCTTTGTTTTTTCTTGAAAGAGAAAAAAAAAATTCAAAAATCAAAAAATTTCATGAAGGAACAAAGGAAAAAAAAAAAAAAAAAAAAACAAAA
>Ga0116229_10004776_pt1 | contig 22194 bp, 17 predicted proteins | sample S1TSphgellanicum_3_FD_87313 | JGI IMG/M metagenome (GOLD analysis project Ga0116229, IMG submission 87313) | Host-associated microbial communities from peat moss isolated from Minnesota, USA - S1T2_Fc - Sphagnum magellanicum MG | ecosystem: Host-associated > Plants > Peat moss > Unclassified...
CGCGCGACGCACGCGGCTGACGCCCATGACCAACGATGACCTGTACTGGATGGGCATTGATCTCGCCAACGGCATTCTCTCGGGTGCCATGCTCGGCGGCTACTATGCCCTGATCAGCGTCGGTCTCGCGCTCAACTTCGGCGTGATGCGCCTCATCAATCTCGCGCATGGCGACTGGATCATCGTCGCCGCCTACATTTGCGCGACGATTGCCACGGCCTCCGGCCTGCAGCCCTTCTGGACCCTCGTCATCGTCGTGCCCGTCATGTATGCGGTGGGCTACGGTGTGCAGCGCGGCCTACTCAACCACATCTCCGTGCAGGCCGCGGAACGTCGCGGCATGTCGCCGGTGTACGGCTTGATGCTGCCGCTGCTCGTCACCTTCGGCTTGTCGATCGTCTTGAGCCAAGGGATGCTGCTCATCTTCAGCGCCGATACGACGGCCATCAAGAACGATCTGTCCTATTCCGCGATCTCACTGTCCGCCGACTTGAGCATCTCGCTGCTGCGCTTCGGTTTCTTCATCGCCGCCGCCGTGCTGCTGGGCGGACTTGCCCTCTGGCTCAAGACCACGCATATCGGGCGCGCCATCCGCGCCGCCAGCGACGATCCCGAAACCGCCGCACTCATGGGCATGCGCACGCCGCACATTTATTCGGTCGCGAGCGGCGTCGCGCTCGCGAGCGCGGGCATCGCCGGCTTCATGGTGGGCATGTCGCGCTCCTTTCAACCCTTCGACGGCCCGTCCTTTTTGCTGATGGCCTTCGGCGTCGTGGTATTGGGCGGCTTGGGCTCGCTCCTCGGCACTCTCGTGGGCGGCATCGTCTTAGGCATCGTTCAAGTCCTCGCCGGCACTTATTTCGGTCCAGCCGCTCAACAGGTTGCGGGCTACCTCGTGATCCTCATGGTGCTCGCGCTGCGCCCGCAAGGGCTGCTCGCGAAACAGTCTCGATGACCGAACCACGCGATGACCGGCCTCCTATCATGACCAGCCTTACCGCATGACCTTCCTTACCGCATGACCGGCCTAAAATCATTCTTTGACTCCTTCTACGGCGGCCGCGGCGCCGCCTGGGCCGCCGCCGCCACGCTCGTGCTCTTCGTCTTCCCCTTCGCCGTCCCCGGCAACAGCTACGCGCTGCACCTTTTGTTCACCGTATTCGTATTCGCCACGCTCGGCCACGCCTGGAATTTGATGGCGGGCTACGCCGGCCTGCTCAGCTTCGGCCAGCAAGTGTTCATCGGCATCGGCGGCTTCGCCCAGGCCATGGTGTTCTACTACACGCCCGCGACCATTTGGGTAGCGTGGCCCGTGGCCGGCATCGCATCGTTACTGTTCGCCTGGCTCTTGTGCCTGCCGCTGCGCGACAGCGGACGGGTCCGTCGCACCCAGCTTGCGATCGGTGTCGCCATCATTCTCTGGCTGCTCTACGAATGGCTGATCGCCGTGGCGCCGCAGACCGACGTGTTCGGCAGCGCCTATGTGCGTCGCGTCGCCATTCTGCTGCTTATTTTCTTGGGCGCGCTGCCGCTGCTGCGCCTGCAAGGCGCCTTCTTCGCGATCGCCACCTGGTTGATCTCCGAATCCGTCGCCACCGTATTCAACGGCTGGCTGCTCGTCGGCGCCGGCGGCGGCATGCAGCTCAAGTCCGATGTGTCGCCGCGCCAACTCTACTACGCGGCGTTCATCTTGTTGCTGGTCGCAAGCGCCATGATCTGGCGCTGGATGCGTTCTTCGTATGGGCTCGCCTTGACCGCGGTGCGCGATGACGAAGAGGCGGCGCGCTCGAGCGGCGTCGACGTGAGCAAGGTCAAGGCCGCCGTATTCCTGGTCAGTGCCGCCCTCACCGGTCTGGCGTCAGGCTTGTATTTCATGGACGTGGTCATCATCACGCCGCCGTCCGCCTTCGCCCTCTCCTGGGCGTCGTACATCGTTTTCGTGGTCGTCGCCGGCGGCATGGGCACCGTGGCCGGTCCCGTGATCGGTGCCGTGATCTACATTCTCATCGACCGCGTACTCGCCGCCGCCGCCGGCCAGGGCCTGCTGGTGTTGGGCGTGTTGTCGATCCTGCTGATGCTGCTCCTGCCGCGCGGCATCATGGGAATCGTCCAGGACGTGCGTTTTCCGCATGCCCGCAGGCGCCACACGCCGCTCATGAGCCAATGGCGCCGCTGGCTGCTCGGCGCCGATGCCGCGCTCGACCGCGCCGCACTCCTCGATCAACCCGGCGTGATCGCCGCCTATCTGCTGCCCGCAAGTCCGCTGCTCTCGCTCAAACGCGACGAACCGCGCTATGCGGAGTTGGTCGAGGCCATGGGCAAAGTGGGCCGCGATCTCGACCGCTTGCGGCCGGACACCTTGGTGGTCTACTCGACCCGCTGGTACGCGGTGCTCGATCAACTTTGGCAGGGCCGCGCGCGCATGACCGGCCTGCACGTCGATGAGAATTGGCACGAGCTCGGCGAAATGCGCTACGACATCACCACCGACGTCTCGCTCGCCAAAGCGTGTGTGCGTGCCGCGCAGCGACGCGGCCTGCCCTCGAAGCTGGTGGACTACGCCGGCTTTCCCTTGGACTCCGCGACTCTGTCCGCGAACGCTCTGATCAATGCCGACGGCATCATGCCCACCGTGGTCGTCGCCAACAATCTCTACCACAGTTTCGATCAGACTCGCACCTTGGGCGAGATCGTTGCCGCGCAGGCGACGGCGCAGGGTAAACGAGTGGCGGTCTTGGTCTTGGGCGGTCTGTCCGGCAGCGAGCACCGCGACCAACGCCCGTTTTCCGCGGACGCCGTCGCGAACCCCGGCGAAGACGACTGGAATCGGCGGATTCTGCAACTGATCGCCGCACGCGACGTCGACGACCTGCTGCGCGAGTTGCCGGATTTCGTCTCGCAGGCGCGCGCCGACATGGCGTTCAAACACTTGGGCTTCGCGCTCGGTGCTCTCGGCGGACGCCTCGGCGCCACCCAAGTCTACGCCTACGGCCCCCAGTACGGCAGCGGCGCCGCCGTCATTCGACTTTTTTGAAAGGATCCCCATGGCAACGCAGATGACACAGTATCGAAATTATGTCGGCGGCCGCTGGCTTACGAGCGCGCGGCAATTCCCGGATGTGAATCCGGTCGACGGCAGTCCCACCGCCACCGTGCACGAAGCCGATGCCGCCACCGTCGATGCCGCCGTGCGCAGCGGCCATGCCGCGCTCGAGGGCCCCTGGGGCCGCACCTCGGTCGCCGAACGGGCCGCCATGCTCTACCGGATCGCCGACGAGATCGAACGGCGCACGACGGATTTCCTCGCCGCCGAAATGGCGGACACCGGCAAGCCTCACGCCATGGCATCGACCGTCGACATCCCACGGGGCGCCGCGAATTTTCGCATCTTCGCCGACATCCTGAAGACCGCCCCGCTCGAGAGCTTCCGCATGGATTTGCCCGGCGGCGCGCACGCCATCAACTACACGGTGCGTAAGCCCCTAGGGGTGGTCGGCATCATCTCGCCGTGGAATCTGCCGCTGCTGCTGCTAACGTGGAAGGTCGCGCCCGCCTTGGCCTGCGGCAACGCGGTCGTCGCCAAGCCCTCCGAAGAGACTCCCGGTACCGCGACCCTGCTCGCCGAGGTCATGGATACCGTGGGCGTTCCTGCCGGCGCCTTCAACCTGGTGCACGGCTTTGGCCCAGGCTCCGCGGGCGAGTTCATCACCACGCATCCCGACATCAACGCCATCACCTTCACCGGCGAATCACGCACCGGCACCGCGATCATGCGCGCCGCCGCGGAGGGCGTGAAACCCATCTCCTTCGAACTCGGCGGCAAGAACGCCGCCATCATTTTCGCGGACTGCGACTTCGACAAGATGCTGGACGGCATGATGCGAGCCGTCTTCTTGAACTCCGGCCAGGTCTGCCTGTGCGCCGAGCGCGTCTACGTCGAGCGCCCGATCTACTCACGCTTTTGCGACGCCCTCGCCGCTCGCGTCCGCGGACTCAAACTCGGTTGGCCGGAGGATCGAGACTCCGCCATGGGTCCGCTGATCTCGGCGGCGCATCGTGACAAAGTCCTGGGCTATTTCGCCCTGGCGCGCGACGAAGGCGCGCAGGTGTTGGCCGGCGGCGGCGTCCCGCATTTCGGCGACGCGCGCGACCGCGGCTTTTGGGTCGAACCCACCGTCATCGCCGGCTTGCCGGAGACCGCCCGCTGCCTCAAAGAGGAAATCTTCGGCCCCATTTGTCACGTCACGCCATTCGACACCGAACGCGAAGTGATCGCCATGGCCAACGACACCCGCTACGGCCTCGCCGCAACTCTCTGGACCACCAATCTCGATCGCGCGCACCGCGTCGCGCCCGCCATGCGCGTCGGCTTGAGCTGGGTCAATTCCTGGTTCCTGCGCGACCTGCGTACCCCCTTCGGCGGCGCCGGCCTCTCCGGCATCGGCCGCGAGGGCGGACTGCACTCGTTGAATTTCTATTCCGAATTGACCAATGTTTGCGTCCGAGTGGACAGCGGGGTTTGACGATGAACCAACTCGATCTCAACGGCCGCGGCGCCGTCGTCACCGGCGGCGCCCGCGGCATCGGCTACGCCATCGCCGAACGCCTGCTGCGCTCCGGCGCGCGGGTCGCCCTCTGGGACGTCGACGCCGACGCGCTCACCGACGCCCGCGACCGGCTATCCGCCTTAGGCGATGTCATCACCGAAGCATTGGACCTCACCCAGGAAACCGCGGTGCGCACCGCCACCCAGGCGACGCTCGCGCACTTCGGCAGGATCGACATCCTCGTCAACAACGCCGGCATCACCGGCGGCAACGCCCCCACCTGGGAACTCGACCCCGCGGTGTGGCGTCGAGTCATCGAAGTCAATCTCATCGCGCCGTACTTGACCTCGAGAGCCATCGTGCCCGTGATGCTCGGGGCAGGTTACGGCAGGATCGTCAACGTCGCTTCCGTCGCCGGCAAAGAGGGCAATCCCAACGCCTCGCACTACAGTGCATCGAAGGCCGGACTCATCGGACTCACCAAATCCATCGCCAAGGAATTGGCCACCAAAAATATTCTCGTCAACTGCGTGACGCCCGCGGCCGCCAACACCGAACTGTTCGCGCAGATGACCGCCGAACACATCGACTACATGCGCTCGAAGATCCCGATGAATCGATTCATCGAGCCCCACGAAATCGCCGCCATGGTTTGCTGGCTGGCGAGCGAAGAATGTTCCTTCTCAACGGGCGCCGTGTTCGACGTCTCCGGCGGCCGCGCGACCTATTGAATATCGCTGTATTGCCTAATTTCCTTGTTGCCTCATTGCCTTGTTGCCTCATTGCCTTGTTGCCTTATCGCCGAATTTCGAACGCCGGGCTGAATGGCCGCGCAACTCCTATGACTCGATCAGCGTGACTTCCATCCGCGTTCTCATGATGTCCCCAGGCGCCACCTCGAACACTCCCGGCTTCGCCCTGAAATCGCCGTCGAACCCGACGGGGTCCGCCACCCCATGCCACGGCTCGATGCAAATGAACTCAGCCTTAGGCTTCGTCCAGACCCCAAGATACCGCGCATCAGCAAACCCCACTCGGATACGCGGTCCCGCGTCCGCGCCGTAAGTGACTGAGCGGCTACGCAGCTCATCGAAGATGATCACATCGTCCAGGAACAGCGAATCGTCGAGCATCAGCACCCGCTCCATGACTGGCGTCGCGATACGGTCGGCTCGCAGCAACCCTTGCGAGTCGAGGCGGCGGATCGGCGCGAGTTCCGTGTGCGTGAACTCGATGAAATGGGAGGCCCGCGGCCGACCGAACGGCAGCGGCCAACGAAACGCCGGGTGAAAGCCGACGCTCGCGAACAACGCCACATCCTCCCGGTTCCGGATCGCCGCCGTCAACGACAGCGTCGCCCCCTCGAGCGCGAACCGCACATCCAATTCGAACTGAAACGGATAGACCGGCAAGGTCGTCGCGTCGGCCGTCAGACGAAACAACGCCTGCTCAGGCGTAGACTCCACGAGTTCGAAGAGTTTGCCGCGCGCAAAACCATGCCGGGACAGCGGATAGCTCGTCGACCCCAGGCGATAGCGACCGCCGGCCAGCGCCCCGACGATGGGAAACAGCAGCGGCGCGCGGCCGCTCCAGACCGCCGGATCTCCATCCCACAATAAATCGCGCCCCGCGCCATCCTGGAGCCGCGACAACTGCGCGCCCAACGGATCGACCTCGGCGATCAGCCGATCGGATCTCAACGATATGCGGCTCATCGCCCAAGCTCCGGAGTGCTCAGCAATCCGCCGCGCCCCTTCAGAGGCACTGCTTCGACAGTCAAGTCAGACAATAGGCTCATGGATGGCGTCACATCCGCCCGCGGAGCGCCCGCCGCAACGCCATCAAGCTGTCGCGGTTGGCCGCCTTCGCCACGGCCGAGCTCGGCACGAACAGATCGAACGAGTGGTAGGCCCCCGGATACACATGCAGTTCAACCGGCACGCCGGCCCGCGCCAGCCGCTGGGCGTACTCGATGTCCTCGTCGACGAACAGATCGAGCGCGCCCGTCGATATGAAGGCCGGCGGCAAACCCTCGAGGTCCCGCGCCCGCGCCGGCGCCGCGTAGCACGACACATCCGCCGAACCGGGCGCAACACCCAACAGCGATTCCCAACCGAACGCGTTATTTTCCGCGGTCCACAAGAACTCACCCGCAAAGGGATGCGGATCGGGACGTGCGCAGGTTCGATCGTCGAGCATCGGATAGATCAGCTGTTGAAACGCGAGCCGGTATTCGCCCCGGTCGCGGCAGAGCAGTGCCAGCGCAGCGGCCAAACCCCCTCCGGCACTCTCCCCCATCACGCCCACCCGCGCAGGGTCGATGTTGAGGAGTTCAGCATTCGCGAGCGTCCACCCAAGCGCCGCATAGCAATCCTCGATCGCTCCCGGAAATCGCGTCTCGGGCGCGAGCCGGTACTCCACGGACACGATGACGCACTGCGCCGCCAGCGCGAGCGGCCGATGCACGGGCCCGAGTTCCGCCGCGGTTCCCGCCACGTATCCCCCGCCATGGATGTAGAGCACACACGGCAACGGGCCCGTCGCCGCGGCCGGTCTATAAATGAGTACCCCAACCTCCGGTGCACCCCGTACAGCTGGTACGCCCGGCTCACGCGGATCACCCGGCTCGCCCGGCACACCGTGCGGGGCCAATGGTCCCAACAAGCCGGACGGTGCCCGAGGTCCCGGCACGCGGCGTGCCGTCACCGTGACGGCATCGGCCGCCTCCGGCTCGCCGACCAACGGCCATCCCGCCGCACGCACCGCAGCAAGTGTCTCGAGCGAGAGGTTCAATGGCGGAACAAAATCCAACAACGGCAGCAGCTCCGGATCAACGAGGTGTCGGCTGTTCATGCGCGTATTATCCAATTGCAATTTGCCCACGCGCTAGGCACTTTTGTGACCATCCGATGCACATTTTAATCCAACAAATCCGCAGGTCGCCGTGGCCAGTGACACGCCGGTGACTCCGCCGCCACCCGCCCTCGCCGGCGCGCGGCACGAAATGTCGCCGCCCGGTGTCGGCCTCGTGTCGTGGTACCACGATGCGCCACCGGATTCGTCCGCCTCCGCCGATCCGCCCGCAACGCAACGGCCGCTCGTGCTGGTGCATAGCGTCAACGCCGCAGCCTCGGCTTATGAGGTCAAGCCGCTCTACGATCATTACCGCCGTTCGCGGCCTGTCTACGCGCTCGACCTGCCGGGCTACGGCCTTTCGGATCGCAGCCATCGGCCCTACACGCCGCGACTGATGACCGACGCCATCCTCGCTCTGGTTGCCGAGGTGCGCAAAGCGCACGGCGGCGGGCCTGTCGATGCCATGGCCCTCTCTTTGTCGACGGAATTTCTCGCCCGCGCCGCCGTCGAGGCACCGACGGCTTTCCACACCCTGGGGCTCATCAGCCCCACCGGTTTCACCCGACTGCCCCTGCGTGAAGGTCCTCCCGGCAGCGATTTGGGCTTGCCGCGCGTGCATGCCGTCATGGCGCGCCCGGCCCTCGGCCGCTGGCTGTTTCATAACTTGACCCGCCGGTCGGTCATCGCCTATTTCCTGCGCCGCACCTGGGGATCCCGCAACATCGATGCCGGGCTTCTGGATTACGACGTCTTGGTGACCCGTCCCGCCGGCGCCGAGCATGCGCCGCTGCGTTTCTTGACCGGCTTTTTGTTCAGCGGCGATAGCGGCACGCTCTATCGCTCGCTGACTCAGCCCGTCTGGGTAGTGCACGGCACACGCGGCGATTTCGTCAGATACAAGGGCTTGCAAGCGTTCGCCGGCAGTCCTCAGTGGACCGTCGACGTGCTGCCGACCGGCGCATTGCCGCACTTTGAAATGCTGCCCGAATTCCTCGAGCGCTACGAGGCCTGGTGTTCCCGTGCCGGCTAACCCAACTTGCGCAACAAAATTCAAGTGACCCGGGATCGCTCAGTGCATCCGTTCAGTCACGTCGTATCCGCCAGCGCAGCAATGCGCGAACGGTCCGACACCACCACTCCGCCCGGCTTCTCGATTGTCACGGCGAACGTCAAAGCCACCCCGACGCGCAGCGCCGCCCTGATCGGTATGACATCGCCCTGCTTCGCGCCCGAAATATCGAACACGCCACCGTCGACCGGATAGCGATCATCGCGGCGCGCGTCGAATATCCACAGCTGGTACTGCTCCGCATTCGGCTCATTGCGCCGCAACCCCACGAAACGCATGAACCCGGTTTGCGAACGCGGATCCCAGACCACGTCGCCCGAGACCGTGAACCCGGCCGCATCATTGCCGGCGCGCCACGGCCGGCGCAGTACATAGGGATTGCTCGCCAATAAACGCTCGCGCTGAGCCGCCGCCGACTCGACCACCGACGGCCTTTCCGGCGGACGCTCCGGCGGACGCTCCGACGCTATTGCCGACGAACGATCCGACCCTCGTTCCGACGGAGTCACCGACTCGCCAGCCGGAACACCAGGCGTTACGGCCTCGGAATCCGGCGCACCTCGCGTCGCGGCAGCGACACTCGGTTTGTCCCCAACGACCCGTGTATCCGCGCCGCCCGGCGCCGCCGATTCAGCAGCGGAGCGCACCATCCCCGGAGCGACCGACGGGGACGTCGCCGTCGCCGGCACCAGGATCACTCGAACCGGTCTTTCCTCCCAGATGACGAGCGCCACGACCAAGCACGCAGCGGCCGCGAACCAGCCCCCCAAGTGTCTCCACGACTGTCGACTATGCGGCACGGGCTCGGCCGACCCGCGCGCGCGCGACGCCGATGCGAAATAATCGGTCGCATCACCCGCCAAGTGCACTTGCAACCCCTGCGGCAATGGCTCCGGCCGTACGCCGCTCGCCAGATGCGTCACCGCGACCGCCCGCTCCAGATCGGCATCCGAGAACCCCGGTAAGCGCGCCCGCAGTGCGGCGTACTCGACCGCATCGTCCTCGGATAGAGTCCCGACTAGCCGGTCGATCGCGAGTTCAGTGAGCCGCGCGATGTCTTCACCCTCGTCGTTCATGGCTGCCGCCTCGCGGACAGCAATTCCCGCACGCGCACTATGCCCCGCCGCAGCATCGTCTTGACGGTGCCCAGCGGCAATCCGGTGCTGTCCGAAATTTCCGCGTGCGACATCCCCTGAACCAAGGACAACGCAATCACCCGCTGCTGCGGCAACGGCAGTTGTTCGAGCAGTTGCCGTGCCTCTTCGACCTCCGCATGGCGTTCCGCCCGCCCGGTCGCCGGTCCTTCACATTCCGACTGCTCGTCGATGTAGGTCTCCGCCCGCAACCGAGTCCGCAGGCTGCGCAAGCGGTCGATGAGAGTCCGCCGCGCCAACATGGTGACGAACACCTTTTCCGAACCGCGCGTGCGGTCGAAGCGGTCGGCATTGCGCCAAATATCCAAGAAAATCTCCTGCACCGCATCCTCGGCATCCGCCGGCGTCGGCGACAGCCGGCGCGCGATGGACCACACGAGCGGACCGTAGCGCCGGATGCACCGGTTGACCGCCAACCGGTCGCCGCTGGCCACGATCGGCAGCAACGGCTCATCCGAATCGTGAAGCAAATGGTTTTCGGGTACGGCAGGTTTCATGATCGACGGTGCACTGCTCGAGTTGTGGGCTCCCAAGCGGTGCTGTTCGATAACCCCGGCCTTTTGGATTCAAGTCCGGCGCGACGCCTGCGCTTTGCGAAGTTCCCACTCGCCCTGCCGAGGCCCCGAATCCGGGACCCTCTCGCCGCGACGATCCATGATCGCATCAAAACGTGCGGCAACCTCGTGCGTCACCGCATCCCCCACGCCCAGGTAAATTCCTTCCGTCAAGGTGATATGTGCTGCTTCAAAGCTGCCCGCGCCCGCGCACAGAATCATCCGCGTGGGCGCGTCGTCGCCGACCAACGCAGCCACGGCCGGGCTTACCGCGCTCGGCGCCAACCTATCGAGCGCCTCCGCCGGCAATAGTCCCGCGAGCATCCGAGTTGCCGCCGTCGGCGCGAGGCAGTTCACACGGATGTCATTCTTCGCCCCCTCGAGTGCCAGCGTCTGCATGAAACCCACGAGCGCGAGTTTGGCCGCGCTATAGTTCGACTGGCCGAAATTGCCGTAAAGACCCGACGACGAAGTCGTCATCACGATGCGGCCATAATTTTGCGCGCGCATCACATCCCAAACCGCCTTGGTGCAGTTCACCGCACCCATCAAATGCACATCGATGACCAGCTTGAAGTCGGCCAGGTCCATTTTGGCGAAGGTCTTGTCCCGCAGAATACCCGCATTGTTGACGAGGATGTCGACGCGGCCCCAGCGCGCGACCGCCTCCTTCACCATCTGCTCGACCTCGGCGTAATTCGTAACGGACGCGCCGTTGGCGATCGCCTCGCCGCCGGCGGCCACGATCTCCTCGACCACTTTCGTCGCCGCTGACAGCGAGCCACCTTCTCCCATCACCGTACCGCCCAAATCGTTGACCACGACTTTGGCGCCCAACCGGGCCAACAATAACGCGTGTTCGCGCCCGAGCCCCCCTCCGGCGCCGGTGACAATGGCGACTCGTCCCGTCAAATTGACCGGCATAACGACCTTCCCTCACGCTTGCATGAACCCGACGTTGCGCGTGCCGGCATCGAAATTGGCAAGGTTCGGAAAGATAGTCAACAAGTTGGCGTCGCTGACGCCGAACCACGAGCCCAAGGTCGCGCCGAATTGATCCACGGCCATGGTCGGAATGAAGCGGCCCCGGCCCACATCGAGCGGTCCGTTCGTCGTCAAGTTGGGTGGCAGCACGGGAGCCGTCCCATAAAAATTCTGGCCGTTGACCGCCCCGCCGACGACGAAGTGCGCGCTGCCCCAGCCGTGATCCGAGCCGTCGCCATCCGAATTGAGGGTGCGCCCAAAGTCCGAGACGGTGAAGCTCGTGACATTGTTCTGCAAGCCGAGCGCGTTCATCTCCGCGTAGAACGCCGCCATGGAGACGGCGACGTCTGACAATAGCGGCGGCTGCGTCGTGACGACGGCATTGTGCGTGTCGAAATTGCCGGCACCGACCATGAAAACCTGGCGCGTCGCGCCGACGCCGGTGGCGTTGCGCGCGGCAATGACCCGAGCCACCATCGATAATTGCGCGGCGAGATTCGTTTTCGTCGTCGTCGGAAACGTCGTGACGGTCGCCGCCGGCAGCGCCGTGCCGAGGATTTGTTGTCCCGTCAAGGAGCGACTCACCACATCGGCATACGTGGACTCGAACAGATTCGCGAGATTCCCGTTGGCATCGGTCCGCTGGGCGGTGGTCAGCGTCCTCATCACGCTCTGACAGGCCGAGGAGCCGAACAACGGTGAAACGATGCTCTGGATCGCGATCGCGCCGCCGGTGGGGGAGATCGAGTACGTCCCGGTGTTGAGCCCGGTGAGGAAGAGGCTATCGCCGGCCGGCGAGATGCACGTGAACAGGGAATTGCCATTGCCCGCGGCAAACAGGTCGGCGATCCGGCCGCCCCAACCCGAGGTGTTGCCCACCGGTCCCTCTGCCTGATAGAACGCCCGTTGATCGAGATGCGAGAATAGCTGGGGCGGCAGGCTGGCAGCGGGCGCACTGGCGTAGGCCGCGGCCGACGCAATCGGTTCGATTAGAGTCCCGATGTTCAGCATGACCGCCATTTGTCCGCCGTTGAAGAGCGGCAGCAGCGGACTTAACGAAGGTGCCAAGGCGAATTGTTCCCCACCGGTAAGCGCCGTCGCCGGGGTGAGCAGCGTCGGCGTCAAGGCGCTCGATGCGGTGGCGATGGCCGGACGCTGTTGGTTGTAGATCGCGTAGTTCGGCGCGTCGTACGGGACGAGCGTGTTGAAGTTGTCGTTGCCGCCGATCATGAAGACGCAGACCAGCGCCTTGTAGTCCGTGGCCATGGCAGCGGCGCTCTCGCCGAGCGCGGCGAGGTTCAAGGCCAGCGGCGGCGCGAAGCGCGTCGCCGACAAGGCGGCCGCCATTTTCAAGAATTCGCGTCGCGATGCGGGCTGGGTCACGGGGTTGTCCTTACTTTTGAACCAAATATTCGGGTGCGCACATCACGAGCGTGAGTGCGGCGAAGAGGCGGTCGTTCGTGCCCAGGGTAATCACATCGATGGTGTCGAGCGCGCCCTGCATCAAGCTCAAGGTCGCCGCCGAGATCTGTCCCGCCGCAATCAGGACATTGAGTTCCGCGAGCAAGGCCGCTGAATTGCCGCCCTCGTTAACCAAGGACTGCAAGGCGCTGTAGTCGCCCGCCACGCCGCCGATGCCGTTGGCGATGAGGTTCTTGATGAAATTCATGTAGCCGGCGACTGAACTCTCGTTCGTGATGCCGAACTCCGGTGCCGTGATGCCGTGGGTCTGCAGCGCCGTATGTGGCGGGATATATCCCGGCTGGAAGAAGAAAAATACGTTCGGCGACTGAAGCGGGCTCTCGGCGAGTTTGCTCGACGGATTGGAGAGGTCGCCGATGGCGGCCCACTGAGTCGCCGTGGCCGGTGAAAAATTCAACGGGAAGGTGCGCGCCCATTGAATGAATCGCACCACGGGCTCGCGCAGCTTGCCCGCTTGCGGGTTCGACAACAACACATCGGAGGTGGCTTCGGTATCCGTCAGAATCGCCGTGATGACCGCTTTCATGTCGCCTTGCGTGGACTGAAATACGGTCGCGACGCGCGCGACGTAATCGGCGGAAGGATTGCTGGTCACGAGGCGCTGAATGAATTGTCGCGAGATGAACGGCGCCATGTTCGGATGCGCCATGAGGATCCCGATCGCCGCCTCCAAGGTCTGCTCGCCGCTCAATCCCGCGGCGATGGTCTGACCGAGCACGGTTTTCTCGGACGTGTCGAATCCGGTGGGGTCGTTGATCATGTCGGTGGCCGCGGAGGCGCCGGGGTAGGCCGTCGCGGCGCTATTCAATTTCCAGCCCGTGAACACCTTCGCCATGTTGAGCACATCGGTCTGGCTATAGGTGGCTAGCGCCACGCCCGGATCGTTCGGATTGGCCTTCGGCGTGCCGTCGATATTCAGTTGCACGACGCCGATCGAAAAGAGTTGCATGATCTCGCGCGCGTAATTCTCATCGGGGCTCGTGCCCGTGACCGGATTGGCCTTGACGCTATCGAGATACGTCAGATATTGACCCATGGCCGGCGTGTGTGACACCGCCAGCAGCAAGTCCTTGAAGCTGCCGAACGCGTTGGCTTCGACTTGGTCGAGATAATAAGCAGCCGCCGCTCCCCGATAGGTGAGCGTGGTCGCCCCGGTGTTGATAACGAACAAATCGGTGAGCGCCAGCATCATGCGCTGGCGCAGCACATCCGGGCTCGAGATGAGCTTGCGCCACAGCGAGCTTTGTACGCCCGTCGTCTCGAACTCCACCGAAATGAGAGTGTTGGCCTGCATCCAGGCGACGTTCGACAGTTGTCCGGACGGATTGACCGGAATCGCGAATTGCTGCGTGAGCCAACCCTGGATACCCTGCGCCTGATACTGCACATTCTGAATGTCGGTATCGGAACCGCCGAAGGCGGCCTGGGCCAAGAAGCGCGCAGCCTGGGTGCGCGACAGAGCGACGGGTGTCGCCGCGACGGCCGCCGAATTGACGCTCGTACCCGCCGCATTCGACGCCGACACCACATAGTAGTAGGCCGTGCCGTTGATCGCGCCGGTATCGGTGAACGACGTGGTGCTCGATTCGCCGACCGACGTGAACGGCCCGGCGCTGGTCGTCGCTCGCGCGACGGAATATCCGGTCGCGCCGGCGCTGGCCGACCATGCAAGGGCGACCTGATTGTTCCCGGGTGTTGCCGTGAGTCCGCTCGGCGTCGACGGCGCCGGTGGCGCGGTGGGCGATGAGCTCCCGCCGCCACACGCTGCCAATGCCAGCGTCGACAGCCCGAGCACAGACACCGTCGATCCGATGCGTTCCGCGCGGGGCGCTGCATCGTCGCGATGTGTGACCCGTTCTTCGATGGCGATGCGATTTCCCTTCATGGCCCGCGTCATCCCTGGGACGAACTTGATCGCCATCCCGTACTGCAGTGGACAACGTAGCAACGGTCATTGCGTTGACTTGGAATCCGACGCGACGCAAGGACGTCGGTCAATGGCGACAGGAGCGATGGCTCCGCAACTGGAGAAAATGCGCCGTCGTGTGATGGCAGTGTGCACTTCCGGTGGCAATCTCCCGACGATCAACGCTCGCGCGTGTTTCGTGTTGGCATAGGCATTGCAGTCTGCTTAACTCGTCGCAATTCTCCCAGGAGTCTCCGCATGACGCCGGCGCACGCGGCAACTTTTGTCATTGCCGCGCTGACGATCGCGGGCGTGATCGTCCGGCCGTGGCGCTTGCCGGAGGCGACGTGGGCCGCGCTTGGAGCGGCGGCGCTGGTGGTGTTCTCATTGATCTCGCCCGCCGACGCATTACACGCCGTTCGCGAAGGCACCGACGTCTATCTTTTCTTGATCGGGATGATGGTGCTCGCCGAGTTTGCGCGCCACGAGGGACTTTTTGATTGGCTGGCCGCGTACGCGCTGCGCCGGTCGAGAGGCTCGGCGAGTCGGCTGTTCGCCTTGGTCTACGGCGTGGGTATTCTCGTGACGGTGTTGTTATCGAACGATGCCACGGCCGTCGTCCTGACGCCGGCGGTCTCCGCCGCCGCCAAGCGGGCCAAGGCGCAACCGCTGCCGTATCTATTCATCTGCGCGTTCATCGCCAACGCCGCGAGCTTCGTGCTGCCGATATCGAACCCGGCTAATCTGGTCGTGTTCGGCAAGCACATGCCGTCGTTGGGAAGCTGGCTGTCGCAATTCGGCATCGCGTCGATCGCCGCCATTGTTGTGACCTACATCGTCTTACGATTCACGCAAAGAAGCCCGTTGACGGGGCGCATCGAAAGCGCCGTCGAACTGCCGCTCTTGAGCGTCGGTGGCCGCCTAGTCTCGGGTGGGATCGCACTGACGGCTTTGCTATTGCTCGTCGCCTCGAGCCTCGATTGGCAACTCGGATTGCCGACTTTTCTCGCCGGCATCGCGACCGGCATGGTGATCTTGCTACGTGAGCGCGCCGCGCCTTGGCCGGTCATCAAGGAGATTTCGTGGAGCGTGCTGCCCCTGGTCGCCGGACTCTTCGTCTTGGTCGAAGGAGTCGAGGGCACCGGCGTGCTCGTCCCGCTCGGCCACCTCATCGCGTCGCGAGCCGCCGACGCTCCCGGGGCGACGGCGCTGGCCGCGGGCGCAGTCGCCGGCGTGGTTTGCAACCTCGTCAATAATCTCCCCCTCGGTCTCATCGCCGGAACGCTCGCGAGCGGATCGCATCTCTCCGCACCGGTCACCGCCTCCCTGCTGATCGGCGTCGACTTAGGTCCCAACCTCTCGGTCACCGGCTCGCTCGCCACCATCCTCTGGCTCGTCGCCCTACGCCGCGAGGGACAAGAGATCAGCTTCGGCAAGTTCCTGGCGCTCGGAGTTCTGGTGATGCCGCCCGCGTTGCTTGCCGCGCTGCTGAGTTTCGGCGCGCTCGCGTTCCGGTGATTCGCGACCCCGTCACTCTCTGCCGACCCAGTCATTAACCGCCCAACCGAATCACTCCCTGCCCTCGACAGCCCTCAACATCACAACCCTTACAATGAAATCGGAGCCGTCTGACGTCTCGACATCCGCTTTTCCCGATCAACCGATTGGCCTGCAACGCGTTACAAATATATGTCGGCGGCAGAACGCCGACTTCGGTGACATGGGGTCGGACGGCAATGCCATATTTCCAACATCTCGGCAGAACCCTGCATTATTTGCAGCGCGGACGTGGCGAACCGCTGATGTTGATTCACGGTCTCGGTTCGAGCGGTGCGGACTGGGTCCTGCAAGCGGTCTCCTTGGAAAGCAAATTTCGCTTGATCGTGCCCGATCTGCCGGGTAGCGGTCATAGCGACCCGCTGCCCGCACCGGCGCGCATCGAGAACATGGCGGCGGCACTGTGGGCGCTGTGCGACCACCTCGGTATAGAGCGGCTGAACGTAGTGGGATTTTCGTTGGGCGGTGCGGTTGCCCTGGAAATGGCTCTGCAGCGCCCCGAGGGCGTGCAGCGTCTCGCTCTCATCAACAGCCTGGCCAGCTACCGGCTCAACCACTGGCGTAAGTGGCTGGAGGCGGCGCTCATACTCGTGCTGGTGCCGCTGATCGGCATGCCTCGCGCGGCGCGAATGGGTGCGAAACGCTTATTCCCCATGCCGTGGCAGCACTCGCTGCGCCAGCGTGCGGCCGAGGCGGTGAGCGCGGTGCCGGCGACGCATTATCTCGATACCGGGCGCGCGCTGCTGCGTTGGTCCGCCGTCGGACGGCTGAACCGGCTCAAAGCCAAGGCACTCATGATTGCGGCTGAAAACGACTATACCCCTCTGGCCGAGAAACGCGCCTTGGCGGCGCACATCGGCGCCGATTTGGTGGTCGTGCGCGGCTCGCGTCATGGCACGCCCTTCGATGCAGTACGCGCCACCAACGCCGCCCTAATGGCGTTGCTCAACGACCAACCCCTGCCTCCGGCGGAGCGCTGGACCTGCGATCCGGCCGGGCACTGCGGCCCGCTGCCCTTCACCGGCACCATCGCGGAGGACCACGCCTTCGCCAGCCCCCTGTCCACAGTAACGCCGGCGCGCTCCGCCGAGGCGGCCTGAGGAGCACCAACCCGACATATACGAGCCCGACGGCGACAGCGGTCCCGTAACCGCGCGCGCCTATGAAGCGCCCGGTCAGCAATCTCCGACTTCGATCGGAGAAGGCTGCCGATAGTGGCTCTACCGCACACGCCGGCATCATGCCGCCACCTATTTCAGCAAGGGAGAGATTCATGGCGAGCAAGAACAAATCCTCATCCACTGCCCGGGCGCGTAGCAAGCGGGTCGATGCGATCGCCCTCCTCAAGGCCGATCACCGGCAAGTGGAGGCATGGTTCTCCCAGTTTTCGAAATCGAGGAGTCCGCAGAAAAAGCAGCAACTCGCCATCCACATCTGTGATGCCCTCACGGTGCACACCACGATTGAGGAGGAGATCTTTTATCCGGCGTTCATCGAGGCGACCGGCGACAAAGACATTCATCATGAGGCGGTGGTCGAGCATGCCGGCGCCAAGCAGTTGATCGCCGAAATCCAATCAATGTCGCCGCATGATGACTATTACGACGCCAAGGTGACGGTACTATCGGAGATGATCAAACATCACGTCAAGGAAGAGGAACACCCGGGCGGGATGTTCTCGGAGGCGAAAAAGTCCGACATGAATCTTCAAGCTCTGGGTGACCAGCTGCTCGCCCGGAAGCGGGAGCTTCAAGCAAACGCCGAGGCCGCCTGAGGTCCCCATGGCAACGAAAACCAAGAGCGCGAACCGAACCGTAGCGCGGGTCATGCGCGAGCGGAAAAACGGCACCTTGAAGAGCGGCCGCGCCGGCCAAAAAGTGACCAGCCGAAAGCAGGCGATCGCCATTGGACTCTCCGAGGCCCGCAAATCCGGCGCGAGGGTTCCGCGAAAGAGCTGACCGAACCACGGCCGGGGATCGAGGACCGCAAGACCGCGCCGCTGCCGTTTCCGACAGAGTGTGCCGACGTCGCGTGACGTGGCCTACCACACGGGGACGCATAGCGTAATAGCGGCCGCGTAGATGTCGCAGGGCCTTTGCGATAATCTCGGAATGCGTGTCGCTAGTTACGAGAAAATTCTCTACCTGCGTTCTCATCGGCTCCTTGATCGGCTGCGGATCGCCGGCCCGGGCCGAGGACGGCGTGTCCGACGCGCCGCCCATGGAAGCATACCGCTTCTCCGTCAATCCCAAACTCAACGATGAGGTCGTCGGCGAGGTGCAAATCACTCACGCTGGCCGGGAAGACACGCTTGCCGACATCGCTCGTCGCTTCAGTGTCGGCTACAACGAAATCCAGCGCGCCAATCCGGGAGTCGATATGTGGGTACCGGGCACTGGACGACGAGTGGTAGTACCCACGCAATTCGTATTACCGGACGCGCCGCACGTCGGCATCGTCGTGAACGTTGCGGAGATGCGCCTCTACTATTTCCCGCCGCACCGCCAAGATGGACGGGAGATCATCTACACCTACCCCATCGGTATCGGTCGCGTGAACTGGAAGACGCCCTCGGGCGTCACGACCATCGTGCGCAAGGCCGTGAACCCCGTCTGGCGGCCGCCCGCGGACATCCTCGAGGAGCACCGCAAAGACGGAGATCCGCTGCCGCCCGAAATCCGTCCAGGTCCAGACGACCCCATGGGGACCCGGGCGCTCTACCTCGGTTGGCCCGAGTATGCGATCCATGGCACCAACAAGCCCGTGGGAGTCGGCATGCGCGTGAGCCATGGCTGCATGCACCTCTACCCCGAGGACATTCTGCAACTCTATGACATGGTCCCCGTCGGTACGCCCGTGCGTGTGGTGAATCAGCCGTTAGTCTTCGGCTGGCACCGGGGTGACCTGTACATGCAGGCGTTCGATCCTCTGGCGGGTGGTCAGCGCGTTGGGCAAACCGCCTCGCGCGAGTTACTCGAGCAGATCATGGGACCCGACATCCAGACGCAACTGCAAGAGCGTAACCTGCAAGTGCGCTGGGACCTCGCCGTGCAGCTGGCCAACAATCCCCAAGGCATACCGGTGGCGATCACCGATTCCAATGCCAGCCTCGAACAGGTCCTCGAAAAAGCCCGGCAGGTCGCGAATCGCCCGCCCGACGGCGCACTCTAATGCGCGCGCACGTACTTGAGCTCGCCTGCCTCTACGCCAATTGCGAGCCGAATCTGCCGCTTCAGCCTCAGTCTAATCGGCTTTGCCGCGCTAGAAGCGGTACGAGAGGTCGACTCCCGCCGTGAGCGGCTGGTTGGTTTCGATGCGGGTAAAGCTCGGTTGGGGCTCATTTTCCGTGAACATACTCTCCAGCTGAGCGTGCTTGTTGGTGAGGTTGTTGACGAACGCCGTTGCGCTCCACTTGTCACGCACTTTGATTCCCGCACGGACATTGACCAGGTCATACCCGGGCATTTGCCGGTACGTACCCACGAATTCGTACGGGTCTGAGAAATAAATCGAGTAGCGTGGGCCGGTGTACGAATTTTCCAAGCGAGCAGTAAAGATATAGTGGCTGCCGAGCGGCTTGGAGTAGTCGAACGAAACGGTGCCACTCTCCGGCGCGACCTCCGGCATCTTGTGGATCGGTTGAATCACCCAGTGCGGGCCCCCTTCCAGCCATTCATAGAGGTAGCCGGCCGCCAGTTCGAACTGGAATCCCGCCCCCAGTTCGGCGAGGAGATCGACGTCGGCTCCGTAAATCGAGACCGAGTTGCCGTTGATGTTCAACGCCCAGTCGTTGGGAAATGCCTCGAGCTGGGGGTGACGCCAATCCTCATAGTAGATACTGGCATTCACGGTCAAGCGGCGATCGAGCATTCTGGCTTTCTCGCCGAGCTCATAACTCACGACACGATCCGGTTCGTAATGGGTGGGCCACTTGCCGCTCGTATAATTCTGCTGCTGGAACGCCCCTCCCCAGGCGGCGCCGGTGGTCGGATAGACGGCGTCGCCGCCGCCTGGACGGAAGCCGGTCGACACCGTTCCATACGCCATGAGGTCCGGGCTGAAGGTGTAGGACAGATTGAATTTTGGGTCGAAATTGGTGGACGACAGCGCGATCAGACCGGAACAGGAGGGCGTGGCCGCACCGTAGCCCGAGCCCCACCCGCTGATGCACGACGAGAAGCGATAGTCGTAGTGATTCACGCGCGCGCCAATATCGACCTTGAGCTCATCGGTCAGGGCATACGTGATGTCGCCGAAGCTCGCGTACTGCTTGAGCGTGGTCGGCGAGTGGGCGTCGAACCAGTTCGGTGTGGTTGCCCGCGAGAGCGTGCCCAAGTCCATGAACGAGGAGTAATTGGGCGTCGTCCCATTGAAGGTCCACAGCGAGTAGAAGTCGCTGTAATAGAGTCCGGCAACCCAGCTGGTTCTTCCGCTCCCGGTCGAAGCCAACCGCAGCTCCTCGCTGAACTGATGGGACGGATCATCTTCGATACCGTGCTCCGGACCAGACCCGTTGGGGCCGTAGAATCCAGGGTTCGAAAGACCGTAGTTCGAGTTATAGGTAATTGCTTCGAGTGGATTGTTGAACGCCTCGGCGGCTTCCTCGACTTGAGTGGAATTGCGGGTCCATCGCGCGGTACTCGATGTCAGGTCGAACGCTTCGAAACTGTAATTCACATTGAGGCTGAAGGCGGTCAGCGAATCGGTCAGCGGTTCGGCGATGTCGAAAGGTTGGTAGTGAGCCAGCGTACCGGGATCGCTGTCATAGGCACTGATGCCGTTTTGAGTGCTGGTCGTGTGGAAGAACGAGGGTGTGACGGAGAGGTCATCCGTCGGCTTCCACAGCAGAGTGACCCGCGCCGCATAGGTTTGATAGGCATTCGACCCCGGGTATTGCTTCTCGATTGGGGCGTTCGCGACATCGCCCCGCACGGAACCGACCGGATCTCCACCGGCCAATGGGAAGGGGTTGACGACGATACGGTCGATCCAACCGCTCGTATAATTTTCTGTTGCCGCCACCCGTAATCCCAGCGTGTTGTCGATCAGTGGCAGATTGACCATCAAACTGTCTTTGTGGTTGAAGCCGCCGCCGTCGGTGCCGGATAGGACGCTCTGTGCGGTCGATTGAAACTCTGACAAGTTCGGCTGGTTTGAAATGAGTCGTACCGTGCCACCCATCGATCCCGATCCGAACAGCGTACCTTGCGGTCCGCGCAAGATCTCGACGCGGTTCAGGTCATACAGATCGGGATCGATCACCACGTGACCATTCTGGGCGCTGGCGGGTCCCGCCAACGGAATGTCATCGAGATAAAAGCCGACCGTCGCAGAGTTGCCTCCGCTCGAGGTCATGCCGCGCATTTCGATCTCCGTCTGGCTGGGGCCCTCGGTCTTCAGCGAAACCCCGGGCGTGCCCTGCGCCAACGTGGCCAAGGAGGCGATGCCGCGCGCCTGTAGATCCTCGCCGCTGACCGCGGCAATGCTGATGGGCGTATCCTGCACCGTGGATGTGCGCTTCTGCGCGGTCACGATCACTTCCTCGAGCTGGCCGGAATTGTCGGCATCGGAGGCCGCCAGGGCATGTGCATCAAGCGCCAGGACAATCGCTGTGCTACTCAGCGCGGCGGCCGCCACTCCAATTTTCGACGTCTGCTTCATCATTCCGCTCCCAGTGTCATCCGAAAAAAAGCCGGCGGTGATCTGGTGCGCCAACCCGCTCCTCCTACCGACTCTTGTAGATCCAACCTATGGATCCAACTTAGCCAACGACGCGTAAAGGCTCCGTACGAACAGTGAAATTCGTCGTAAAGAATTTGAAAAACGTTGTCAGTTATCAGGCCGCGCTTCGCCTCGTCACACGGCCCATCGGACGCGACATGCTTTTCTTCGAGCCCAGCGATAGCACTTGGGACTTTGGGGGTCTTTACCTGCGCCTCGTGGCGGCGGATCGCACGATCGGAGTGATCTCGACCCTGACCGTCGCTATTTCATGCTAGAAAGGACTGACGATGCGTTCAATCTCGACCTCGCGCCCACCGGTTTTGTTCATCTCCCATGGCGGCGGTCCATGGCCCTATGTCGA
>Ga0116229_10004777_pt1 | contig 22192 bp, 20 predicted proteins | sample S1TSphgellanicum_3_FD_87313 | JGI IMG/M metagenome (GOLD analysis project Ga0116229, IMG submission 87313) | Host-associated microbial communities from peat moss isolated from Minnesota, USA - S1T2_Fc - Sphagnum magellanicum MG | ecosystem: Host-associated > Plants > Peat moss > Unclassified...
AAATATTTTGAAAATTTTTTTAAATGAATGGAAAAATTATTTTAATTTAAAAAAAAAAAAAAATTCCAAAATTTTTACCTTTTTTTTTTTTTTGGAATAACTGAAAAAAAAAATTGGAATTTTTAAAAATTGATCTCAACCCTTGATTTGCATTCATAAAAATTTCCATCCATAAGGAATCTTTGGCATTTGTGTTAGAATTGAACTTTTTGGTGAAGAGTAGCATTCTTGAATGGTGGGAACTAGAACCACATAAACCACCTAAAATCCCACCTAGAAAAGAACCTACACTTATGTATTGAAAGCCTACCCCAAAGCCAGTTACATAGGAAATAGGGATTTGGAGCATCCCCATTGGCACTTTCATAGCATTTTTTGGATGAAGAACTAGGTAAACAAGATCATGCTAGTTTGGGGCAATAAAAATGGCTTTGGGCTAGAATTTGAACACTCCCCAATGCTCTATTTAACAAAAGGCATTGCATAGTCTAACACATGCTCTTGATTAGCCAAATAGAACAATTGGACTAGGTAATTTCCTATTAATAGTTTCTCACCTTTTATAGGTCCCAATTTTCATGTTTATGGGTGGAGCATGGGATCAAAATAGTGAGCTAGCCATCTTGGATGTGAGAAATATTTTTGAAGGGGCAACTATTGAATATGGGTGGAACTACTATATGGAGTGTTGGGCATGTATTTGATTTCATTATTAACCCTGGGTTTTTGTATTTTAGATATTTCAAATTCAATGAATCTAAGTTGTTTTTGGCCAATTTTTACCACTAGTAACTAGAACAAAATTCAATACAAGCTCACATAAAACAATTATATGAAAAAGGCCTCAAAGTGGCCAAATTTTGAGGAGTGTCTTTTTTTAAATCATCATATTTAGACAATAGGTTCCAATAGGATCCAAAAATATAATAAGGTTTTTAAATCTTTTTATTTTCCTCTTTAATTTGTAGCCAAATTACTTGGATAATTCCTCTTTAAAATGATCACCAACATGGCTACATCACAATTTTGAAAAAAAAGGAAAAAACATTAATAGAACTGATAGTTTTGATTTTTTGCAAAAACAAAAATTGGAATAAAAGAACCATTGCCTCCAATTGTTTCAAAAACCTTAAAGAATGAACGGTTTTGTAGGTGGAACTAATGGATTTTTTCAATCTTTTATATAACCATGGTTATACATCAAAACTCAATTTTTTGATTTTTTGAAAACCATGGTTATGTGCATTTAAAATTGCCCAAATAACATGGGAATATGTTCATATTTATAATAACCTCCCAAATTTGATACATACCATTGTTGCAAAGGTATCCAATTTGCAATGGTCAATTAGGGCATGTTCAAGTTCTTATAATCCAAACCCAAGCTAACACCTTTTGCATAAGAATTAGATCATGGAATTAACTTTTTGCTACATTTGAAACAAAAACCCAAACTATGAAAAAACCTTCCTAAACATAACTTTGAGTCTTTAAGTAGGCAAGTTGATTTTAGAAAGAAAACTTAACAAGTCAAATTTTATAAAAATATGTTTAATGAGTTGTTGATTTTTGTACTTATAAGACACTTGTTTGAGTGTGTTGTAAATTTTTTTACATATATAATCTCTAACATTGGAGTGTGTACATGAAACCAAAATTGGTTTTCGACCTAGGCCCAAAGGTTCTTGAATTTGAAAAAATGTTATAAAATCAAAATAAAAGGTTTAAAATTTGGAAGATCAATTTCAAATCGCGCCCAAAAAATGTCTCATATTTTTTTCAGTATTAAAACTAAGACCATAAGTTTTCTTAAAAAGGAAGAATCACACAAAACTAATAAATACTTTGCTAATTACTTGATCCTTTAAAACATATATTTGAAATTATTTAGGTTCAGAGTACACTTGGTGATTCGTTGTTGAAGTTTGGGTATTATTCATGCCTAAGGGAGTGATATTGAATAAATATTGAAAATTTTAGATTTTTAAAATTATGGGATTAATTTTGCCAAGAAGCTCTCACAAGTTGTTAGAAATTGGAAAATTCTTTGTTTGTAGCAAAAGTACTCTTAAGGATACAACATTTATGTTGATATTTTCCAGTAATTTAAAGGATATATTTAAGGATTTTCTTGAGAAATAAATGTTGGGATTACATGATTATGGGACCTTGTGTGGGACATTACTAAAAAGGATCAGGGGATTTTCAATGACTAGGGGTTTTTTAAAGGAAGAGCCTATATGAAAAAAGTAAGGGTTTTGATCAAATCTTCTTCATACAATAATTTTCATATATGCATGATGTTTAGTATGGGAAAAAATTAGTAGTAAGAGTTGTTGTGTTTAGTTCAACTATATAATTTGATTAATAAAACTTTGCCATGTTAAGTGAAAGCACTTAAGGTGTCTAATTTATGGTGATTTAAAGTTCCTTTTGTTCGAGTCCATTTCCAATGTATTTGAATATTAGACTAAAATATGAATATTTAGATGTAATTCAAATTATGAATTTTTCTCATTGCTAATTTCAAGTCATGATGATGTAAGGAATTTTTGAAAATTCTTAAAAGATAAATCTTAAAATTTATCATTTTTAATCTTTAAAGGGACTTTTTAAATAGTTGTCATTATAATTGGGAATTTGAAAAGTTCATACACCATATATTAAATTCATATTCCACTCATTCAATGCATCTTTACTTTTTAATGTATCAATCATGCTATATCTTAAATTTTTGAATACATAGGACTAATTATTACAAAACAAAAGTCCATATTCATGAACTTTACAAGGTGTTAAAGAAATTGTTTTCAAAATTCAAAAGTCCATTGCTCATTATATATTTAAGATATTAATGTGTTTTTGAGAAATTTGAAATTTTAATTCTATTAATATGTGATTCCCTTTTTTGATATTTCAAAAAATATTTAAATTTTATATTTATGTATCAAATAAATGCAAAAGAAAACTACAAGTGTGACACCCAAAAAAAAATGTAGTATGCCTAACGTTGTAAAAAATGCTCCCAATGATCATCAAGGAGTTTTGGCTGGAAGGTGTTTAAGATTGTTCATTGTTGAAATAAAAATTGATGTGAGTATTGATTTTCATGAATTCTTATTATAATCCAAAATCAAATTTTCTTTCTATTACCATTGTGATCAATTAATTGAAATTTGATGACCAAATTTTTTGGTATGAAAGTGTTGATCATAGGATTAAATAGAAAGTTGTATTTTATTTGACATAAGGTGTTTTGGGGTTATTTGGTGGAATATGCCATCATACAACACATGGATTGGGGTTAGGTTATTAAGGGTCATTTTTTCTAAATGTTATAAATTACATGTTTTTTCTACATGTATCTTCCTTTGCACAATGATTCCAAGTGGTTGATGAACTAGCTTCAAATTGAAAAACAAAAATATTATCCATATCAATTGGGATCATAATCAAATGTCATACATTTTGTTCAATAAATTGCTAGATTGAATGGTTAGTAAGTTAACATGTTAACAACTTTTAAGTTTCGTTTCCCTTTTCATGAACTAATTTTCATGGTAACAATAATTTAAAATGGGTGTTGCATTTGTAGACCAAATCATTAGGCCTTGTCAATTTTGTAACAATTATTAACAACATGGAATGGGTAAGGTTTGGTTGATTTTGGCCCCTATTTACTGGGCTTGACCAAATCTTATGTGTTTTTTGATACTTCAGAACTTATGATCATACCTAATTGTTTATTTGATATTAAATTTTTTATAATTGTGCAAAAATATTTTTCATTACACAAAAAACTTCTTTGAACTCCCATGCTCGACCATTAATCACACCAATTATAGTCCCAGGGCCCATATGGTAGTTACATGCATGGGAAGGTTCATAACCTTTCGCGTGGAGTTTTTCATTGAGGAGTATGCATAGATTTTCAAAAAATCAACCCATAATAGTGAGTTTGTTTTACCTAGGTGTCAACTAATGGCACAAAATTCAGTAAACCTTCTTACCTTTTGAAAATAAATGATAGCCCAACCAATATAATGATAAAAAAAAAAATGATAACCCAACAACACCAATGGGGGCCATATTTAACATTGCAAACATGAAAAATACATGCATTACTTCCCCCCACTTCATACGCCAACAATCTTTAACTTACTACAACAAACTATTATAGAAAATGAAAAGTTAATGGCACAACTTTCCTTGTTCATTGATGGTGTTATTCTACTCGTTTGTTGATGGTGTGACACTCCACTAAATGTGAGTTCAATAAGTAGTACGCACCCACACATTTGAATTTAGTCAACAACTTGTCACACACCTAACAACTTGCACACATGATGCATGAATCACACCCAAGAAAAACCTCCAAAAACTTTGGTCTTTGAATGAAGTGAAATTTCCTTCATGCATTGCCATCTTCTTTAAGGTTCTAATACCCCAAATAGCTTGCAAATCCAACCTCATATGAAGGAGTAATGAATTTCCAAAATTAATTTGAAATTAAATTAAATTTGCAAAATAATTAACCAAAATTCCTGGATGGATTTGAATTCACATCACATTGAAAAAGTTGCATCGTGCCATGTCAAGTTATAAGACTATTTCTATCCATTCAATCTTTGTCTAATCATCAACAATTATTTGCCAATTAACTACCATGTTTTTTCACAAATATAATTATGTCCAATCTTTTTTGCAATCACCACCCACCTTGTTCAGTAACTCAAGTTAAATGAAACTTGAATTCATCCAATTTATGGATGAATGTTCTTTGTGGATGAAATTTTTTTAAAAATAGTTTTGGTGTTCAAGTGTATGGCTCAGGTCCAAGTTATAATTTTTTAGGTAAGAATATGAGTTCATAAATACTTGTATGTGGACCCCAACACCACAACGCAAAAGGTTTCTATTCACAATGTGGGGATGTTGTTGGACAAATATCTTGAATTATTACCAAATACAAATGTGCATGAATATTTGGGGGCATTACCTCAAAACATTACATTGTTGGGGGTAGAGATTTGAGTGATGTTGGCCTAGTTAATATGATGATAGTTGGATGGCCACATTAAGTCCATTTTAAAACATGTACATGTGATTGTTTTTTTGACCCATGATTATGATTTTTTTGGGAGCTACTATGATTGTTGTTACATGTACAACACATTCAAGAACAATCATTCATTTACCTTTTTGTGAATGTTCCTCCATTAGGTAACTCATGGCCACAAGTTTCGGTGGCGTGGCATTAAGTCCATGCTTGGTTGGGTAAACCAATTTTGGTGGATGTTGCATTAGCAGGATCTTGACACATCAACTATGGTGGAGGTGAACCAACATAACACCACTTGAATTGTTTGACATGCATATGATTTGGTATCAAAACATAAAGGTCTCAATGTGAATGCCATTTTGAATTTAAAATTCATGTCACAAGTGGTGCAACATGATGTTTGGCCACCTTTTACCAATGTCAACAAGGTGGATTTATTGAAGGGATTTCAAATGCACATGGAATGGGGGCTTCATGTGGGGATATTCTTATATCAACATTGTAACAATTACATCATGTAGTTTCAACCTTGGACATTAGGGATGACTTGGCATCCAAGTGTAAGGCACCCATAATTGTGAACACATCAAAACCAAAAATTGGTCATGTAATGATAAGTGAAGCATGTAAGATGTGATAATTATAATAAAAGTATGTTCATAATTTTGCTTTTAGTTCATGGGGTTGGGAAAATTCAAAGAGGAAAGCTTACGAATTACTTTGGATGATGATACCCCTATTTTTACCCACGAGGTTTGGGAGTTCAAAAGACCAAGGTGAATGCAATTTACAAGGTTCCAAGCCCAAGATATGTTAATCAATTGAAGTCATTTTTGAAGTTGGTAAACTATTATTAATAGTTTGTCAAAAGGTTTAATTGGAAATTACAAAACCCTTGATTCAATTGACCATGGTTGATCATGAGTTCATATAGGGGGATGCACAAGAATAAAAATTTCAAGAATTGAAAGCTTGGCTTAATTCTACACATGTTTTGAAGCAACCCATTAAAGGTCATCCTTTTTAATTAAATACAAATTGGAGTGCTTTTGGACTTGGAATAGTCCTTACACAACTTGATGATGAAAATCAAAAGTTTGTGGTGACTTATGCAAGTAGATATTTCAACCAAATAAAAGTTAAATAAAATTCATATGAGGGGGAATTTTTTGTTCATAGTTATTTGGACTATGGTCACATTATGATCACCAACCATTAAAGTGGCTCATAGAGTTTGGGGAAACTGACAAAAAAGGCTCTCAATCTTTAGGAATCTGATTTTGATGTCAAATGTTGAACTAAAATAATCAACAAGGATGTGGATGGGTTGAATAGGAACCTAAGTTTTAGTGAGTTAGATACCATTGGAACACATTGGCATGGGGAAACATATTTGGATATATTATCTAGTTGGCATGTTGTTTCATTCCTTGCCAAATGGTTGCCAAAAGGTATCATGTCAAGTTTAAGTCAATTCTTCATACATTTCTAGGAATTTAGAGGTTGAATTTGATGACATTGGATTTGTGAACATTTTTGGAGATGCCCAATTGTTGATCGACCTACAAATAGGGAAGTTGGATGTGGGATTGACATCCAAAGAAAAGGATTACGTTTTTCAAAGGGCTAAAATATACCATTGGAAAGGACAACACCTTCTAAAATATGGTAAAATGGGCATGTATGGGTGGGATCATGTCCAAAGTCATAAAAAAACTTTGTGAAAAGATGGGACATTTTCGATACATCAAACCTATAGTTTGTTTCAAGGCCAATATTGGTGGAGAGGCATGCAAAAGGAGTTCAACATCTTGTTTCAACATGGTGTTTGATTGGGTTTATGCATCTAATGCACCCACCCCACATTTATAACTTTTATTGATCATGGGGCTTGGATATCAATGGAACTTGGGTTTATTGGACTATTGAACCTAATTGTTTGTCATAATTAGTACATGTTCATTATGTTTGAACATTTTTCCAAGTGGATTGAATTGGCACCACTTTGAAATAAAAGTAGTGAAAAGGTTATTTATGCATTTTTGGATTGAGTCTTGAATAGATTTGGGCACATATTAAGGCACATAATTATACTTGGAAAGTTTCAAAAGTCGTGTGAACATATTTTGATTGACCATAATATTACTTCTTGTGATCACCTTAAAGTTGATATGACTTGGTTGAAAGGATGGTAAGAATAATGAATTTTTTTTAATGGAAATATGTATTACAAAAAGGGCATACATGTGATTGGAACATACATTTGCCACTATTGGCCTTGGGATGCCAATTTAGCAAGTAAAGGTCCCTAGGTTCATTTTCCTTTTCTTTTTTCCTTTTTGGGTGTGAACTTCAGTTACCAACATCCATTCATAAGGATGTGACCAATATGGTTAATCTTGATGATCCCAAGTGGATCCATCATTAACCATAGTTTTCATATGTTTTCAATGCATGTTATGTGAAGAATCTTTAGATGTAGCAATCATGTTGGCTTGTGACTTTTGTTCTAGAGGATGACATAATATGGGTTGTCTTACACCAGCACTTGTGGAAATTCCAATAGGAGATTGGATCTATCCATGATGCATCAAATAAACATGTTTTGTTGTTTTGTGTTAGGCTTCAATACTAGGACATAGACATATTATTGATTAGGACATTAAATGATTCAATGAAGGTCGAAATTTGGTTGAACACAACGGATTATAGCTAGGTGATTAATGATGGGGTTCACATTATACATGGCCTATTGATTTCATCATGTTTGAAACTAAATTCCTTTTGTGGATTACCTTATCACATTATGTCTTATTTGATCATAGATTTAACTATTTAATGTAAGGGGACCTTTACTCTAACTAAGGGGTTGATTTGTGTGCATGTTTTCATGCATGTGTGATTTTGTTAGTTTCAATAATTTTGGGTGTTGATCTTGTAGTGCAAAATAGTTGTTAAATATAAATTTTAAGACATTAATTTCCTATATATTTTATTTATGGTTGGAACTTAATTAAATATGAACATGGTTTTGGGTTTTTGTTCGTTTGAGGGGTTTATCTTCCATGGTATTGCTTTAGAATATCATCTTTTGTGTTTTGAGATTTCATAACACAAAAAGGATACATGTCATTATTTTTTGTGCTTTTGAACTTGGATTCATGTGGTTTGCAGTTGGTTTTTTTTAGGATTTGTGTGCATGTTTTTATGTGTGCAACTTTGGTAGTTTTGATAATGTTGGGCTAATCTTGAAGCACATGGAAAATTTCTTATGAAATTTTTTTGGGAAGGAAATAGAACCTTAAGATGCAAATGCAAAGTTGATAATTTCAACCACACACTTTCCACAATTTGCATAGGCATATAATTTTTGACATTTAAAAGGTCAAAATCTTGCATAAACTCCTTTTGTTACACATAATATTTCTTAAAAGAATTTTTTGCAAACTAGTATTGAGCGACCATGTTGATCTGAACACACTTGTTTGATATTAGGATTTTTAAAATATGTATATACAAGATTAATTTCATTTTCATAGGCCATATTGGTATCAATAATTGCCAAAATGTTCTAAAGATTGTGAGTATGGACATGAACATTGAAACATTATTTAAAATGTGCTAAAAACATGTGCCCAAGTAGGTTTAAAAGCCATTAAATCACTTTCTTTTGAAATTACAACTTAAATTTAAGTGATGTCATAATAACATTGCCAAATACATAACCTTGCTTGTAAAACCATAGCGATCTAGTTCATGCATGTAGGTAAAGAACAAAACCATTGGGTCATTCAATACCTCATGTTTGACTTTCCAAATCAAGAGCAAAAAAACATTTGTATTTTTTAAAAAATGCTATTACAACCATCTGTTTTTATAAAACAATCGACAATCTTCATTATGCTTCACATGGCACCTAACCTTCAAGCGGCCTTAAAGCCTTCCATTCCAACTCACGAGAACCAAATTGTTCACCATACATAACAATTTCATATATGCATACATGGACTTAAATAATAGCTGTTCTAACCTAGGTATGAATAGGAGACTCTCCCAAGAAAAACTCTAGGTATGAATGTGTACAATGATAACTTAAATGGACCTTGGTAAGGAAGCACGGTATCTCTAAATCCTATATCACAAGGGTAGGGGTTTGACCTATGAGAGTACATATTGGTGTTTCTTTGTGAGCCCAACCTTGTATGACATACCAACATTGGTTCAAACAAGTGTTGGGTGATTCTTTACTTTATGAAGTATTGGTTGTGGTTAATTGTTGACTAACTCTAATTAACAACCTTTGATTATAGTCACTTTTTTTTCTTCCCCCAAAGACATGTATTTCAATTCTAGATCCATACATAAAGAGAATCAGCAACCCAGTTTAAGGTCAGGTTCTTAAAAAAAAATAGAATTTGGTTCAATCTTTTACCCTACATAATTTATATTTGAGGTTTTGCTACTTTGAGTTGACGTAACCAAACAACATGATCAACATTTAGATGATCAATTTTTTTCTTCTAATGAATGAATTAATTTTTAATGCTTGCACAAACAAGTGCATGATCTTTTTCATCATAGTGGCAACAAAATGTAAGATATGAAGGGTTTAGAGGGTCCCCCTTTTGATCATCATCACTGACTTCAGCCAACAATCTTTATCACATTTCAAAAGATGCAAGCATCCTCCAACATAAGCCAAACAATACCCATGGGTTTGGTTGCATCAAGACTTCCATCCCCTTATGGTGCATTCACACTTGATGTTAAGTTAGTGTTAAATGAAAATCTAGGTGGCATCCTAGGTGGCACCCATTGTTAAATGAGCCATAGATTAATGTTAAGTGAATATTAGGTTAACATAAATTTTTCATGGTAACTAGGTTTAAGTCCTAAATGGTTAGCGTGGTGTTAGGGAACTCAACCTTCACCAAGTGTGAATGTAATGTACCTTTAGTGACCCTCCTACCATTCTCACTTGTAATTTGTTACTTGCCACTTGTAGTCCAATATTGACTTCTCTTGTTATCAACATTCCAAACCAAAAAATTGGAACTTAAAAAAAAATTTAAAATAGGATCTATATTCTTTCTTTCCCCCCTTTCCCTCTTTTTCAATGTTATAAAGTTTTGACCCTAATAAAATTAGGGCAGGATTTCATTACCATTTTGGTGTGTAGCCATCTTATTTTGTGACTTGTGAGAGAATCAAAGTCTTTGAAAAAAGTGCACCCTTGGGTTTGGTACTCTCTTAGTTTTGGATCCTTACTCCAAATTGAGTAGTTGCAATGGTGTGTGTGTGTGGGCTGTTGGAATGTTGAAGTTGGGCAAAGACGCACTAGCATAGGTAATGAATGGGTCACTCATGTTTGGTGTTAAATAATTTCCAAAAGGAAGAGTTTGAAAAAACAAACTACCTATTGATGTGAACATCTGAGGTTTCTCAAGAATTGAACTTCAAACCTAATGGAGCCAACTGAATCCTTGGATTATGACCGGTGTTGTTGGGTTCGAACTAGTGGTTCCAGTTCCAGTTAGTAAGAATCAAATTCCAACTGGAACTGATTTTCAAAACTGGAATCAGAATGTAATCTATCTATGAAGGAAGGTAGTTTGTTTTGTTTTGTAGTTATGAGATCCACTGAACGGGGAGGCTTCAGATCGTGTTCCTGGTGTCTTTGGAAAGCTCTGGACAAGGAGGGAGGGGTGCATGGGCTTGGTTCCATGATGTTTGGACTTGCAGTGCAAAAGTTCTTGAATATTGGATGATTTCTTCACTGAAATTTAAATTAAATCGTAGCTGAAATTTTAGGAGGAATTGGAACGTGCCTTTGGTGTTGTTGGGAAGATATTGATGAGCAGGATTTTTTTAATGGAATTTATTTGGTAATATTTGGATTCAGAATGTGGGAGATATTTGATTTGTAAGTGATTTCTGCCACTGAAAATTAAAATAAATTCCAAAAAATCAGGTTTTGGAAGGAAAAATCAGTTAAGAACATGATAGCACTTGAAGGCTTACCATTCAATTCAAGCATGATGATTTGCCTTTCATATTTGGCTGTTCAAAAAATGGATACATACATTGCAAAACAATGTTCACATGTTGAGTTTCCCTATTTTGTAATGGGTTCACACTTGGGCCAATGGCACATGCCACACTAGTTTTAAATCAAAAGGAAACTCTTCTCTGCGTCCCTACACCCAAAACCCTCTCCATTGTGTTCATGTTGAAAAGTTTCTCCATGTCTTGTTGCAAATGGACATTCATTGATGCTGTGCAGAAAGTAGTAGTGTAGGGAGACAGAGCCTGCAATCTGGTGGGCTGAGTTGAGTATCTTCTTAGTGGAAGAAAGTGGACACCATGACAATACTCAACTTGTGGTTCAAATAGTACCAAGTTTTGACCCAGAAGAGAATGAATCATTTTCTTCCTACCCTACCCTTGCAAGGATGTCGTAAAATGTCCCCTTGCTGCATTCAGAATCACGTTCCACCATTTGTCTGCAAGCTCAGATTCATCAGAACAGTTTAGAGAATTATACTTCCTGTCACCCAATTTTGGTGGATGCATATTTCAGATCATGATGTACTTGGGCTGATAACCTCGAAGACTGACTGACTTTAGATTGAATGTCAATTAGAGATTCAGGATATTGATGTTATAGGATCTGCAAATTGTTCCAGTATTCTTGATGTTGGAATGCTTGTTGTGTCAATGAATGCAATGAAAAAAAAGATTATCAACATAATCCTGACATTGACTACCAATTCCTGAACACGTTTGTAAGTTTTCTTTGATGATTGCACACAAGAAATTTGCTTGCATGCTTCACCTTGTTCAACAGAAAAAATTGCTGCCAGGTTAATTGCACTTGAAGAATGAGAATTGCAATGGATCACCAGTTTATGAGTGCATGCAAATTGGTGACTTGAGCAAGTGATTCAACTGCCAGTTTCTTTGAAATGCTCTGCAGAGTTCTGCATGAAAAACGTCAATTAGAAATTATAGCCATGATCCAAACTGACCCATCTAACAGTTTCTCATTCAACTCAAAATCACAAACATTGGCAATTGATACTAACCTATTTATGGTGCTTATGCTATGAAGATTTCCTTTGTCAACAGTGTGACAACTTCTAGTATCAGAGATACTGTAAAAATTGTGTCATAAATAATGAGTTTCAATAACTTTTGTTGTGCATTCAACCCCTTCACTATCTTCAATCAGCAGTATAAAAAATTGACATGACAGGGAGGGCGCACTAATACAAACATTCTAGTTTATAACCAGATCCTCAACGACCAAATCCAGAGTTTCTGGAGTGTGTGTAGAGACAGCTGCAAACTCTTGGATCACAGATCGAGTGTTAACTCAACTCCACAGTTGCATCCATTGTAAACCTGCATGCTCACAACCCCAAAATCCTTTCAAATTTCAGCCAAATTTCATCAGTGCACAATGTTGGGGATTCTGATTCGTAAATAGCACTTGCTTAACTGCTTCTGGTTTGCAATCTCAGACAGAAAGATTGTCAATGTAAATTCATGGCACAGGTACTTGGCACCCATTGTTGACAACTGATACATGGTGATTGAAATTCAGGAACAATTTTACATGTGGCCAGAAGCTTTCAATTGGCATACTCACAATCGAATATACTCTACAGGAATGAGAATTTTTAACATTAGAAACCTGAGACCTAAAAACTATTGAATAGCTTAGAAATAGATCTGTTCACGATACTGATGTGAAGATCTGTTAAGACTTGGATGAACTGATTTAAGGAAAATATGCAACCTAGAGTGCAGTGGTGTTTGATTGCAATCATCTTTAGTTCCTTGTAAACATGCAAATGATCACATGATCAACATCTACTTCTTGGTTCCACCATTGCTAAAAGGTGAGCAAAAGCTCAAGAATTTGGTAGAGTTTAATGGGAAACTTGATGACGTAGAGAAGGGACCATGAGACTAATATGTGGGCAAAAGGATTGATCATGTTGCAACTGTAGATACCCATATTGTGATATGGGTGTTGACAGTTGTAGCAATCACTCAGCCACTCTGATCGGTTGTTTAGCACAATGATTTACAAACTGATTAATACCTCCATTTTGGTCTGTTGATCTCTCACAAAGTTGAAGTTCAATCTTGGTGGGTGTGCCCAGAAAGGGGTGTTCTGCACTCACAAGTGTGGCCCTAAACCCTAGAACCCTGGCCTACAAGTTCTGCTCAACAATGTAGCACATTGATGTTTATGTGCTGGTAACGTAATGTGAAAGTTGGAGTGTCGTGATGCTTGAAAAAAGGATAGCAAACAGGTGTAGATGTAATGCAATCATAACCATATCCTCACTAAACCCATCTGTGTATTGCATGTTATGGTTCTGGAGATTGATGTTGTCATTTTTGACCTTCTTTGTCTCTTTCTCCATGATGGAGATCATGGAAGATCTGAACTAAGTAGTGAACCTACACTTGCCCTTTTGAACAATACAAAGAGTGTTTTTGAGCTAATCTGCTGGCTTCAGCTCCTGGATATTTCAAGGTAGCAATTTAGTATGCTGCATGATGGATATGTACTGAAGCTTGTCATTGGGTTTCCATGAAAAATCCGCCTCTTTCTCTCAGCCAAAAAAGTCTTCAGTTTTGCACACCAAAGAGAAAAAAAAACCCCAATGCCCAAATCGCCTAATCACTGTAGATGCTGTGTTATATCCAGCTGCCTTCCTTTGAGGCAAATGCTCATCAATCTTCAAATGTCTCTTACCATCATCAACTCATCCATGGCTGGAAGGATGTAGAGCTCTGTATCATCAGCAAGTGTGAGTGCTTGTAGCAGCAATTGAGGAAATTTCCTTTGATTGACAGGCTGCTGCAAATGTCTAGTGGGTTTCTTCGTTTCTTCATCTGCACTCACTCTGTCTTTTTTTCTGACATTGTTAATGGGATTCCTGCTTTGATTGATGAGACGACCACCACAACCAGTGTTGTCAGGCAAACAGAGAGAGCTTCAATAAGTGAAGTTGGGCAGTGAACCTTTTTGCCCTGCAACATGACAGTAGAGATATAATCAGATCTTTTTTTTTTGTCCTCCTGGGAAAATCAATCAAAGCAAAGCCCAATAATCTTCAAACTTTTTTTTCTTCTTCTTCTTCTTCTACCACCCATTATGTTATGGTCTCTGCATGATTTCTTTGTCTTTTCTTCCTCACTGGCTTTGCTCATTCAGACCCCATCCAGGTAAAAGAAACATCAACTTCTGAAAACCCAAGTTTGGAAGTAACCCAAGCTAACATCACCTTACCATACTCAGACTGCAAAAAAATTTGGCTGGCCAGACTGAACCAGCAGCCCCACCATGAGGTATGGATGGATGGATGGATGGATGGATGGTGAGTGAGTGAGTTTCAGTTCCCTAGCTAACCACTGTGGTTAGTTTAGGTGCTATTTTTCCTAACAACCCACTAGCCATTACCTATGTACTAACCATCTACATGGATCTACTTACCTAAACAGCCACCTATTTGCTTACCTACTTATTTACCAACCAGACCTATTTTTTGCAGGCTAGGTTACCAGGCCATGGTGAATTGACCCCCACATTGGGATCATGGTAAAAACCCCAAAACCCATTTAAATTGCTTATAAATATTCTAAATATTTATAAATATAATTTCCATAGACTAAATCAGGGTCCCTGAGTCCAAATCTATAATTTTTTGGTTGAAATCTGTGAAGCTCAAATTACTAGATAAGGTACCACTTTAGGGTGGATTCTAGGTCCTAGCAGGTCCCTGGGAAAGGCCCTTAGGGTGAGCCTAAGGGCATTGCCCAGAGGGATAGTTGGGCCCCGAATCTGCCCTAAGTGGCCCCTTGATCTTGTGGTAAAGGCAAAGGAACTCTTGGCAAACTCTGTGGGGGAACTCTTGGGAACACTACAGAATTATGCAGCTGTTCCCCAATCACACCTCTCAGTTGAGGCCTAACAATTTTTTTTTTTTACTGTCCTTCCTATCCTGTAGCCAAATCTGGCTATAGTGTGGCTACATCGCAAAAGTGAAAACAAAAGAAAACCTTGCTTAACATTTGAAAATGGCAATCAAAGAGATTTTCAATTTTGGAAACAATTACTCTCATTTTAGAAATGATAAGAAATTTTTTTGTGAAAAGAAAAGTTTCTGCTTTTTAAAAATTATATAATAGAAATTACTGATTCAACTGACACAAGTGATCAAATAAATCTGTGTAATTCATGTTTTAGTGTAGATTTGATGGATCTTTTGTTTTTTGGGTGGGGTTTTATATTTATTGAAAAATGTCTCACAATTGGGGAATTCAGGTCAATTTTGCAGTTGTATTTCTATTTACTTTCACACATTTTGTAACAGCTACCCAAATTAAATTGTTTTGACATTCATCAGAATTTTTTTTTCTAAGAAGTTGCATAATAATAAACATATGTTAAACATATATTGGGACAAGTTATGTTAACATATTTTGGGATTGGTTACATTAGTGAAGCTTATCAAATAAACACATCTATAGATCATTATCTTGACAAATCATTTATGCATGACCAATATTCAATGAAACACACACACATCACATGCTATATGAAATTATAGCATATGGAGTCTACAAGTACAACAACAACAACAATAGTTGAAAAAGAACTCATACAATGAAAACACAAACACTAATACTAAATTTTCTTAAATAGTTCAACAGAGAATTCTTCAATTTAAACAAAACAACCTTCACCAGCATCAAAATATCAAAGGACATTTTGCAATTATGATTCTAAGTCATCAAATCACCAAATCTACTTCACAACTGCATAAATATACAATCAACAAAATAGCAGCTAGACTGAATCCCTGTAGTAATGATGACAACAGTACCAACACAATAGTGTCCAAAGTCTAATCACCACAACAGCAAATACAGCTTCTAATGTTTGGCTATATGGTATAGTACAATCTTCAACCACAACTCACAACACAGTTTTTGGATTCGAAAATATCATATTTAGGTCAAGAGTTCACTCACCCTGCACAGGACTCATCTCATAACATCATATATTCACAGCAAAGAAACCTGAATCAAGTGTGCAATGAGTGACTACTACACCTCAGATACCCATATTACAGTAGGATATCTTTCTACAATCTTTCTTACATTCTCGTTCATCGGATACACCTAATTATCAGAAGTCCTGCAACATGCAGGGTGAAAAAACTATCATCGAACATTACAGGACACCTAACAGCTTTCTTACACCTCTTCTAGCTCAGCTTCTAAAGCTTCCAAGGATACACGTCCCTTGAGAGGCATGTAGTCTCCCAAGTAACCATCCAAATACTCAGAGAGAGCACCCCTATCTATGGTCTCATAGTGAGTTGACTTACACACAAAGTACAACACACTTTGCATGAGGATGGCAAACAAAGTGATCGCCATAAACAACAACAAAAGGGTAAACCCAACGAAGGCCCTAATAGGCATGTTCTGTATATGGTGCCTATGACTCACCACGTTTCTCGCGAATGAGATTAAAACAACAACTATGCAAAAGATGTAGATGAGGAAAAGACCATAACCTACAAGCTTCTTTCCCTTAATCAGGCTGACGCTTTTCTTCATTGCCTCCAACCCATAGCTCTCCTCTAGAACAGTAATGACACTCGCAAGATGCCACACCAGATTGAGGTACACCAACATCCCAAAGAAAGCTATGAGCGCAGGGATACCCAAGAACTCCATTCGTAACCCTATTGTGCGTTGTAGAAAATGCAGGAAAGTTAACACAAACAGGAAGCTAAAATGGTAGACAAAGATCACCAAATGAGCCCATAGGAAGGTGACCACCAAGCGCTTCCATACTGTGGGTACGACACTGAGAACCTTGCTATACGATAATCCTTTCCCTGTGTAAATGCTCGCAACACTGTATACAATGGCTGCTGTGGATAGCAGAGAGAAAGCCATGGCAAACACAAAATACAGTATTGTGAGGAGTGCCAATCCAACCAGCTCCATGTCCAGGATTCTCTGTGTTTGTGCAGCAGCAGGAGTGCCTGCTTCTAACTCTTCTCGCATCTCATTGATAAAGATCTTATGATGCAGTGGTGCTGAAATCAGATGGTGTCCAAATATAACAATTCCCAATGGCAGGACAAGAGTGCATCCAAGCGATAGGAACAACCTCATGTAAGACTGAAGGATCTTGGAGGCCTCCTTGAGAACCCCTACCACTCCTAGAAACCGCATCTCCTCTGGATCACTGTCCATCCTGTTCTTTCTTGAGCTTCAAAACCTGTTGACTACAACACACCGTCAGCTCCAACTCCCAAGTGCAATACAGCAGCAGCTTCAGGTCTGTATCCCTCCTTCAAACTTCTCCAGGTAGCAACCAATCTTCAGTCCCTGTATGGGTCAAAAAGACGTCAGTCGTAGAACAAAGGAGATCATTCCAGATCCATGCTATAATAGTCCATCAGAAATCTAGAACTGGCAAACATCAGCTTTGGAAACCACGGAAGCCACTGCAGCAGAATAAGCAAAAGACCAGAGAAGAGGAATCTCAACCACTTCCTCTGAAGAGATGCCAGCACAGAACATAACCACATATCTATCGGAAATGCGAAAACCACAGACTAGATGAGATCGAAAGGAAGGAGAAGAGCTCTTGTTCCTCAAACCTCAAGCCCACCTGCGCACGGAGTAAAAACCAAATTCCCGAAGCACACGCGATGAAGGGGAACAACCAAGACACAAACACAGGAGAGAATCCGAAAGCCTACACTGGAGGGAAATCGATCAATAAACTCGGAGGCGGCAAACCAAAAGAAAAGTCAAACTGAAGACTAGGGAACAAAGTCCGAACAAGAGACGAGAAGCTGAATATGTGCGCCAGAATCACAAGCCTTAGAAAAAGCCGAAGAGAAATACTAGAAGCACAAGAAAACACAAATCAGAGCATATTACACCAACACTAGTAGGTCAACACGAAGAAAAGGAAACAGAGTTCAAAAAATATTCACGACCTATGCTTGGAACGAACCCTGGACATGAACATGAGGACGGAATCAAAGAGTAAACCACAAAGCATATAGCAACACGCCAGATCACAAACCTGTGAACTCAAACATGACGCAGAGAACAGGATCCTAGCTCCGAAACAAGAAGAAGGAGAAGAAGGCGGAGGAGAAAGCCAAAGGGGAAAAGAGCCCTTCCACTAAAAGCTAAAAAGAGCAGTCCAGGGATGAGCGCCAGCCAGTATTGTTCAACAATGGCCGAGATGAGACAATGGTACTACACAAACGAGGAGTCCAGATCTCCAACCCGATAACAAGCTTGGAAAACGTACAGAAAACGCAAGCAAGCAAGCATACCTGAAAACCACAAGCCAAAGCTCGTTCGAGATCACCGCCGAAATGGGGAAATAAAAAAAACCAATCAGAGGGATAACAAAAACTCCCGAGCTTGCACTTCACACTCACCTAAAAGTTGAACTCGCTTCTAAATCAGTGCGACGTTCAAACTCTCCGCGTCCAAGCTTTCCGCAACGACAGCAACAGCGTCCGAAAAAAGGGGCACGGAATCGAATGCGGTGATGTTCCGACTCGCGGTTTGTTCTTCTTCGCTGCGCCTGCTTCTGTTGACGACCGCTGCTCTTGTCACTGACGGCCACGATGTGATTTTGTCTTCATTCGACGTCGTAGATTTCGTCTCTCTCGCTCCATTTTGCTCTATTTATAACCCCGCGCCATCCTCGTTGCCCACTCTCATTCGGCCAAATAGTGGCGACGGTCAGATTGTAATCTGATGTCACTTCCGACGGCTCAGATCCGAACTAAGAGAATACCGAAAAGAGAAGGTTCCCTTAGGTTCCTTTTTCTTTGTCTTACTTCCCACCTGCTCTTAAATTACGTCACGTTCAACGGTCACGATTCGGTTCGACCTCAGGTGGACGGCTACGATCAGGCTTGGATTGGGTTTCTTGGACCTGACAGCATCACTCTTTCTGGGCGCTTTCGTCATCCAGATAAGCCAACTGGATCTCGCCACGTCGCCTGTTGTTCCCTGTTTCCTTGCGCCTTCGTTGGATGACACCCCAAGAACCTTCCAGGAAAGAGATGTCTGTCCACTGGTACAAAGGTTTAGCCAATCGGTGCCTTTAAAAAAAGTTCACCAAGCAATGTTTTCTTTTTGGCGAAATTCCGCTAAATGGCCATTTTTTTTTTTCAAATTGGCAAAATTTTAGTCTTATTTAATTTTTTTGTCGCCAAATTTCGAAACAAAAACCTTAAATTTTGAAAAATCGCCAGATTCTGTTCTAAGTTCCAGCAGGTAGCCAAAAATATAGAAGGATGCTAGAATTTTTCAAAAAACTTTCATGTTTTCTTATTGCCAAATCTGGCTAAATCATTGTATGGATGATCACCACTGGAGCAACATCACAAAATTGAAAAAAAAAAAAGAGAGAGACACCCTCGGTTCATTTTTGAATTTTGAAAATTTCTTTTTGGTGAAATTCCATGAATAAAAAAAAAACTTGAATTCCCATAACCAATAGCCTCTCACTAGTTACCTGGTCTTTTTATATTTATGTCCACAAACTAAAATCCAATTATAGGAATCTGATATTTTTTACTATTTTTTCCCACTTCCAACATTGGAAACCCTCCCAAATCAATTCATTTTTAAAATTTGAAATTATATTTTTGGAGAAATTTAATCAGTAAAAAAAAGGTTAATTCAAATAACTAATGGCCTCTTGCCAGTTACCTAGTTCACAATCGTCCACAGTGAGAATTGAGATGTCCTCTTTTCATCCACACACATATTCATCATCCATGAAGGGTTACGGAATCATTGGGCCAAAAGATAGCCAAGGGTGATAACCTTGTGCTAACATGTTATGACCCCAGTTGTGGATGAACCACGATTGAGTTATATTATCAAGGTGGAATGCCCACCATACCCGGGTAGGGATGGCCATACTGAAGAAGGGCCCCACCTTGTTTGCTTGGGAGGGACGGTAAATCAGAAATGGGTCCTTATTGCAGACAGTACAAAGAGTACCTATCGTCTGCTTCTTCTTTTTTTTTTTCTTGCCTACCCTTGGCCCAATCCATCTTTTTGAGAAAAAAAAAGATGATGCCCAGACAAAAAAATTTGGGTCTTGTTATGCACGGTTTTGGCCATGCATAAACAAGACACAAAATTAAGAAGGACCCATAGCCTGATTTAACATCCTCTCCTTGCTACACTTGCTGCCCTGGGGCTAAGAATGCCCCTTTTTCTTTTTTTTCTTTTTTTTTTTCGGGTGGCTGATTCCACATATCCAAAAGCCCTGAGCCATGAAAAGTACACTAATTCGGGCGGGCAGTACAAGCAGTAAGGGAAAAAATTTAGAATTATTAACAGGGATTTTTTCATGCTTTCTCATCCGGTAGTGGCAAATCTCCCCGGTTCTTCATTGGGGTTTTGTGGTTCTTCATCCACTAGCAGACATGGGCACTAGCTTTATGCTTGAGTGGAAACATGAGACCCACCTTGGCTCCTGCCATGCACGGGCCCCTTAATCCATAAGGCCTTACCCTACACTTAGGGTCCAAATGAAAGAAAGAAAGAAAGAAAACATGTGTTTCTTGTACGATTCTGGTCAGACCTGGAAAGTTGGTGACCAAGTTCTGGGATGTTGAAAAGTATTATTATTATTATTGGGTTTTTGCTACGGTTTCAACACATCTTACGGACGAAACTTGTAATATCAAACTAGGTAACCACAGAGAAGAAAACATACAAACAGAAGGAAAATTGAACCGAAAATTGGAGCTACAGACAAACATACAAAACCCACAAAGGAAAATTGAAGTGAAAATTGGAGCTACTGAAGACAAACATACAAAACCCACGAAGGAAAATTGGAGCATTGGGTAGCAACCACTTGGAATCCTCCAAGAAATTGTTAAGTATTTAGACACTGACATGGGAAGCATGTGACAAAAGGATTTCGCATTCAACTTTAGAGTATAGAGCGACAAGGACATGGGAAGCGTGTGACAAAAGGATTTCATATGGGACTTCAATCCTAACCAAAAGCACACAAAAAGGACCTTTTTATCCACAAAACTGCCAAATTCCAACATTCATGTACATTAATTGTTACTTTGTCTGGGGTGGTGGTACAATTTGACATTGTGAACTTGAAATAATTATATGAGGCATAAACCGGAGTTGGGTGTCTTGGACTCGTGAACACTACTTGGTAGTTTACTTACAAGCAAGTGAAATCCAATAATGCTGCCCCCCCCCTTCTCAATTGTATGTCCGTGACAAATTACAATAGCCTCGGTTGAAAATTAGGATGAAAATTGTGACAAACACATGTAGGAATAGAAAATCTGCTCAACAGTGAGGCAATGGAGCATGGACCAAAAAGGCTCAGAGTTTTTTTTTCTCTTGGGAGGGGCCGGGGAAGTGGGGCGTGGGGATTATTTTTTTGTTTTTTATGTTCCCAATGTGTTCTCATCAAGTTTCCAAAACGTTCCTCAAATTCCCAATGTGTTTCACAAGATGTTCCCAATACCAGCACACAAATGTCCCATATGTTTTGCCCAAAAGTTGTCTTCTTTTCAGCTGTATAGGTAGGCTAGGGGAGGGGGGATCTCTATCTTCCAATAGAAACTTTTACTTTGGGAAGTCTCCTTTCACTTTTTTTTGGGGTGATAGGCCAATCAAAATGACTCATTGAAAGAAAAAAAAATTGAATTTTGGAGGCACCCCATTTAATTGATTCAAAGATGAATAAGTATGCTAGACAAAGATAAAGCATAAAGCATTTGGGTTCATTTTTTGGACAATTTTAAATGCCCATCTCAAGGCCTATTTAGTAGTAAAAACACCCCCCAAAAACTTTGCCATGAAAGAAACAACACAGAACTTTCAAGAATTGTTTGACACACTTAGTGATGGAAAATCACAAGATTGTGGAAATGTCAAAAGGCTTGTTTGGGGGGGGGGGGGGGGCCATTAAAAAAATTTGTATGGTTTTTTTGACGCCAAAAAAAACGCAATATTAAGAGTTTTTTTTTATTGTAAAAAAAGGGCCCACAA
>Ga0116229_10004778_pt1 | contig 22191 bp, 20 predicted proteins | sample S1TSphgellanicum_3_FD_87313 | JGI IMG/M metagenome (GOLD analysis project Ga0116229, IMG submission 87313) | Host-associated microbial communities from peat moss isolated from Minnesota, USA - S1T2_Fc - Sphagnum magellanicum MG | ecosystem: Host-associated > Plants > Peat moss > Unclassified...
ATTCACACTCTTCTGTTCCACCTCAGGCTGGACCCTCATGAGAAACTGAATGAACCCTGATGGTTCTGTAAACCCAAGTGCAGGCTGTACTGATAAGAGCAAGGTTACCAAACTGGTTTACAACTTCTCTCTTTGAACCATATGAACTTCTGTTTCGAAAATACTAAAATATAAACAATTGAGAAAAATTGCAAGTCCTGACCTAGTAACACAGCATAGTAGTAGAAATTTGTAATCTCTAAGACTTTAAGGTAGTTGCAGTTACCTTAGTAATGACCGCACATTTTGTGGATTCTGAAAGGCCAATCATGTTCTCAGCAGACACCTGTGCAGAAATCCCCATATTCAGACCAACTCCAGTGCAAATCAAAGTCTCTTTCCATTTTCCACATGCATGGGTATATTCACAAATACTGTGCAGGCAAGACAGAACTCAAGATAAGGTTGGAAGATGCAGAAACAAGACTGAGAGTAGCCCAGGAGCCTAGACCTCAACAATGGATAAAAGGCACAGTTTTAATTGATCTCACAATCTTAACAAATGGAAAACCACTGTCAATTCCAACGGTTGCTGCCAATGCTGTCTTCCCACTGCAAGCAAGAAAGAAAAGTGATACAGTTAAAGTACTCCTTAGGTTGAACATTGAGAATTTTCATGACTTGGTCTGATGGCATGATGAGGTCTAGACATCCAGAAATACCACTTCAAATGCGCAAAATGTGCTTGACATTGTTTTAACAAATGTTATAGCAAGGAGAAAATGCAACAGAAGGGACTGTGTCCTTTGTGCTTCAAAACATAGTTGACCATTGAGCAAAGCAGAAGCATGCCCAACAATTTCATCTGTCCGTTGCATGAAAGACTTGCCCCTGCCATGCTGTAATGAAAGGACCACATCTAGAAAAGTGCAAGTACCAGCCACAAGGTCCTTTGAGGAGGCATGTGCTCAGAGGGTTTGTCTGAGTTCTGCTCAATTGCTCCACATAAGTGTGGACGCTTTGTAGAATATATGCATGTCTCGCTCCACATTTCAGCATCCCTTTCAATCTGTGATTCCAGAACTGAATGAGTAAACTTGCAAGGTGTACTGCTGTGACATTTTTGTGACAGGCTCACACCAAACACCAGAGCAGTTCTAAAGCTACCACAACAACTCAAATCTTTACTGGCTGCCAACACAAAACCACTCAGAAAGTGAAGTAGCTACAAAACAGGGAGCAACAGATGAACCTGTATTTCCCGAGAGTGTTGATGTCTGCACTGAATGCAGGTTTCAGCTCATTGAGAGCTGACAACAAATGATCCACAGTCACATTGATGTTCTCCTCATCAATTTGCTCCGAAGAATCGGGACGGTCAAAGAATTTTCTGAAAGATTCACAGAGCAGGAACAGGAATTAGCAGAACAGTTAGCAACTTCATGAATAGAAACAGCGTGTGCACCTTGTATCTTGACATTAGCATCCTTTGTGTTCATCGGACATTAACTCTGGTAGTACAGTCTTGCACATGACTCCTGAATTCACTTGGTTGGATAGCTGATATTTCTAAGAAGCAATATGTGCTTGGGCATTGCATTCTCAATTTCCACATATGTAGTGTGAATTTTCCAAATTTTCATTCATGGAAAAGGATACTACTTGCAACGTTCCATAACCTGATTTCAGCCATAAACTTTCCGAGGTGCACCAAAGCTTCCCATTCTGTTGCACTGAAATCCTTTGTTTTTGAGGCTGGAAAAACCACAATGCTCAATAATTAGCTCACATTCAACTGCACAAAGTATAGAGGGCTCTGAATAAGTAATTATCCCGTGGATTTCACCTCCTTATCTTTGGTCTAGAAGAATTCCTTCAGGATGTGCTAGATGAAAGCAACCCACACACGATATTGGCAGGGGGAACAATAGAGCAATGTACCCACCAAGCTTTTCCGATTCAGCACAAAGAGATGGGTTCTCCATGTTGTCTGAGTGGATACCCAGGATCTGGAAGAGCTGTTTCTCATGTAGTCGTCCGGTCAAAAATGGCGCTTCCATGAGCCCAGGCCTGTATCAAAATTTGGAGTCAATCCAGCGCCAGATTGCACTGTACAAAACCAGAGCAACATCTTTGGACTGAGATAGATATGCCCCCCATTCTGCATGCATTTTTCCTGTGACGCAATGAGGAGCCAGTTCTGTAAAGTCTTAATCCTGGACAAACATAAATTCAAACGAGTGCACTTACCGTAACAGAAGTTGACGAATTTTTTTTGATTGTGTTGAGAACTTCAAGAAGACCCTTAATCTGTCCAGCGATTGAGCAATTTAGCTTCATGATCATCATTTAGTTTATAGTTGTCTGCCTTAAATTGAGCAAGCTCCAACCGTGAATTATCATCAAAAAGCTCGGACTGACACCAGGATAGGATAAAAGACTGGGCGTCTAGAACTTAGAAATATGTGAATGAGCCAGGGCTTCCAGGCTGCAATGAAGAATCCGGTAATACAATGCACAAACCGCACTTTGATAATCAGCTGATTGAAAACCCTTCTTTCGTGCCATCTTAGTGTGTGCAACTGTTCCAAATGTTGCTGGGAAAGGTCAGGATTGTAAACGTACCCTCCTTCCCGATTGAGAGAGGAGCCCAACGTTCTTAGGCTAATACTCCCGATCGTCCTGCCGCAATCTCGAGCTGCTACACACCGTCTTACCATCCAACGTACCTAACTATCAAGGATCTCTCGTCTCCGTGCCTATCACAGATCTCTCATCACCTGGCCGCTCTCTCACTTGCAAGGTTGTCTCGAGCTGCGCTGTCTCCGGGCCGCTGTCTCGCGCTGAGGCTTTGTCATTGTCATGTCGTATGTCATGTCTTATGTTCTGTTTCTGTTGCGACCGTCGATCTGAATCAACGGGAAACCGCAGTTGCAAAAGTTGAGTTTTTTGGGCCCCAAAAATCCGTTTCCAAGCCCGACATTTCCGGCTACAAAACAGTTTCCAAGCCCGATATTTCCGGCCCAAAAAACCCGAGTTAAGTCCGATTTATACATAGGTAAGGGCTGTTTTATTACCTACTAACAACCTGCTTGTGGGTTTTTAGTAGGTAGGTTTAAAAAAAAAACTACTGAGCTAACCACCATGGTTATTTAGGGAACTGGAACACAACTGAAAACTGTTTCCTAACCACTTACCATTCATCCTTCATGGTGCACAGGTGGGTGCTGGTTCATTGTGGCCGGTTTTTTGAGCAAGTCAGTCACCCGTCTATCTGAATCAACGGTAAACCGCAGCCGCGTTACATTTGGGGTGAGAGGCAGGCAGTAGTGAATTCAATGGATGAATGGAGTCGCGTCACGGTACCTTTGTGTGGGTTGTATCTGGGTTAACACTCTATTTGTTTTGTTTTGGAGAATTAGTGGGATGGTGCTTGAAGAAAGACATGGTTTTGTATTTTGCCTTCCTCATTATCTTCATCATTCTCCTCTCATATTACATCGGTCTCTGGCTTGGACGGCTCCTGTCCCCGCCCTGAATGATCGGTTGCGTCTCCACGTGTCTCTGTACAGCATGGAGATCGATCTCAATCAACGGCTGAAATTTACGAAATCTGCCCATCAAGCATGCAGCTTCCCGCCGTTATTTCCCGTCTTTCTCCCACGCGCAAGGTTGCTGTGGTGATCGTCGATCTAAATCAACAGTTCAGATTTAACTCAATCGCTTCACAAAGAAATCGCCACGTTGTAGTCTAGATGTTCCCCCCAGAGAGGCTTGCTGTGAAATTCCGCCGATCCGAATCCAAGCTTTCGACACACCAAATCCGTCCAAAAAGAGCAAAACCCGACCGGTCGTGTGCGTGAGGTTTGACTTAAAATTTCAGCGGTATTTACTAGGACGGATTGAAACTGCTAATCATCATCATCATCATTGTAGCCGAGCAGGGTTCTTTTTTATAAAAAATAAAATGTGCACGAGTGGCAACATGACAGCCCTTGAAGATGCCTAACTGGCAACTTATGTAATTTGGCTGAAGGGTTAGTTGGCTTCTTGGTCATTTGTTTAGTCAGCTCTTGGTTAACATGGATTTGTCAAGATAGCCCAAAGTGGCTATACGTTTTTTTTAGAAATAAGTTAAAGTGGCACCCACTAATTTTTTTAAGGAAGTTTAACTGGCACCCACCAAAAAAACCAGTGCAGAATGTGGCTCCTGGGCTGAAAAGGAACGAGAAACAAAGAGACGGAAGTGACATTGTTGCAAAACCAACCTAAAAACTAAACAAAAATTTTACACACTTTGAGGGGGAGTTGAACCTCAGTCTGATATCAGACTTTGCCCAATGCAACTCAAAGTCCCACACATCACACCCAAATATCAATAAACCTCATAACCGTATAAGAAATCAAGCACAATCACTACCATAATCACCAAACTTGTCCATTTCATGGAAACAAGAACACTTGAATTTGGTGCTGTGAAAAGAATAGAAACTACTAAGAAGCAGCACCAATCTGGACTTTTCGATCCTTCCAAGTTGTAATAGCCTCATGATAAGGGAAGCTTTCTTGAATACAAAACTTTTGTGCAAACATGTGGATAATTGTGTCCAAATATAGACCTAACTTGTTGCACAACTTTTCCTTCATGAATGCAAGCGTGGAGAAAGTTTGTTCATCTTCTACAAATCCAAGCATTGACACCACCGCAATCTTAGCCAATTTCAAATACTCACTCAGGTACTAAGTGAATTAGGCATTGTTGGTGATTGTGACCCACAACTTGGTCACTGGATCAAAAGGCTTAGTCATAGCCTTTGGTGCTTGCGTTTTCATGGTAAACTTAAATATGCACATTTGCAAATCCAAGAGGTTAGCATCCAAAGGTTCTGCAACCTGTAGCAGTGAGGGTTTCACCTTCTTTGCTTCACAATAATGCTTATTTATGATAGCCATATGCAAAAAAAATAAAGAAATCCAAGCTAGGCTACATCCAAAACTATAAATACACAATGCCAAGGGCATTCATCAACTCAAAATCCATAAACTGCTGATTCAATTCAATGATGAACACATCAGCTACAATAGAACACTAACCTTTGCATGATAGATGTTTCAAAAATGGCCTTGCATACAAGCTGCGTAGCCCCATTCAACAAATTGAAAATGTGAGCTACATAACTATGACCAGCCATACAAAAAACAAGTGTTTTCATACCATTGTTGAGGTGAATAACCCAATCTTGTGTGATTATGGAAAAAAAAATTTCCATCACATTTGAAAACACTTGGAAATGTTCATGCTAATAATTACTAGATGGATCTTAATACATCATATATAGATCTATTTGGCAAATTTTTATAACTACCACAAAGTCACAAATGAAAATGTCCTTCCCTTGTGCAAATTTGATTAAGGCATGCATTGCTTCTAACAATGGCAACAAACTAGACAAGCCCAACAACATGTGAAGATCACAAAGGAGGTCTAGATTGAACCTTGCTAGAACAGTTGAAACATTGTCTTGTGACATCTTCACAATCAATGTTTATTTCCATCATTCATTTCGAAGGCTCCAACATGTTTATCCACCAAATCTTGACATTTCACAAAATCTTTAGCCCTCCTATTTCCATGATTTCAACAAGCTTAGTGAATTCCAAATGGCGTTTAAGGGAGTTAGAAAAATAAGAATACAATGACTGGAACAATTTTCCAACTTGGCCATGGGTAGATTTGACAAAATTTGAATAGCAAGATTCATCCAATGGGCCATGCAATGTTGTCCCATCATGTAAGGAACAAATTTATCCTTCAATTGAAATGTCACTTTAGTGTAATAGCCTTGGAAAATGGAGGTTCCATCAACATCAAAACAAATTAGCCTATTGGTTGTCTCCTCTTGAGTCAAACCCCTTTGCTGCATGAGGGCTTGAACTATTACAACAATAAGATTATTTACATTTCCACCTTCAACAACATGATGAAGTGTGAATAGAAAAGGAATTATTTTCCATGCATGAATCACATATGTATGCACTAAAATCCAAGATTGATTATCAATAATAGTAACCTCATCTACACTCAAAGAAAGAAAACTTGCCCCAATAACAATCATTTTTGTTTCAAAACTTGTTCAGACATGCAATTTGCTATTTCCCATCCAGAACCATTAGACCAATGGTTGATGGGATTGTTAGGAACATTTAGTTGCACAAATAACGTCAACATTGTTATGTATTTTATCATGGCGTAGCCATGACTGAGTAAGTGAAAGATTAATGCAAATTGTACAATATTTTTCCTCTTGTCAAAAAATTGAATTGCACCATGAGTGACTTGCTACAACACTATTTTTGAACCCTTCGCAAAATAAAGCTTCTCATTAGTAGCATGGACATTATATTTCAAGAAATAATGTTCCCCCACTTTTACCCCCCACATAACTACCAAAGCTTTATGACAACCTGCATGGTTCCAAAGTGAATTAAGCTTGGCAACCTGAAGCTTATTTTTACCATCAATTAAAGAACATATCTCGCATCAAACCCGAACAACCTTGCCATTGGAACCCATAATTGATTCTACCCAAGGAAGTTTGATTGCCCAAGTATCTTGAAAGTGCATGTTCATTTCATAGGCCTTTTTTTTTTTTAGTTAGTGCCAAAACTAGGTCCATAACCTCACACTGATGTTCCACAACACAAGGAACAAGAAAAATAACATCATCATGAGTATGGCTACTAGAAGCACCATCCCGTTTCAAGATTTTGTCACGACCAACACCGTTTTCTCTCAATTCCATTGACATCCTAAGTTCATTTGCAAATCCATGGACTCATGGAGGCTTCCAAGCTCCAAGTGAAGGCTAAATTCTATGAATAGTGACACCATTGGACTTTGGAGTTCCAAGTTCCAACAATGAGCTCCAAATCCCATAAGAAATCTTGATGCTTAGGCCTTATATTCATGATTTTCAACCCACCAAGTTTCAACGACACTAATCCATGGCTCTACATGACTAAATTACTGATCAGAAAATCAAGCAGATACTTTGCTAGCGAACGCTACAATGAACCACTAAGGAAAGTTAGTGAACATTCAAGAAAACTTGTAAGTTCAAGTAGCGAAGAGAAAAGGTCATTGTGAGAGAAGGAGGTGATTATGAATAACAAAAGGGATGGGTTTTACGAAGGTTTAAGGTTGCATCTATGGTGGGACTGGCTCCTTGCTTGTTAATGATGGAGGGGTGGTTGCGATCACCCATCCACAGTTTAGCCATTTTTGGCAATGTCCTAACCTTTAAAACTTTTTTTCTTTTTATATGATTTGCAAGCCCCAATTTTTTAGACCCTTCTGGCAAAAATTTGCACAAAAAAAAAATGTTGTAGTTGACATGAGAATTAGAAATCAACCTAAGACTTTGACAAAAAGAAAAAAACAAATTATTTTTTTAGAAATTTCTTTTAGTTTAAATTTTCATTTCTTATGGATAAGCATAAAAACACAAATTCCATTACTTGTAGTTGTATGTATATGATTAATTATGTCTTCAATGTGAGCTCTAGATAATTAGGATGATTTGCATTAATAATAGACCTACCCCAAGGGTAGGTTTGGCCATAATTGATTATCTTTACAAGTGCCTAATAATTTGGTTTGGCAAAAAGAAAATGTCTAATTTTAAAACAATTCCAAGTGACAATGCCTAAATTGTAGAATAATACTCAAAGAAACATGAGGATTGAATGTAAAAAGAAATCAAAATACTACATAATGTGAAGTCATTATGATGGTAAGTCTCCATGTGTTTCCATCTATACATTCACATCCTCCATATCTATAAATCCATTGAAATCAAGTAAGTAATTTGTGATATCAAGATTAAATACACAATGACACAAACAATTTAGAACATCCATGTCCAAATAGAAATCTAAAACTTTTATCTCTTCATTGGTGTCCTCAAGAAGATTATTTGAATTTGCAAACAAAGATTCTTCAAAATTAACTCAAATAGTTTCATTTTGAATTTGCTAATCCCACATTTTAAGAATTCCACATCGCCCCCAACTAGACGCAATCATTTCCTTATGAATACAAAGTTTGTCGTGTGCCATAAATAACCAATCAGTTGCATTTTCACATATTGTTTCCATAGAGTTGTCAACTTTCATTGGTGAGGTTGGTACACTAGTAGCCACCATTTGTTGAATTTGTTTTGCAGACCAATGTTTAAACATGTCTACAAATGAACACTTCAAAGGTCCTTGTAAGACAACATCTACAGGTTGGAACTTCACAATATAGTTGGTTGGTACATACAAAAGCAAGATTCGAGGATGTTCCTCTTTCATCCAAGTTCTAAATTATACACTTGTATGCACACCCCAACAATCAATGAACCATATCATCTATTGTGAGATTTAAAGATAAAACTTTTGCACTTCATTATCAAGATATGGGACAAAAATGAAATTCACAAACTCTTGCATAGATTCAAGGTTTGACCAATGGTTGTTGGTCATGGTAAAATGAAAGCCATGACTCAAACCTATTCAATTTCCACGAGTCTTGGGTAAAACTCTCTTAGTTGTCCCTTGAAAAATGAGTTGAAATGGAAGCAATGCATAATCTGCAAATGAAGAAACACATGTAGTGATGGACCTCTTATCATCACCACCAAGCACACCAACAATCTTTGACCCTCTTTTCTCCTGAGTCCTTTCTCTAATTACAGGCACTAAGTGTATTCCTCTTTGATCAATGTTAACAACAAGGCTAGGAAGCAAGTTGTAAACCTTAACCAAGTAAACAATTCGCAAAACCATCATATGGCCTTGTTTCTCCTAATCATTTGGAAGTTTACCTTTGGTTGTTGTAGGTTTGTAAAATTGCTAATTAAAACAAGATCGCATAAATGTCCTTGTCCAATTCAATGACACCTTGAACTTATCTAGCACTTGAAGTGTTGTCTCTATAAGAAAACCAATGATGATTGGTTTGGACAATTCCTGCATGGAATGAAACACTTGCTTCTCAAATTTTCAAAAGTAACTCAATCAATTCATTTGTTACTTCAAGAATACTTGCCAATGGTGCCATGTGTTGAACGTGAGAAACAAATGCTTATTGCCTTGCCACACAAGCTTGAACATGAATTTGAACTTCTCCATTGTTGGTGAACCATTCATTTAAGGTGCCCTTTGAAAGTTTGTCATATGGTCCTGTTGAACCCCTTTTGATGTGATATGCAATCTTTAAATATTTCAATGCTAAGGTATGGTTCTTGTGTTATTTCATGGTGGCTGCAATAGGAGGCCATAACTTTGATGTGAACCAATTCATATAAGGCCCCCTACCTTTGCGTTTGGTATAAGAAAATAATGGTCGTGACCTTGTAAAAACTGAACAAGGTTGTGATCCCGTAAGAATAGTGTTAGGAAGTAAAATCATCACCAAAATTTTCTCCTTGTGTGGCCTACCCACTAGCCATTTGATAACCTTGGGAACAAATGTATCCTCTTTTTTAGCTTGGGCCAATCGATCTATTGCTGCAATCTTTTCCACATTTGCTTGGTTCTTCTCCTTGCTCACATGAATAAACATTGATGATAACAAAAGTTGACTCATATTGCAAACTACATCATCACATACAATAGTAATTGGACCACAACATTATGCAATTTTTAAAAAAAAATTTGGAGAAGGTTGCAGGTAGGGAAAAAAAGATAAACCATGTTTTATTTGGAAGAAGGGTAGAAAAAAATTTAGTTGGAAAGTGAGGTTACAATATGTTGTTGGCGACTACTTAATCTAGTGCATCTATTCTCTTGGTTTTTTTAATGAAACTTTGACCTTCTAAATAGGTATAAAGAACCTAGAAAAGAAAAATAAAATCATGAGTTTGTCATCTTTATCTAGTGGTTTAAAACTATATAAAAAAAAGGTACCTAGCCCTTGAAGAAATTAAGAACCCACCATCATTTTGTCAAGTAGGTATCACATTGGTAAAATTATTTTTGTGGAAAAAGTTTTGGCAAATAGATAATTGTAGTAGATACTATTCGCAATCATGAAATTTCTATGTTCCTCATATTCTTGGTGGTAAAGTATTTGAGTAAAATATATTTTTAATATTTTTAATAAAAAAATTTTGAGAAAAAAAATTTGAAGCATTGAGCAATAATGATAGTATAACTAGTAAATAAAATGTTAACAAAGTACAAACTTCAAAAATGAAAAGTTTTACTCATGATAATGATTGTAGTGCCTACATTCCTCACAAAAGAAAATAAGATAATGATGATGTTTAGTATCTTTTTCAAAAAATGCACTTCAAGCTCCTTGGAAGTTGTACACCTTTTCCACACAAGCCACCTTTGGCTTCTCTCTCCACTCTCATTAGGGAGTCGAACCTGAAAAAATCCAGCCCACCTGCCAGAGTTGTGTCGCCTACGTTTATTCTATTATTAGACAGTCATGTGCCGAACCTGCCCTTGGGGTAGAGTACATCCGAGTAAGAGCGTAATGATTGAATAATGCAGGAGCGGCCATTCTTTAAGCCAGTGGCCGTTCCCCTGCCGGACACCTCAGATCAGATCACTGGGAACGCAGTGAACCAAAAAGGCTCTTGATAGACCAGATGTGCAGGAACAACCATTGGGTATACACTAAACCAAAAATGCTCTTGGCGGACCAGATCAGATGATGTTGGCCTTACAGGTGGGATGTAACTTCCCAACGTGGATGTCATTTCACCTCAGCCAGGTCAAAGTGGGGTTGGCCAAGTCAGTGCAAGATTGTAAAAGGTCGTGGCGAAAATCAACTAAAAGTGCCACATCCATGGCCTGAGCCTTAGGTGATTCATTAATGTCTTCATTTTTAATATCCTAAGTTAGGGCTCCTTGCTGTTGATTGTAATTTTATTAGCCCACAATTAGGCTTTGGAACACCATTTAGATTTGTGATTAGTTGCCTCTTTTTAATGGGATAGCCCATGTGCCCAATACTAAACAAAGTTTTTACCAATGTTCAATACCTTATGTAGAATTTCCCCAAAACACCCCAACACCAAACAACAAAAACACTCTCATTCTTACCTTTCTTAATTTAATGAACAACGAACCACCCAATACTACACAAAAACTTGGCAAATGTACAATGGCTTTTTAGAACCCCAACAACTCCAACACCCAACAATAACAAAGCCCCTCCCCTCCCATATGTCCATGATTTATAATCATTTTTATTCTTGATTATGTTCACAAAACCTCCCATTACTAAAACATTATAAGACCATGAGGTGGATGAGAATTATCCATGCCCTTTCAATTTTACACCCATCAATGAACATAAAAAGAAATATTTTGATCATTGTTTTTCAAAAAAAAAGTGAGCACATCAATTTCATACTAGACATTCAGTCATAGGCAATCAACTATGCAACAAAACAATTAAGGTTGTTTCCTCAAGGTCCTCCCCTGAACTAATTGGGCATTCATTCATAGGCCCATGTGTGGTGTTGGGCCTATCTAGCCTAGTGACAGGATTACAAGCATTGGCCTCATTTCTCTCGCCTCTCTACTTGCCCCCCTCTAGAACACAATAAGAAAATTATCCTCTTGGCATCATAGCTGTATGAACTTATCATCCAGATACCCTACCATGTGATCAAATTCAACGTTAGTTAACTGAAAATTGAGATGTTGGAAATTTTCACAAATTCAAGGGAAATTTTTTGAAAGCATAAGAATTCTCAAAACAACATTGTGTAATTTGCAAAAACATTCAGAGGGACAGATGCGAAAATGTAATTATTGTTGTATTCATTTGTTTTGAAGTCAGAAGGAAAGACACAAAAAATTTATAATGACATGAAACTTGAAAAAATTAAAACTAAAATTAAATTTAAAAAATTATATTTGTAACCACAACACAGCAGGGTGTTTTTTTTTCAATTTCATGATGTAGTTGAAGTGGTTATGACCATGCAGTTTTTTTTAAAATCAAAATTTGGAGAATTTTGACGATTTTTTCCATGAAAAATCCTTTGCACAGGTCAAAATCTTATTTTTCAGGTTGGAATTTCATGAAATTAGGCCCAAAACAAAACAATGTAACACAATTGACCTTTTTATCATAATATCATTATTTTCAAAAAAAAATTATAAGTCGTGATCTACAACATCTTTGTCTCGCTTGTCATGGTCATAAAAAAATTGCTTTTTGAACTATCCTTTGCACAAGTTATCAAAATATTAGGATTCAGCAACTCTCCAACCTAGAAAAGCCTAACTTAAGCTGTTAGAAGCTCTCCTGCCCTAAAATTAATGCTATTCAGCAGTTCACTATCTAATCTAACCACAAGCTAGAATAATGCTGCAATCACACCTAACGATAAGTCACTGTTTTCTCAATGTTAAGGGAGCAAGAAAAATTGTAGGATTCATACCAAACAAATTTAAGAAACTTCAGCCTTCATGGATGCCAATACATCTATCTATATATGAAAAAAATTATCGTGATGTGTCAACTCGAGAGAACCTTCATCATCTGTCCTAAAGTTAGGAGAATACGAGAATATCACTACTCATTATGTCATCTCGGATGATTATCGCCATGCTCTACTGACATTATCACAGGAGAGCCAACCTTCACGGATGGGAAAGAATCTCATGGTTACTGACTTTGTTATGCTGACCTTCTTTGTGTTTGTTTGTTGTGCTGCTCTTCTTCTTTCTCTTCCACTTCTGCAGAGCATTTTGATGGAGCTTTACAGTAGTAGAGTCAACAACAACAATCTGCAGCAGCAGTAAAGCAAGAGCTAGGAAGATTTTTTAAAACTATTTTGGTATTTAGATTAGGTTCTTAGATGGGCAAATTCATACCAGGCAAACCCCAATACATGTGTAAATTTTGGGTATTTGATACCCAATGTGTAACAAAAAAATTTAGTGCCATATATATCTTCCCTGCTAGACAGTGAAAAAAGTATGATCTGGCCAAGACAGGTCCAAACCAAGCCTTAACTCAACTTCCAGACCTCCATGATTGGATCTTTGATATCTAGCACTGGATTCCCTACCTACTTACGTAGGTTGTGGGATAGTGTGACAGTGTGAATCACATTATTTAGTTTGGGGGACTTCCATGGTTTCTTCCTTTTGGTGATGGGCATCTTTGATTGGTCCCCCCAAAAAAAAAAACAAAAAATCTTGCTTTGAAAGACGCCCAAAATTGAAGATCATGTAGTCTGACCATGTGGCTTAGTTCTGTAACTGAAAAGAATAGAATTATTATTTTTACCTCAACCACAATGTTGCAAATTGATCCAAAACAAAAATTTCTCATTGCTTTCTATTTTTCTCTTGCCTTTCTTTCTTGGGGAAGCCCTAAGGGAAGCTGTGATCTGAAAGTTCTCCAAAAAAGAGAAAAGAAGCAAACAAAGAAGAAAAGAGTAGAAAGGACAACTTTCAAACCCAAGCAAATTTTTTAAAGAAAGAAAGCAGGAACAACTATCAAAAAAAGCAAACAAAGAACCAAAAAAATAACCAAGAAAAGAAAGCAACAAATTGATAAATGTGGCTGATAAAAATTAGAAAATATACAAGAATCTATAGTGCCTCTGGTTCATGTATGTCTTCTTGGTTTGTTATCATGTGCCCCTTAAAAACAAAAAGACTCAATATGCTTGTAATGCTCACATCACAAAAAGAAAGTACCCAAAAAAAACTCCAGTGCTTTTCGTTCAGCAAGCTCTACTTGACTTGTTCATAACGTGTGCCACATGTTGGCCATGGGAAAAATTTTAATTTCAAAATTGAGAACAGCAGTTTTGGGTGTCTGAGCGGTTTGCCTTTGTTGATTCCATGTAGTTACTAGAGGGGGAGGACAATTTGAAGCAAAAAGACTGTTTGAAGCAAAAGAGGACTTGGATGAGAAGAAGAATTGCATGTGCAGTTTGTGACGCACTAACGAGGTTACTTGCTATTCAAGTACAGGTCAAAATAACTCGTGATGTGCATTGTGGCCATGGTGAACTGCGATAGTGTTTGTAGAGGGAACCAGTCACCCAGGCAGCTGTGATGCACGTGCTAAATAGTCCTGACCAGTCATTTCTTTTTCATTTTTCAAGTGCCGCGGTACTGGCGAGTATCCCCACACAGATTCAGTCCACTGGCGATACTTTTCTCCAGGATCATTAAAATTGTAGCCAGTATGCATAGTTGTGATGACTCGCTCCTTCAAAACTCTGGCGAATTGATTTTAAGAAAAAAAAGGGATTTTCGCCAGAAAATTTGGGCAGGTCGTTGGTCAGGCAACTGGGCAGTGACGAGAAAAGGGCCCATTGCTGATTTAACTCTGTCCCATGTCAAACTCTACCGACACGGAAGTACAATTCAACGTTTTCTCAAAATTTTCCAGGAATGTTAAGCACATTCAATTTCATTGATTTATGCTAAATCTGACCATGGGTAGGACGTCTTTTTGGAGGCGTGATTTTGGGTTTTCCTCCCTTCCCCTATGATTTTAATCTATTTTTTTCGTCAAAGGACTTCGTTAGCATGTAAATAACTATAGATTCTTTCCTGACATTGAGTGGCCCAAAGTGTTATGGGCCCTGAATCTTTGGTAGTAGGAAGTAGGTAAATGCTTAGGTTCTTGGATTGATAATTGCCTTGAAAACATTGTTTTGAGTTTCTATTAAATCAAGAAGGCTCTATTGCATAGTGGGCAACTTGAAGGGTATTATTATTTTTAAAAATTTATTCATGAAAGGGTCGTCCATGTACCACATTGTTCACTTTTGAGTGGTCTACTAAATCATGTTAACTTCAAGCACATAGATGGGTAACTTGAAATGTAAACATTCAAGCTTCATGGCTTCAATATTGGGTTAACATAGAATTAACTTAGGTCTTGACTTTTCATTGCATGTTGGCTTGTGCCATTGGCTATAGGGAACTTTTTTTGTTTAGCATGTGTTATTCCCTATTTTTTTCTTATATTTATACCTCACTCTATCATCCATGATCATGGGTATTTATTGTTTTATTAATTAATGACAACTAGGAAAGTGATAGCCATAAAGGTGAGATTATAAAAATATATTTGAAATATTATCTCAATATTTTATTATTCATAGCATATAAAAATAATTTTTTTCTTCATAAAGTATTTTTTAAAATAACCTCCCCAAGGTCATCTACCCTTCATTTAGCATAATAAGGCCATTGAAAGTTGTCTTACTTGCACAATTTTTGTAGCTTTTAATCCAAGCATATCATCTTTCGGTTTGTATTCATTTACATTTGGAGTTTGCATCCAACTTTGAATTTGATGAATTGTAGTCAATTTCTTTTGACAAAATTTTAAAAATAGTGGCTATGTGTTTCAATCAATGGTGAATGCATTGATTTTGCATAGTTATAAGATTTCTTGCATTTATGAATTGTTGTTGGGTGAAGAGTTCAACGATTAGGTTAAAGCATAGTCAACAACTTGGTATTCACATTTTATTATGACACAATATGATGACAAAAGATGGATCAAACATTTTTGAGTCAATATGTCTTTTTTGAAACAATTGATTGACTAATTGAAACACAAAATAGAAAATAAAGAAATGAAATATAGATGCACAATGCTTGTGATCATGAGTTGTAATTTTTTCGTTGTAAAAGTTAACACATGAATATGAATATTTGCAATGTATTGAGTTTTTGCCATTGGAAAATTGATGATTCATTTAATGTTATCAAAATTTGGTCATGTTGTGAATGAAGTTTTCAAGGGTTTGATTGTCCATGGCTTGAAGGTGAAAGTTTGTTTCACATCATGGAAGGATTGAAGAGATTGTGGGGCATGTCATGTATTCAAATGATCATTGACATGGATCAAAAGTTGTAAGAGAATACTACTCCATCAAATCAAAGATTTATAGCTTCCAACTACAAGCTACTATTGATCATATGAATTGATTTTTTGACATTTTAGTGGGGTTACCATGATTTATGAATAATGTGAAAGTATTGCATTTATCTTTGATTTTCTAGAAACATAAATGGGAAAATATTTTTAGTGAATGCAATCCCCATGAAGGCATCAAGCCTTATGTGATAAGGGACAAGGGCTATTTGTTGTTTCTATGGCTAATCATACCTAACAACCAAACAAGAATTTGACATTATATTTTGGAAGTTTTGTACAAGAAGTAATTGTTGTGTCAAAGTTGTAATGGAGAATAACTTTGAATATCTTTAAAACGATATTCCAAGAGCTAAGAAGATCCAACTTACATTTTTTTTTCCTTCCTAAATGCATGGTCATTTGGATTGCATGCTACACAACATAATATTGAATGGGAATGATGTTGATTTCTTGATGAATTGATGTTTCAATTAGATGCAAAATTTGTGCCAATAGCAATTAGACATTGTGACATGAAAAGGATGGATGAACAAGGGATTCAAGGTGGTCACACAAATGACAAATAGCGTATCTTCCACTTGTGGCAAGAGTCTCAAGGGTCAACCAAGGAATTGTACTAGAATAGGTGTTTAGGGAATCAAATATCACAAAATCATAGAAGTGAAAAAATGTTTGGAGCTTCATTTCCTTTCATCCTAATTGAATAATTGACTTAGTGTGTACATCAAAACTACATCAAAATTGACCTAGTGCATCAAAGCTAAAGGATTCATGGTAATGTGATTTGAATTTGAACTTAAATGAAATCAAACTTTGGCATGTGTTTCAATTGAAATTAGTTAATTAGTTTTGAATTGTTTAAAAAGTTCATAATTTCATGTAGTTGCTACTTCTTACAATCTCTATGATGTATCATGATTTGCTTCATGTTCATTTTACAACATTTTCTTGCTTTTCATCCCGCAACAAATTGCTCTTTGAATCTTTTGAAGATCCGAGTAAGTCAACTTGTGGAAGCAACAATGCATGGTCTTTGATGAATGCATGACACATCACAATATAGTTGGGTTTGATGCACATTCACCAAACTTTTGTTCATAAATAGTGAGCTTTCCTATCTTTTGATTTTAGGTAGTGCAACTATTCTTTGAAGTTGTGATAGATTGAACCTTGGTGCAATGTTGTTGAATGTCAAGTTGAATGACATTGCTATTGTCCATCATAGGAGATTTTGTTAGTAATGGTTCTCACCCCAAGTGCCCTACTCATGGCTAGGAAAAACAACACCCACATTGGTACCAGTTACCATGATGAAGATGATGGATGAAGAACATCTTCAATCCAATCCCACTGTTTAAAAGTAGGGATGTGTGGTCCACCATTTCAAAGTGGGGGAATGCGGGTCTGCTGGAGACCCACCAAAAATATAAAATAATGTCTAATGGAGACCACAAGACACTATCCAACCACCCATCAAGCATTGTCCAACATTGTTTTTGGGCTTAACAATGTCGCCTTGCGAAGAATTGTGTGGTTTTGTTATAGATCTAATTTTTTTATTGTAGGATGTGAATGATTTACATGGCCCCTTCTAGGCCTATAAATATTTCACAATGAGTTCATGATGGACTATGGTTAAATAATTGATATTCAATGAATCATTAGGTTGCATTTGTAATCCAATGATTTTGAGAATAAGGTAAAAACATACATTCATAATGATATGAATTAGGATTATCACAAAATAGTAACTTAATCAAAGCCAAGGAAAAGTTCACCTAGTTGTAATTTGTTGTGATAAATCAAATTAACTCATTTTTTTCAATGAATGTCAACTCCACTTCACCAATCCAAAACCATCAAGAATAGGTTTGTTGGAAAGTTAAGGATTAAGCACTCATGTTCATCAAGTTTCAACCTATGCACCATAGTGATGATTGGAACATCCAACCCCCAAGTTACTAAATCTAAATTGGCTTCACAATAGACCCCCTCTACTTCCAACAATTATATCTCTCCAACAAAAGAATCCAATGAAACTAAAATCTTGTGTGAAGATGTTTGATGCAATAATCTAACATTATCTCAATTTCCACATGAATCCATTGTTGCAATAAGAAGATCTTGAATTTAGAACAAAATACCAAAGACTACATCTAAGTTGGATTCACAACAAAACCCTTCTACTTCCAACATATATATCTCTTTCCAACAGAAAGTTTAATTAGGCTAAAATTTTGTTGAAAACCCATTGGGTATTAATTTAACATTGTCTCAATTTTTAAACTAATCCATTGTTGTAATAAGGAAATCTTGAATTTAAACCAAAAAGTCCCGAGACTACTTTCAAGGAAGAGAAAATTAGTTCTGCCATAAAATTTTATCTTCTTCTTTAATCTAACACCTCATTTTTGCAAAAATCCACTCCAAATTATAACTCCTTCTCTTTCAACACAAGCAAGATTAAACAAATACAAGTTCAAATTGATGTGTGGTAAAAAGAGAATTGGCCTCCTTCAAGACCTTTTTCCAATAGTTTATTTTCCTTTTGCCGATGAAAGATTCTGGAAATCCATCCTTCCAATCAATGGTTTCCTTTCCTTTCATGAAACAATGATACTTAAGGATGATTTCATTCTCCAATGATGGTTAGGATGATAATCCTTGTACCCAATGAAAATATTTAAAAAGTTTCCATCCTCCACTCAAGATAGGATAATAGTCTTCATGACCAATGAATTTGAGGAATCCATCCTTTTCCTTACCTTGCTTATCTTGATGGGCCTTGAACTTAATCATTACCAATTCCATTTTCTTGGCCCCAACATTCTAATTTTTCATCCTAATCATTTTAAAGTAATTAACATGTAAGATAGTCTACCGGTTGTAAGAAGTAACATCTTTTGGTTTTTCTTTAATTAAATCAACTCAACAACATTAATGACCTTCCTTTTAACCCATGTACTATTCCCCCATCTAGTACATATTACTATTATCTCCCATGTACTACTTATTTAGGTAGTACATGGTCAAGTAAAGATATGAATTTCCTACCACAAGATTTCCATCACACCCAATCTACTATTCAATCTAGGTTTTTCATCAATTTCATCAAAATTAGGCATTTTGTTTGATTACCATTGTTGTGGCCGTCAATTGAACATGCTAATCCTAATCACAATTATATTTAAAATAACAATATTTCATGGAATAATTAGTTTGTTAACATGGTGAGCAATTTCAAAGGGCGGGCACCTCGACCTATGCCACTAAATGATGAAAGGCATGAATCGCCTCCTAATTTGAATCTAACATTACAAGTTAAACATGAAGAACCAATCAAAAGAAAAATGCACCATTGACTAGAGTTTGAACCCATCATTAGACCATGGCATTAAAGGTTGGGTGCCAATGCACGCTCCCTTGTTTTGGTGTTAGAAGTCAAACTTGTTATAGATGGTGAGCCAAAGATTTTGTATGAAGGCATTTACCAAGGGGATGAAACCATTGTTTTAATGTGGTCCATAGAATCTGGATTAGGCCACTATCAATGGTAGCATGGTCCATTGTTCCAAATTCCAGTTGATTGTAAAGTAGAACTATTCACACGCAATATTTGTCATATCATGAGGTTTTTACAAATAAAATGAATATTTGCTAGGCTATGATCTAAAGACATGATGGTCCCTTATAAGAATTTGTAGTAACATGCGAAAACGTTCATGTTACCTATGTATTTGCATAAACATTCTATCCAATTATAATTTCATGTTGTACTCGGGGATTACTAAATAAACCTTTTCATGAGTTCCCTTCAAGGCTTTTGCCATCTTGATGATGGCTCATAAAACTAACTTGACCATTAATTTTCTCATTTTACCTATCATGCACATAACATGCCTATGTCTTGACTTTTATGCTTCAACTAAAGCACAAGTTTGAACCAATACAACTTTGCTTCAAAGTGCTAACATTAACGGTTAATACCCATGAACATACACAATACTATAATGTTCAACCTTCAAGGTGAATGCCCCATGTAGTAACTAAATTCAATTTCATTGATCCAAGGCTTAACTACATTTGAGTGATGCAAACGTGTGTGAATGAACCTATTAGCTTGAAAATGCAAAATGATGGAACACCCTACACCCTATATTACAATTAATGTTATCCAACTCTAAAATTACATAATTATCAAAAGTTGAATTAATAAACTTTGACCAACTGGAAAATTTATATGGGTTAAAACTTCTTAAATGCAATCCTTACCTATCCCAAATTATTAATAATTGAGAAAACAATGAGGCTTTGGAGAACGATGGTGGCGAACAAGGGCTCACACATGACTTATTTAAATATTAAAAAAATCATACTTTTCTTAGTGCTTAAACATATGCCACTAGTATGTACCATGTTCTATGCTTGGGAGGTTTAGAATTTGAATCCACTAATCCACCCGAATGCAATAAGCAAATCAAGTAGACATAAAAGTTGGAGAAAATTGATTAGATCTTTTGTTAAATAAAAGAACATGTAGAACCGTGTTATGTGGCTTTATGTAAAACTATGCAAGGTCAAAAAATAAAACATGTGCTAGAAGGCAAGAAACATTAGATAAAGCTTTATGGGGAGCATTTAATGTCTCGTGTGAAAACCCACTATGGAATAAACATGGTCCCATAATCAATTTACTCCATTTAAAAATATCCCCACTAATAAATCTATGTCATATTTAATATCCTATTTAATTTTAGGGTAGGGCTTATGGTTGAACATTGCTTCTTAGAACTAGGAACCTTGTTTCTTGTTCCTTGCAACACACCATAGCCACTTCAAGGAAGTAAGCTTTTCTTTGTTTTTTTTTCTTTTGTTTTTCACAAAAAACTTCATGTTATTGTTTATTTGTCTTCACCTTGCAATGGTAGAAGTAGGTGGGGCAACAAATCCTTGTGTTTTGTTCTATTCATGTAGCAACAAATGTAAAAAACATGCCGTAACCCCCCATGTTGTCATTTGTTTCCAAGCAAAGCAAGGGAAGGCCATCACAACCCCCTTCTCCATCCTTTTCTTGCAAGTACCGAATCAACCAATATTCTGGGGAAGGCAACACACGTTCCCCTTCATCATTGTTGTTTTGCAACAATCTCCTTCCGGAGCCCCCTTTTCCTTCAACTTGTAGCACCATATACAAGTTGTTAATAAGTCCCCTTGTGTTTTTTTTTTCATGTAGCAACAAATGTCAAGGAAGGCAACATGTTTCCCAAATTATTTTTCTTCCTATAGGTACACTTGAGTTGGGGAATTGATGGATTGGTTTTGGTGTTTTGATTTGAATGCAGCAAAATGGATGGGGTCATTCAAACTAGGCTAAGGAGAGAAAGTTGACTATTTTAATAGAAATAAATAAGGAAAGAAGGAATTCCAAAAGTCAAAAGAGATAATGACTTGCACTACTATGCTTTGAAACTTTGGACCCACACATCCCTACTTTAAAATAGTGGGACTGCACTGAAAATATTTTTCATTCATCATCTTCATTGTGGTAATTGGTATAATGTGGGTGTGGTTTCACCTGAACCCTTAACTTGTTTGTTAGAGTAGTCCTTCACGTATTGCACGAGCCATTAGCGATCCTTCTATTTGTCAGGAAGTTCAAATTCCGACACTCCTGAAGCCTCAAGGTGTTGCAACACCTATGAATCCCTGCAATTGGGTCATGACTTCAATTCTTTTTGGAACTGCATCCATATCCAGCACTTTGGGCATTCAATGTGGGCAACATATATTTCAGGAAAAAGCTGCATTGTAGTCAGTACCTAGATCTTTGCAGCTACACCAGATAGAAAATAGGAATACCTCACTGCTCAGATACCAATGACGATCACATCCAAAGCGAGACGCTAAATACCCAACATCGACCGCTCTCGGGCACCCTTTCTGGGCCTGACAGTGCAGCCCTGTGGAGAACCGTGTGGTTCTGCGGCATTGTTTCACTTTTTGACTATTTAAGTTATTGAAATATAAAAGAAAGCAGGCTTTTCTCAGCGGCTGAATATATGCCAGTGGTCTTATCATGTTTTACACCAATTTTAATTTTAAAAGGACAATTGTTAAGTTCTTTTGCAAAATAAAAAAACATGTAGAACCATGTGGGACCGAAGACAAGTGCAAGAAGACCCAGAAAAAAAAAAAAAAGGGCCCGGGGGGGGGGGGGGTGGGGGGGGGGGGGGGGGGGGGGGGGGGGGGGGTGGGGGGGAGAATTTTAAAGGTGGGGACTA
>Ga0116229_10004779_pt1 | contig 22188 bp, 22 predicted proteins | sample S1TSphgellanicum_3_FD_87313 | JGI IMG/M metagenome (GOLD analysis project Ga0116229, IMG submission 87313) | Host-associated microbial communities from peat moss isolated from Minnesota, USA - S1T2_Fc - Sphagnum magellanicum MG | ecosystem: Host-associated > Plants > Peat moss > Unclassified...
ACGGTGCCGAACTTGAGCCCGCGTCCGTCGTAGGTCACCTAGCGCTGGCCGGTCCTCGTGCGCAGGTCCTCGAGCAACTCGTCGATCTTGACGCGCGTCTGGGCGGTCGAGTCACGCTCGCGCACGGTCACGCTGTCGTCCTCGAGTGAGTCGAAGTCGACCGTCACACAAAACGGCGTGCCGACCTCGTCCTGGCGACGGTACCGCTTGCCAATCGACTGGGTCACGTCGTAGTCGCACATGTAATAGGGCGACAACTGGGCGAGCACGGCCTCGGACACCTTCTCGAGTTCGGGCTTCTTCGAGAGCGGCAGGACCGCGACCTGGTAGGGCGCGAGGCGCCAGTCGAGGCGCAGCACCGTGCGCACCTCGCCCTCGATGACGTCCTCGTGGTAGGCGGCGAGCAGGAAGGCCATCATCGCGCGCGTCGCGCCCGCGGCGGGCTCGATGACGTAGGGGGTGTAGTGCTCGTTGGTGGTCTGGTCGAAGTACTCGAGCTTCACCCCCGAGGCGTTCGAGTGCTGGGTCAGGTCGTAGTCGCCGCGATTGGCGATACCCTCGAGTTCGTCGAAACCCCAGGGGTACTCGAACTCCACGTCGGTCGTGCCCTTGGAGTAGTGCGAGAGGTCCTCCTTCGCGTGCTCGTGCAGGCGCAACTTCTCCTCGGGGATGCCGAGGTCGACGTACCAGTCGTAGCGGGTCTTGATCCAGTACTCGTACCAGCGCGGCGCGTCCGCGGGCGCGACGAAGTACTCCATCTCCATCTGCTCGAACTCGCGCGTGCGGAACACGAAGTTCTGGGGCGTGATCTCGTTGCGGAAGGACTTACCGATCTGGGCGATGCCGAAGGGCGGCTTCTTGCGCGTGGCGACCAGCACGTTGTTGAAGTTGGTGAACATGCCCTGGGCGGTCTCGGGGCGCAGGTAGGCGGTCGCGCCCTCGCCCTCGACGGGACCGGCCTGGGTCTTGAACATCAGGTTGAACGCGCGCGGCTCGGTGAACTCGGTCGAACCACAGTTGGGGCACACGCCGTCGATCTTGTCCTCGCGCCAGCGTTCCTTGCAGCGAAGACAGTCGACCAGCGGGTCGGTGAAGGTCTCGAGGTGACCCGACGCGGCCCAGACGGCCGGCGGGCCGAGGATCGCCGCGTCGATGCCCACAACGTCGGTGCGCCGTTGGACCATGGCGTTCCACCAGGCCTGTTTCACGTTGCGCAGCATGTTCACGCCCAACGGGCCGTAGTCGTAGGTCGAGCGGAATCCGCCGTAGATCTCGGCGGAAGGAAAGATGAATCCCCGTCGCTTGGCGAGGTTGGTGACTTTTTCGAGCAGGTTCGCGACGTCCTCGGATGCATTTTCCATGCGCTCAGGCTACCGGACTACTCCCCGCTCCTCAGGCGCACGATCACCTGGTTCGCGAGCAAGCGCCCGTTCGCGGCGAGGGTCACGCGACCGTCGCGCACGCGTACCAGGTGCGAAATCTCCTCGAGCGACTCGAAGGCCTCGACGGGTACGCCCCGACGCGTGCGCAACGCCAGCGACGCGCGCTCGAAGGCCCGGGTGTCCTCGTCGAGGAACTCCTCGCCCCCGAGGGGGCTCTCGCCGCTCGTGACGAGCGCGACGTAGCGATCAGGCGTGCGCACGTTCCAGTAACGCCGGTTCCCACGATGCGAGTGCGCGGCGGACCCGAAACCCGCGTAGTCCCCGTCGTCCCAGTAGACGTGGTTGTGACGACACTCGTGGCCCGGTAACGCCCAGTTCGAGATCTCCTCCCACTCGTAGCCGTGCGCGTCGAGCGTCGCACCCACCAGGTCGTAGGCGTCCGCGGTGGCGTCCTCGTCGGGGTGGCGCGCGGGGTCGCGACCCAGGGGCGTCGCGGGCTCGGGGGTGAGCGCGTAACAACTCACGTGCGGCGGCGGGTGCTCGAGTTCGAGCAAGTCCGCGAGCGTCGCCGCCACGTCCGCGAGCGTCTCGGCACGTGAGCCCACGATCAGGTCCATGTTCCAGGTCGCGAAGCCCGCCGCGGTGACCGCTTCGCTCACCTCGCGATGCGCCATGGTGCCGTGTCGTCGCCCGAGGTCCGCGAGCACCGCCGGCTGCGTCGACTGGACCCCGAAGCTCATGCGCGTCACGCCACCCTCGCGGTAGGAAACGAGTCGCTCGAGCGAGGCGTCCTCGGGATTGCACTCGACGGTCACCTCGGCGTCGGGGCTGCGCGGGACTGCGTCGAGGATCCGTACCAACTGCTCGGGCGCGAGCCGCGACGGCGTGCCGCCCCCGAAGAACACCGAGGTGGCGACTTCGAGGCCCTCGTCGCGCGCGCGCGTGATCTCCTCGAGCACCGCCTCGACGTAGGCGTCCATGAGGTGGTCACGGTCCGCGTACGTGGCGAAGGCGCAGTAGTCGCACCGGTGCGCACAGAAGGGCACGTGCACGTAGACGCCGAAGTCACGGGCGATCGGCTCGCTCACGATCGCCTCGCTCACGATCCGCTCCTCGCGAGTTCTCGCGCCTCGGCGAAACGCGCCAGCGCGTCGCGACGTTCCTCGTCCGCGTCGACGAGCGGCGCGACGTACTGTGCGTTGAACAACGACGAACCACCACCCGGTTCGAGACAGTCGGGCGCCGGCGTCGCGGCGAGTTCGGGGACGTAGCGTTTGACGTAGAGGCCCTCGGGATCGAAGCGCTTGGCCTGCAGGGTCGGATTGAAGATCCGGTGAAAGGGCGCGGCGTCGGTGCCGGTGCCCGCGGTCCACTGCCAACCGTGCTGGTTGGACGCGAGGTCCCCGTCGGCCAGTCGCCACATGAACCAGCGTGCCCCCCAGCGCCAGTCGAGGTGCAGGTGCTTGACCAAGAACGACGCGCAGACCATGCGCACCCGGTTGTGCATCCAGCCCTCTTCGAGGAGTTGGCGCATGCCCGCGTCCACGAGCGGGTAGCCCGTGCGACCGAGCGCCCACGCGCGAAACCGCTCGTGGGCGCGCGCGTCGTCGTCGTAGCGCAGCGCGCGCATCGAGGGCTGGAAGCTCTCGCGCGCCGACCCGGGATGGTGGAACAACACGTCGGCGTAGAACTCGCGCCACGCGACCTCGTCGATGAACTTTCGGTGGTCGGGGTTACTCTCGTCGAGCGAGGCGAGCACCTGGCGTGGGTGCAGCGCACCGAAACGCAGGAACGGACTCAGTCGACTGGTCGCGTCGAGACTCGGCACGTCACGACCGGACGCGTAGCCCGCCAGGTGCGCACGGAAATGCTCGAGCTGGGCCGTCGCCGCCGCCTCGCCCGCGCCCGGCAGCGACACCGCCGGTGCGTCGGGCAGGTCACCGAAGTACGAGGGCCGGCGCGTGCCCGCGACTTCTTCGAGTTCGTCGAGCGACCGCGAGGGCGCACGCCACCAGTTGACGCCCAACGGCGCGGCGAGGGGCGAGGGGCGCGCCTCGCGCGACCAGCCGCGCGCGAACGCGCCAAAGACGAGACAGCCCGAACCCGCCTGGGTCCTCACGGTGCCCGGCACGACGACGTAGGGCGAATCGAGGTACGTCGCCTCGATGTCCGCCTCACCCAGGGCGTCGCGCACCCGCGCGTCGCGCGCGCGACCAAAGGGCGTGAAGTCGGCGGTCGCCACCACCGAGCGGGCGCCACACTCCTGGGCCAGTTCGCGTAACACCTCGCTCGGTTCCCCGCGTCGAATGACGAGTGATCCCCCGATGGACGCGTCGAGGGCCTCGAGGCTGCGACGAAGGTAGCGCGCTCGCGTGGGGCCCGCGGGCGCGAGGAGCTCGTCGTCGATGACGAACGTCGCGAGGACCGAACCGTCGGCACGCCGCACCGCCTCGAGGAGGGCCGGGTGGTCGCTCACGCGCAGGTCGCGTCGAAACCAGAAGATCACGGGGGCGTTCGTCATGGGTTCGCGTTCGCCCTAGCGCTCGAGGGCGCTCGGCAGTAACGGAGCGCTCGCGCGCGTGACCTTCAGGCGCTTGGCGAAGTGCAACTCGATGGCGTCGTGCGCGAGCGCCATCACCTCGCCCTCGCCCGCGGGACTCGTCTCACGCAGTACCTGGGCGAGGTCCCCGCCCACGATGCGACGCAGCAAGGTGAGGGCGTCATTGGAGAGCGCGCGCCCACTACGACAGTTCGCGCACAACGTGCCGCCGACCTGGGCGTCGAAGGCGACGAGCGGTCCCGCACGACCACAACTCACGCACGCGTCGAGCACCGGTTCGGAGCCGTCGAGCGCGAGCAGTCGCAGGTAGAACGAGGTGGGCACCAGCGTGGGTTCGAACCGTTCGTCGTCGAGGGTCAACAACACCCGGGTCAGGAGGTCGAAGATCGCCTCGTCGGCGACGTTCTCCGAGGGGATCGCCTCGATCACCTCGACGACGGCGTACCCGGCGTTGATGCGTGGATACGAGGCGCGCAGCACGCTGAGGCGTTCGCGGTGCGCCACGTGACGCGCGATGAAGAGGTCCCCGCGACTCGCCACGAGGTCCACGCGCACGTAGGCGAGGGGCTCGAGGGTACCCCCGAGGCGACTGGTGGTCTTGCGACTACCCTTCGCGAGGACGCGCAGCTTGCCGTGGTGGCGCGTCCAGAGCACCGCGACGCGATCGGCCTCGCCCGATTTGTAGGTGCGCAGTACGACGGCCTCGTCGTCGATCTCCCTCACGGTGCGTCGGGGTCGTCGCGCTCCTGGAAGTGCTGCTTGCGCGGGGTGATGCCCATGTAACGATTAAGCGCGACCCCCGCGGCGACGAGCACCGCCAGGACGAGCGGGATGAGCAACGGCGCGACGAGGCTGCTCGCGCCGTTGACCGCCACGACCCAGAGGAAGACGTAGATCAGGATCGCGCCCAGGATGGTGAGCCGCGTGACGATCACGTGTCCACCCCGCCGTAACGACGCTCGCGACCCTGGTACTCGCGCACCGCCTCGAAGAGGTGCTCGCGACGAAAGTCCGGCCACAACTCCTCACTGAACACCAGTTCGGAGTACGCGAGCTCCCAGAGCAGGAAGTTCGAGATCCGGTACTCCCCCGACGTGCGGATGACCAGGTCGGGATCGGCGAGTTCGGGGTGGTAGAGGCGCGACGCGATGGCCTTCTCGTTGACCTTGCCCTCGGGCACCTGGTCGGCGACCAGTCGGCGCACTGCGTCGACGATCTCGGCGCGGCCGCCGTAGTTGAACGCGATGTTGAGGGTCATGACCTTATTATTCAGCGTAAGTTCTTGCGCGTCGTTCATGTCGCGCACGACGCGCTTGGGCACGCGCCGGTCGGCTCGTCCCGCGAAGGTGATGCGCACGCCCTGGGCGTGCAGGTCGTCACGATTGCGCTCGAGGAGCCCTCGATTGAAGTTCATCAAGTAGCGCACCTCTTCGAGCGGGCGACGCCAATTCTCGGTCGAGAAGGCGTAGACCGTGAGAACCTTGACCCCGAGGGCGATCGCCCCGTAGGTGACGTCGACCAGCGCCTTCTCGCCGGCGCCGTGGCCCTCGGTGCGCGCGAGACCGCGCTTGGCGGCCCAGCGACCGTTGCCGTCCATGACGATGCCCACGTGACGGGGCACCGACGCTCGGTCGATCCCGCGCGGCACGGGGACGGGGCGTGGATCGGGCACGCACAAAACCTAGCCCGAGGGGACAAATTCACTGAAGTGGGGGCGCCTAAGGTCGTCGGGTGGAATCGTTCGACCCCGACGAGGACGCCCCCTACGTCGAACCCCCGGACGAACGCGGCGTGCAACTGGACCAGGACGTCGTCGAGATCGACGTCGATCGCGCCCTGGCGCTGCTCGAGGAGATCACGAACGACCTGCCCGGGGGCGGCGAGGTGCGTGAGGGTCAGCGCGAGATGGTGCGCGCCGTCGCCGAACGACTCTCGCGACGCGAACACCTGCTCATCGAGGCCGGCACCGGGGTCGGCAAGTCGCTCGCCTACCTCGTGCCCGCGGCGCTCTCGCGCCAACGCGTGGTGATCGCCACGGCCACCAAGAACCTCCAGGACCAGCTGGCCCAGAAGGACGCGCCACTCGTGAGCGCGCACCTGGGCACGCGCGTCGCGGTCTTGAAGGGTCGCAACAACTACCTCTGTCGCAATCGCGCCCAGGCCGTGGGTGGCGGGGGTCAGATGAGCTTCGACGACGGCAGCGAGGTGCCGCGCGGGGTCGCGGACCAGATGCGACGGATCCTCGCCTGGTCCAACGACACCCCGAGCGGCGACCGCGACGAACTCCCCTTCGAGGTCGACGCGCGCGCGTGGCGCAGTCTCTCGGTGACGCCACAGGAATGCCTCGGTCGCGCGCAGTGTCCCCAGGGTTCGTCGTGCTTCGCCGAACTCGCGCGGGACCGCGCCGCCGAGAGTCAGCTACTTATCGTCAACACCCACCTCTACGCGGCCCACCTCGCGTCGGGTTCGATGTTGCTGCCCGCCCACGACTTCGTGGTCTTTGACGAGGCGCACGAGATCCTCAACATCTTCGCGACCCTGCTCGGCACGACGATCAGCGCGTCACGACTGCGCGCACTGGCGAACGTCGCGCGCACGACGCTCGGGCCCGACGGTGCGGACCTCGCCCTCGACCTGCTCAACAGCGCGGACCGCCTCGCGGCGGCGCTGCTCACCCAGTACGAGAACGAACAGCTCACCGGCCTGGACGAACACGCGGCGGCGGCCTTCGCCCAGTGCGCGGGCCTGATGCAGCAAATCGTCGAGGCGTTGCGCACGCTCGAGACGAGCGGACCCGTCGGCGACGCGCGAAAGGTGCGCGCGCTCGGCCCCGCGCTGGCGCTCGTCAACGACATCGACCGCGTCGCGCGACTGAGCGACGCGGAGTTGTTGTTCCTCGCGCGCCGCGAGCGCGAGGTGGACATCGAGGTCTCCCTGGTCGACGTCGCGCCTCGCCTCGCCGACGAACTCTGGAGTCGCGTGAGTGCGGTGCTCACCAGTGCGACCATCCCCGACACCCTCGCGCGCGACCTCGGCATTGGTGACGCGGGGGCGACCCAGTACGTGGCGAGTCCCTTCGACTACCAGAACCACTCGCTGCTCTACGTCCCCGAGGGCTTCCCCTCGCGCAACGACGCGCGCGCCGAACCCGCGATCATCGAAGAACTCGTGACCCTGATAAACGCCGCGGGCGGACGCACGCTCGCGCTCTTCACCAACCGCGCGGTCATGAGCCGCGTCGCCGAGGCGGTCGAGGGACGCGTCGACACGCCCGTCCTCGTCCAGGGCACCTTGTCGCGCGCGCGGATCATCGAACAGTTCCGCGACGACCCCGAGGCGAGCCTCTTCGCGGTCACCAGCTTCTGGCAGGGCATCGACGTACCGGGCCATTCGCTCAGTCTCGTGACGATCGACCGGCTGCCCTTCTCGGTGCCCAACGACCCACTCGCCGAGGCGCGACGCGCGCGCGTCGAACGTCCGTTCTTCGAGGTCGACCTGCCGCGCGCGGCGATGCTGCTCGCCCAGGGTGTGGGGCGACTCATCCGCACCAGCCACGACCGCGGCGTCGTCGCCGTGCTCGACACGCGGCTCGCCGAGGCGAACTACCGCGGCGCGTTGTTTCGCAAACTGCCCCCCATGAAGAGGACGCGCGACCAGCACGCGGTGCGGGCGTTCCTCGAGGAGCTGCGCGCCGCTCAGTAACCGAAACGGTCGAGGATGTCGTCGCGTCGCTGCCAGCCAGGTTCGACGCGCACCTTCAGTTCGAGGAAACAGCCCTCGGGGAGTTGGCGTCGCGCGGCGATGCCCACGTCCTTCAGAAGTTGCCCGCCCTTGCCAATGACCATGCCCTTTTGGCTCTCACGCTCGACGAGGATCTCGACGGTGATGTGGGGCCACTCGAACTCCGCGACGCGCGTGTGGATCGAGTGGGGCAGTTCCTGTTTGGTCTTTCGCACCAATTGCTCGCGCACCAGTTCAGCCACCCAGGCCGCCTCAGGCACGTCGGAGACCTCGTCGGCGTCGAACAGGTACGGCGATTCGGGCATCAACGAGCGCACGAAGTCCACCAGGGCCGCGACGCCCTCCCCGGTCTTGGCCGACACCGGGAAGAACTCCACGCGTTCGGCGACGTCACTCAGGCGGTGCTCGTTCGCCAACTCGCGCACCGCCTCGTAGGCCGCGAGCAGTTGGACGGCGGTCGCGTCGCGCGAGGTGCGGTCGATCTTGTTCACCACGACGCACGGTTGCGGTCCCCTCGCGTGGCGCGCGTTCTCGAGCATCGTGGTGAGCACGTGGCGGTCACCCGGTCCGATGGGCTTGCCCGCTTCGATCACCGCCACGATCACGTCGACGTCGTCGGCCGCGGCGCGCGCGGTGTCGTTGAGGCGCGCGCCGAGCGTCGTCTTGGGTCGATGGATGCCCGGGGTGTCGACGAAGATGACCTGCACCTCGTCCTGGGTGAGGATCCCGCGCACCGCGGCGCGCGTGGTGTTCGGACTCGCCGAGGTGATCGACACCTTCGTGCCGATGACCTGATTGAGCAACGTCGACTTGCCGACGTTGGGCCGACCGATGATCGCGACGAAACCCGAACGGGTCACGACTCCTCCGCCGGCGTGGCGGCTGGTTGCACCAGTTCGATCAGGACCTCTTCGACGCGTCGCCCGTCCATGCGCACCACCGTGAGGTGGTACTCGGGCGTGGAGACCACGTCGCCCACCTCGGGCACCCCACCGGCGAGGTCGAGCACCAGCCCGCCCACGGTGTCCCACCCGTCCTTGGGTAGCGCCAGGTCGAAGTCCTCGTTGGCGTCGTCGATGTTGAGCCGACCACTCAGGACGACGCCGGTGTCGGTGCTCTGGAACTCGCCCTCGAAGGTCGGGTCGGACTCGTCGGTGATCTCGCCCACGAGCTCTTCGAGCACGTCCTCGAGCGTGACCAGTCCCGCGGTGCCGCCGTATTCGTCCACGACCACGAAGAGGTGGCCCTTGCCCTGGTTCACCTCGTTGAGCAGTGACGCGACGCGCTTGGTCTCGGGCACGAACTGGGCCTCGCCCATGTGCTCGACCACCAGTTCGTCGCCGCGTCCCTGCGCGAGCAGACCCGCCAGGTGGCGCAGATTGACCATCCCCACGACGTCGTCGACGCTGTCACCCAAGACAGGAATGCGCGAGCGACCCGTCGCGACCGCGAGGTCGAGGGCCTCGCGCACGCTCTGGCGACCCGGCACGCTCACCATGTCGATGCGCGGCACCATCACCTCGCGCACGATCGTGTCACCGAACGAGATGACCGAGTGGATGAAGTTGCGCTCGGAGGATTCGATGGCCATGTCCTCTTGGGCCACGTCGGCCATCGCGAGCACCTCGGACTCGGTCATCTTCTGGGTCTGGCCCTCGAGGCCGAGCAGCCCGATCACGCCCTGGGCGATCGAGAGCAACAACGTCGAGAGCCACTTGATGGGCCAAAAGCGCAGCAAGGCCCCCACCACCGGGGCGGTGACGAGCGCGGCGTTGTCGGGGTGCTGGACCGCGTAGTTCTTCGGAATGGCCTCGAAGAAGACGAAGATCACGACCACCTCACCCACGATGCCGATGAAGATGCCCGCGGCGCCGAAGAGCCGGTCCGTCAAGACCCCCACGATCGTCGCCGAGATCAGCTGACAGATCAGCACCAGGAGCAGCAGCGGGTTGAGGAACTTCTGCGGGGACTCGGTGAGCACCCCGAGCGCCTTCGCCCCTCGACGATTCTCCTCTTCGAGCGAACGCGCGCGCGACTTGTTCATGCGCACGAGCGAGGTCTCGGCGAGCGCGAAGAAACCCGAGAAGATGAGCAGGATCAGGACGGTCAGCGACAGGTAACTGTCACTCGCCGTCCAGGCCGTGGCGATCACGACGGTCGGGGCTGGTAATGGCGCGCGAGCAGTTCACGCTCGCGCGCCTCCATTCGTTCGGCCTCGTCGTCGACGGCGTGGTCCCAGCCGAGCAGGTGGAGCGTGCCGTGCACGACGAGCAACGCGATCTCGTCCTCGAAGCTGACCTCGTGCTCGATGGCGTTGGTCGCCGCGACCGACGGACAGATCACGATGTCGCCAATGAGCGTGGGCATCTCGGGCGGTGGCGGTTCACCGGGACCCGATCCACCCGCGTCGGGTACGCGTCCCGTGGGATCGGGCTCGCCCTCGATGGGGAAACTCAGCACGTCGGTCGGACCGTCCTTACCCATGAACTGCTGGTTGAGTGACGTGATCGTCATCTCGTCACAGAAGATCAGCGACACCTCGCAGAGGCCGCGCACGCCCTCGTCCACCAAGGTGCCGTTGGCTAACGCCACCCAACGTTCGAGGTCGATCGGGAACTGGTGCTGCTCGTCGGCCGCGTAGATGTCAATGCTCACGACTCAAAGCTCACGGCTCATGACTGCTTCTCGTAGGCGGCGACGATGTCCGCGACGATGCGGTGGCGCACCACGTCCTTCGCGCCCAGGTGCACGAAACTGATGCCCTCGACGTTCCAGAGGATCTTCTCGATGTTGAGCAGTCCGCTGTGCTTGCCGTTGAGGTCGACCTGGGTGACGTCACCGGTGACGACGGCCTTGGCGTTAAAGCCAATGCGGGTGAGGAACATCTTCATCTGCTCGGGCGTGGTGTTCTGGGCCTCGTCGAGGATGATGAACGAGTCGTTGAGCGTGCGCCCGCGCATGAAGGCGAGGGGGGCGACCTCGATGGTGCCGTTCGCGATGAGTCGCTGCGCGCCGTCGGGTCCCACCATGTCAAAGAGCGCGTCGTAGAGCGGACGAAGATACGGGTCGACCTTGGCCATGAGGTCACCGGGCAAGAAGCCCAGGTGCTCGCCCGCCTCGACGGCCGGACGCGTGAGCACGATTCGCTGGACCTGGCGACGGTGCAAGGCTTGGACCGCGGCCGCGACCGCGAGGTAACTCTTGCCCGTGCCCGCGGGACCGATCCCGAAGGTGATGATCGACGAGTCGATGGCGTCGGTGTAGCGCTTCTGGCCCGCCGTGGAGGGTCGGATGGTCTTGCCCTTGGCGCCGCGCACCACCTCGTGGCGCAGCACCTCACTGGGGCGCAGGTCGTCGGCGACCATGTCGATGGTGCGTTCGATCTTGACCGGGTCGAGCGCCTGACCGCTCTCGAGCACGAGGACCAACTCGTCGAAGAGTCGCAGCACCTTCGCGGCGTCGGGTCCCGCCACCGAGATCTGGTTGCCCTGGACGCGGATCTTGGAGTTGGGGAACGATCGCTCGACGACGCGCAGGTGCTCGTCGCGCGCCCCGAGCAGACCCGCCATCAGGTGCGTGTTCGCCACGAAGGTCGTAACCGTCAGAGCCTCGGTGGCCGAGGCGTCAAAACTCATCCGGGCGGCCAACCCATGGTCCGACCACCGAGCACGTGCAGGTGCAGGTGCGCGACGCTCATGTTCGCGTCCTCGCCCACGTTCATCACCAGTCGGTAGCCACTCTCGCGCACGCCCTTTAGCTCGGCGACGCGCTGGGCGAGCAGCACCAGGTCGTCGACGACGCCCCGGTGGGACTCGTTGACCTCGTCGGCGCTCGTGATGTGCGCCTTGGGCACGACCAGCACGTGCACCGGCGCCTGAGGTTCGATGTCGTCGAACGCGTAGGCGGTGTCGCTCTGGGCGACGACGCTCGAGGGGATGTCCCCCGCGACGATCTGGCAAAACAGGCACTCAGTCATGTGGTCCAACCATCATTACTCATTACTAGTGGCTCGCACGTCAAATCCCCACGACCCCGCACCAAAGGCGAGAATCGAGGCGGCGACGACACCGGCGGTCTCGGCGCGCAGCACGGTCGGACCCAGACTGAGCCGCCGGCGCGATGGCCCCCATTCGTCGGGTCCCCACCCTCCCTCGGGTCCAATGGCGACCGCGCGCACCCCGCGCCAGTCGCCCTGCCCCGCGAAGTCCGCGACCGCGACGTCCTCGGGCACGTCGGTGACCCGCACGGGTTCGTCGATCGTCACCGCGTAGGTGCGTCGGGCCTGGGCCCCACTCTCATGGGCGATCCGCCGCCAGCGACCGAGGATCTTCTCGCGCGCCTCGCCCTTGAACTTCACGACGACGTGCTCACTCACGAGCGGCACGATGCGCGTGATGCCCACCTCGGTCGCCTTGGCGACCGCCCACTCGCTGCGGTCGGCCTTGAGCGGTGCGAGGTAGAGCGTCGTTTCGACCGGGGCCTCGTCGACGTACACGTCAGAGACGCGCTCGAGTCCGTGCTCGGCGACCCGGGCGAAGGCGAAGGATCCGGCGCCGTCGGTGAGGACGACCTCCTCACCGATTGCCGACCGCAGCACGCGGCGCAGGTGGTGGTCGTCGGATGAACTGAGCACGGGGTTCGCCACGTCCGCCACGCGACACTGCACCAACGCGGCCACGCGACGCGGCCACTCGAGTGGACTCACCGTTTGGCGCCACGCTTGCGTGAGAAGAGACTGCCCGACTGCTCGTGCACGCTCTCGCCGCGGTGCTCGGCGAGTTGGCGTAGAAGATCGCGCGACGTGTCGTCGAGGTCGGTCGGCACGTCGACGACGAGGTGCACGAAGAGGTCGCCGCGACCGCGACCCTGGAGGTGCTCGACCCCCTCGTGACGCACGCGATGGATCGTGCCGTTCGCGCTACCGGGTGCGACCTCGATCGTGACGGTGTCACGCAGCGTCGGGACCTCGATGGTCGCGCCGAGGGCGGCCTGGGCGAAGGACACGTGGGCCTCGTGGTGCAGGTCGTCGCCCTGTCGCTCGAAACGCGGGTCGGGCTCGACGCGCAGGTGCACGAAGAGCCGCCCGTTGGGTCCTCCCCTCGGGCCGGCCGGACCACGGTCGGACAGTCGCATGGTCGAGCCGTCCTGGACGCCCGCGGGGATCTGGATCGTGAACGTGGTGGACTCGTTGCGCCGTCCCTCACCGCGACAGGCCACGCACGGTGACTCGATGCGCGAACCCGTCCCGTTGCAACGCGTACAGGGTGTCGAGGTCACCATCTGGCCGAGGATCGAGTTGCGTACACGTCGCACCTCACCGAGTCCCGCGCACTCGACGCAGGTGACCGGTGAGGTACCCGGCGCGCACCCCGATCCGTCACAGGTGGTGCAGCGTTGCGCCAGGGTCGCCGTGATCTCGCGCGTCGCCCCGAAGGCCGCCTCGTCGAGGGTGATGTCGAGCGAGAGTTCCGCGTCGGGGCCGGGCTGGGGTCCGCGGCGCTGGTGGGGGCGTTGTCCCATGCCCCCGAAGAACATGTCGAAGATGTCCTGGACCGAGCCGGCGCCGAAGGGATTGCCGCCCGCGCCGACGTCGGACCCGAAGCGGTCGTAGTTGGCGCGTCGCTCGGGGTCCGAGAGGATCTCGTAGGCCTGGGAGACCTCCTTGAAGCGGGCCTCGGCGTTCGCGTCTCCGGGGTTCGCGTCGGGGTGGTACTGGCGCGCGAGACGCCGGTAGGACTTCTTCAGCTCCTCGGGCGACACGTTGGCGTCGACCTCGAGCACGGCGTAGAGGTCGGGATTAGCCAAGGTCGTCGTCGCGATCGAAGTGACGCGTCAGTTGCGCCGAGACCATGGAGGCCGCGGCCAAGGCCTCGGGGTACTTCATGCGCGTGGGTCCGAGCAGACCGACCGCCCCGGCGTTCTCGCCGTCGATGGTGATCGGCGCGACGATCACCGCGCACGCCGAGAGGTCCTCGTAGCCGTGCTCGGTGCCGATCGCGACCGACAGTCCCTGGTCGAGGATGTCCTGGATCAACGAGACCACGAGTAACTCCTGTTCGAGGATGCTGAGGACCCGACGCACCGTCTCGACGCCGTCGAAGACCTCGGCGACCCGCGAGGAGCCCCCGATGAAGACCTGTTCGCCGTCGGTGGTGGGTCGCTCGGCGAAGAGCGTGCTGACCGCCTCGCGCACCAGGGTCGCGACGGGATCGTTGCGCGAGGGTACCTGGACGCGGGTCTCGAGGTTCGTCGCCACGAGCAACGCGTTCAGTTGACGCGACGCCTCGGCGACCTCCTCGAAACTCGCGTCGAAGGAACTGACCAGGCTGTGCTTGGCGACCGCGCCGTCGGAGAACACCGTCACGAGGATCTGGTGGCGCGCGTCGAGGCTCACCAACTGCACGTTGAGGATGGTCGCGTGGCTGTGGCCCGCGGCGACGACCACCGAGGTGTAGTTGGTCAGGCGACTGAGCAGCGAGGAGGTCTGTTCGAGCACGTCCTCGACCTCGCCGCGCACGTTGGCGAAGAAGTCGCGCACCTGGTGTTGTTGCGCGCCGCTCAAGACCCCCGATTTGAGATGGTCGACGAAGTAGCGGTAACCCTTGTCCGTGGGCACCCGGCCCGCCGAGGTGTGCGGTTGGGCGAGGTAGCCCTCGCGCTCGAGGGCGACCATCTCCGAGCGCACCGTCGCCGGTGAAACGGCGAGGTGGGCGATGGTCGCGACCGAGGAGGAACCCACGGGCTGGGCGGTGTCGATGTGCTCGGCGACCACCGCGTCGAGGATGGTGGCCTTGCGCGCGTCGAGGTCACTCTTCGATTTCGCTGTCGTCACGGGGCGTCGAGCCACGAACCCTCCTTATTAGCACTCCATTCTACCGAGTGCCAACGAGGAATGGCACTTTCGGCCCCGTAGGTTGGGGGCGTGGACGCGACCTTCGACGCACCGGCCTACTACCGCATGGCCCTCGCGCCCGAGGACCGCGCCCGTCTCCCCTACTACGCCCAGCTCGTCGACGCCCTCGCCGACTCGCCCACCGCGGCACAACTCCTCGGCGAAGCGCGGCCCGAGCAACGCAATCCCATGTTGGTGCTCGCGGCCCTGCACTACGCGGCGCTGTGCGGTGACCACGACCTCGCTCCCCTCTACGAACGTCTGACGTCGCATACCCCCGAGGCGTTCGCCGCGCTCGTCACCGCGGTGCTCGAGGCGCGACCCGAACTGGTGCGCGACCAACTCTGGCGCGCCACCCAGACGAACGAACCGGGACGCAGTGCGGTCCTGGCGGCGGTACTCAGCGAACTGCACGGTCGAGGCGTGCGCGACGTGCACCTGATCGACGTCGGGACCTCGATGGGACTCAACCTCTACCCGGACTATTACCGCATCAACGACGACGAAGCGGACGACGTGGTCCTCGTGATGGAAGACCTCAACGAGAACGTCGTGACGTCGCCGTTGCCGCGGATCCACGAGCGCATCGGCATCGACCTCAATCCCCTTGATCCCGACGACCCCGACGACGTGCGCTGGCTGAAGGCGTGCCTCTGGCCCGAAGAGCCCCAGCGCGCGCGGCGCCTGGACGCGATCCTCGACGAGATGGTGCTCTGGCCTCGTGCGACGCGCCTCAAGGGTTCGGCGGTCGAACTCATCGACGACGCCCTCGACCTGTGCTCGCCCGACGCGACACCGGTGATCTTCCACTCCTGGGTCGCCGCGTACTTCTCGAGCGACGAGCAGGCACGATGGCGAGAGCGGATCATGCGACACGTGCGCACGCGCGCCACGTGGATCTACTTCGAGCACCCCTGGGGTGTGAAGGGCCTCGACCCCCCGCCACGGACCACCGAAGCGCCGCGGGCGGGCGCGACCCAGATCGTCGTCTGCGAGATCGGCGAGGATCCGGCGCACTGGGGTTGGGCCCACCCCCACGGCCGCTGGGTCGCCCTCTCACCACCGTAGGGGTTCGGCTAACTCCTAGAGTCGAGCCACGGCGATCATCGCACCACGTCGGACCGAACCTGGCTTCCACGGTCCCGAGAAGTCACAGCTCGAGGCGTGGCTCGACTATCAACGTGCGACGCTCCTGATGAAGTGCGCCGGACTGAGCGTCGAACAACTACGCACCCGGTCGGTCGAGCCCTCGTCGCTCACGCTGCTCGGGCTCGTGCGTCACATGACCATCGTCGAGCAGGACTGGTACCAGCGGATCTTTGAGGGCCTCGACGTCGCCCTCGAGTACGAGTCTCCCACTGACCACGACGCGGACTTCAACGATCTCGACAGCGCGACCCTCGATGACGTGGAGCGGAACTTCCTTCGCGCCTGCGCGGCGTCGCGCGAGATCACCCAGCGAAATGAACTCGACGCGCACGCACGTGGCGCCGATGACGGCTTCGTCGTCGATCTTCGCTGGATATGCGTTCACATGATCGTGGAGTACGCCCGCCACAACGGAGACGCGGACCTGTTGCGCGAACGAATCGATGGTTTGACCGGCGACTGAGACGACGAAGGTGACGGTGAGGCCGCACCGCGCGAGTGGGTCAAAGTCCCTGTCGAAGACTCGATCTCCTGGCAAAGGCGTCCAGTGCGTCGACGACCTCGGGAACCACCCAGCGGCGGTAACGGCGATTCGTCGTTGCCGCTTTCAAGATTCCGACGTTCTCTAACTGAGCGATGGCGCGATCCGCCACCTGTTGGCTGATTCCCAATTCATGCTGCACGAGTGGCGAGTCAACGGCGGGCTGACGAAGGAGTAGGTCCACGACTCTCCACGCCGTCGCGTCGGCACGAACCTTCAGACGGTCGCTCCACACGACCTTGACGGCGCGCAAGTCGGCGACCAGTCGACGACCGTTCGCAATCGCGGCGAAGGAGGCATCGGCCATCAGACCGATAATCGGCACGGGGTCGCCTTCGCGATAGGCCGTGAGCGACGCGAAGTAGGAATCGGTGTTCGCAAGGAGACCCGCGGAGACCGGCACGGTGACGTGGCGAGTGATCCCTCTACGCCTCAGCATCGCGTGGATGAGGGCGCGCCCGACTCGTCCATTGCCGTCGGGGAATGGGTGAATCGTCTCAAACTGCGCGTGTGCCACGGCCGCCTGCTCAAAGGCCGGAAGGTCCTCACGCTGTACGAATTTCACCAAGTCCGACATCGCCTCTGGTACACGAATCGCGTGGGGTGGTACGAAGGCCGCCGTATGGACGCTGAACCCACCGATTCGCACCTGCTCGGTGCGGAAACGTCCCGTCCACTCAGGACGAGAATCCGAAAGCAGCGCGGCGTGCATCGCGATGATTGACGCTTCGTCGAGACGATCGGCGAGTTCGATCGCTCGGTTCATGGCGACCGTGTTGGCGGCAATGAGTGAGGCGTTTCGCCGACTCGTATCGCCGATCTCCGCCAGGGCCACCGCCCTCGCACCGGCGGTCAGATTCTCGATCTCCGACGACGAAGCTGATTCGGACCGCATGAGAATGGCGGCGAAATTGGACAGTTCGATACCCGCCTCGGCGTCGAATCGAGCGATCTCTGCTGCGGCTTCGCCGGCCAACGAAGCGACGTCGGAGGGAACGACAATGGCGCTCACGTGGGAGATCGGTGGCACCACTGCGGCACGGTAAGGTCCTCGAGCCGAAAGTCGTTGTCGGCGAGAGCCGAACTCAATGTCCTCGCCAAAGCCAATTTCCTCGTATTCAATTCGTGGCCAGGCTGCGTTGGTGGTCTCCCCCTTCACCGAGGACAGAATTGGGGACGCGACGGCTCGATCGACCTCGGGAACGTCCTTGTTAGGCGGGTGCATACGTCTATCTTACACATACTTATATACTTAAGTGTGTTTAAGGGCTCGTCGTCCACGCACTTCTCTCGAACACGTCGGACTCGTACGCGTGCTCGACGCGCCCGCGTAGCACCCGAAAACCGCACGCAGTACCCAACGACTCTCGCTGGGTGAGAAAAGGAGAAGGCGGTCGACGTGGAGTCGCTCTATGTTCGAGGCGTGCAAGAGCCCGATCGCCGTGAACCCCCCAACTCGGGTACCGAGCGCGAACTGCTCGAGACGTTCCTCGACTACTACCGCGGCACGTTGCTCGTGAAGTGCGCGGGACTCACCGACGAGCAGCTACGGCGACGCGCGGCCGAACCCTCGACGCTCAGTCTGATGGGGCTCGTGCGCCACATGACCAACGTGGAGCAGAACTGGTTCCAACGGATCTTCCTCAATCGCGACGTCGACTTCGTCTACCACGGTGTGCGCGACCGCGACGCCGAGTTCAACGACGTCACGAGCGCGTTGGGCGACGAGGTCGAGGCCGCGTACCTACGGGTCTGTGAGGAGTCGCGTTCCATCGGTCGCAGCCACGACCTCGAGACCTTCGCCGCCACCGCGGACGAGGAGGACCACGTCACGCTGCGCTGGATCTACCTGCACCTCATCGAAGAGTACGCGCGCCACTGCGGTCACGCCGACCTGCTGCGCGAACGGATCGACGGCGTTACCGGCGACTGATCAGTCCTCGAGCTTGAGTGCGGCGACGAAGGCCTCTTGGGGGACCTCGACGCGCCCGAGGTTCTTCATGCGCTTCTTGCCCTCCTTCTGCTTCTCGAGCAACTTGCGCTTGCGGGTGATGTCGCCGCCGTAACACTTGGCGAGGACGTCCTTTCGACGGGCCTTGACGGTCTCGCGCGCGATGACCCGTCCGCCGACGGCCGCCTGGATGGGCACGTCGAACATCTGGCGCGGGATGAGTTCCTTCAGCCGTTCGGCCATGCGCCGTCCGTAGTAGTCGGCGTTCGAGCGGTGCACGATGGTCGAGAACGCGTCGACGGGTTCATGATTGATCAGCAGGTCGACGCGCACCAGGTTGGACGTGATGTAGCCGCTCTGCTCGTAGTCGAGGCTGGCGTAACCCTTCGTGCGACTCTTGAGTGCGTCGAAGAAGTCGATCACCACCTCGGCGAGCGGGATCGTGTAGCGCAGTTCGACGCGTTCGGTCGACAGGTACTCCATCTTGATCATCTCGCCGCGGCGCGCCTGACAGAGTTCCATGACCGTGCCGAGGTATTCGGCCGGGGTGAGGATCGAGATGTGCAACATCGGCTCGTCGATGTGGTCGAGTCGGCTCGGATCGGGCAGGTCGGTGGGATTGTCGATCTTCACCTCGCTGCCGTCGGAGAGGAACGCCCGGTAGACCACCGAGGGAGCGGTCGCGATGAGCGCCAGGTCGAACTCGCGCTCGAGTCGTTCGCGCACGATCTCCATGTGCAACAGGCCGAGGAAACCGCAACGGAATCCGAAACCCAACGCGTGACTGGACTCGGGCTCGTAGGTGATCGAGGCGTCGTTGAGTTTGAGCTTGTCCAGAGCGTCGCGCAGGTCGGGCAGGTCGTCGCCGTCGATCGGGTAGATGCCGCAAAAGACCATGGGTTTGGGGTCGCGGTAACCGTCGAGCGCGGCGGGCGCGGGACGTTGCGCCTCGGTGATCGTCTCACCCGAGCGCGCACCCGCCACGTCCTTGATGCCCGCGACGATGAAGCCCACCTCGCCGGGTCCGAGTTGGCGCACGCGGATCATGTCGGGCGTGCGCACGCCGAGTTCCTCGATCTCGTGGTTCTCGCCCGCCTGCATCATGCGGATCTTGACGTCGTCGCGCAGCGTGCCCTGTTTCACGCGGATCGAACTGATCACGCCGCGATACTGGTCGTAGTAGGAGTCGAAGATGAGCGCCTGCAGCGGCGCGTCGGGGTCGCCCGTCGGCGCGGGGATGCGCTCGATGACCGCGTGCAACAACGCCTCGACGCCCTCGCCGGTCTTCGCGGAGATCGAGAGCACCTCACTGGCGGCGAGTCCCAACACGCGTTCGAGCTCCTCCTTGCAGCGCTCGGGGTCCGCCGCGGGCAGGTCGATCTTGTTGAGCACCGCGACGATCTCGAGGTTGTTCTCGATCGCCTGGTAGCAGTTGGCGAGGGTCTGGGCCTGGATGCCCTGGCTCGCGTCGACGAGCAGCAGCGCCCCCTCGCAGGCGGCGAGCGAGCGCGAGACCTCGTAACCGAAGTCCACGTGACCGGGGGTGTCGATCAGTTGCAGGATGTGACCCGCGAACTGCACGCGCACGTTCTGGGCCTTGATGGTGATGCCGCGCTCGCGCTCGATGTCCATCGAGTCGAGGTACTGGGCGCGCATGAGACGCGGGTCGACGGCGCCGGTGATCTCGAGGATGCGGTCCGAGAGCGTGGACTTACCGTGGTCGACGTGCGAAATGATGGAGAAATTACGGATTTTCCCCGGATCGACGTTGGGAGGAGGAGTGGCCACGGTGTAGAAAGGCTACCCGTCGCTACGCGAACCCCCACGAACTGGAGTGCGAGAACCCACTCCTGCTAGCCTTATGCAGCCCGCGGAGCGACTGCGCGGCCTATCTCGAGGTATTTCGTGGCAAACATCAAGAGCCAGATCAAGCGGAACAAGCAGAGCGCGATCGCGCGCGAGCGCAACAAGGCCGTCAAGTCCGAGGTGCGCACCCGCACGAAGACCGCCGTCGCCGCCGTCGGCACCGAGGACGAGGAGACCGCGCTACGCGCCGCGATCAAGCGCATCGACAAGGCCGCCGCCAAGGGCGTCATCCACAAGAACCAGGCCGCCAACAAGAAGAGCGGCCTCATGCACCGTATCGCCGCACTGCGCAACGAGACCTCGACCAACTAGGTCAACTCCATCGCCCGACTCTCGGGCAGTCGTGTGAGCAGTAGCAACGCCGGCAGCAACGGCAGGAACGTCACCAGCGCCGCCACGCGAAGTCCCGACGAGCTCGAGGTGTGCACCGCGTCCGCCACCCAACCGAACACCCCGAGTCCCGCGATCGCGCCGACCACGCCCGCGACCGTGATCCAACCCGTCGCGGTTGCACGAAAGCGGTGCGCGAAGATCTCGGTGCTGATCGCGGTCACGGCCGGGGCGAGCAGACCGCCCGCCCCCACGGTCAAGATGTAGCCGATCACGAAGTCCGTCTCCCCCCCGCCGTAGGCGAAGGTCGACGCGAGCGCGGTGAAGACCACGCCGATGCCGATCGTCCAGCGTCGCCCGAGCGTGCGCGCGAGTCGCCGACTGAGAAAGAGTCCGGCCAGACCCGCCGCGCCACTGATCACCACGACCGCCGACACGCGCGAGGGGTGCATCTTGAGGATGCCCTCGGCGTAGACGAAGGTGAACCCGCCGGCGGGACCCGTGATGACCCCGATGAGCAACGACGTCGCACAGACGACGCCCAGACGACCTCGCGCCTCGAGGGGCACCGAACCCAGTCGCGCGAGCGGTGTCTCGCCTCGACTCGTTCGAGGTTCGGGGATCCCTCGCAGCAACGGGATCACGAGCAGCACCGGCACGAGGGCGAGCCCGAAGAGCCAACGGAACGAATCGCCCCCGCGTACCGCCCCGTGCACCACCGCCGACAGCCCCGAGCCAATACCGAGACCCGCGGCCATGATCGCGATGCGCTGGATGCGCAGTTGCACGCTCGCCAGTTCCACGGTGATGATCTGGACCAGCGTGTTCGCGACCGACAACAGGGGCCGCGCGAACGCGAAGCACGCGACGAAGAACCAGTAACTCGGGCTTAGGGCCGCGAGCGCGGTGATGAGCAGTCCCGCGAGCAGCGTGTGGCGCAACATCCTCGTGCGCCCCACGCGGTCCGCGAGCGACGCGAGCGGTAGCGCGGCGAGCGACGAGAGTCGGTACGCGGCGAGTCCGAGTCCGAGCGCCGAACCCGAGAGTCCGACCACGCTCTGGATGGTGTTGTGTTGGGTGAAGCTGCCGAAGTGGCGCGCGACGTCGTTGAGTGACGTCGTCGCGCCGAACTCGGCGAAGCCCGCCGCGAGCGTGGCGAGGAAGAGCACGAGCATGACCCGGTGCGCGTCACGCGTCGTCGCGCTGGTCTCGCTCGCCACGTGCTCATCCACGCGCCACACACTTCCTTCGCACGTCTTAGAGTTGCTCGACGATGTCGTGCAGCCGCTCGGTGACGTCCTCGTAGTTCTCGTGGCGCCCGAAGGTCACCGGCTCGCCAATGCGGACCGTGACCATACTGTGTTTCTTCGGCCACTTCGCGTGTAGCGGCACGGTCCCGGCGAGGCCAATGGTCTTGACGGGCACGACCGGCACGCCGAGGTTGACCGCCAAGAGTCCGATGCCCGTCTTGAAACTCTGTAGCCGTCCCGAGTTGTCGATACGACCCTCGGGCGCGATCAACACGTGCCAACCACGGTCGATCATGACCCCGACGTTCTCCAGACTCGCCAAATACGGCTCGGTCCGCGCGAAACTGAAACCGGCGAAACAGAGTCGCGCGAGCACGGCCAACGCGCGATGCTCGGCCATGACGTCGGCCCCGGTCGCGACCGCGAGGCGCTCGCGCACCGAACGCGGCAGGGCGCGATAGACGACCGGCGCGTCGAAGTCGTCGCTGTGGTTGAAGATGAACAGCGCCGGACCCGTCAACGAGGC